>Ga0209415_10011683_pt1 | contig 14748 bp, 15 predicted proteins | sample PeaSoiSIISIP2007_FD_187696 | JGI IMG/M metagenome (GOLD analysis project Ga0209415, IMG submission 187696) | Peat soil microbial communities from Weissenstadt, Germany - SII-SIP-2007 (SPAdes) (version 2) | ecosystem: Environmental > Terrestrial > Soil > Wetlands > Peat | place: Germany...
CCTCCTCTTCGGAATGTTCACCCAGAGCACGCCCGGCGGAGAGGGGACGGGCTTTGGCACCCTGCTGCTGTTCGCGGTCCTCGCAATCTTCGTCGGCGGCCTGATGGTCGGGCGCACGCCCGAGTACCTCGGCAAGAAGATCGAGACATCGCACGTCAAATGGGCCGCCCTGGCCCTCCTCATCCACCCGGCGACGATCCTGATCCCGTTCGTGGTCGCAGTCGCCGGGGGGTACGTCCAGGTCGACGGGAGCACACTCCCGGCCACTGCGCACAACTTCACCGCGGTGCTCTACGAGTTCACCTCCGAATCCGCGAACAACGGCAGCGCGCTTTCGACCGGGGCGTTCACCGACTCGACCCCGTTCTTCAACCTCGCCGGGGCTGTCGTGATGCTGGTGGGGCGGTTCGTCCCGATCTGGGCGATGCTGAAGGTCGCCGACCTGTTCTCCAAGCAGGACTCCCTCCCGCCGAACGCCGGGACGCTCCGGACCGCGAGCGGGACGTTCACGATCTACCTCACCCTGTTCCTGATCATCACATCGGCGCTCCTCTTCCTCCCGGTCCTGGCCATGGGGCCCCTCGCCCAGATTGTCGGAGGAGGGTAGCGTGCCCGAGGCCGACGCACCCACCCCCGGCGCCCGCGTCTACGTGCGCCGGAGCCCCCATACGTCCCCCCGGCGAGTCCTCGTGGCCTCGTTCCGGATGTTCTCCCCCCGACATCAGTATCGCCAGCCGGTGATGTTCTGCGTCTACGTGCTGTTCCTCGTGCTCGTCTTCCTGACGCTCTTCCCCTCCGGGTTCCCGGACGTCGCCCACTCCTACCACGCGCCGTACTACCTCGCCGTCACGATCATCCTCTTCCTGACCCTCTGGTTCGCGAACCTCTCCCAGTCGATCGCCGAAGCGCAGGGCCGCGCCCAGGCCGACAGCCTCCGGGAGATCCGCAGCGGAATCCGGGCGCGGCAGATCCTTCCCGACGGGTCGGAGAGCTGGGTCGCGTCGGACGTCCTGCGGATCGGGGACACGATGGAGATCCGCGCCGGGGAACCGGTCCCGATCGACGGGGACGTGATCCACGGGATCGCGGTGATCGACGAGTCGATGATGACCGGGGAGTCCGAGCCGGTGACCCGGGAGAGTGGCGGGGACAAGACGAGCGTCCTCGGCGGCACGCGCGTCATCCAAGGGACCGTACGCGTCCGGGTGAGCGCGATCCGGGGCGAGTCGTTCCTCGACCGACTCATTCGCCTCGTCGAAGGTCAGGGGCGCGAACCGACCCCGAACGAACTCGCGCTGGGGGTCCTCCTCTACGCGTTCACCATCGCCCTCTTCATCGTCGTCGTGTCGTTCATCTTCCTGGCCAATTTCACCAGCATTATCGCGATCGACATCGCGACGATCGTCTCCCTGTTCGTCTGCCTCATGCCGACGACGATCGGCTCCCTCCTGCCCGCGATCGGGATCTCGGGGATCAACCGGGTCGCGAAGGCGAATGTGATCGCCAAGTCCGGCAAGGCCGTGGAGGCCGCCGGTGACCTGGACGTCCTCATCCTCGACAAGACCGGGACGATCACGATCGGGAACCGCCTCGCCGTCCAGTTCCTGGCCGCGCCGAACGTCCCGATGCCCGAACTACTCGGCGCCGCACTCCTCTCGGCCGCGGTGGACGACACTCCCGAAGGCCGGTCGATCGTTCACCTGGCGGCCCGACGGAACGCCCCCGTGCGCCGCCTGGATTCCGGCACCTACAAGGTCCTCCCGTTCACCGCCGAGCGCCGGATGAGCGGGATCGTCCTCGCGGACGGGACCGAGTACTTCAAGGGCTCGGTCAAGGCGATCGAGGTCTACGCCGGGTCGATCCCTCGGGCCGTGCAGGAACAGTCGGACGCGGCGTCGCGCCAGGGCATGACCCCGCTCGTGATCTCGGTCAACAAGCGGGTGCTCGGCCTCGTCCTCCTGAAGGACGTCGTCAAGCCGGGCATCAAGGACCGTCTCCATGAACTCAAGACGATGGGCATCCGCACGATCATGTGCACCGGCGACAACCGCCTGACCGCCGCGGCGATCGCCCAGGAGAGCGGCGTCGATGAGTTCATGGCCGAGGCGAAACCGGAGACCAAGCTCCTGCTCATCCAGCGGGAAAAGGCCCACGGCCGCCTCGTCGCGATGACGGGCGACGGGACGAACGACGCGCCAGCCCTCGCCCGGGCCGACGTGGGACTCGCGATGAACAGCGGGACGAGCGCGGCGAAGGAGGCCGGCAACATGGTCGACCTGGACAACGATCCCACCAAGCTCATCGAGATCGTCTCGATCGGTAAGCAGCTGCTCATCACCCGCGGGGCGCTCACCACATTCTCGATCACCAACGATGTGGCGAAGTACTTCGCCATCATCCCGGCCCTGTTCATCGCCGCCGGAGCGGGCTCGCTGCCCGGGATCACCTTCCTCAACATCATGGGACTCTCGAACCCCCAGCTCGCCGTCCTCTCCGCCCTTCTGTTCAACGCGATCATCATCCCGTTCCTGATCCCGCTCGCCCTGGCGGGGGTGCCGTTCCGCCCCCGGAGCGCCATCGACCTCCTCCGTCGGAACCTGGTCTACTACGGCATGGGAGGGCTCGTCAGCGCCTTCGTGGGAATCAAGCTCATCTACATCCTCCTCGCGTACCTCGGCGGACTTCCGTTCTTCATGTCGCTCGGCTCGGCCGTCGGACACATGCTCCCGCTCGGAGGCGTATGAGCAGCGAGGTACCCACGCTCGTGGCGCCGCCCTCCGGACTCCCGGGGCCGACCGCCGCCGAACCCGGGACGGCCGCCCGCGTTCCCCCGACCTCGGCGGCCGCCGCCGCGTCGCCGAAGTCGGGCCCGGCCCGACGGAGACCCCCGCCCACGCATTCTCTCGGGGTCCACCTCCGGGCGACCATTCTCTTGATCGTCCTTTCCATTCTCCTGTCGGGGTTCGCGTACCCGGCCGTCGTGGTCGCGATCGCTCAAGTGATCGAGCCCGGCTCCGCGAATGGCTCCCTCCTCCACTATCCCAACGGCACGGTTGCCGGCTCCGCGTTGATCGCCCAGAACACGAGCACCCCGTACCTGTTCTGGTCGCGCCCCTCGCTGACCGACTACAACACGACCCTCGGGGCGGACACGCCGCCGGGTCCCACCGACCCCGCGCTCGGCCAGCTCATCAACGAGACCTTGAACTACACCCGCCAGTATGGGAACTTCACGGTGAACGCGTCCATTCCGTTCTGGTTCCTCGCGCCGTCGGCGTCGTCCATCGACCCCGACCTCACTCCGGAGGCCGTGCTGGTGCAGATCCCCCGGGTCAGTGAGAACTCGAACCTGTCGATCGCCTTCCTCACCTCCTTCGTGAACGCGCATATCCAAAGTTCGATCGTCCCGTTCGTCGGCGTCCCGTTCATCGACGTGCTCCAGCTCGACCTCGACCTGCTCCCCCTCGAAGGGCGGTGAACCGTGTACAAACGGATCCTGGTCCCGGTCAAGGAACCCAATGAGGTGGAACCGATGATCCGCTTCGCCTCGAGCTTGCTCGAGGCTGATGGGGAGATCCGGATCCTCCACGTGATCCCGACCACGACCCTACCCCAAGTCGCGCGCGAGTGGCGTTCGAGCGTGAACATCGTCATCCCGGCCCATGAGGCGGGGGCGGCCCTGGACATCCGGGTCGAGCCGGAGGTGCGCGCGGCGACCGACGTCCCCGCGGAGATCCTCGAATGCGCCGAAAGCGAAGGTAACGACGCGATCGTCCTGACGCTGCAGGGGAACCGTCGCAGCCACAACCCGTTCGTCGGGCACACTGCGAGTGGCATCCTCCATCACGCGAGCGCGGACGTTTTCATCGTGAACCGACTCGCGCTCGCGGCCGTCCACGTCCCGCGCATCCTCGTGCCGTATTTTCAGGCCACTCCCACGCTGAAGGCGATCCGGATCGCGGAAGAGATTTCCCTCCGCCGCGGAGGCGTCCCGGTGATCACCCTCGGGCTGGGCTCGCGGGGCGGGCTCGGGTCCGGCGGCGGTCCCCGCGAGGAGCAAAGCCCGCGGGGCGCCCCCCTCCTCCACCGACATGCTCCGGTCTCCGAGGCGATGCTCGGCAGCCGGCGTCGTCTCCCCGATATCCTCTTGCAAGCAGCCCAGCGCGAGCGGTACGGCCTCCTCCTGGTCGTCGGCGAGGAGGAGGGGGCGTCGGGTCCCTTCCTCACCCGCCGGTTCCTCGAGGAGCTGTTCCGGGCGGCCCCCTGCCCCGTCGTCGCGGTCCGGATCTAGACGGCGGACCGATGGGCGAGCTGGCGTTCGTGGGCCTCGGACTCGCGGACGAGCGCGGTCTATCCGAACGGCATCTCGAGGCGCTCCGCACGGCGGACCGCGTCTTCGCGGAGGAGTACACCGCCGTCGCGCCCCTCGGGACGCTCGAACGTCTGGCCGCATCGATCGGGCGGCCGGTCGAGCGCCTCGACCGGTCGCTCCTCGAGTCCGAGCGCCCGGTCCTCGATGCGCTCGCCGCGTATCCGCGCGTAGCGCTTCTGGTGGTGGGCGACCCGTTCGCAGCGACCACGCACGTCGCGCTCCGGCTCGCCGTGGAGGCGAAGGGGCACACGTGGCGGTACTTCCCCAACGCCAGCATCCTCACCGCCGCGGCGGGGTACCTCGGACTGATGCACTACCGGTTCGGCCGGACGGTCTCGATCCCGTTCCCGGCCCCGGGGTTCGCCCCCCGCTCACCGGTCGATCAGATCGGCTCGAACCGGACCGCCGGGCTCCACTCGCTCGTCCTGCTCGACCTCCGTCCCGAGGAGGGCCGGTTCCTCCTCGCCTCGGAGGCGCTGCGGATCCTGCGGGAGCGGGACCCGGAAGAGGCGGTGCTCACCGGCGACACCCCGGTCGCGGTGGCGGCCCGGGTCGGCCGGGACGACGCGGCGGGCTGGTTCGGGCCCCTGGAGCGGCTGGCCTCCCTGGACTTCGGACCGCCGCTTCACGCCCTCGTGGTTCCCGCGGACCTCCACTTCGAGGAGGCCGCCGCGCTCGAGCGCTTCCGGGTCGGGAGATCGACGCCCGTCTAGGGCGCGGCGCCCGCGGTGGCCGGTCGGAGCGCCTCGGCAAACTGTCGGATACGGAACGGGCGCAGCAGGATGACGTCCGGCGGCGGGGTCCCCCCGTTCATTGTCGGGGGTCGGGAGGCCGGGGCGACGAGGATTGTGCGCACGTTCGGGAGGACGTCTCGCGCGTCCCTGAGCAGGGAGAAGGGGCTCCCCTCCGTGAGGTTGATGTCCACGACGAGCAGGCCGGGGTGATGGCGTTGCACCAATTCCATCGCCTGGCTGGCTCCCTCGGCCTCCCCGTCCACGCGGAAGTGATGGAGTCGAAGCAGCCCCCGCAGAAGGACCCGCGTCTCCTCGTCGCCCGCGACGACGATGGCGTTCGACGAAGGGCCCTCTGGGGTGCTCGTAGGATCCACTTCCGGCGGGAGGTCCCGTGCCTCCGACTATGAAGGCACCGGCTTACCCAAATAACCGTTGTCCGAGTTCCAAAGGCTTTGTCTGCGGGCCGAAGGGTGGAGGGAACCTCCTTCAGCGAGGGGGTGCGGCGTCCCGGGAACCCCAGTTCGCCACTCCCGCGGCCCGGAGAAGGGCGTCCAACGCGTCGTGGTACCCGAGAGCCGGCGCCTGCAAGAGCGCCTGGACCGGGCCGACCAACGACTGGCCGAACTCCTGCTCGGTGGGGGTGAATTGCCATCCGTGGGCGGAGGCCCGACCGAACGCCAGCAGGAAGGCGTAGGCGAGGCCTCGTTCCTTCCCCTCCCGAGGCAGGGTCTGGAGGATCCCTCGCTCGGCGCCCACCTCCCGATGGGTCCGGTAGGTGCGGGCGACCCGGTCCACCCACGCGGCCTCGGAGGAGAGCCGTTCGTACCGGGGGAGGGCTTCCAGGACCTCGCGTTCTTCCCCGCGCTTCTGGGCCCTCTTCAGGATCTCGGCGATCCGCCCGGGCGCGTCCCGGGCCTCCTGGAGGGCGCGTCGCGCCTCCGCCTGATCGTCCGTGATGGCGCCCACGATCGCCTCCGCATGCTGGGGCCAGAGGCGCTCCAGGGCCCGGCTCGCCGCCGGCTCGTCCACCTCGAAGTACCCCGAGAACTCGCCGAGGGCCGCTTCGAGCGCGCGACGTTCGACCGGGGTCGGGTGAAGCCCGTCCAGGAAGGCCGGAAGCCGGCTGCCGAAGCATACGCCACCCGCCACGAACGTGGTCCGTCGCGTGGCCTCGATCATCGGACGGACCTCGTCACGGTAGGCGTCGAGGAGGGCGGCGTCGGAGAGCTTACCGAACTCGTACTTCCGCCGCAGCCCCTTGGGGAGACCGGGGACCCGCGCGTGGACGCATTCCGGGCCCCCCTCGCACCGGAGGTTCAGACGGGCGTCGACGGGGAACGCTTCGGTCGGGTCCGGGCTCGCCGCGCCCTCCGACACGTGGGAAAGGAGGTGCCGCTCCTCCTTGGCGCAGCGTCGACAGACGCGAAACGTCCGCTGGGCGCCCGGCCAGTCGACCTCGAGGAACATGCGCGGCTCGCCGGCGGCCAGATGGACGCACACGAGCCGCCGTCCCGAAGCGTCGGGGGTCAGCCGATACGGGAGCTCGGAGATCTTCTCGGCGACGAACTCCGCCGGAGGCGTCGGCGAACGCCCGGTGCACCAGAGAGTCCGGCGCGTCGCGAAGAAGTGGAATCCCTTGCGCGCCCACTCGACGTAGGCGAGCATCACCCGGGTCGGGTCGTCCGACTGCTGCACCGCCACCTCGGCCTCCCGGCTGGCCCTCGAGAGCGCCGCGTACGAGACCTCGCCGTCGGGGAGGGGAAAGGCCACGACGGTCGGAGTCGTCGGGTCGAGATAGTACCGCAGGAGGCCGGCGTACGCCCGGGGCAACGAGTCCCCTCGCTTGGACCGGCGTTCGAGCCGGTCGGAGTCGTCCCGCTCGGCGCGGATCTCCTCGAGCTCCGCGCGCAGCCGGTCGAAGCGATCGCGCGGGGCGTCCCCAGAGAGGCGCGGGAGCAAGGGTTCGACCGACTCTCGAAGGGCGCGGGCCCGAGCGACGAGATCGTGCTCCCGAACGCCCGATGCCCGACGAAGCCTCGCCACGGTTCCTCGCCGGGGGAGCAGGGGGCCCTACATAATTCCGAGTGGGTCCCCCGGGCTAGCGGTGGACCTGGGCCAGGAAGTGGCGGAAGATGTCGCGTCCCCCGTCGGTGTGCTCGACCTCGGGGTGGAACTGCACACCCCAGATGGGGCGCGTCGGGTGGGCCATCGCCTGGACCGGGCAGGATCGGGAGTGGGCGAGCGTGGTCCAGCCGGGCGGGGGACTGACGACGTGGTCGTTGTGGTTCGCCCAGACCCGGAGCCGGTCCGGAAGGCCCGCGAACAGCGGATGGTCGGTCCGATCGACCGTGAGCTCGACCGCGCCGAACTCGGGGTCCCCGCGGACGACACGGCCACCAAAATGCCGCCCCAAGAACTGATGGCCGACACAGATGCCGAGGACCGGTACGTCGATCGAGTCGATCCAGCCGGCGACGGCGCCGAGGGTCGACTGGGTTCCCTCGAGGCTGAGCGCGCCTCCCGAAAGGACGACCGCGTCGGCGTCCAGCTCGGGGGCCGGTGTCGTGTTTGGGAGGATGGTCGTCTCGACGCCCAGGTCGCGGAGGACCCTCCACTCCCGGTGGGTCCACTGACCGCCGTTGTCGATGACCCGGACCTTCACGGACCCTCCTTCGCCGGAGGGGGCTCCTCGGCCTCCCCACGCCGGGCGTCCTCGAGGCGGCGGACCGCGATGGTGAGGTCGTGGACCTCGGACCGCATCTGGAGCATCGCCTCTTCGAAGGGGCTGAACCCCGAGGGGCTAAGGATCCGTGCGGACGCGTAGATGCCAATGAAGACCGCCCCGACCAGCGCAAGAATGGTCGTGAAGACGAGGGCAAAGACGAACGCGAGGGGGTCCCCGATCGCAGACTGGATCGGGAGGGTGAAGAGGTGGGTGATCTCCGCCAGCTCTACGACGAGGAGCGCGGTGATGAGGACCCCCCAGCCGATCAGGACGACCCGGGACGGTCTCATGGGCTGCTCCCCACGTTGGCGAGCAGGATCTCCCCGTCCTGGGGCAGGTCGGAAACGGGCACGGAGTTGACCCCCGAGGAAAGGCTCGTTCCGGAGGTCGTCGTGACGCTCAGCAGGGAGAGGGTGGAGCTCCCGGCCGGGACGCCCACGTAGAACGCGAAGGTTCCCTCGTAGTACGCCTGGCCCCCTCCGGAGGCATAGAGCATCGTGATGTTGAGCACGATGGGGTTCGCCGTCGAGTTGAACTGGAAGGAGACCAGATCGGACTGATCCGTCACCCGGGACCAGTTGAGCGGGGGGCTCGGGAAGCCACCCGTCCAAGGGAACCCGGTAGCGGCCCAGACGGAGATGTGGGTGTAGCGCACGGTCGCACCCAGCGCCCGGAGGTAGAATGTGGTGAAGTTGGACGAGGCCGTGTGGTCGACGAGCAGCGTGGCCTGGGTGAAGATCGTTCCGGCGGCCGGTGGTCCGGTGAGGACCGGCGTCAGGACGATCAACAGCACGAGCAGGACGGCCGTGACCACGAAGGGGCCCGGGAGGTAACGTTGGAACGCCTCTCTCCGGTTCACGCCCCCTCCGACTTCCAACCCCGATAGAGCTGGTGGGGAACCCCGAACTGGTCGAGCACCTTGCCGGCGAGGTAGGCGGTGAGGTCGTCCACCGACCGGGGGTGGAGGTAGTACGGCGGGGCTGCGTCCAGGACGACGACACCGAGCTCGCTCAGCGTCGTGAGGTGCCGGAGGAGCAGGGTCGGGAGGGGGGACTCGCGAGGTACTACGATCAGCCGTCGTCGCTCCTTCAGGTGGACCTGGGCGGATCGGGTGAGGAGCGTGTCGGCGAGGCCGAGCGCCAGGTGGGCGACCGTGTTCCCGGAGCACGGGACGACGACCATGCCCCGCGTGGGGCGTGAGCCGCTCGCGATGGGCGCGCCGAGGTCGTCGTCCGAGTAACGGACGGTCGCATAGGGCGTGAGGGCCTCGGGAGTGAGGTCGCACTCCTCCCGGAGGACCGCCACGGCCCCCTTCGAAACGACCAGCGCGACGGGGACCTTCGCCGCGTGCAGCGCCTGGAGGACCCGAACGGCGATCGGGGCGCCGCTGGCGCCCGAGACCCCCACGACGATCGGTGCTTCTTCTCCCAAGGATGCCCCGGAGTTAAGAGGCTCGAGGGACTCGGTCGATAAGACGGTTCGCGGGTGGGACGAAGTGGCGCATCGAGCGGCGATTGTGGGCGCCGGTCACACCCGGTTCGGAGCTCTGCCGGACGGCCCCCGCACCCTCCTCCGCACCGCGGTCGACGGGGCGTTCTCGAGCGTAGAAAAGGGTGCGGAGCGCTCTGCGGTGGGGGAAGCCTTCCTCGCGACCCTCGGCTTCGGGGGTTGGCAGATCGGCAACGCGGCGGCTCTCCTCGCCGAAGAGGCGGGAAGTGCCGGGGCAGCGACGACCCGGGTGGAGAACGCCTGCGCATCCGGAGGCTTCGCTCTGCGAGCGGGGGTGCGGGCGGTCGAACGGGGGGACGCCGAGCTGGTCCTCGTGGCGGGCCTCGAGAAGATGACGGACGTGACGAGCGCGCGGCGTCGCTATTGGCTCGGGGTCTCCGGCGACACCGAGTGGGAGCGCCTGGCCGGCCTCACGTTCGCCGGTGTGTACGGCCTCATCGCTTCGGAGTACGTTCACCGGCACCCGGACGGACGCGAGGCGCTCGCGGAGGTGGCCTCGAAGAACCACGAGAACGGCTCCCGAAACCCCAACGCCCACTTCCAGAAGCGGGTCTCCCGCGACGAGGTCCTCCGGGCCCCCCGGGTCGCCGACCCGCTGGGGCTCTACGACTGCTGCCCCGTCAGTGATGGCGCCGCTGCGCTCCTCATTGCACCGGCCGACCAGGCCCGTCGGTACACCGACACGCCCATCTTCGTCGAGGGGTTGGGCGCCGCCTCGGACCGACTGGCGGTCCAGGAACGGCCCGAGCTGACGCGGTTCGACGCGAGCCGTCGGGCGGGCGACCGGGCGTTCCAGGACGCGGGTCTCGACCGATCGCGAGTGAACTTCCTGGAGGTCCATGACTGCTTCACGATCGCCGAGCTGCTGGCCCTCGAGGACCTCGGGTTCGCGGAACCGGGCGGGGCGGTCGACCTCACGCTTTCCGGCGCGACCCGGCTCACGGGTCGTCTTCCAGTGAATCCGGACGGGGGTCTCAAATCGAAGGGCCATCCGATCGGCGCGACCGGCGTCAGCCAGGTCTACGAGATCTTCCTCCAGCTGCGCGCCGCGGCGGGCGCCCGCCAAATTCCCGGCGCGGAAGTGGCGCTCGCCCACAACGTCGGGGGCGCCGGAGCCACGGCGGCCGTCTCAATCTTCTCTCGGGGGTAGAGGGTGGGCGCAGGGTTCGAGCACGGGGCGGTCTATGTCCCACGGTGTTCCCGGGACGGGAAGGCGGTCGCGGCTCCGGACGAGGACGCCTTCACGATGGCCGTCACCGTGTTGGAGGCCCTCGCGACCGGGTCGCGAGCCTCCGGCGCGTCGCGGGTCCACCTGGTGGGCGCGTTCCCGTCCGTGGTCGATTGGGCCCTGCCGGCGTACGTGAACGCACCGCTCGAGGTCTCGAAATTCCCGGGCGACGCGCGCGGGCTCGGCTCGGCCGTCCGGGAGGCGACCGACGCGGCGGGATCGCCCTCGACGCTCGTCCTCACGGTCGACCCGAACGCGCTACAGGGCGGGCTCGCCGTGGCGTTGCGGTTCGGTCCGGACCCGGGTCCACGCGCTCCCGAATGGGAGCTGCCGACCGGAGCGGAGGGGGCCGCGGCACTCGCGTGTGCCAGCCTGGCGAAACTTGGGGTCTTCGCCGACCGGTCCCCCGGGGAGGTCCCTCCGCCGGCGAGCTGGACCCCCGACCGGCTCGCCTCGTTCACCTCGGTTGGACTCTCCCAGGTATCCGAGGGTGCCTACGTTCCCCGGCCTCGATACCTCGAGAATCTCCCGAGCCGGTGGCGGCTGGAGGGGGACCAGTGCGCCAGGTGCGAACGGGTGACCTTCCCCCGGCGGGCGAGGTGCCGCTATTGCGGTCAGGCGGGCCGGCTCTCTCCCGTGAATCTACCCCGCGACGGGGCGCGGGTCGTCGCAGCGACCATTATCGGCCCGGGAAGCCAGCCGACGGAGTTCGACCCCCAAGTCGAGGCGCTGGGAGGGTACGGGGTCGTGCTGGCCGAGTTCGCGCCCGGCGTTCGTCTCACGCTCCAGGTCACCGACGCCGGCCCGGGCCAGGTGCGGATCGGGGACCGGATCGGGACGCGACTTCGCCGTCTCTACCCGATGGAGGGCGAGTGGCGCTACGGCCGGAAAGCCGTCCCGATGCCCACCTGACCGGGCGACCCTACCCCTTCTTCGGTCCGGCCTCGGGCTTGGGTGCTTCCCACGGCACTCCCAGCCAGCTCTCGTGGACCTTCCGGGCGAGGTCGCTGGCGGGTTCGGCCGCCGCGAACCGGTACTTCTGGGGAGGGGATTTGCCCATGGTCAGGGAGAGGTGTCGCAGGTAGCCCCGCCGGAAGACCGTGACGTCCACGGGAGTGCCGGGCGGGTAGGCCTCGAGCGCCTTCTCGAACTTCGGCAGACTGACCTTGCTGCCGTTGAGCGCGATGATCTCGTCCCCCGGGCTAAGCCCTCCGCGGCGCCCTGGCGTGTCGAGCAGGACGTGCGTCACCCGGACGAACCCTCGCGCATCCTCGAACCGGATCCCGAGGTAGCCGGGCTCGGGGGCCTCGTCGTCGGGAGCCTTCGGTCGGGGTCCGAAGGTGAGGCCGGCGTACCGGGCGAACGATTCGACATCGAGCTCCGCGGTCCCACGTACGTACCGGTCATAGAACTCGGTAAGGTCGAGACCAGTGGCGCGGTCGGCGACCGTCTGGAGCTCCCCCTCCTCCAGGCCGCGCCCCGGCTTCCCGTACTCGGTCCACAATCGGCGGAGGACGGTCTCGAGAGAGGCCCGGGTCTCCGTACGGTGCCGGATCTCGAGGTCCAGGCAGAGCGAGACGAGGTACCCCTTCGAGTAGTAGGAGACGGACTGGTTGGGGGTCTCCTCGAACGGTTGGTAGTAGTCGACCCACGCGATGCGGGAGAGATCCTCGAGCGAGAGCGAGTTCCGCCCCGGCGAGGAGAGTACGTCCTTCGCTATCCGGGCGGACTCCTCCAGGAACTTCGCCGGAGAGTAGAGGCCCGCGCGGCGGAGGACGAGGTCGGAGAAGTAGTCGGTCGTCCCTTCCATCCACCAGAGCTGACCCGTGGAAACCTCCCGGGTGTAGTCGAAGGGCCCGAGCGCCTTGGGCCGGATCCTCTTGACGTTCCAGAGATGGAAGTACTCATGGCTCTGGAGCGAGAGGAAGCGCTGGTACCCCTCGAGGGGCGCGAACGAGTCGCGCCGCACGACGGCCGAGTTGGAGGAAGCGTGCTCGAGACCCCCGTCCGGGACGTCGCTCAGATGAACGAAGAACGTGTAGCCGCGGAGGGGGGAGTCGCCGACCAGACGGATCGAGGCGTCGACGATCTTGGCCAGGTCCTCTTCGAGGCGGTGGGCCTCGTAGTTCCCCCCCTCACCGCAGATCGAGATCCGGTGCGGAATCCCGTGCGGACGAATGGTCAAGACCAACGGATGGCCCGCATCGATGGGACAATCGACCAGCTCGTCGTAGGTCGGCGCCCGGTACGTCGGCGGGCGGGAGCCGACCTCTTCGAGCTCGGTCACGACCCGCCAATCGGGGGGGAGATGGAGCTCGACCTCGACCGGCTCCTGGAGGTGTCCATCGACGAAGGGGAGGGCGAGGGCGGGGTTGAGGAATAGGTGGTCGGAGGTCAGGTCGAAGGCTTCCGTGACCATCTGGTGCCCGTACACAGTATACTGTACAGTGAGTGAGTGGATTCCAGCCGTCGTGAGCCGCCACCGATCCGAAGCGACCCGCTCGACCGGGACCGACCCCGCCCCGCCTGACGGCCGTGCGGTCAGGCCGCGGAACCCGCGAACGTAGTTCATGATGTGGTAGGATCCCGGCACCCACGAGGGGAGAACGAGGTCGAGGCTCGGAGCCTCCACCCCGTCGAGGTCGATCGAGAACCGACCGCGGTGCCCCTCGGCGGCGGTCGCGTCGACGCGATAGCGAATGTGCACGGAAACCCCGGCCTAAGCGAAACCCCGGAGGTCGCGGTCCGGACCGCCCTTGGGGGCGTACGGCTCACCCGCGATCCCGAGGTGGGCGGCCAAAGCGCGGAAGGTCGTGACCAACTGGTGGATCGCGGTCGCCATCTCTTTTTGCTCGGCCCGAAGCTCCTGGATCTCCTGCCGGAGCATCCTCAGCTCTGCTTCCCAGTGGTCCTCGCCCGGTCCTGCGGTCATCCGATGCCCCTCGGAGACGGTACTCCTGCCGCTAGATTAACTTCGCCGGAGCGGCGCCGGGGCTAGGTACGGGTCCCGCTGGGACCGAAGGGGGAGCCCGACGTCCCCTTCTCCACGAAGGGAACCCACGTCTTCGCGCTGACGGAATAGTCCACCCGATGGAGCTCGACAAGGAACGACTTCAGGAACTCGGACGCCGCGGGGCGGATCGTGAGTGAGTAGACATAGATCCCGAAACCCATGAAGTCGGTGACGCGCCGCAAGACCTCGGCGAGGTGTTCGAGGGGCACCGTGACCCGGATCGAAGTCTCCCCGAGCAGGCTCGAGAACTCGTCCACGTCGAACGGCCGCTCCAAGGTAATGAGCGGTACGACCCCGGGCGAGGCCGACGGGGAAGGGGGGGTCGGTGGAGTTGAAGATGCGGGGGAGGCGGGTACGGCGTTGGACCCGCCCGGGGGACCACGCGGCGCGAGCCGTGGGTCCTTGGGAGGGTACTTGTCCAGAACCGGAGACGCGTCGCGACCGACGAACCCTTTCCGGATCGGGCGGGACGGGCGACGTGCCTTCCGAATCGGAGGTCTCTTCTTCGCGGCCATCGACCCCCCGGGGAGGCGCCGCGGGCCATAAGTTGGCCGGCCGCGACCTCCGCGGACGATGGGACGAGCCCTCGGCCCGAGGGGAGGCCACTCTCCCTCCGGCTGCCCTCCACTCGAGGGTTTGTCGCGATGAACACCGTGCGAATCTCCGTCACGGGTGGCCGGTTTTGTCGTCCCGTCCACTACAATTCAATTAAGTAAGCCCGAGTGGGTGGGCCGTGCAAGGCGAGACCCGTTCAGGTCCGCTGGAATGAGGAAGAAGAATGCCGGCACGCGTAATGAAGGAGTTCCAGGCCCCGCGGGGCCTTCCCAGGAAGACGGCCTCGGTCTGCCCCGAATGCATCAAGGTGATTCCCGCGGTCGTCCGGGAGAAGGACGGCCGGGTCATCATGGAGAAGACGTGCCGTACCCACGGCTACTTCTGGGACATCATCTCGAACGACGTCGACTTCTATCTCCGGATGGAGGTCTACGCTCATGACGGCGTCGGCTACGAGAACCCCTACTACGACAAGTTCATCGGTTGCCCGACCACGTGCGGGATGTGCAGCCACCACAAGTCCCACACCGGACTTGCCCTGATCGACCTGACGAACCGGTGCAATCTGAAGTGCCCGGTCTGCTTCGCGAACGCCAACGCGGCCGGCTACGT
>Ga0209415_10011684_pt1 | contig 14747 bp, 13 predicted proteins | sample PeaSoiSIISIP2007_FD_187696 | JGI IMG/M metagenome (GOLD analysis project Ga0209415, IMG submission 187696) | Peat soil microbial communities from Weissenstadt, Germany - SII-SIP-2007 (SPAdes) (version 2) | ecosystem: Environmental > Terrestrial > Soil > Wetlands > Peat | place: Germany...
TCATGCCAACGGCGCCACTGCACCACGGCTGCGTCGCCAGCCACGCGATTACCTCAAGCGCGTCGTCCTGCTCTTGTTGCGTGTACTCATCGAAAAGGCGGCCGTCTGATTCTCCGCTGCCTCGGATGTCGACACGAACAGCGGCATAGCCATGGCCTGCAAGATACGGATGCGTCAGCGCGTCACGCTCATACGTGCCGGTCCGCTTGCGGTAGGGCAGGTACTCGAGGATCGCGGGAACCGGATTCCGGGCGGCATCCGCCGGCAGCCAGATACGAGCGGCCAGGTTCGTGCCGTCGCGCAACGGAATCAACGTGTGCTCGATTTCGCGTACCTCATGGGGAAACTGCGTGACTATCAAGAGCGCGGTCCGGTTTGGCGTGAAGGGACTGTCGAGGACACACACGCTGGCACCGAATGACAGGTGACGTCCACCGTGTAATCCGCTCTGATGCCCTCACTGTCGGGCAGCAGGAGACACGCGGCCGGCATGCACCAATTGGGGGACCAACACGATGCACGCCACGCATCTGGTGATCGGCGGCGGTTCGGCCGGCTGTGTCATGGCAGCGCGCCTGTCGGAGGTGCCGGGGAACAACGTGGTGCTGCTGGAAGCTGGGCGTGACTATGCGCCGGACCAAACGCCCGAGGATATTCGTGACACTTACTCGGGCAGTGCGCTGATGAATCCGGCCTATTTTTGGAAGAACCTGAAAGTTCGCCGCAGAGCAGATGCGGCGCCGGTGTATTATGAGCAAGGTCGCGTGCTCGGCGGCGGGTCGTCCGTCAACGGCCAGGTGGCGCTGCGCGGGGCGCCGCAGGACTATGACCACTGGAATGCAATCGGCGCTAAGGGCTGGGACTGGCAATCGGTGCTGCCCTATTTCCGCCGGCTGGAAACCGACCTGGACTACACTGACCAGTTGCATGGCGCGCAGGGCCCCATCACCGTTCGCCGCATGCCGACGGAGCAGTGGGACGACTTTACGCTGTCCGTGGCTAAGGTGTGGGAAGAGCTTGGCTATCGCTTGCGCCCGGATATGAACGGGGAATTCGGCGAGGGCTACTCGCCTCTACCGCTATCCAACGACGGCGGCGCGCGACGTTCCACGGCGGTGGGATATCTGGACGCGGCAACCCGGCGGCGGCCCAATCTGCAAATCCTCGGCGAGACGCAGGTGCGGCGCATCCTGTTTGCCAACGGCCGCACGAGTGGAGCGGAGCTGCGTCGCAACGGCGCCGTCGAGACGATCACCGCCGACAATGTGGTGGTTTCCGCCGGCGCGCTGCACACGCCGTGGCTGCTGATGCTGTCGGGCATCGGGCCGGGCGAACATCTGCGCCAGCATGGCATAGCGGTGCAGTTGGATCGGCCCGGCGTGGGCAGCAATCTGATGGATCATCCGGCGATCCATATTTCCGGCTACCTGCCGCCGGTGGCCCGGCACAAGATGGTGCGGCGGCGGAACTATACCTATTTGCGCTGGTCCTCCGGGCTGACGGGCGTGCCGGAGGCGGACATGGTGATGATGGCGGTCTGCCGTTCCGCCTGGCATGCCATCGGCGTGCGGATCGGTACGCTGTCTTCCTATATCGGCCGCTCGTATTCGACTGGCGAGGTGCGGTTGACCTCGCCCGATCCGGACGACGAACCTTATGTCGACTTCAATTGGCTGAGCGATCGACGCGACCTGGACCGGATGATGGATGCGTTCCGTCGCATGGCGAGCATCCTGAACCGCGATCCGGTGCCGCTCTACATGTCCAACCTGTTCGCGTCGAAATTCTCCCAGCGGGTGCGGAACGTCAGCCAGAAGAATTTCAGGAATATGGTGCTGACGAACGTGGCGGCGTTGATGATGGATTCATCGGCCAGCGTGCGAAAATTCCTGTTCGACAAGGTCATCAGCGATTCCCTGCCGCTGCCTGTACTGCTCGCCGACCCGGCCGCGCTGGAGCGCCATGTGCGTGACAACGTCCAATCCGCGTGGCATGCCTCCTGCACCTGCCGGATGGGCGATCCGGCGAACGCGCAAACAGTGGTCGATCCGGGCGGCAAGGTCGTGGGTGCGGAGAATTTATTCGTCGCCGATGCGTCCGTGATGCCGGAGGTTTCGCGCACCAACACCAATATCCCCACCATCATGATCGCCGAGCGCATCGCCGAGATGGTGCGCCAGCGCGCCAGGGCCTGAATCCGCCGCAGTGACTGCGGACCGAATCCGTTAGCACCAATACGTCATGGAGCACCAACCTTCAGTGTCACATAAATGGGATGTAGAAGCAGATGTCGTGGTCGTCGGATTCGGGGCAGCGGGCATGGCCGCTTCTGTCACCGCCCACGACCTGGGAGCCAAGGTCGTTATCCTGGAAAAAGCCCCCGAAGGTCAGGAGGGCGGCAACACGCGGGTCGCGGGCCAAGGGTATCTGAATACATCATCGGTCGAAAAAGCCATGGCCTATCTCACCGCCCTGTGCGGGCCCTACACCGTGCCGGAGGCCATGGTGAAGGTGTGGGCGGACGAGATGTGCCAGAACAATGCATGGCTCGAAAGCCTCGGCGCCGATCCACAAGAGCATCAACATCCGCCAGTCGGGATCGAGTTCCCGAATCTGCCCGGCTCGGATTGTGTGCATAAGTTCCACGACGGGCCCACCTATGGCTATTCCAACACCTGGAAACGGTTCGAGCAACTGGTCAAGCAACGCCCTATCTCGATTCTCTACGAAACGCCGGGGAAAGAATTGATCCAGCACGACATCACCAAGGAAATTATCGGGGTGCGCGCCCAGCAGGGGAAAAAATCGATCACCGTCAAGGCCCGCAAGGCGGTGGTGCTGACTTGCGGAGGCTTCGAAAACAATCAGGAAATGATTCGCAATTACCTCCCGGGCGTCCCGTACTGCTACACCTCCGGCACGCCGTACAACGAAGGCGACGGCATCACGATGGCAATGTCGGTGGGGGCAGATCTCTGGCATATGAACAACTATGCTGGCCCCTCCATGGCCTTGAAGGTACCGGAAATTCGGACGTCGTTGTCGATGCAGGCGCTGCACTACAGCAAGATAATACGGGGCGGCATGATCGTGGTGGGCCCGGACGCCAAACGCTTTGCCGACGAAAAGTATAAGACCCGCCACGGGAAAGTTCCGGTGCACGGACGCTGGCTTCCGCTATCCGTCCCATGCCCGATGTTTCTGATCTTCGATCATACCCTGTTCGCCTCCGGTCCACTCTACGATGGCCACCCGAGCCACGGTTGGACCCAGATAATCGAGCGCTACAATTGGAGTGAGGACAACAGCGCCGAGCTGGCGAAGGGTTGGGTCAAGACCGCCGACAGCCTCGCGGCGCTTGCCTCGGTGGTGGAACTCGATCCCGCCACGCTGGTAGACACCGTCAACCGGTGGAACCGCTTCTGCGATGCGAAACACGATGCGGATTTCGGCCGAACCTTGATGATGGCGCCTATCGTCGACAAGCCGTTTTACGCGGTTGAGCTCTCGCCTTCGATGCTCAATACGCAAGGCGGCCCAAGGCGCAATGAGAAGGGGCAGATTGTGCGGCCTGATGGAACACCCATCGCAAGGCTGTACAGCGCGGGAGAACTGGGTTCGATCTATAGCTATCTGTATCAGGGCACCGGAAATATCGGGGAATGCCTGGCGTTTGGCCGCGTTTCAGGGCGGCATGCAGCAGCCGAGACACCCTGGGAGTAGGCATGACCCGGTTGCGCGCCGAGCGCCGCGGTGTTTGCTCGGCACCAACCGGAGTCCGGACGATCCGCAGCGCGCTGCCTGCCTCGCGTGCTGCGCTGGCTTACGCGAAGGATTCCGTCATTGCCGAGTAGACGAGCGTGCGCAGATCGCGGCGGAGCGTCAGCCGGACATCACTGCCCATGACCTGCGTCATGAAGACCACCGCGAGTTCTTCTTTCGGATCGATCCAGAAGGCGGTGGAAGCCGCGCCGCCCCAGAAGAACTCGCCCAGCGTGCCCGGCAGGCGGGTCTTGGCGACGTTGATGTTCACGCCGCAGCCGATCGAGAAACCGATGCCCGAATAGCCGGCCTCGCTGAACAGCCCGGGCGGCGCCATGTCCGCCAGTTCCTGGTTGTCGGGCAGATGATTCAAGCCGAACAACGCAACGGTCTTGGGGCTCAGGATCTGCACGCCGTCCAACGTTCCGCCATGCAGCATCATCCGGCAGAACCGCATGTAGTCGTGCGCGGTCGACACCAGGCCGCCACCGCCGGACTCCAGGCTGGGCGGCGCGGCGAAGATGCTCTTGCCCGCATCGTCCTGCACTTTCAGTCCGCCACCCTCTTTGGGTTGGTAGCAGGATGCGAACCGGCCGATCTTCTCCGGCGGGCACCAGAAGGCGGTATCTGCCATGCCCAGCGGCTCGAACAGCCGCGTGCGCAGGAACTCTCCGAAGCTCATGCCGCTGAGCTTTTGGACGAGGTAGCCCAGTACGTCGATCGAGACGGAGTAATTCCATGCCGTCCCTGGCGAGAACTCCAGCGGCAAGGTCGACAGTTGCTCGATCATGGTGTCGAGACCGCCTTCGGCGTTGAACTCGGCGATATGCGCCCGGCGATACGCATGGTCCACGTTGGTGCGGTTCATGAACCCGTAGGTCAGGCCTGAGGTGTGCGTCACCAGGTCCACAACCTTCATCGGCCGCTTGACCGGGGTCGTCATGAAGGCCGGCGGCCCGGCGGGCACGATGCTCGGAACGCCGGTGGCGTAGACCCCCAGATTCTTCCACGAGGGAATGTGCGTTGCCACATCGTCGTCAAGACCGATCAGGCCTTCCTCGACCAGCATCATCAATGCAACCGAGGTGATCGGCTTGCTCATGGAATAGATGCGGAAGATCGCATCCACGCGCATGGGCTTGCCGCGCTCGAGGTCCATGTGGCCCGACATCCCGGTGTGAGCGAGCTTGCCACGCCGGTAGACCATGGTCAGCAGTCCCGGCAGGCGGCCGCTATCGACGTAGCGGCGCTTCATCACCTCGTCCAGGCGCGCCAACCGCGACGCCGATAGCCCAATTGCTTCCGGTTTCACCACCGTCCCCCGCTCTGGTTTTCTTCCCCGCTACTAACCAACGAGGCGATGCCTCTTGTCAAATGGGTTCGCGATGGAGCCGGGCGGATAACCCTGCTCTTGAACACCAGGGCGCCGCAACCTAGCCTCTCAACCCAGCACCGCCGGCTCGGCTCATTTCAACACAAGGCGGCAGATGCCGTTACCGAACAGCGCCGGTCAGGTGGGAGGGTGGAAGTCATGGTGACAATAGATGCCCAGGTTCATGCCTACGAACGTGACCACCCCGGCCGCCCCTGGGCTGCCGTTCTGCGCGGCCCGCCGGAGGTCACGGGCGACGATATGGTGGCTGCCATGGACGCTGTCGGTGTCGATGGCGCGCTGTTGGTTTCGCCATTTACCATGTACCGTTACGACGCCAGCTACGCCATTGCCGTTCACGCGGCGCATCCTGGCCGATTCGGCTTGATCAAGCCGGTCGACCCGACCGATCCCGGAGTGGTCGAAACGATCGCCGACTGGGCGCGCACCGATGGCACGGTCGCCATCCGGCTTATGATGACTCGTGGCATGTCGACCGATGCCGCCGATCCCGGCCTCAACCGGGTTCTGGTCGCCGCCGCGCGACACGCCCTGCCGGTGAACCTCATGTGTACGGGGCGCCTGGCGCAGGCCGGACTGCTGGCGGCGCGAAACCCCGATACGAGGCTGGTGATCGACCACCTCGGGCTGCAACAGCCGCACGAGCCGCCGGCCCCCGCGGAGCCGTTCGCCGATCTGCCGAAGCTGCTGGCCCTCGCGGGCCACGACAACATCGCGGTGAAGATCAGCGGGGCCTGCACGCTGTCGCACGAACCTTTCCCTTACAAGGACATATGGGATCCGCTCTGTCGCATCTTCGACGCCTTCGGTTTCGATCGCTGTATGTGGGGGACCGACTGGACCCGAGCGGTCGCGTTGTTGACATACGAGCAAGGGGTCGAGGCGTTTCGCGTCACCGACCGGCTGTCCGACGACGACCGGGCCGCTCTCATGGGCGGGAGCCTGCAGCAGATCTATAAGTGGTCGCCGTCAAAAGCGTGATCGGTCCAGACCTGGGCTCGGGATGCTGGCGTGTGAATTCGCCTGCAACCTTGGCTGAAGGCATTCGGGTTTGCCAGCAAGACCGGAACAGCCCAACATCGCCACATCAGCAGTGAAGGTACAAGTCCATGGAATTCGGCGCGTCGATCTTTTTCACCGACTACTCGATCTCCCCGGCCGAACTCGCCGTCGCGCTTGAGGAGCGCGGTTTCGACTCTCTGTGGGCGGCAGAGCATTCGCACATTCCAGTGCCGCGGCGCACGCCGCCGCCCGGTGGTGGCGAACTGGCGAAGCGGTACTATGACGTGATGGATCCCTTCGTCACCCTGACGGCGGCCGCAGCCGCCACCAAGAAGCTGAAGGTCGCCACCGGGATCTGCCTGGTCATCCAGCGCGATACCATCCAGACGGCAAAACTTGTCGCCTCGATAGACCAGGTGAGCGGCGGGCGGTTTCTGTTCGGCATCGGCGGCGGCTGGAATGTCGAGGAGATCGAAGCCCACGGCACCGTCTTTGCCACCCGAATGAAAAAGATGCGAGAGCAGATGGAGGCGATGAAGGAGATCTGGACCAAGACGACAGCGGAATATAATGGTGAGATCGTCAAGGTCCCATCGATGCAGACCTGGCCCAAGCCGACGCAGAAACCGTATCCGCCGATCCTGCTTGGCGGCGCGTTTCCGTGGGCGGCGCGGCGCGCGATCCGTTACGGTGACGGCTGGTTTCCGAACGCGAGCAGCGGCAATCCGGACGAATACATGCCCCGCTTCAGGCAGATGGCAGCCGAGGCTGGGCGGGAGCCGTTGCCGGTGACGCTCGGCGGCGCCCCCGAAGATCCCGCCCAGTTGCAACGATTCCGCGCCCTCGGCGCGGCCCGGGTGAACGTGAGTCTGCCGGCCGAAGGTAAGGATAAGATCTTGCCCATACTGGACCGCTGGGCCGGATTGATCCGCCAAGTACGCGCCTGATCCCTGCCCGACTTCTTGCAATTTTGCGGGCTGAACGGATGGGAGGACCGTGCTCCCGACGGGCCCGGCTTTTGGAAATGATCGGCGGGGGAAAAAGGCATTGAGACGCGATGACGATCGTCGACGCAATGACGTCGAGCTGGTGATGGGACGCGCTTTCTGCTACTGGATCGGCTGGAAGCTGCCGGAGAACTGACACCATGTCGCAGCAGGCAGTGTCAGTTTTCGTCGGACAGCAGCTTGGTCAATTCGTCGCGGCATCGCGCTGGGACGCACTGCCGCACTCACTGCGGCACGAGGCCAAGCGATCGTTGCTGAATTTCGTCGGCTGTGCCCTCGGCGTCGCCCATACGCCACCGATCGACATGGCAATGCGCGTGCTCACGTCACTGTCGGGAGCCGAACGCGTCACGGTGCTCGGCCGCGCGGAGCAACTCGATCTGCTCGGCGCGGCATTCATCAACGCAATCAGCGCAAACCTGCTCGACTACGACGACACGCATCTACAAACGGTGATTCATCCCACGGCGCCCGTTGCTCCGGCCGCACTCGCACTCGCGGAACAACGCGGGCTGTCCGGGCCGGCGATGCTGCACGCCTTCATCCTGGGCGCCGAAGTCGAGTGCCGAATCGGCAACGCCGTCTCGCCCGGCCATTACGCGCGAGGGTGGCATATCACCTCGACATGCGGCGTCTTCGGCTCGGCCGTCGCGAGTGCGAAGCTGCTGGGACTGGACGCGCAGCAGACATGGCACGCGCTCGGTATCGCCGCTAGCCAATCCGCCGGCGTGGTGGAGAACCTGCCCAGTGCGGCGAAGAACGTGGCTGTCGGCAATGCCGCTCGCAACGGGCTGTTTGCCGCGCTGCTGGCAGAACAGGGTTACAGCGCCGCGCCGGCCGCGATCGAGGGCACGCTCGGCTGGGCCCGTGCGATGGGAGACGATCCCGCCGTTGCCAAGGTGACCGACGGAATCGGCGAACAATGGGAGCTGTTGCAGAACACCTACAAGCCCTATCCGTGCGGGATCGTGATGCATGCCGTGATCGACGCGTGCCTGGCGCTACGGCGGACTCATGCGCTGACGCCGGCGGAGATTGCGGAAGTCATCATATCCGGCGAGCAGCTCCTGCTCGATCGAGGCGACCGGTCGGTGACCAATGACAGGGATGCGCGGGTCAGCATTCATCACTGCGCCGCGGTATCCTTGCTGTTCGGGGCGGCCGGGCTGCAGGAATTCTCGGAAGCAACGGTTCACGTTCCGGCGGTCGCCGCGTTACGCGGCCGGGTGCAGGCGCTGCTGAATGCGGACAGTCCCAGAGGTGCCGCGACAGCGACGGTCCGCACCATTGATGGGCGCGTGCTGGAGTCGACCGTGCTCCATGCCAGAGGCAGCATAGAGCAGCCGCTCTCCGATCAGGACATCGGGGCGAAGGTGCGCGAACTCGCCCGGCACGGCGGCCTGCGCGGGCCTGTCGATGATGTTATCGCTGCGGTGTGGCAACTCGACGCGATGGCAACGATCGCGCCTTTGATCGCGACGCTGCGGCGGATTTGATGCGGCGACGCGTGACGCATAAAGCAGAAAACACGGGGAAAAAAACATGAAGGCGATGTTGCTGGTTGGCCATGGCGGGCCGGAGATGTTGCGGTATGGCGATGCACCGGACCCGACGCCGGCCCCCGATGAGATCGTCGTCCATGTTCATGCGGCGAGCGTCAACGCCGCTGACTACAAGGTGCGGCTGGGTGGGCACGGCTACAACGTCCAGTTTCCGCACATCCTGGGCCGCGACTTCTCCGGTGTGGTCGCCGAGACCGGCAAAGACGTAACCGATCTCGGGGTCGGCGACGCAGTGTTCGGCGTCAACGCCGCTGGTAAAGAAGGTGCGTATGCGGAGAAGCTCGCCATCAAGGCCGCCATCGTCGCACGCAAGCCCGATCGCCTGTCTCACCTGCAAGCCGCGGCGCTGGCTTTGACCGGCATCACTGCCATCTGGGCTATCGAGGATACGGCGCAACTCCAGGCCGGCGAAACGATCTTGATCCAGGGTGGCGCGGGCGGTGTCGCCGGTTTTGCGATCCAGCTCGCAAAATATCTCGGCGCCACCGTGATCACGACGACAAGCCTCGGCCATATCGATTATGTCCGCAGCCTCGGAGCCGATCGCGTGGTTGACTACAACGCCGAGGATTTCACCAAGGTCGTCGCCGACTGCGACGTGGTGTTCGACACGGTGGGAGGCGAGGTTCAGGCGCGCTCGTACAACGTCTTGAAGCCTGGTGGACGGCTGGTCTGGGTCGCGCCAGCACCGGATGGATTTCGACCGCCGCGATCGGATGTCACGGTGTTGCGCCCGGCCGTTACCCGTGATCGCGCGCATCTGGAGCGGATCGTAGCGCTGCTCGACGCTGGTGCGGTCTCGCCGCCGCCCATTGCGCGGTACGCCCTGGCGGAGGCCGCCGAAGCACATCGTGTCAGCGAATCCCGTCATCTGCGGGGCAAGCTGGTGCTTGCCATTCGCTGAGCGTTCCGGGAGATGACCGGCCGTCGTTGCCTCGGCAGCGTGAGGGGCTGATGCAACGGCGAAGCCGGCCGTTTGGCGACGACGTTGTGGAGGTCCCACAGCAGCACCGGCTATGAGCCATCGACCACAGCCGGCATGAGCATAAGCGCGAGTTGGGTCCGGCTCTCCTGCTCCGCCGTCGCCAGATTGGAAATTGTCACCCCGAGAAGCCGTACACCAAGCGGTGGCGGAAAATGCGGTCGGAGCAGATCGAGGGCGATCTCTTCGAGTTCGGCCTGCGAGCTGATTGGCTCGAGACAGGACCGGCTACGCGTGATCTGCTGGAAGTTGGCGTATTTGATCTTCACCGTCACCGTCCGCCCTGAATGGCCGCCGCGGCTGCAGGCAGCCCAGACTTTAGCAAACACCGGCTTGAGGGTCGGCACGACCTCCTCCCAGCGTTGGAGATCGCGCTCGAACGTGGTCTCGGCGCCGACGGATTTTCGCACCCGGTCGGCCTCCACCGGACGATCGTCCTGGCCGCGCGCGACGCCATAGTAATAGCTCCCGGCCTTGCCGAAATGCTCGGACAGGAACGCGCGCGACTGAGCCAGAAGGTCGAGGCCGGTGTGAATGCCGAGCGCATTCATCTTGGCAGCCGTTGCGGGTCCGACACCATGGAACTTGCCCACCGGCAGGTGCTCCACGAAGGCCGGGCCCATCTTGGGTGTGATGACAAACAAGCCATCCGGCTTGCGGTGATCCGAGGCGAGCTTGGCCAGGAACTTATTGTAGGAGACTCCGGCCGAGGCTGTCAGGCGGGTTTCGGTCCGGATTGCCGCTCGAATCTCTTCTGCGATCGCGGTCGCCGAGCCGCGGTCCACCAGCGGGGCGGTCACGTCGAGATAGGCTTCGTCCAGCGACAGCGGCTGGATCAGCGGTGTGTAGCGAGCGAAGATGCCGTGGATCTGCCGTGACACCGCCTTGTAGACCTCGAAGCGCGGCGGCACGAATACCAGGTCGGGGCATTTCCGCCGGGCGGTGACCGACGGCATGGCAGAGTGCACACCGAACTTCCGCGCTTCGTAGCTCGCAGCCGCCACCACGCCGCGCTCGCGTGAGCCGCCGACCGCCACTGGCACGCCGCGTAACCTCGGGTCGTCACGCTGCTCCACGGACGCGTAGAACGCATCCATGTCGATGTGGATGATGCGCCGTTGGACAGGCGGCTGGCCGGACGGAGGCATGGAGCTGTCGACGCTAGCACAGGCCCTGCGGCGTGAGAACGAACTGGGCCACTTGCAGTGGTCGGCAGCATGATCGCCCGGGGTCTCTTTGGAGGCAATTGGCGCGCCCTGAAGGACTCGAACCTTCGACCCACAGCTTAGAAGGCTGTTGCTCTATCCGACTGAGCTAAGGGCGCCCAACAGTTCGGCGAAAGTCCGTTCCACTCCCGCCGGTCTGGTGACCACATGGTGGCCAATTGCTCCACTGCCTTTTAGCCTGCCGAACCTCATTCCGCCAGTCGGGCCATCTTTGCGCGATCGCCGGTAGACAGGTGGCCGAGACCCCGTGGACGCCGCATTTCCCCGCCACCGGTGGTTTGCAGCCCCGCCGTTGGCATGTACCTGCCGGGGATCAGCGTCGGCATTCAGTAGCCGCCGGCCTGGCTGGGCGCCAATGGCCGTCAGCAATGGCGGCCACCTGCCTTCGCCGTTGCGGCTGCAGATTTGGCAGTGATCGCCTCGGCCGTCGCTTGACACGACGGAGGAGGTGGGTCCGTTCACTCCACGGTTTCGGGCAGCAGGATGGCGGGATCGCGCGCCAGCGCATCGGCGTACAGCACCGCGGCGGCGGCGGAGAAGCGGCGCGCGGCGGCGGTGTCGGCGCGGCTCGTCAGGATCACCGGCACGCGCGCACCCACCACTAGGCCCGCGATCTGCGCATCGGCCATGAAGGCGAGATTCTTGTAAACCATATTGCCGGCCTCGATGTTCGGTACGATCAGGACATCGGCGAGGCCCGCGACCGGTGACGCAATGTGTTTGATCAGCGCGGCTTCGGCATCCACCGCGGCATCGAGGTCGAGCGGCCCGTCTACGATGCCGCCGACGATCTGGCCTCGATCGGCCATCTTCGCCAGGATCGCCCCGTCGAGCGTGGCTGGCATTTTCGTGCGCACCATTTCCACAGCGGCCAGCACTGCAACTTTTGGCTGCGCTATGCCGAGCGCGCGCGCAAACCCGATCGCGTTCTGGCAGATGTCGCGCTTCTGGTCGGTGCTGGGCGCGATGTTCAGGGCGACGTCGCTGATGACGACGCGGCGCGCATAGGTCGGCACCGACACCATCACGCAGTGGCTGATCAGGCGCCCGGTAAGGAGTTTCGCGTCCTTCTGCATGACCGCGTGCAACAGCACGTCGGTGTGCAAGCTGCCCTTCATTAGCGCGGCGACCTCACCGGCGCCGGCGGCCATGGCAGCTTTCAGGGCTGAGTCCTCGGGGCCGTCAGTGGCTACGATCCGGCACCTGGCAAGGTCCAGGTGAGCATGATCCGCGATTCGCCGGAGCTCGGCCTCGGGGCCGTAAAGCACGGGCAGGATCAGCCCGGCCTCGGCGGCTTCCACCGCGCCGGCCAATGCGTCGGCACCACAGGGGTGCACCACGCCGGTCAGCATCGGCTTGAGATCACGACAGCGCTCGACAAGCCCGTCGAGCCGATGTTCCGCCACCTGGATTTGCTGCCGTGTCGTCGGCGCCAGAACTTCCAAAATCGCCGTCGCAATGACCTGGCCCGCCGGGTCGGTGCACTGACCGTCCAGCACGACGATTCCCTGATCCGACCGTTTCTCTTTCACACTGAGCAGTACCGACATCGCCTCGTCGATCGGCAGCTTGCCCTTGATCTGCATCGAGGTTGCGCGGATCGAGCTCCCGGGCCCTGGCAGGTCCGAACCAACCAGCGCGGTCAGGATGGCCGTGACGATGCCGGCAGCCACCTGGCTCTCGCCTGGACCGGAGAGTGTGCCAACTTCGCCGAAGGCGGCGGACCAGGCTCGCACGTCGCCGGCCTGCAGCCTGCGCTCGGCCGACGCGGTATCGCCGGGAGCAATTTCATCGAATGTCTTGTTTACGATGGTCCGCATTGCTGCACCTTCTCGTCAAAGCCGCAGTTCGGCGCCCGCGGCGCGGAAATGCCGGGCGCAGCCATGGCAAGGCTGTGCGCGTTGGCAATGCCGATGACAAGGCCCTTTTTGCCGCTCAGCGTCGTCATGATGTTCTCCTCAATCGTGACCAGACCCTGCCGGGGGCTTTTTCTTCCGGGAGTTTCACGACAGCCACGCCATCCTCGGCAGGCCGGCGCCGTCTCAGTGCAGCACAGCGTCCGGTTGGGTGGTCGCCCTGGCGTCGGAGGGTTGGCCCGGCGTCGCGGGCGCCGCCGGCTGGTCAATCGGCACCAACAGCACCTGCCACAGCCGGGCCAGGTGGTCGCGCTCGGCGGGACTCGGAGGATCGCTCGCGTTGACGATCGCCTGCACGTGCTATGGCCGATCTTGTCGTTCAAAAAGACCAGCGCCAGGGTTAGCCCAGGCGCATTGATCCAGGTGAAGTGCGTCCGATACCCGACATATGGGCCTTGCGGTTCCAACCCCATCAGATTACATTCTGGCAATCGGCGGTGACGCTTGGCCCGATTCCCGCCGGTTGGGAGAGGCGCCTGCCTCCGGAACACCGGTTGCGCTCGCTTCCGTCCCCTTGTGGGAGGAGCCGCGATGACAGAAGAACCTGGCATCATCCAGATGAACGTCGATCGCTATCGCGAGATGCTGAAGCGTCGGCTGGACGACGAAACGCGTGTCCGCGTCGAGCAATTGCTCGGCGAAGCCAAGTTCCAGCTTGCCCTGGCGACTGATTTGAAAGATCCGTGACAACGCCGCGGCAAGCCTCGGTGCCAGGAAATACAAGCGGAAAGCGCGGCCAGGGAAACAGCCGCCGGACCTCTGCGCGAAACAACGCAATGGTCGCCGATCAGCCCGGCGGCCGCGCAACCGGTCGACCATGACCAACCGGAGCGCTGTGGCGGTATCCGGCCGCAAGGCTGCCGAGTTGCATGCCAACCGATTGCTCGGTTTGCTGCCGCGCAAGGATTACCAGCGGCTTCGCCCGCATCTCCAACCTGTTGCCCTGGAGTACCGGCAGTCGCTCTACCGTGCCAACAAGCCAATCGGATTTGTCTATTTCATCGAGACTGGCGTTGGTTCCCTGGTGAATACCATGGCGAACGGTCAGGCGGCCGAGGTGGGTACGATCGGCAGCGAGGGCATGGTGGGTTTGCCCCTCGTGCTCGGCGACAACCGGGCGCCCACCAGCGTTTACATCCAGGTTCCCGGAGCCGGCCTGAGAATGAAGGCAACGCTGTTCAAGCGGGAACTGGCGCAAAGCACTTCGATGCAAGTCGCGATTCTGCGCTATGCACACGCCTTCTTCAATCAGGTCGCGCAGTCCGCCGCCTGCAATCGCTTTCATAACATCCAGCAGCGGTGCTGCCGCTGGATGCTGATGACGCACGACCGCATGCAATCGGACGATTTTCTGCTCACACAGGAGTTCCTGGCCATGATGCTGGGGGTGCAGCGGACTGGCGTCACCGCTGCCGCGGGCGCCCTGCAGCGGGCCGGCCTGATCCGCTACAGGCGTGGCAACGTTACGATCCTCGATCGCCGCGGCCTGGAACGCCTCTCCTGCGAGTGCTACGCCGTTTCCAAGTTGGAGTTCGACCGGCTGCTCGGCGAGCGTGCAATGCGCAAGGTCCGCTCCGGTAGACCGTGACGGCGGCCAGGCCGGTTGCGGCGTGCTACACCGCCAGAGGGTCATTGCTCGCGGCGGCTGGTTTACTGCGCTCGATTCCATCCACCAGCCGGCATGTCGGACCAAAGAGATGGGCGCGCCATAGGGGGGGAGAGGCGCGCCCATTGAGTCGGAAAACTTGCGCGCGGAAGAGTTGAAACGCGCGACCTGAGAATACGGCAGCGGTGCGACGGCGCCTACCCTCGGAATATACCTAGTGCCGCACGCCGAAAGTGGCGACTCCATAGCGGGGGGGGTGAGTGAGTCCGGATTGCCACAGTCGGAGAGAGA
>Ga0209415_10011686_pt1 | contig 14745 bp, 9 predicted proteins | sample PeaSoiSIISIP2007_FD_187696 | JGI IMG/M metagenome (GOLD analysis project Ga0209415, IMG submission 187696) | Peat soil microbial communities from Weissenstadt, Germany - SII-SIP-2007 (SPAdes) (version 2) | ecosystem: Environmental > Terrestrial > Soil > Wetlands > Peat | place: Germany...
CCCGTCTGTCGCGCGCGGCCATCAGCCAGGTCGCACGCGGCACTAACCGAGCGGAGGCGGACGAGGGCATGGTGACCAGACGCCGCGGCATCGTCCGGCCGGCAGCGATGGCCGGGCTTGTCACCGGGCTGGCGCTGGCCGCGGCGACGGCCACCCCAAGTGCGTCGGCCGGGCAGCCGGGAAGCCGGGCCCAAGGCGGCCGGGCCGCCGAGGCCGGAGCTGCCGCTGCTCGTACTACCGTCACGGTGGCCCGGTTGCCCGGGCCGGTCAAGCTGACCTGGACGCTGCGGCAGGCGATTCAGTACCTTCCGCCGTCGAATCACAGCCAGTACCTGGTCGTGATCGCCTCACGGCACGACGCGTGGTTCTTCGGCGGCTCGAACCTGGCCGGACACGGCGTGCCGGAAGTCCTGCGCCGGTTCCGCGGCGGATTCCGGTTTCCGGCGCTCCCGTCGGGCCTGCACAGCTGGATAGCCGCGGCCAGCGCTCAGTCGCCGAGCAACATCTGGGCCGTGACCTACCTCGGCGGTGCGGTGCTGCGCTGGAACGGCACGGCGTGGAAGACCGTGCCGAGGGGAGCCTGGCGCGCCGGGACCCAGTTCACCGGGATCGATGCCGTCGGTCCTCGCAGCGTCTGGCTGTTCGGGGGGCGCGGGCGCAGCTTCGCGGGCGCCGGGAGCTGGCACTGGGACAGCACGGGATGGACCCGGGTGCGCGGGATCGCCGGCGGCATCCGCCAGGGCAGCGCCGTTTCAGCCAGGGACATCTGGGCGATCGGCGGAATCGGTGGCTCGCTGAACGCCCTGTTCCAGCTCAGCGGCGGCACCTGGCGGCACGTCACGCCCGGCCCGCTGGCCGGCTTCAGTTACTCTTACGTCCTCGCGCTGGCGCCAGGCAACGTCTGGGTGGCCGGGTCGGTGTCCGGCGTCCCGAAGCTCGCGCACTTCGACGGCAGCGCCTGGACCAGGCTGACCATGCCTGGCTCGGTCGCGGCGACCGGGATCTGCCGCAACGGGCGCGGCGGCCTCTGGGTGGTCGCCAATTCGGGCACCGGTCACTCCATCCTGCGGCAGCGCTCGGCGGCTGGTCACTGGAGCACGACGACGGTCAGTGCGAGCTCGGCCAACGAGGTGCTGGCCTGCACTCTGGTACCGGGCGGCCAGGCGGCGTGGGGCGCGGGCAAATCCGCCGGCGTGGGAGGCCACGGGTCCGCCGCGGCCGTGTACGGCTACGGCAGCCTGCCGTAGCCCGTCGGGTCTGCGCGCTGGAAGGTTGGCGATCCGCTTCCCCGATTCGGCCCGATCCCCGCTCCCGACCCGATTGGAGACCTTGCGATGTCCGAGCCCCAGACGGCCGGCGGTGCTGCGCCGGTGACCGGTGTGCCGATGGGCGGACGGGTCTGCGTGGTCACCGGGGCCAGCTCGGGTATCGGCCAGGCGGCGTCCGTCGCGATGGCCGGGCTCGGCGCGACGGTCGTGCTGGTCTGCCGGGATCGCGGTCGCGGCCAGAACGCGATGGCCGAGGTCGGCGCGGCCGCCCGCGGCGGCGAGCCGTCGCTTGAGCTGGCCGATCTCTCATCGGCGGAGCAGGTACGCGACCTGGCTGGCCGGCTGGCCGGGCTGCCGAGGATCGACGTGCTGGTCAACAACGCGGGCCTGGTCATCTATCACAGGCAGCTGACCGCCGACGGCCTGGAGCACACGTTCGCGCTCAATCACCTGGCACCGTTCCTGCTGACCAACCTGCTCCGGCCGAAACTGGAGGCCAGCGGCCCGGCACGGGTCGTCACCGTAGCGTCGACCGCGCACCGCGGTGCCCGGCTGGACCTCGATGACCTTCAGCTGGAGCACCGCTACTCCGCCATGCTGGCCTACTCCAACAGCAAGCTGGCCAACATCTTGTTCACCAGGGAGCTCGCCAGGCGGCTCGACGGCACCGGGGTCACCGCCAACTGCCTGCACCCGGGCACCGTGCGAACGCGTTTCGGCCAGACCGGCTCGGCCTGGCTGCGGCTCGGCATCGCGATCGCCGCCCCGTTCTTCCGCTCACCGGAGCAGGGCGCGAGAACCCTCGTCTACCTGGCAAGCTCGCCGGAGGTCAGCGGCCAGTCCGGCGGCTACTACGTCAGCGGCAAGCTCCGCGAGCCCTCGCCGACGGCCAGGAATGACGACACCGCGCGCAGGCTCTGGGACCTCAGCGCGGAACTCACCGGCCTGAGCTGACCGGCTTCGCGCCATCAGGGCCGGCTCGGCCAGCTCGGCCGGCTCGGCCGGCTCGGCCGGCTCGGCCAGCTCGGCCAGCTCTGGGCTGGCGTTTCGGACCCGAGCTGCTGACCGGGCTCGGCGCACGACCGAGCCTCCCCTCACCCGGCGCTGATCGTCCTGGCCCGGCCAGCGAGCAGGCCGGAGCTGAGCTGCACCACGCCGACCGCCAGCAGCACCCAGACCGATGCCGCCCAGCCGCCGGTCGCCGAGTGCAGGAACCCGATCAGCAGCGGCCCGGTGATCGCCACCAGGTACCCGGTGGCCTGCGCGAAGCCCGACAGCGACGCGGCCGTCGGACCGTCGGCCGCCCGCGCGGTGAAGAAGAAGACGCTCAGGCCGAACGCGCCGCCCTGGCCGAGGCCGAGCAGCAGCATGAACGCCGTCGCTGCGCCTGCTGGCCCGAAGCCGACGCCCGCGAGGCCAGCCATGATCATGACTATCGCCGCGGCGGCGAGCGGTCGCTGGTCGCGGACGCGGTGCGCGATCACCGGCGCGGCCAGCCCGGTGATGGCGTTGCCCAGGTTCATCAGCGCCAGCAGGTTGCCGGCCTGGACGGCGCTGAGCCCGTGATCGCGCAGCAGCGACGGGAACCAGGACAGCGTCGCGTAGTAGGACAGGCTCTGCGTGCCCGTGAACGCGGCCACCTGCCAGGCCAGCGCCCGCCTGCTCATGGCGCGGACACCCCGGCCGCCCGGCGGTCCCGCGGCATCCGGCCCCGCCTGATCGGGAATGGTGCGGAACCTTAGCTGCGGCAGCCAGACCAGCCCGGCCGCCAGGGCCGGCAGCGCCCACATGCCGAGCGTCAGCCGTACCGCCGCCTCCGAGCTGCCGGCAGCGGTGAACACGGGCACCGCGATGACCGCCCCGAGCACGGCCCCGGCGGTCAGTGACATCAGGTACAGCCCGATCAGCAGGCCGGCCCGTTCCGGCATGCGCCGCTTGACCAGGCTCGGCAGCAGCACGTTCATCAGAGCGATCGCGCAGCCTGCGACGACGGTGCCGGGGAAGAGCAGCACCCCGGGCGCCAGGCTGCGCAGTCCCAGCCCGGCCGCCAGCAGAACCAGGGCCATCCCGAGCACCCGCTCCTCGCCGAACTTCCTGGCCAGGACGGCACCGGATCCGGAGAAGACGGCGAAGCTGAGCACCGGCACGGCGGCAAGCGCCGCCTCGGTGGCCGGCGAGATCCCGGCGCGGGCCAGCTCAGGGTAGACCGGCGGCAGGCTGGTGATCGCCGCGCGCATGTTGAACGAGAGCGCGATGATGCCAGCCACCAGAGCCCATGCTCCCGCCGTCCGGGCTCGCGTGTCGCCAGCCGTCAGCGTCAGTCTCGGTCCTGGCCGCGCAGCGACCTAAGTACGTACTGCATGATCCCGCCGTGCCGGTAGTAGTCGGCCTCGCCCGGGGTGTCGATCCTGACCGTGGCGTGGAATCGCCTGCCGTCCGCGACCACCGTGACCTCGCGCGGGGTCTCGCCGGAGTTCAGCGCCTCGATCCCGAGGACGTCGATCACCTCGTGGCCGGTGAGCCCCAGGGACGCCGCGTTCTGCCCGGGCAGGTACTGAAGCGGCAGCACTCCCATGCCGATCAGGTTGGACCGGTGGATCCGCTCGTACGACTCGGCGAGCACGGCGCGGGCGCCGAGCAGCGCCGTGCCCTTGGCCGCCCAGTCGCGCGACGAGCCCGAGCCGTACTCCTTGCCGGCCAGCACGATCAGCGGGGTTCCCTCGGCCAGGTAGGCCCGCGACGCCTCGTAGATCGACGTCACCGTCCCCTCGGGCAGCTTGACGGTGAACCCGCCCTCGGTTCCCGGCGCGAGCTGGTTGCGCAGCCGGATGTTGGCGAACGTGCCGCGGATCATCACCTCGTGATTTCCGCGCCGTGACCCGTAGGTGTTGAACTCGCGCCGCGGCACGCCATGGGCGCTCAGATAGTGCCCGGCCGGGCTGTCTGCCTTGATCGAGCCGGCCGGGGAGATGTGGTCCGTGGTCACCGAGTCGCCGAGCATAGCGAGCACTCGGGCGCCCGTGATGTCGGTGACCGGCGCCGGGTCGGCGGGCATGCCGTCGAAGTACGGCGGCCGCCGCACGTACGTCGACCGCTCATCCCACGCGAACACGTCGCCGGGCGGCACGTCGAGCTCCTGCCAGCGCTCGTCCCCGGCGAAGACGTCCGCGTAGCTGCGGGTGAACATCTCGGCGGCGACCGAGTCGCGGACGACGGCGGCGATCTCCGCCTGCGACGGCCAGATGTCGGCCAGGTACACGGCCCGGCCGTCGGCGCCGGTCCCGATCGGATCGGAGGTCAGGTCGATGTCCATCGTCCCGGCCAGCGCGTAGGCGACGACCAGCGGCGGCGATGCCAGGTAGTTCATCTTCACGTCTGGATTGATCCGGCCCTCGAAGTTGCGGTTGCCGGACAGCACGGAGACCACGGCCAGGTCGTTCTCGGCGACGGCCGAGCTGATCGCCTCAGGCAGCGGGCCCGAGTTCCCGATGCAGGTCGTGCAGCCGTAGCCGACCAGGTTGAAGCCGAGCTTCTCCAGGTACGGTGTCAGGCCCGCCCGGTCGTAGTAGTCCATGACCACCTTGGAGCCTGGCGCCAGGGTGGTCTTCACCCACGGCTTGCGGGACAGCCCGGCCTCCACCGCCTTGCGCGCCAGCAGCGCGGCGCCCACCATGACCGACGGGTTCGATGTATTGGTGCAGGACGTGATCGCGGCGATGACCACCGATCCGTGGTCGACCGACGTCTTCGTCCCGTCCTCGAGGGTAACCGCGGCCGGCGCCGACGGCCGGCCCTGGTAGCCGCCGGCCACCGGGTCTGAGGCCGGGAAGGTGCCGGCCACGCCGTTGTCGAGGCTCGGCGCGTGCACGTACGAGCCAAGCGCCTCGCGGAACGACGTCTTCGCGTCGGTCAGCGCCACCCGGTCCTGCGGCCGCTTCGGGCCGGCCAGGGACGGGACCACCGTCGAAAGGTCGAGCTCGAGCTCCTCGGAGTACCTGATGCCGCGGTCCGGGGTGTGCCAGAGCCCCTGCTCCTTCGCGTAGGCCTCGATCAGCGCGACGTGCTCCGCTGACCGGCCGGTCAGCCGCAGGTAGGTCAGCGTCTCGCCGTCGATCGGGAAGATCGCGCAGGTGGAGCCGAACTCCGGGCTCATGTTGCCGATCGTCGCCCGGTTCGCCACCGGTACCGCCGCCACGCCGTCACCGTGGAACTCGACGAACTTGCCGACCACGCCGTGCCGGCGCAGCAGCTCGGTGATGGTCAGCACCAGATCGGTGGCGGTCGTGCCGGACGGCATCTCCCCGGTCAGCCGGAACCCGACCACCTTCGGGATCAGCATCGAGATCGGCTGGCCGAGCATCGCCGCCTCGGCCTCGATGCCGCCGACCCCCCAGCCGAGCACGCCGAGGCCGTTCTCCATCGTGGTGTGCGAATCGGTGCCCACGCAGGTGTCCGGGTAGGCGCTCAGGCCGCCGCCCGGCGCTTCCCCGGTCATCACCACCCGCGCCAGGTGCTCGATGTTGACCTGGTGCACGATCCCGGTTCCGGGCGGGACGACGCGGAACTGGCGCAGCGCCTGCTGGCCCCAGCGCAGGAAGGCGAACCGCTCGGAGTTGCGGTGGTACTCCAGGTCGACGTTGCGCTCGAACGCGTCAGGACGGCCGAACACATCGGCGATCACCGAGTGGTCGATCACAAGCTCGGCGGGCACCAGCGGATTGATCTTGGTCGCGTCGCCGCCGAGCGCCCGCATCGCCTCGCGCATGGTGGCCAGGTCCACCACGGCGGGGACGCCGGTCAGGTCCTGCATGATCACCCGTGCCGGGCTGAACTGGATCTCGGTGTCGGGCTCGGCCGCCGGCTGCCATCCGGCGAGTGCCCGGACGTGGTCCGCCGTGACGTTGACGCCATCCTCGGTGCGCAGCAGGTTCTCCAGAAGGATCTTCAGGCTGAACGGAAGATCCGCCGACCCTGGCACCGCGTCAAGCCGGTGAATCTGGTAGCTGGTCCCGCCCGCCGTCAGCGTGCCGCGAGCACCGAAGCTGTTAGCCGTCATCATGAGCTGCCTTCCTGCCGCCCGGCGCCGCCCGCGCGGCCGCGTCGACGTCCTGTCGGCCATCCTGCCGTAGCGCGCCCCTGCCGTCGCGCCCAGCCTGGCCGGGCTGGGCGCCAGCCAGGACCCAGCGCTTCCTCCGGTACCCGTCCGACAGCGCTTGTCCGGCAGGGCTCGTCCGAGGGCTCGTCCGGCAGGGCTCGTCCGGCAGGGCTCGTCGAATAGTTCTCGTCCGAGCGCTCCGCGAGCCTGTGCTGGTCCGGGCGCCGCCAAGTATCTCGATGTCAAGTTACTTCGCCAGATTACCGAGCCAGCTCTCTCGATGTCAAGCTATTCGCCGGGCCCGGCACCGGCCGCGACGCTGACCAGGTCGGCCGCGGTTGACCGGGTCAGCACCCGGACCGCTCGCGCGGCGGGCGACAGCCGAAGCGCGCTCTTCGGCAGCCGGACCACCAGCGCGCCGGGGTGCGACTCGAAGACCAGCGGCGGCTCCAGCACCAGGGCCTCGCCGTCGACTCCGACCTCGACCGGTCCGTCCGAGCTGACCTCGAACCTCGGCGCGGTCCACTCCTGCCATCCCGGGAAGCGCCGCACCTGCCCGGCCAGCTCGAGCAGCATGAAGCTGCGGGCGTCGGCCGCGTCGGTGACCTGCACCATCACGACCCCCAGCAGCCCGGTGTCCAGTCGTTCCCTGGTGCCCCGGCCGCCTGGGTGCGCAAGCTGGTAGGGATCGTTCGAGACCAGGATCAGGTGCGCGGTCTCGAAACGTGCGCCGCCGGGCGCGTCGAAGCGCAGGTCAAGCGGCACCGCGTCCGGCCCGAGCAGGTCAGGCAGCAGGTCGGCGGCGGTCCTGAGCTTCGCGTCCCGGTATTCGGGCGACTGCACGACCTTGGCGTACAGGCCGAGCGAGCAGTTGTTCACGAACGTGCGGCCGTTGACCGCGGCCAGGTCGATCCGGCGCTCGACCCCGTCAGCGAACGCGTCGAGAGCGCCGATCACGTCGTTACGGTCCAGGCCCAGGTCGAGCGCGAAGTGGTTGCGAGTGCCGGCCGGTATGCAGACATGCGGAATCTGGCGCCTGGCCGCGACGGACGCGACAGCGGCCTGGGATCCGTCGCCGCCCGCCATCCCGATCACCTCGGCACCATCGGCGATGGCGTCCTCCGCGAGCTGGACCAGGTCATCGCCGCGGCGCAGGATGATCGGCTCGATGCCGCGAGCGCGGCACTCGTCGGCCAGCCTGAACCGCTCGGCCTTGCCGCCGCCCGACTTCAGGTTCATGATCAGAACCGGCCGAGCGGGCCCCCGGGCAGCAGTAACATCACCCGCACTCCCAGCACCAGCACCTTCAGCACCTGTCGTCTCAGCACCAGCTCTAGCTGCTTCAGCGCCAGCGGCCGCGGCATCACCAGCGTCGGCATCAGCGCCGCCCGGCTCCGCTTGGTCGGCCGGCGGCGGACTCCCGGCCTGCTCGCCGCTCGCCGGCGCCCCGGCCGTGGATGACCGGCGGACCGGATGCCGCACGGCCCCCCGCTCGCGCGACCGCAGCGCCTTGGGCGTCCGGCGCAGGGCGTGCCGGGCCGTGATCACCGAGACCACGGCCAGCCCGACGACGGCGGCGAGCGCCCAGAGGCTGATCACGGCCATAACCAGGCCAGTCACCAGCGCGGCAAGCGCCAGCACCGCGGTGATCAGCGCGATGACCCGGATGATCCCGCGCCGCGACACGGCGTACCAGCAGGCGGTCACGCAGGCGAGCAGGCCGACGAGCGCCAGCAGCACGGCGCCGAACCTGAGCACGATATTGAGCGCTATCAGGACCATAGCGGCCGCCACCGAGAAGATCGCGGCCAGGGCGCTCAGCCGCTCGCCCATGGTCGGCCGCCGATCCGCCGTGCTAGGTCGCCGATCCGTCGTGCTAGGTCGCCGATCCGCCGTACTAGCTGGCACGGTCTCCCCCTCCATGGCCAGGTCCGCTCCGCCGCCAGGCCGGGCCCGCTCGTGATCGTGCCTGCCTCGTCGCCGGCCCTGACATCCAGGCGCGATCACCGCCGATGATGCGGCTCGGGCCGGTGCTTTCTGTCATACCCACTCCGGCCGGGCCGCGCTCTGGCCCGGCCCGCGCGGCCCGCCAGTCCGCGGGAACGCGCGGTCGCCGGTGCTAGCATGCGTCGATGGCCCAGGGGGAAGCCGATCGCGAACCGCCGGCGGCCTCCGGCAGTGCGCAAGCGCCCGGCGGCGGGCCTGCGACCGCTGATCCGCAGGCGGTCGCCGAGGCGGTCGCCGACCGCCTGGCCGATCGGCTTGGCCGGCTCGGCGATCCGGCCCGGCAGCGGCTTACCGACGCGCTGCACCAGATCGGCGCGATCGACCGGGCCGTCTACGATGCCGTCGCCGCGGTCCCTGCACCGGCGCTCGATCAGGCCATGCGCCGGCTCTCCAACGCGGCCAACCACTCCAGGCTCTGGCTCGGCATCGCCGGCGGCCTCGCCCTGACCGGCGGGCCGGCGGGCAGGCGAGCGGCGGCCAGGGGCATCCTGGCGATCGGCGTCACCTCGGCGGTCGTCAACCTGGGCGTGAAGTCCGTCTCGGCAAGGCGGCGGCCGGACCGGGCCCGCGCCGGAGTGCCGGGCGAGCGGCACGTCACGATGCCGTCATCGACCTCGTTCCCTTCCGGCCACTCCGCCTGCGCGTTCGCCTTCGCGACCGCGATCAGCCGCGACAGCCCGTGGCTGGCCATCGCGATCCAGTTCCTGGCAGGCGGCGTGGCATACTCCCGGGTGCACACCGGCGTGCACTACCCGGGCGACACCGTCGCCGGCGCGCTGATCGGCGCGGGGACCGGCCAGGCCGTAAGCACCGTATTCGACCGTGCGATAGCCAGATCGCGACCCGCTGGACTCCCGGCCCCCTAGCCGTTGTTCGTGCTCGATCGGAAATCCGCTAGCACTGCCAGAGCGCGGGTCAGACCAGACCGACTGGCCGGATGGCACCGCCCGGCACCCGGCTGCTCCTGCACCGGCCATCTCTCACCCTGATTTATGAGGATCAGATGAGCGCGACCACGGATGATGATGCTGCTGCTCCCGATCCGGACTCGGTCCTTGCCGCGTTCGGCCTGCGGGGTCCTGCGACGGCCGTGACCGCGGTCGGCGGTGCGTGGTCCAACCGGGTCTATCGGCTGGACGCCGCTACCGCGAGCTTCGCCCTGAAGGAGCTGCTCAATCCCTGGGCAGAGCCTCGCTGGGCGGAATGGCTCGGCGAGGCCTTGTCCTTCGAGCAGCGCGCCATCGCGGCCGGGGTGGCAGCGCCGGCGCCCGTTCCCAACCCGGCCGACGGAGGCTGCCTGGCCTGGGTGACCCGGCGCGGCGGTACCTCGCCGGCGGCTGTCCGCCTGCACCGCTGGGTCGACGGCGAGCCGTTCGGAGCCGGGCCAGTCCAGCCTGACGTCGCCGCCTGGGCCGGGGAGGTGCTCGCCACGCTGCACGGCCTGGGAATCCGGCCCCGCGATCGGAGCCTGTTTCCCGTTCCCGATACCAGCACGGCCAGCCGGTGGCCCGAGCTGACCGATGCCGCCCGCCGGTCCGGCGCCGAGTGGGCCGATCAGCTGGCCGAGATCGGCCCGGCCGTGTCGATCCTGGCCGAGCTGGCACTCCAGGCGGGGCACCGGCCGGAGCAGGAGGTGATGACGCACGGGGACATCGACCAGAAGAACCTCATCGCGACCCCGCACGGCCCGGTGCTGTGCGACTGGGACGTGGCCGTTCCCCTGGTCCCGCGCCGGGAACTGGCCGATGTCGCCCTGTCGCTCGGCTGCTGGGAGGCCTTCGATATCGCCCGCGATGTCGTGCGCTCCTATCGCCAGGCCGGCGGTGACGATACCGCCTTCGAGCCCGCTGACCTGGGCCAGCCGATGATGATCGGCCTCGACTGGGTCGCGTTCAACGTGGAGCGCGCCATCGGCCTGCGCCCGTCAGGCCCAGCTGGAGCGGCACTGGCACAAGGGCTGGTTCCTGAGCTGCTCGCCGCGGTCCCCCGCGGTCTCGATGTCGCCCTGCGCATCGCCCGCCTCATGGACCCGTGAAGCGGCATCGCGCATCCTCGGCTCCGAGCGGGCCACCGCCTGCCCCGGCCTGCCCAGGCCGCCAGCCGGCGACGCCCGGAGGGCGGCGGCCCGGCCCGGTCAGCCGGCGATCAGCTCGTCGGCGGCCGAGTACGGGTCCAGCTTGCCGCTGACCACGAGGCTGGCCAGATCATCGAGCCTGGACTCACCGGGCAGGCCGCCCAGCTGGCGCCGGATCGTGGTGACGGCGATGGCCGAGATCTCCTCTCGCGCCCGCGCCTGACGGCGCCGGTCAAGCTCCCCCGATTCGGCCAGCCAGGTCCAGTGCGCGTCGAGATGCGCCGCCAGCTCATCGATGCCGTCTCCGGTGGCGGCCGATGTCGCGATGATCGGCGGCTTCCAGGCTGGCGGGTCGTGCCTGACCATCGCCAGCATGGACCGCAGGTCCCTGATGACCTCCTGGGCGCCCGGCCGGTCGCTCTTGTTCACCACGAAGATGTCGGCGATCTCCAGGATGCCCGCCTTGGCCGCCTGAATGGAATCACCCATCCCGGGCGCGAGGATCACGAGAGTGGTATCGGCCAGCGACGCGATCTCCACCTCGGCCTGCCCGACGCCGACGGTCTCGACCCCGATGACGTCGAAGCCGGCCGCGTCCAGGATCCGCAGCGCCTGCGGCGCCGCCAGGGACAGCCCGCCCAGGTGACCCCTGGTAGCCATCGACCTGATGAACACGCCGGGGTCGGTGGCGTGATCGGCCATCCTGACCCGGTCGCCGAGCAGGGCACCGCCGCTGAACGGCGAGGTCGGGTCGACCGCCAGGATGCCGACACGCTGGTTCTGCCTCCGGTACAGCCGCACCAGCGCGGTGGTGATCGTCGACTTTCCGACGCCGGGCGAGCCGGTGAGCCCCACCACCCGGGCGTGGCCGGTGTAGCGGGCCACCGCCCGCATCACCGGCCGCAAGGCCGGCGAGCCGTCCTCCACCAGGGACACCAGCCGGGCCAGTGACCGCGGATCGCCGTCCCGCGCGGCGGCGACGAGCGCGTCAGGATCTCGGCGCACCCGGGTCAGTCGCGGACCGGCGGCGGCACGTCGAGCAGCAGGGCGTCACCCTGGCCGCCGCCACCGCACAGCGCGGCGGCGCCCCTCCCGCCGCCCCGGCGCCGTAGCTCGTAGATCAGGTGCAAGGCGATCCGCGCCCCGGACATGCCGATCGGATGGCCGAGCGCGATCGCGCCGCCGTTGACGTTGACGATGTCGGGCCCGATGCCCAGGTCGCGCATCGACTGGATGGCCACGGCGGCGAACGCCTCGTTGATCTCGATCAGGTCCAGGTCGCCGACGGTCAGCCCGGCCTTGGCCAGCGCACGCCTGATCGCGTTGGACGGCTGGGACTGCAGCGAGTTGTCCGGGCCAGCCACGACCCCGTGCGCGCCGATCCCGGCCAGCACCTGAGCGCCGGCCTCCGCCGCGGCCCGGGCCGAGGCGACCACGACGGCGCACGCGCCGTCGGAGATCTGCGAGGCAGACGCCGCTGTGATGGTGCCGTCGGCGGCGAACGAGGGACGCAGCTTGCTCAGCGCCTCCGCGGTCGTGTCCGCCCGGACTCCCTCGTCGGTATCGACGATCACCGGGTCGCCGCGGCGCTGCGGCACCGGGACGGGCACGATCTCCTGCGCGAACAGGCCGTTCTTGATCGCCGCGGCCGCGCGCTGATGCGACCGGGCGGCGAACTCGTCCTGCTCGGCGCGGGTGATCCCGAGCCTGGTGTTGTGCCGCTCGGTCGAGGCGCCCATCGAGACGTGATCGAAGGCGTCGGTCAGCCCGTCCAGGGCCATCGCGTCGACCAGCTCGGCCGATCCGTACCTGATTCCCTTGCGCGCGCCGGGCAGCAGATGCGGCGCCCTGCTCATGGACTCCATGCCGCCGGCGATCACTACGTCGAACTCCCCGGCCCTGATCAGCTGGGCGGCCAGCGCAATCGCGTCCAGGCCGGAGAGGCACACCTTGTTGATGGTCAGCGCGGGGACGGTCATCGGGAGGCCGGCCGCGACGGCGGCCTGCCTGGCCGGGATCTGGCCCGCGCCAGCCTGGAGGACCTGGCCCATGATCACGTAGTCGACCTGGTCGCCGGAGATGCCGGCCCGGCCGAGCGCCGCCCTGATCGCGATGCCGCCGAGCTCGGCGCCGCTGAGGTCGCTCAGCGATCCGAGCAGCCGTCCGATCGCAGTTCTGGCCCCGCCGACAATCACCGCTTCCTGCATGGCTGCAACGATACCTAGGTCTGCCCGGCCGCGGCGTGGAGCCGCGGCGTGGACCGGAGGGAAACGAGCCGTGCTGACCCGCATCGATCACGTCGGAATCGCCTGCCGGGATCTGACCGCCAGGATCGCCTTCTACCAGTCAGCCTTCGGCCTGACCCTGGTCAGCCAGGAGATCAACGCCGAGCAGGGCGTGCGGGAGGCGATGCTCCGGGTGGCCGACGCCCCCGCTGGCACGTCCTATGTCCAGCTGCTCGAACCACTGCGGCCTGACACTCCGGTCGGCAGGTTCCTGGACCGGCGTGGCGAGGGAATCCATCATGTCGGCTACGGAGTGACCGATATCGCGGCCGCGCTGAGCGCGATCGGGGCGACCGGAATCCGGCTGCTCGACTCCAGGCCGCGGCATGGCTCGATGGGCGCCGCGGTCGCGTTCCTGCACCCCAAGGACGTCGGCGGAGTGCTCACCGAGCTGGTTCAATCGGCCGCGGGCTAGCCGCGGGCTGGATCTGAAGCCGCGACGGGTAAGCCGGGGCAAGACTGCTCATTCGTGAGCTTCGGCACGAGCAACCGCGAACACCCCACCAACTGGCCGGCGGCGGAGTACGCTGCCAGGCACCGGGAAGGTGGACTGGTGTGCGGGCATCGGCCCAGGCAGCGCGAGGCTGCCAGCGGGTCGGCCGGCAGGCGAGACGACCGCACCGGCGCGGGCGTCCCCGGTCCCCGCAGGCTCGTACGATGCTAAAACCCCCGTCTACCCAGGATTAGGCGACATGCAGCCCGATATCAATGCCCAGCTCGGCACCTTTTTCGACGATGACCAGCCGCCGCATTTCTCGCAGAAGATGCGCGGTTACGACCAGGAAGAAGTCGAGGAGTACCTGAGGAAGAAGGACGCCGAGCTGCGCGCGATCCGCGAGAACGAGCAGGCCCTCAAGCAGGAGCTCGCCTTCGCGCATCGCCAGATGCAGGAGCAGGAGCGTCCCACGTACTCCGGTCTTGGCTCGCGGATCGAGCAGCTGCTCCGGCTGGCTGAGGAGCAGCGCGACGAGATCCTGCAGGAGGCGAGGACCGAGGCCAGCCAGGTGATGGCGTCGGCCAAGGTCGACGCTGCCGAGCTCAGGGCCGGCGCCGAGAACGAGACGGCTGAGCTGCGGGCCAACGCCAAGCGGGAGACCGACGACCAGCGGGCGTCGGCCGAGCGCGAGGCGGACAGCATCCGCACGACCGCCCGTCGCGAGTCTGACGAGCTGACGTCCACCACAGAGCGCGAGGTCGCCAAGCTCCGCGCGATGGTGGACCACGAGGTCGCCGAGAAGCGGGCCGCGGTCGAGCGCGAGATCGCCAAGCTGCGCACCACGACGGAGCGGGAAGTCGCCCAGCTCAAGGCGTCGTCGAAGCGCGAGCGGGACGAGATCCTGACCACCTCCAAGCGCCAGGCCGACGAGATGCGCAGCCAGGCCCAGCGGATCCTGGAGGAGAGCGAGGCGCAGCGGGCTCAGGCCGAGGCCGAGTTCGATATCCAGCTCGCCTCGCGGCGCGAGGAGGCCGAGCGTCAGGAGGCCGAGCGGCTCGCAGCGGCGCAGGCGGCCACTCAGCGGCTGGTCTCCGAGGCCGAGCAGCGGGCGGCGACCGCCGAGCAGCGGGCCAGCAAGGCGAGCGCGCAGGCCGAGCAGTCCCGCCGGGACGCGGACGAGCACGCCAAGCAGCTCGTCAGCGGCGCCAAGAAGAACGCCGACGACATCGTCGCCCAGGCCAAGGCCCAGGCCGACCAGCTGCTCGCCGAGGCGAAGGCCGAGGCCGACCGGCACGCCAGCGTGGCGCAGCGCCGGGTCGACGAGGCGAACAAGCAGTACGAGACGGTGCAGGCGCACCTGGCGCAGATCAGCCAGCTGCTCGGGCCGTCGGCGGCCAGCCTTGCCTCGCCGGCCCCGGCTCCGGCCTTGCACGCGGCGCCCACTCGCGCGGTCGCCGCGGCACCGGCCAATGGCGGGGCCGGCCCCGCGCCAGCCCGGCCGACCGCGGCAACCGCCGCTAAGGGCGAGCCGAAGCAGTCGCACGGCAAGTCAGCCGACGGCGAAGAGGATTGGTGGACCG
>Ga0209415_10011687_pt1 | contig 14745 bp, 10 predicted proteins | sample PeaSoiSIISIP2007_FD_187696 | JGI IMG/M metagenome (GOLD analysis project Ga0209415, IMG submission 187696) | Peat soil microbial communities from Weissenstadt, Germany - SII-SIP-2007 (SPAdes) (version 2) | ecosystem: Environmental > Terrestrial > Soil > Wetlands > Peat | place: Germany...
TTGCTGCCGGACTCCGACCTGGAGGCGCTGCCGCGGCGGGCGTTCGCCTTCCCGGTGCTCGAAGGCTGGCATTCCGGCGCGGACCTGTCCATCCTGGACCCGGCCGACCCGCGGGACCGGCGCGCGCTGCTGGCCGCCGACCACGCGACCCCGGCCCCCGGCGGGGTCGGCCGGCACATCGAGCGGCACCTGGTGCTGGCCGACCGGCTCTGGCGCGGCGACCCGCCCGAGCTGTGGGAGGCGGCCCAGCGGCTGCTCGACGCCGGCCAGGACCGGCACCTGGTCCTGCACGCGCTGATGGCCGTGCTCGACCACACCAGCGGGGACGAGGCCGCGCTCGTCGCTGTGCTGCGCGAACTCGACGCCGACGAGACTTAGATGCGGGGGGCGGGCACCACGCTCCGTTCGGCATAAAAGTGCCGTAGCCGCCTCCCGGACTCCCCCGCGAGTCAAAGGGCGCGCCGCCGACTGGACCGACGAGCGAGGAGGGAAGGAGGCGGGTCAAGAGCGCCCGGAGGCGAGCGGGAAGACACTGCCGTAACCGCCGCCGCCCGGGGTCTCGATGACGAAGACGTCGCCGGCGCGGACCTGGACCGAATCACAGCCGCGCATCGGCGTGACCGTGCCGTCCGGGTGCTCGATCCAGTGCCGGCCCAGGGCGCCGGGCTGGCCGCCGGCCATGCCGAACGCGGGGACGCGGCGGTGGCCGGTCAGCGTGGTGACGGTCATCGGCTCGTTGAACCGGAGCCGGCGGATGCCGCCGTTCCCGCCGTGCCAGCGGCCCGCGCCGCCGCTGCCGGGCCGGATCCGGTAGGACTCGAGCAGGACCGGGTAACGCCACTCGAGGACCTCGGGGTCGGTGAGGCGGGAGTTGGTCATCTTGGTCTGCACGACGTCGGTGCCGTCGAAGCCGTCGCCCGCGCCGGAGCCGCTGGCCACCGTCTCGTAGTACTGGTAGCGGTCGTTCCCGAACGTCACGTTGTTCATCGTCCCGGACCCCTCGGCCATCACCCCCAGCGCCGCGTACAGCGCGCCGGTGACGGCCTGGGAGGTCTCCACGTTGCCCGCGGCGACGGCCGCCGGGTACCGCGGGGACAGCATGGTGTGCTCGGGGATGATCACGGTGAGCGGCTGCAGGCAGCCGGAGTTGAGCGGGATGTCGTCGTCGACCAGGGTGCGGAACACGTAGAGCACGGCCGCCATGGCCACGCTGGACGGGGCGTTGAAGTTGTCCTCCAGCTGCGGGGACGTGCCGGTGAAGTCGACCTCGGCGGTGCGTCTTCCGGTGTCGACGCGGACCGCGACGCGGATCCGCGCTCCGTTGTCGAGCTCGTAGGCGTACTGGCCGTCGTGCAGCGCGGTGATGACGCGCCGGACCGACTCGGCGGCGTTCTCCTGGACGTGGGCCATGTAGGCCCGCACGACGTCCAGCCCGAAGTGGTCCACCATGGCGCGGAGTTCGGAGATGCCCTTCTCGTTCGCGGCGATCTGGGCGCGCAGGTCGGCCAGGTTCACCGCCGGGTCGCGGGAGGGGTATTCGGCGGTTTCCAGGAGCGTGATGGTCTCCGCCTCGCGGAGCCTGGAGTCCTGGACGAGCAGCCAGTTGTCGATCAGCACCCCCTCCTCCTCGACCCGGGTGCTGGCGCTTGGCATGGATCCCGGCGAGATCCCCCCGATCTCGGCGTGATGCCCCCGCGAGGCCACATAGAACCAGATCTCGTCCCGGCCGGCGGTTCGGAGCGCCGGGGGGGCGAAGACGGGTGTGACGACTGTGACGTCAGGGATGTGGGTGCCGCCATGGTACGGATCGTTGAGGGCGTAGACGTCGCCGCGGCGGATGTGCGGGTTGCGCGTGATCACCATCTTGATGGACTCGCCCATGGAGCCGAGGTGGACCGGCATGTGCGGGGCGTTGGCGATCAGGCCGCCCTCGGCGTCGAAGATCGCGCAGGAGAAGTCCAGCCGCTCCTTGATGTTGACCGAGTGCGCGGTGGCCTGCAGGCGCACGCCCATCTGCTCGGCGACCGACATGAACAGGTTGTTGAAGATCTCCAGCAGCACCGGGTCGGCCTTGGTGCCGACGCCGGCCCGGTCGGGCCGGGCGGTGACGCGTTCCAGCAGCAGGTCACCGCGGCCGGTCACCACGGCCTGCCAGCCGGGCTCGACCACGGTGGTGGCCAGTTCCTCGGCGATGATGGCCGGGCCGGTGACGGCCTGGCCCGGCCTCAGGCCGGCCCGTGCGAACAGGTCCACCTCGGCCCAGGCGCCGTCGGTGAACATGCGTACTCTGGCCGATCCAAGGGGGGTCCGGGGGGCCGAGGGGGTCTGGGGGGAAAGGCTTCCCCCCAGGATCGGGGGGGTCCCCGGGGGGGTCGTCCCCCCGGGCAAAATACTGGCGCCGGTCACTTCCACGGATACCGCCTCGGCGATGATCGTCTTGCCGGGCATGAGGAAGGAGAACCTGCGGGCGTACTCGGTCTCGAACGCGGCGGTCATCTCGGCCAGCGAGCCGACCGCGACGATGACCGCGGTGTCGGTGCCCTCGTAGCGCAGGTGCGCGCGGTGCGTGGCACTGATCCGGCTGTCCGCTACCCCTTCGGCCTCGACCTCGGTGCGGGCGTCGCGCTCGAGCGGCCGGAGGGTCTGCGGCAGCGCGGCGATCAGCGCGGCGTCCAGCGGGGCCTCGACGGCCTGCTCGCGCATCGCGACGATGTCGGCGAGCCCGATCCCGTAGGCGGACAGCACCCCGGCCAGGGGATGGATCAGCACCTTGGACATGCCCAGCGCGTCGGCGACGGCGCAGGCGTGCTGGCCGCCCGCGCCGCCGAACACGTTCAGGACGTACTCGGTGACGTCGTAGCCGCGCTGCACCGAGATCTTCTTGATCGCGTTGGCCGTGTTGGCCACGGCGATCTCGGCGAAGCCAGCCGCGACCTGCTCGGGTCCCCGGCGGTCGCCGGTGGCCCCGGTGATCTCCCGGGCGAGCTCGCTGAACTTCGCGGTGGTGGTCCCGGCGTCGAGCGGCTGGTCGCCGGCCGGGCCGAAAACGTGCGGGAAATAGCCGGGCTGGATCCGGCCGAGCAGGACGTTGGCGTCGGTCAGGGTGAGCGGGCCGCCGTTGCGGTAGCAGGCGGGCCCGGGATCGGCCCCCGCGGAGTCCGGCCCGACCCGGTACCGGCTGCCGTCGAAGTGCAGCACCGAGCCGCCGCCCGCGGCCACGGTGCGGATGGACAGCATCGGGGCCCGCATCCGGACCCCGGCGACCTGGGTCTCGTATTCGCGCTCGAAGCTCCCCGCGTAGTGCGACACGTCGGTCGACGTGCCGCCCATATCGAACCCGATGACCTTGGTGAAGCCGGCGTTGCGCGCGGTCCGGGCCATGCCCACGATGCCGCCGGCCGGGCCGGACAGGATGGAGTCCTTGCCGCGGAAGCTGGCCGCGTCGGTCAGGCCGCCGTTGGACTGCATGAACAGCAGCTTGACGTGCTCGAGGTCGCTGGCCACCTCGGTCACGTAGCGGCGCAGGATGGGTGACAGGTACGCGTCCACCACGGTGGTGTCGCCCCGGGAGACCAGCTTCATCAGCGGGCTGGTCCGGTGCGACTCCGACACCTGGGTGAAGCCCGCGGCACGGGCCAGGGTGCCGATCCGTTCTTCATGGCCGGGGTAACGGTAGCCATGCATGCAGACGACGGCCACCGACCGGAAGCCGTCGTCGTAGGCGGTTTCGAGGTGCTGCTCGATCGCCTCCTCGTCCAGGGGGATGAGGACCTCGCCGTGGGCGGTTACCCGCTCGTCGGCCTCGATCACCCGGTCGTACAGCACCTCGGGCAGGAGGATCCGGCGGTCGAAGATCCGCGGCCGGTTCTGGTAGGCGATGCGCAGGGCGTCGGCGAAACCCCGGGTGATGACCAGGACGGTGGGTTCGCCCTTGCGCTCGAGCAGCGCGTTGGTGGCCACCGTGGTGCCGAGCCGGACCTGGCCGATGCTGTGCGCGGGGATCGGCTGGCCGGGTTCCAGCCCGAGCAGTTGCCTGATGCCGGCCACCGCCGCGTCCCGGTAGGCGCGGGGATTATCGGAGAGCAGCTTGTGCGCGATCAGCCGCCCGTCGGGCCGCCGGGCGACGATGTCGGTGAACGTGCCGCCCCGGTCGATCCAGAATTCCCACCGTCCGTCCACCGGATGAGCGTAGCTACCCCTGGTCACAGACGGGACTTGGGGTCCATGGGGTCCATGGGGTCCAGGGGGTCCAGGGGGTCCAGGTCGCGGTAGCCGGTCTCCACGTCGGCGGCGGTCACCGTGGTCAGGTCCTCGGCGGTGGCCTGCTCGCCCAGGCGGACCACGCGGACGTCCCGGCTGGCGCAGGCCCGCTCGAACAGGGACCGGGCGAACCGGCCGTTGCCGAGCTCGTCGATCCGGCCCGCCACGCAGGTCTGCGCGAAGATCCCGGCCAGGACGTCGGTGGCCTGCGCGTCGAATGTGTCGCCCGCCTGCTCGGCCAGCAGGACGGCGATGCGGACCAGGTCGTCGGGCCGATAGCTGGGGAAGGTGACCCGGGTGCTGAACCGCGAGGCCAGGCCGGGGTTGCTGCGCAGGAACCGGTCCATGTCGTCCGGGTAGCCGGCCAGCACGATGACCAGCCGGTCGCGGTCGTCCTCGGCCCGTTTGAGCAGGGTCTGGACCGCCTCGGCGCCGAACGCGTCGCCGCCGGTATACCCGTCGTTGTGCAGCGAGTAGGCCTCGTCGATGAACAGCACGCCGCCCATGGCCGAGTCGATGAGCCGGTTGGTCTTGATCGCGGTCGAGCCGAGGTGCTCGCCCACCAGGTCGGCCCGGTGCGCCTCGACCACCTCGGGCCGCACCAGCAGCCCGAGGGCGGCGAAGATCCGGCCCAGGATGCGCGCGACCGTGGTCTTGCCGGTGCCGGGCGGGCCGGTGAAGACGAAGTGCCGGGCCGGCGGCTGGCTGGTCAGCCCGTGCGTGTCTCTCAGCTTGGCCACGCGCAGCTGGGCGGCGATGGCCCGCACCTGCGCCTTGACCGGTTCCAGGCCGATCAGCTGGTCGAGCTCGGCGATCGCGCCCTCCACCGTGGGCGTGTCCTCGTAGCCGCGCAGCCTGCTGGTGAGCTCGGAATAGCCCCGCTGCAGGTCCTCTGCGCGAATGGTGACCAGATCATCACGGGAGGGCTCCGCGGTGCGGGCCATTATCCGAACGTCGCGGGCCTGGCCGGCCTTCTCCATCAGGCTGCGGACGAACCGGCCGTTGCCGAGCTCGTCGGCGATCCGGCGCCGGCCGACCTCCTCGAACATGCGCATCAGCACCGGCCGCGCGTCCGGGTCGAGCAACTCGCCACGCCGGTCGAGTGCCGAATCGGCCAGCCTCAGCATGTCCGTCGGGGAGTAGCTCGGGAACTTCAGCCGGGTGGCAAACCGGGAGGCCAGGCCCGGGTTGGAGGCCAGGAAGCCCTCCATCTGCTTCTCGTACCCGGCCAGGATGATGATGAGCCGCTCGCGGTCGTCCTCGGCCCGCTTGAGCAGCGTCTGGACCGCTTCGGTGCCGAACCGGTCGGCCTGCCCGTCGCCCTCGTTGACCAGGCTGTACGCCTCGTCGATGAACAGCACCCCGCCGAGCGCGGAGTCGACGAGCTCGTTGGTCTTGATCGCGGTCGCGCCCAGGTACTCGCCGACCAGGTCGGCCCGGGACGCCTCGACGACCTCTGGCTCCGTGAGCAGGCCGAAGGCGCAGAAGATCTTGGCCAGCACCCGGGCCACGGTGGTCTTCCCGGTACCGGGCGGGCCCAGGAACACGAAGTGCCGCATCGGCAGTTCGGTGGTGATGCCGGCCATCGCTCGCTGCCGGGCGGCCTCGATGGAGGCGGCGATCGAGCGGACCTGCTCCTTGATCGGGGTCAGCCCGATCATCGCGTCCAGCTCGGCCATGGCGTCATCGATCGAGATCTGCGGCCGGGGCCGTGGTGCGCTGGCCGGGTGGTCGCGGACGGCGCGTTCGGCGTAGGGCAGGGCGGCGGCCCGGGCCGGGACGCCGTAGCCGGGGCCGTCCGGGTGGCCCGCGAAACGCCCGCCCGGGTGGACCGGGGCCGACGTGCCCGCGGGGACCGGCCTGCCGGGGAACCTGTCGCCGGGGGCGGCACCGGGCCTGCGGGCCTGACCTCTTGGGCCCGCGCCGTCCGGGCCGTACATCCGCTCGTCCTGGACGACCTTGGCCAGCCGCCAGCCGAGGATGGCCAGGGCGATGAGGATGGCCGCGACCACGCCGATGAGCGGCTGGTGTGGCCACAACCGCAGCAGGATGAAGCCGGCCGGGATCGACCAGAGCATGGCCCACGCCGTGCTGCGGCACGGCACGTACGCGCGGGCCAGCCTGTTCGTGCTGGCCAGCCAGGCCACCGCGAACGGGAGGATCAGCAGCGGGATCGACCACGCCCGGTAGACGTGGGCGAAGATCGCGACCGGGAGGACCCAGGTGGCGGTGGCGTAAGCGGCGGCCCGGCCGGGCCGCTTCTGGGCCACGGCCACGCCCGAGCTCAGCAGGGCGAACGGCAGCACGAACGGCCACAAGACGAGGGCGGCGGCGATCAGGATGACCTTGATGACCAGGGGCGCCTTGCCCACCCACCGCATCATCCGGGTAGGCCAGCTTGGCTTGTCTCGCGCGGCGGGCTGGGCCCGGTCGTGTGGCAGCATCTCGCTTCTTCGTCCCTAAATCCCTGCCTCGCGCACTCTTTCCGGCGGCGCCCGCACCCGGTTGCCGGACAGTCGTATGTCCTTGTATAGCGCATCACCCAGGATCGCGACAGCACGCACGTCGATACTGTCGGTGAAAAATCCTTACCGTGGAACAGCAGCGGAGGGAACGGACATGCACAGGATCGAGGCCGGGCTGCTCATCCCGGGACGCGGCGAGCCGGTCCGGGACGGCGTGGTGGTGCTCGACGGGCCCAGGATCGGCTACGCGGGCCCGGCCGGGACGGCCCCGCCGACGCCGGGCGCTCCCGTCTCGCGCGCGGTCGCGGTCATGCCAGGGATGTGGGACTGCCACGGGCACTTCCTCGGGACCAGGTCCTTCGACCTGGGGCAGCTCCCGTTCGAGCCGGCGCCGCTGCGTGGCGCCCGGTCGGCGCGGGACCTGCGGGCCGCCCTGGACGCGGGCGTCACCTCGGTGCGGGAGGTGGGCGGTCTCGGTGTCTACCTGGCCCGCGCCGTGACCGAGGGCGTCCTGGACGGTCCGGCCATCTACGCCGCGGGGGCGGTCCTGTCCACCACCGGCGGACACGCCGACCTGCACTCGCTCCCGCTGGACTGGATGGGTTCGTGGGCGCGCGAAACCGGCACGATGCGCCTGGCCGACGGGCCGGACGAGTGCGTCAGGGCCGTCCGCGAGCAGCTGCGGCGCAACGCGAAGGTGATCAAGGTGTGCGCGTCCGGCGGGGTGCTCTCCGAGGTCGACGACCCGATCCACCAGCAGTTCACCGCGGCCGAGCTGCGCGCCATCGTGGAGGTCGCCGGGCTGGCCGACCGGGTGGTCGCCGCGCACTGTCACGGCAAGCCCGGGATCATGGCCGCGCTGCGGGCCGGCGTGCGCACCATCGAGCACGGCACCTATCTCGACGACGAATGCTGCGACGCGATGCGCGAATCCGGCGCGATCCTGGTCCCGACCAGGACGATCATCGAGAACATCCTCGGTAACTCCGAAGGCGTGCCGGACTACGCGCTGGCCAAGCTCGAGGCGCTCGCCGACCGCCACGCGCAGGCCGTCGCCCGCGCCCGCGAGCACGGGGTCACCATCGCCATGGGCACCGACATCATCCTGACCGGCCCGGGCCTGCCGAATTCGTGGGGGCAGAACGGAGCCGAGCCCGGGTACCTGGTGAGGCTGGGCCTGACTCCGCTGGAGGCGATCGAGGCGAGCACCGCCACCGGGCCGCTCACCCTCGGGCCGCAGGCCCCGCGCAGCGGCCAGCTCGCCGGCGGCTACGACGCCGACGTGATCACCCTGGACGCCGACCCGCTGGCCGACATCGGCGTGCTCGCCGACCCGCACCACGTCACCGGGGTCTGGACCCGGGGCCGCCGGGTCAAGGAGGCGGCGGCTTAGCCCGGCCCCGAGCGCCGGGCCAGGTAACGGCGCCTGGCGGTCACGGCGCCCGGCGGTCACGCCCGGCGGTCACGGCGGTGTTCCAGGTACTGGCGTTCGGCGGGGTCGTGGGTCAGGCTGATCGCGCTGTCGTACGCGGCGATGGCCTCTTCGTTCCGGCCGAGCCGGTCCAGCAGGTGCGCACGGGTGGCTCTGGCCGGCTGGAAGCGGCGGGCGTGCTCACCGGCTTCCTCCAGCAGCGCGTCGAGCGTGGCCAGTCCCGCCGCGGGCCCGTCGACCTCGGCGGTGACGGCGGCCAGGGCGACCCCGCTGCCGAGAGAGGGCGCGACCGCGTGCAAGATGCGGTGCAGGGTGAGCAGGGCCGGCCAATCCGTCGTGCCGTCGCGTCCCCGGGCGCAGTGCACGGCCTGGATCGCGGCCTCGAGCTGGAACCGCCCCAGCTGTCCGCGCGCGTGCGCGGCCCGCAGGTGCTCGTGGGCCCGGCTGATCAGCTGCTGGTTCCACAACGAGGGATCCTGGTCGGCGAGCGGGACGAAACGCCCGCCGGCGTCAACCCGCGCCGGTGCGCGTGCCGCCGAGAGCTCGATCAAGGCCGCGAGCCCCCGGGCCTCCGGATCGCCGGGAACGAGCGTGGTGAGCACTTCGGCGAGGTGCAGCGCCTCCGAAGGCAGCCGGCGGTCTTGCGGTCCGGTCGCCCAGTCGATGACATAGGCGCCGTAGACCGCCTCAAGGACCGAGGTCATCCGGGCCGGCAGGTCCGCCCGGTCCGGAATCCGGAAGGGAATGCCGGCGGCCTTGATGCGCTTCTTCGCCCGGACCAGACGTGTCGCCATCGTCGACGGCGGCACCGAGAAGGCCCGCCCGACCTGCTCGGCGGTGAAGCCGAGCACCGTGTTGAGCATGAGAGGCGTGCGCACCGCGCGTTCGATCGCCGGGTGCGAGCACACGAGCATCAGTTCAAGCCGCCGGTCGGGGATCGAGTCGACGTCAACGTCATCGAGATACGGCACTGCGTCCTGGCCGTCATCGAGGGGGACGGCCCGCTGCGCCCGCGCGGACTTCCACTGGTCGCGCAGCCGGTTGCGGGCGACGGTCAGCAGCCACGCGTCGGGTCGGCGCGGCACCCCCTGCGACGGCCACGTCCGCAGGGCCCGCTCGAACGCGTCGGCCAGCGCGTCCTCCGCCGCGGCGAGGTCACTGGTGGAGGCGGCCAGCAGGGCCAGCAGCCGGCCGTAGCTGTCCCGGGCCGCCACGCCCGCCGAGCGGGCCGCCGGCCCCGGCTCACCCTGGCCGGGGCCGGCTTCCCGCCTGCCGTCGCCGGCCGTCAGCGTGTCCACGCGCCGCCGACGAAGGCGGTCGCGGTCGGGCGCACCTCGATCACACCCCACTGGGCGCCGGGACACTTCTCGGCCCAGCCGATGGCCGCGTCAAGGTCGGGTACCTCGAGCACGAAAATCCCGGCCAGCGCCTCCTTCGTCTCGGCGAAGGGCCCGTCCTGCACCCGCAGGCCGCCGTCCCTGCAGGTCACGGTCGTCGTCGCGGCGGACGGCTGGAGCACGTCGGCCGACAGCAGCACCCCAGCGGACTCCAGCGCACGGCCGTAGGCCCCGAACGCCTCCTTGGCCTCCGCGATCGCCTCCTCGCTGATCTCCCCCTCGCCGGGCTCCCGGTAGTGCATCAGCAGCGCGTAACGCATCGTCGTTGCCTCCCATCCCAGTGTCGCGCCGATCGCGACACCTGCGCCAAGATGACGATCGAGCAGCCCTCAGATCGTCACCCGGGAAGCTCACCGGAGGTGCCCTGGACCTCCCGGGTGAGGTCGATCTCGTCGTGGAGCGGGATGCCGTAGTCACCCACCCGCGGGATCCCGGGTTTCTGCTCGCGGGCCTGGTCGACCGCGCCGGGCCGGATCTCCGCCAGGCGGAAGCCGCGGCGCTGGTAGAAGCGCAGCGCGTCGACGTTGTCGTTGGTGGTGGTAAGCCGGACTTCGCGGCAGCCGAAACGCCGCGCCTTGGTCACGGCGGCCTCGACGAGCATGGTCCCGATCCCGGCCCGGCGGTCGATGGCGTTGAGCGTGACGATCTCCAGCACGCCGCCGGTCAGCTGGTAGGTGAGCAGCCCGACCACGCGCCGGGACCGTTCGGCGATGAACCCGCCCAGCTCGGCGGGCCGCAGGCTGCTGCCGTGGACCGCGACGATCTCCGATCCCCACAGCTCGGCGACGAGCCACGCCAGCATGGGCCGGTCGCCCTCGCTGATCGGCCTGATCCGGATCTCCGGCCCGTTCACCCCGCTATGGTAAGAGGCTGCCCCGGTGGGCACGGGCCGGTCATGACCGTACCGAGAGCTCCCGCACGCCGCATGCCCCCCGGGGTGGCCCGCTGATCACCTCAGCGGAGACCTCGCTGACGTCATGGGTCCAGTCAAAACGCCTGCCGGTGAGCGGGGTCAGGTGTAGCTGTGCGCCGGGTCGGGGTAACGCTGGCTGGCGACCTCCGTGACGTACCGGTGGGCGGCGTCGAGCAGGGCCCCGCGGAGGTCGGCGTAGGGCTTGACGAACCGCGGGAGACGCCCGGCCGTCAGCCCGGCCATGTCCTGCCAGACCATGATCTGGGCGTCGCAGTCGGGGCCGGCGCCGATGCCGACCGTGGGGATGCGCAGGGCCGCCGAGACCTGCCGCCCGAGTTCGGCCGGGACCGACTCCAGCACGACCGCGAACGCCCCGGCCCGCTCGAGCGCCCGCGCGTCGGCCAGCAGTTCCCGCCCGGCGTCGCCACGGCCCTGGACCCGGCGCATGCCGCCCAGCACGTTGACGCTCTGCGGGGTCAGCCCGAGGTGGCCCATCACCGGGATGCCGGCCCCGGTCAGCGCCTCGACCTGGGGCAGCACCCGGCGGCCGCCCTCCAGCTTGACCGCCTGCGCACCGCCCTCCTTCAGGTGCCGCACCGCGCTGGCCAGCGCGGCCTGCGGCCCGGCCTGGTAGCTGCCGAACGGCAGGTCGGCCACCACCAGCGCCGTCCTGGTCCCGCGTACCACCGCCTGGACCATCGGGATCAGCTGGTCCATGGTCACCGGCAGCGTGTCGGGGTAGCCCAGCACCATCTCGGCGCTGGTGTCGCCGACCAGCAGCGCGCGCACCCCGGCCTGCTCGAACACCCCGGCCGTGAGCACGCGGTGCACGGAAGCATCACGCGGGCCGCCCCGGTCGGATCGTGGGCAGGATCGTCATTGAGCGGTGTAGCCTCCGTCCACCAGGTGGTAGCTGCCGGTGATGAACGAGGCGGCGTCGGAGGCCAGGAAGACCACGAGCGCGGCGGCCTCGTCCGGTGTCCCGAGCCGTCCGAGAGCGTGCTTGCCCGCGAGGAACGCCTGGGTCTCCTCGTCGAGGTTCGCGTCGATGAGCGGCGTGACGATGAAGCCGGGGCCGACCGCATTGACCCGCACGCCCTGGGCGGCGTACTCGAGAGCGGCGTTCTTGGTCAGGCCGACGATCGCGTGCTTGGCGGTCACGTAGGCAGAGGAGTAGGCGAAGCCGACCGAGCCGAGAATCGAGGCGACGTTGACGATCGCGCCCCCGCCTTCCGCGGCGGCGATGGCCGGCGACTGTGCGCGCAGCCCGTAGAAGACGGCGTTCTGGTTGATCTCGATGACCTGCCGCCACGAGTCAAGCGGGTACTCTCCCACCGGCGCCAGCGCGCCGGCGATGCCCGCGTTGTTGACGGCGATGCGCAGCGGCCCGAGCTCGCCGGCCGCGGCGACGGAGCGTTCCGCGAACTCCGGGTCTGTGACGTCACCCACCAGGCTCGCGGCCGTGCCCGCCGCGGCGCGGATCTCCTCTGCCACGGCCTTCGCGCCGGCTTCGTTGATGTCGGTGACGAGAACCGCGGCCCCGTTGGCGGCCAGCAGGCGGGCGATCGCGCGCCCGATCCCCGAACCAGCCCCGGTGACGATCGCGGAACGTCCCGCCACGTCGTATGTGGCCATGTATCCAGGCCCCCAATTCCGTTCGACTGGCGCCCGGCAACTGCCGGGCAACTACCCAACGTTAGGGCCGCCGCAGGAAGTCGGCATCGGCCGTTGGGCCCTTCCATGAGGGAAAATCGTCACTCACGTGTACGTCGAGGTGGGCGGCACAAAATCAGGGAGCAGCGGTTCGACCTGGACAGAGGGGTAGCGGGCGGGCATCTCGCGGTCGAGGGTTGTGAGCGTGGCGCCGCGAGCCTGGGGCAAAGGCTGCGGAGAGGTCGATCGGGGTGTGGCGCCGTGCGCTGACGTGCCGGCCGCTTCGTGGTCTGACCGGGCTTGGATGATCGCGATGATGAGGAGCGGATAGAACCAGGTGAGGTAGCTGTAGAACCAGTAGCCCAGGAGCAGCTGCGCACCGATGAGGAGCGCGGCGGCCAGAGCGGCGTGCTGCCGCGTGTCCCGCACGGGAGGACGCGCCATGGGTGAGAGCGCGAGCAGCACCAGCGCGGCGGCGAGTACTGCCCTGGCCACGATCGCCGCGTGCGGCAGGTAGGTCCAGATGCTGAACTGCACGCCGCCGCCGCGCTGTATCAGCTGGTAGCCGAACGTCGAGTCGAGGAACTGAGCCGGCCCGGAAGTGATGAGCGGCCAGGCGAGCATCACGGCAAGCGAGGCGGCAAGCGTCAGCGCGTAGCGCGTGCGCCCCTGTCTTACACCCAGGAATTGCAAGGCGAGCAGCGCGGGGAGGAATTTGGTCAAGGCGGCGGCGGCCATGAGCAGCCCGCGAGCGACCGGCCGCTCCGCTGCGACGATGGTCCATACGCAGAGGGCGGCGATCAGCGCATCGTTGGTCTGCGCCATCAAGGAGAGGTCAGGAAACGGGTAGAGCAGGTATCCGAATATGAACGCTTGCGCGAGTGGCCGCCCGCCGAGCCGCCGGCCGAGCTTGTGCAGGCCAGCGAGCGTCAGCGCGTCGAAGCACGCCGCCGGCAGCAGCGTCGCGACCGGTGCCGGTGCCGGCGGGAAGATGGCCACGAACGGGATGTACGCGTAGTAGGCGAACGGGCCGTAGGAGTCCGGGCGGTAGATCCGGAGCCCGCCGGGGCCCGGCCAGGACACCGCCCCGTAAAGGTGCAGTCCGTGCAGGACGCGCCAGGCGCCGAGCGAGCTCGCCTGCCCGACATCCAGGATGTTGCTCTCCGCGAGACTTCCGGCCCGGACGAGCAGCAGTACCAGTATGGCCAGGCCCAGCCGCCGGGAGCTGATGGACGGGCGCAGTTCCGGCATCCGCCATATCCCGAAGGATGCGCCAAGCATCCGGCAGAACAGCCAGCCGAGACAGACGGCGGCCAGCCACAGGCCGGCTCGGGAGACATCGTCGCTGAGCAGCATCGCCACGGGAAAGAAGCCAGCGAGCGCCAGCAGGTCCAGATGCTCGGCCCGCCACGGGCGACGCCAGTCGAGCAGCCCCAGGACAAAGCAGGCCGCCGACGGGATGGCGATGAACAGCGGATACAACGTGAACGCGCCGCCGGCGACCGCCGGGGTGAACCAGCCACCGCCCTTCGGGGCGAACCCATGACCAACCGGCACCAGCGCGGCCAGCACCCCCAGCCCGCAGATGAACACGAACACGAGCAGACCAACGATCGCCAGTTCGCCCGCCCGGTCCAGCGGCCTGCTAAGGCGCGGGGTCTGGCCGGGTGGCCGGTCCGTTATGTACCGCATGGACGCCCCCGTACGTGCGGTTCATGTCGTACTCGCGGCCTGCCGATCAGGCCAGCCATCGGTCACGCTACGGACCGGCGGACGCGGGGCCATCGGCCCGCAGGGTGATTTCCGGTATGAGATCCGGGCCGGCTTCTCATACCTGGGCATTAGTCCGGGCCGGCTATGGGGAGGGCGGTCAGCCGGTCGCCGAAGGAAAGTTGCTGTTCGCCGGCATCGAGATGTGCGGTATTCCCTGGGCTGGGTCTGGCGCCGATCTGCTGGGTCATCTGGCGCAGCCGCCGTATCACACGCGGACGACGACGATCCGCTCCGCTTTCGGCCGGTCCGGCTCCTCGACAAGCCTGTTCATGTCGTCCGGATCGCTGGTGAGCAACACGATCGGGCGTTCCAGCCCGAGGGCTGTAGCAGCCACAACGGCATCGATGGCACACCTGTGGCCAGAAAGCCCGGTCGCCCCGAGCAGTTCGCCAGCTCGGCGTGCGATCTGGGCGGTCACTGGCACGACGGTGATTCTGGACAGCACACGGTGCACGGCCGCATCACGCGGACCGCCTCGGAGTGTCTCGGTCAGGGTGATCGCGCTCGCGGCGACCCGGGCGCGCCGGGCGCGGGCACTGTCGAGATATGCACGGACTCGGTCGTCACCGGCCGCCAGCTTGGAGAGCCCCTCGCTGTCGAGGACGACAGTCCCGGCCGCGGCTACTCGCTGTCCGGCCACGCGGCGCGTGCCTCTGCCAGGTACTCCTCAGGGACAGGCCCATGCTCGGCGGTCAGCAGCTCTGACAGCTCGTCGAGCAGGTCCAGTTCGAGCTGGCGGGTAACTGCCTCTGTCACATACTGGCTGAACTTCCCCCGGCCAACGCGCTGCTGGACAGCGGCCGTGAGGTCCTCCGGCATCGACACACTCACCTTGCGGGCCGGGCCGACGGC
>Ga0209415_10011689_pt1 | contig 14743 bp, 14 predicted proteins | sample PeaSoiSIISIP2007_FD_187696 | JGI IMG/M metagenome (GOLD analysis project Ga0209415, IMG submission 187696) | Peat soil microbial communities from Weissenstadt, Germany - SII-SIP-2007 (SPAdes) (version 2) | ecosystem: Environmental > Terrestrial > Soil > Wetlands > Peat | place: Germany...
GCGGCCTCACCGAACTTGGCGTCTAGGACGTCTTAGTAGGCGATCGCGCTGCCGGCGGCGCTCAGGGTGGTGTTGAGGTTGGTGCCGAGCGTGGTGACCGCGCTGATGATGACGACGGCGATCAGGGCGACGATCAGGCCGTACTCGATGGCCGTCGCGCCGGACTCATTGGCGAGGAAACGCTGAACGAAGTTCTTCATCGCATGTTCTCCCATTGCGATAGGCCGCCGGAGTGTATTGAGCCGGGTTCGGCCGAGTTGTTTCGAACTGGGACGCAAATCAAACACAGATTGCTCTGTGCAAAAGAATTGCCAGTGACACTATGCCACGTTTGGCGCTCCGATCGCTATGAAAATCTTATTGAAACTCCTAATTACTTGGTTAATTGGCGTTAAATATTATCCTATATTAGGAAGAATATGCCGGGATACGGCCTCGAGCGGACGCGCGAGTTCGGCACGCTGCTGGCGCTGGGCATGCGGCCGGCGCAGATCGGCGCGCTGGTGTGGATTGAGCTTCTGGTTCTGGCTCTGCTTGGCTGCAGTATCGGCCTCGCAGCCGGCGCAGGCGCTGTCCTCTGGCTTCAGCATCGAGGCATCAGTCTCTCTGGGGCCGCGGGGGTGCTGGCCCAGTTCGGCGTCCCCCCGCGGATCTATCCGTCGCTCACGCTCCTTAGTGCATCGCTAGGCCCAGCCGCGCTGTTGGCCGCAATCGCGCTCGGTGGACTGGTCCCCTACCTGCGCGTGGCGCGTCTGACGCCGGCGCTAGCCATCCGGGCGGCGTGATCGGGGCGAAGACCCTGCTTGACGTCGCTTCGGACGGTTTGGGGCTTCCTTCGAGGAAGCGGTTCTGGGGCTAACCGGGCGGTGACCCCAGCGCCGCGCGAGACTCGCGCCAAAGTCGATGAATGGCCGGTTGGGCCGAGGCTCGGCGCTCGATCAACCGTCTGCGTCGCCACCGCGCAACCGCGCCTGTAACTTCCCTGCATCGGCGGCGCGACTTCCCTGTTCGCGCGCTTTAATTCCCTGATCGATTCAGCCCTCGGCCAGCTTCAATCGAGGACTTAACCCTCTGTTATCACGCGAGAAAATGGAGTCCTAGCCTGCGCTGCCCGACCAATTTCGGGGCAAGAAATAAGCGTTTTCCCTGATAATTTCCCTGTTAGCAGGGAACACGGCCATCGAATGGCAAGCTCGGCGCGCTAGCAGCCTTGCTGCTGCGCCCTGAAGGCGCGAGCGTCGAGGACATGATGGCCGCCACCGGCTGGCAGACTCACTCGGTGCGAGGAGCTTTGTCCGGCGGGCTGAAGAAGAAACTGGGGCTGATAATCGAGAGCGAGAAAACTGCTACGGGTCGCGTCTATCGCATCATCGACAGCGGGATCCGTCGAGAGTCCCTAAGGGTCGAAACCCCCCGCTACCAGCGGTTCGTCAGATCCCTCCCAGCAGGCCCTTTTGCCCGACCTTTCTGCCGGCAGGGTCGATGAGGACGCCGGGGTTCATCACGCCGCTGGGGTCGAGGGTGGCCTTCGCGGCTGCGAGCGCGGCGCGGAACAGAGGCGGGATCTGCTTCTCGTAGCCAGGCCTGTGGTCGCGTCCGACCGCGTGGTGATGGGTAACGGTGCCGCCGAGCGAGACGGTGATCTCGTTGGTCGCGGCCTTGATGTCGCGCCAGCGGGCGAGCGAGTCCTGGAGCTTGCCCTCGCGAGTGCCGACGGCCGAGTAGGAGAAGTAGGGCGCCGGGCCGTCCGGGTAGACGTGGGTGAAGCGGCAGGAGACGCCCGCCTCATGTCCGCAGATTTCGCCAATCGCCTTCGCCGCCCGCTCGCGCACTGCCTCGTAGAAGCTCTCGAAACGGTCCCAGGTGATCGAGGTCTCGAAGGTGTCGCCGATCATGCCGAGCCCCACCGAGAGGTTCCGCCCGTACGGCATGCGGATGAAGGCGTTCCGCCACTGGCCGGCCGCGCCCTCGCGGCGCACCGCGGCGTCGCCAGCGGGCGCGAGCGAGGCGGCGACGGCCGCCTTGTCGTACGTCCCGCCATGGTCGGCGACGAGCTCGACCGCGCGGCTCATCCAGGCGTCGAGCGGATGGTCGGCAGACTCAAACCCCAAGACCAGGATCGCGGAGGTCCCGTCGCCCACGCCGTTCCCGAGCGCTTCCGCAGGGTCGAGCAGGCGGCAGTTGCTGGGGTAGAGCCCGGCCTGAGTAAGCGCCCGTACGGCGGCGGTCGCCTGACCCATGGAGGCGAAGCCGACGCTGGCCGACGCCTGGCGCGAGGGCCGGTCCTGCAGCCGCATCCACGCTTCCACAATGATGCCGAGTACGCCCTCCGACCCGATGATCATCCGGTCCGGCGAGGGACCGGCCCCGGAGCCGGGCAGGCGGCGGGTCTCGAGTCTGCCCGCCGGCGTCAGGGTCGTTGTCGATTCAACGAAGTCGTCGATGTGCGTGTAGAGCGAGGCGAAGTGGCCGCCGCTGCGCGTGGCGATCCAGCCGCCCAGCGTCGAGATCTGGAAGCTCTGCGGGAAGTGGCGCAGCGTGAGCCCGTGCGGGCGGAGCTGCTCTTCAATCTCGGGCCCAAGCGCGCCGGCCTGGATGCGCGCGGCGCGGCTAAGGCGGTCGATCTCCACCACGCGGTTCATGTGCTGAACGTCGATTACCAGGCTGCCCGTATAGGAGTCGCCCACGTCCGGCTCGATGCCGCCTGCCACGCTAGAGCCGCCGCCGAAGGGGACGACCGCGAGGTTCGCGGACGACGCCCAGTCCAGCAGGTCGGCGACGTGCTCGGGTGTCTTCGGGAACGCCACCAGGTCCGGAGCATGGTCGATTCGCCGCATGCGCATGCGCACCACATCGCCGAACGACTTGCCGAGCGCGTGCGTGAGGCGGTCGTAGGGCGTCGCCGACACCATCGGCGCCAGCCCGTTCGGGGCGGTCGCGCGCGGCGCCGGCAGATCGAACTCCGCTTCCACCGGCGGCGGAGTTTCATCGGGCGTATGCCCGATCGCGCGGGCGGCCGATGCGCGGATGCGGCCGGCCTCCTCGGGCGACAGGTCCTCGTCCTCGTACCCCCAGCCCCAGAATCTAAGCCGCCGGCGGTGGGATAACGTGGCAAATTCGCTCAAGGTCGCCCCCGTGCTTGCTCGGGCCATACCGCACGTCTCCGCGCCCGAGCGCAACGCCCCGCTGGCCGTCCCCGCCTGCTCGCCTCCGCTTCGCAGTCATCGCGGCCAGCGCGAATGTCGGCTTCGGGTCGGAATTCGCCGTTGGCGTGATGCCCGGAAGCGGACGCGCCGAGCGACAGGGCTGGGTGGAAACCTGCCGTTCGTAACGGCTCAGACGCCGCGCTTCACTCGGCGCCATTCGTTGCGGATGATGCCGCGCGCGATGTCCGTGATTTCCAAGATGCGGTCCGAGACGTCGGTCTCCTTCGGGTCGTCCTCCAGCAGATAGACCAGGGCGGCGCCGATCGCCTCGTTGAGGGCTTGATGCACCGGCTCGGCCCCCTTGGTCAGGAGCTGGATTTGAGCCACCGCCATGAAGGTCTTCTCGATCTTGTCGGCGAGCGCCGGATTGTCGTGAATGGCGCCGGCGCCCCCGCGCCATTCATCGGACAAGGCGCGCTTGATCACCTGCGCCGCGTTCATGACCGAGAGTAGCTCCGCTAGTCGGTCGCGGAACATGTCGATCCACTTCTGTCGGTTGGTTGAGAGAACATTGGCCCTGAACTGATGCCGTGCGACGGAGAGGGTCACGACCGGGCCAAGGATCGACGCCAGCAGAGCGGTGAGCGCCGTGATCAGGCTCAAGGAGGAATAAGGCTGCATGGCTCCCACGGATCTGAATCCTCTGAGCGGCTGCAAGCACTGGCTTGCTAGTGAGCGCCGCTTGTGTCGATCGGGCCGGTCGGTTTGGGCGCCACCCAGATCAGGGTCGCGGCGAAGAACAGGACGATCGCGACCGCGCCGAACATGTTCAAAGTGGCCAGCATCACGCCCTGTCCTTCGACCAGGCTGCTGAGCAGCGTCCTGACCGTCTCACCAGGCCCCGGCAGCGTGTGCATGCCGTCGAGGTTCGCTTGACCCAGGTGCAGGACACCGGAGAGCTCCGTCTGGTTCGTCCGCGATGCGTTCGACCACCCCGTCTGAATGATCGAGGTCGCGAACGCGCCGGCGAGGGTGCGCATGAAGTTGGAGAGGCCGGCGGCGTTCGCCTGTTCGGTCGGCCCGACGCTCGCCATTGCGAGTCCCGTCACGGGCACGAAGAACATCACCATGGCCGGCCCCGTGAGCAACGTCGGCCACGCCATCTGCAGGAAGGTCATGTCCGGCGTGAAGCTCATCCGCCAGACCATCATCAGTCCGAGCCAGACGATGCCGAGCGAGATGATCAGCCGGGGGTCGACGCCCCGTTCGATGGCCTTGCCGACGAACGGCGCGGTGGCGACGGCCAGGATGCCCATGATGCCGGTGGCGTAGCCAGCCCAGGTCGCGGTGTACCCCATGTCCATCTGCAGCCAGAGCGGCAAGATGACGATGCTGGCGAAGAAGGCCCCGAAGCCGACCGCGTAGGTGGTCGCAGCGGCGGCGAAGCCACGGTAGCGGAAGATGCGCAGGTCGACGATCGGGTTCGCCTCCGTCAGCTCCCAGATCAGAAAGGCGATGAAGCCGAGCAGGGCGATCACGCCAAGGACGCGGATCTCGGGCGACGCGAACCAGTCGTTGTTGCGGCCTTCGTCCAGCATGATCTGCAGGGCGCCCACCCAAAGGACCAGGAGCGCGAGGCCCACCTTGTCGATGAACGCCCGCGCGGTCGGGTCCGCTTGTCCGCGCAGGAGCCGGATCAGCAGCAATCCGCCGGCGGCGGCCACGGGCACCTTGATAAAGAAGATCCACTGCCAACCAATGGAATCGCAGATGATTCCGCCGAGGATCGGTCCTGCTACGGGGCCGACCAGGGTCGTCATCGCCCAGAGCACCGTGCCTTGCGTAGCGCGCTCCTTGGGGAACACACGCAGCAGGAGCATCTGCGACAGCGGCATGATCGGCCCGCCCACCAGGCCCAGCAGCACCCGTCCGCCGAGCAGCATCGGCAGCGAGGTGGCCAGACCGCAAAGCAGGGAAACGACGGCGAACCCCAGATAGCAGGTGAGGAACACCCGCTGGGCGCCGAAGCGCCGGGCGAGCCATCCGGTCAGGGGGACGGTGATCGCTTCGGCCACCGCGTAGGAGGTAATGACCCAGGTCCCCTGCGATGAGGAGACGCCAAGAGAACCCGCGATCGTCGGCACGGAGACGTTGGCGATCGTGGTGTCCAGCACCACCAGGAAGTTGCCGAGCCCGATGAGGAGCGCCGCGGCAAGCAGCGTGCCTCCGGTCAGCGGGCGCGCTTCCTGCGCGGCCGCATGCGAGGTTGCGGTCGTCATGACGGTCTTCCTTCAAGGTCAGAAGCTAGGGCGCGTCCGAGTGAGGGTTCAGCCGGCGACGTCGATGTCGGCGTTCATCGAGAGACCGACCTTCAGCGGGTGGGCGGCCAGCTCCTGCGGGTCGAGGGCGATGCGGACTGGCAGCCGCTGGACGACCTTGATCCAGTTGCCGGTGGCGTTCTGAGCCGGCACGATCGCCAGCGCGGACCCGGTGCCGCCCGAGAACCCGACCACCCGGCCGTGATAGACGACGTGGTCGCCGTAAAGGTCACTGGTGAGGGCGGCGGGTTGGCCGGGGCGGACCTTCGCGAGCTGCACCTCTTTGAAGTTAGCGTCCACATAGGCCTGCTGCACCGGCACGACGATCATCATCGGCGTGCCTGGCGCCACCATCTGGCCCACCTGCACCTCTCGCTTGGTGACGATGCCGTCGATGGGCGCCCGCACGATCGTACGCATGAGGTTGACGCGCGCCTGATCGACCTTGACCTGGGCGGCCCTCACCTCGGGGTTCTGGTCGAGGGACACCCCCTCGATCAACACGTTGTTGGATTCGCGGGCGCCGACAGCCGCCTGGACGTTGGCCTGGGCTTGCGCGTAGGCCGCCTGGGCGGCTTCCAGCTGGGTCTTGACGCTGGTCAGCTCCTCGCCTGACACCGCGCCGCTGTCGGCAAGTGGGGCGCGCCGGTCATATTCCGCCTGCGCGCGGCCAAGTTCAGCGTGGGCGCGAAGAACATCAGCCTGATGGGCGGCGATCTGGCCCGAGAGCGAGGTGTTGTTTGCCTGGTAGCCGCGCACCCGGCGCACAACGTCGGCAAGCGCCGCTTCGGCCTGTTGCAGGTCGAGGCGCCGGTCGGTGTCGTCAAGCACCACCAGCACGTCGCCTCGCTTGACGGCCTGGGTGTCGACGACCCGCACCTGCGCCACGGGACCGGCGGTGAGCGACGTCACCTGGGCCGTGTCGGCGTCGACGTAGGCGTTGTCGGTTTCGACGTGCTTGCCGCCGACGACGATGTTGTAGGTCACAGCGCCGGCGGCGGCGATCGCCGCGGCCCCGGCGAAGGCGAGGAAGAGCTGCTTCCTGCGTTGGGCAAGCTTGGGCGCCGGCGCCGGCTTGGAAGCGGCGCGCTCAAGGGCCTCGGTTTGGACATGAGCGTTCATGGGAAGGGTTCCTGCAGGATGGTTGGAAGGATCAGGCGCGGTATCCGCCCCCGAGGGCGCGGACGAGCGCGACGTCGAGGACGAAGGCGCGGGTTTCGAGGTTGGCGACGGCGCGGCGTTGAAGGATCAGCGCGTCTTCGGCGGTGAGGACATCGAGGTAGGTGCCCATCCCTCTCGCGTAGCGTTGGCGCGTGAGGTCGTAGGCGGTGTCTGCAGCGGTCAGCGCTTCGCGGCTGCTGGAGAGCCGGGCGTTGAGCGCCTGGGCGCTGACCACGCTGTCGGCCACTTCCTGGAGCGCGTGCGTGAGCGTCTGGTCGTACGTCGCGACCGCGAGGTCGTAGTTGGCCCGCGATCCCCGATAGGCGCCCTCGAGGCGGCCGCCGCTGAAGATCGGCAAGGTGATGGCAGGCCCAACCTGGCCGAAGTTCGAACTGGCGCTGGTCAGCATCCTCAGGCCCAGCGACGACTGCCCGACCAGGGCGATCAGGTTCACGTCCGGATAGAAATCTGCCTTCGCCGCGGCGATGCGGTGGGAAGCCGCCTCGGCCGTGAGCCGCGCGGCGACGACGTCGGGCCGGCGCCCAACCAGGTCAACCGGCAGGTTCGCGGGCAGGCCGAACGCGCGGATCGCTCCCGTCGCCGGCCTGCCGATCGCGCGGCCGCGATCGGGGCCCTGACCCATGAGCGCGGCGATCTGGTCCTGCGTCAGGCCGATCGCCTCATTCAGCGCCGCCAGTTCCGACTGGGCGGCAGCCCGGGCCGAATGGGCCCGTTCCCCGGCGGCCTTAGTCTCCAGCCCCTGCCCGACGCGCGCGTCGATCAGCGCTTCGCTTTCAGTCCGGACGCGCACCGCATCCTGCGCGGCGTCGTGCTCGGCATACAGCTGGGCGAGGTCAGCGTAGGCGCTGGCGATCGACGTCGAGAGGGCCAGGCGCGCCTCGGCGGCCTCGGCGCGAGCGGCCTGGGCGTCAGCTTTGGCGGCGGCGAGGTTTGCGCGGTTCCGGCCAAAGAGATCGAGATCCCAGGCCATGCTGATTGCGACGCTGCCGGCGTCGCGCCAGCCGTGGGGCACGAGCGCCGATGGGATGCCCTGGTTGTAGCTCTGCTTGACGCCCGAGACGCTCGCATCGACACCGATTTGCGGGGCGAGCGCCGCACCTGTCTGCTCGGAGAGCGCGTCGGCCTGGCGCACCCGCGCTTGGGCCTGGGCCAACGTCGGGGCGCCGGCCAGCGCCTCGTCGACCAGCGTGTCGAGCTGCGGGTCCTGATAGACGGTCCACCACTGATCTGTCGGCCAGTCCGCCGTGGGTGCGGAGAAGGTCTGGGCGGTGGCGTAGGTTGCGGGCGCCTTCGCCTGCGGCGCAGGACCCAGCTTCGGAACTGTTGCGCAAGCGCTGAGCGCCACGGTCGCGCCGCCCGCGAGAAGAACCGCCCGGACGCTCCGGGCGAGACCCGAAGACTTGCCTCGGCCCATGCCTTCGCGAGCGGCTGCCGGCCGCTCCTTCAGGCGGCGTGCCGTCATTTCGGGATTCAAAGCGGCCTCGGTCATCGACCCTGCTCCTGCTACAGATATCGTTCGACCGGACATATTGAACGACATAAAGTATGTCAATTGGAAAACTTCTGACTTTGAGTTATAAAGGCGCGAGCATTGGTCGCAGCCCTGCTGACGGCAGTTCGCCTGCCGCAAGCCTCGTCTGGTTCGGGCAACTCGGGAGAAGGCCAGGGGCGAACCCCTGGAGCGCTATCGGACGACTTCGAGAGCCAGCGGCGCGGTCATGGGATCAGGCTCTGCGGCGCAAGCGTCATCGGCCGCCGAAAGGTAGTCGTACGCCACCTTGCCAAGGCCAAGCGTAAGGTCGGCCACTAGGTGCGTCGTGGAGATCACTTCAAGCACCGGCAACTCCGCCACCGGCGCCAGCGCGTGGGGTTGCAACGAGAGGGCGCCAGGCCCAGTCCATGCGCCTTTGATCTCGATGTCCTCGAGATAGTACTCGACGATCTCGCAGATGCGGGGCGTGCCGTCGACGTGCGGGATGATCTTGAGCAGGAAGTTCGGGGCCGCCAGCGCGGCGCGGACCACATCGGTGTCGGCCTGGCGGTGCTTATAGCCCATGGTTCCCGTCGCGACACGCACCGGGCCGTAGTCCAGCGTGCCCACCAGGGCGTCGATTTCCGGCCGCAGGCTGGGCTGCGCGAGCTTCTTGGGAAAGCCCCACAGCTCACGACCGCCCGCGATGGGCGGATGGTCGTTGAGGAACATGCAGTGGGTGTAGGCGCCCTTGCGGCCGCGGAAGGAGACCGGAATGACCTGGCCAGCCTCGGTATAGTCCCCGAATCCGGTGGAATCCGGCATCCGGATGAACTCGAACTTCACCACCGGCGATTCCAGTTCGAGCGGCTCGGGGACGAGCGCGCGCAGCTTCTCCGGGTCCGTTCGATAGGCGATGATCAGGAACTCGCGATTGACGAACCTGTATGGCCCGGGCGGATAAGCCGGGCTGGTGAGCGGCATGGCGAAAGCGCGCTGGCGCACTTGCGAAACCTTCATCGTCTTCGAGTCCTGGAAAGGTGATGCGACCGCGCTACTCGCGGCCGTGGATGGCGAGGTCGAAGGCAAACACACCGTCTGCGGTTGTCGGCCGTTCCAAAACCTCGGGATGTCGCAGGGTGCGGATGGTGTCGTGGTAGCCGGCTCGCCAGTGGTCCTGCATGCCGTGCTGGGAAAACTCGTGGTCCTTGAAACCGCCCTCGTAGTCCTTGGAGCGGTAGATCAGCTGGATCAGGTTGTAGACCTTCCGGTCCGCCTGAGGCGAAAGCAGCTCGTATTCCGGCGTGCTGCGCAGCTCCTCTGGCAGCTTCGATAGGAGGTCCCCAAGCGCCTTGCGGATTTGCTGAACCTGCTTGAACTGGTTCGAGTTTGCGCGCGTCCGGCTGGAGTACTGGATCTCCTTCAGGCGGGTCTCGACCTCCGACATGGTGCGGGGAAAGCTTCCGCGGGCGTTCCAGAGGTCCACCTGGAAAGCGATGGTGTCCTGGCGAAGCTCGGTCTCCAACACCCACTGCAGGGGCGTGTTGGAGACGAGGCCGCCGTCCCAATAGTACTCGCCCTCGATTTCGATGGCCGGAAAGCCTGGCGGCAGCGCGCCGCTGGCCATCACATGCTCGGGCCCGATCGTGTGGGTGCTGTTGTCGAAATAGACGAAGTTGCCGCTTGTGACGTTCACCGCGCCCACGCTGAAGCGCATCTCGCCCGCGTTGATCCGATCGAAGTCGACGAAGCGCTCCAGCGTCGCCCGCAGATCGGAGGTGTCGTAGTAGCTCGTGCTTTCGAGCGTTCCGGGCGGCTGTAACCACGGACCTAAGATCCGCGGCGCGAACATTCCCGGCGCGCCCAAGGCTGCAGCGATCAGCGCGCTGGCCTGGCTCGAAATGTTCCGCGCCATATACCCGCGTGGCGCGAAGGACGGTCCGCCCCAGAGCGCGTGCGTGTCTTCGAGAACCTTCATCCAGAGGTCGCCGATATGATCGGCGGGCGTACCATCCGACGCGCTCAGATCCTGCGGCGGGGCGGGCACGGACGGTCGCCGGGCGGACAGCGCGCCGAAGAGCGGCTTGAGTGTGATCGCGTCCCAGAAGCTGCGCAGCCGATCGACCCGCAGTTCCGGTGGATTTCCGGCGATCAGGGCGGAATTGATGGCACCGATGGAGATGCCGGCGACCCAGTCGGGATGAAGCTCGGCCTCGGCGAGGGCCTGGTATACGCCGCCTTGATAGGCGCCGAGCGCGCCGCCGCCCTGGAGAAGCAGTGCGATGCAGTCGAACGGCGGCCGTTTGCGGCGCGCGTGGCTCTTGTGGCGGCGCAGCTGCGTCTCGCTGACGTGAATGTTCATGTCTGGATTCCTTGTCTGCGGCCGCCGGTTCGTCCTTCGCGGCCGCGCATCGAACTCTGGGGGGCTACTGCATCGACCAGCCGTGGCTCACGACGACCGATTGCCCCGTCAGCGCGTTGGTCGGGAAGGCGGCGAGGAACACGGAGAGGCGAGCGACATCCTCGACCGTCGTGAACTCGCCATCGACGGTCTCCCTGAGCATGACCGTCTTGATTACCGCTTCCTCGCTGATGCCCAGCTTCTGGGCCTGTTCGGGGATCTGCTTGTCGACGAGGGGCGTGCGCACGAAACCCGGGCAGATTACGTTGGCGCGCACGCCGTGTGGCGCGCCTTCCTTGGCGACTACCTTCGCGAGGCCCAGCAGGCCGTGTTTGGCGGTAACGTATGGCGCTTTCAGGAGTGAGGCCTCCTTCGAGTGCACCGAGCCCATGTAGAGGATCGCCCCGCCGTGACCCTGGGCGTACATATGGCGAAGACAAGCCCTCGTCGTGAGAAAGGCGCCGTCCAGGTGGATGGCGAGCATCTTCTTCCAGTCGTCGAAGCCGAAGTCCTCCACCGGACTCACGATCTGCACGCCGGCGTTGGAGACCAGGATGTCGATGCCGCCGAAGCGCCTCGCGGTCTCATCCACGCCGGCGTCGACCTGCGCCTCTTGGGTCACATCCATCGCCAGGCCGAGCGCTCTGTCGCCGCTTGGGTCCATTTCGGCGGCTGCAGCGCGCGCGGCGTCGATATTGATGTCGGCGATGGCGACCTTGGCGCCTTCGGCGAGGAACCGGCGGGCGATCTCCTTGCCGATCCCGCTGGCGGCGCCGGTCACGAGGGCGATCTTGCCTTTCAAGCTCGCTCGCATTTCGCGAAGCTGGAGGTCGGGTTCAGAATCAGCGGCCGTCATCGACGCAGCTCCAATTAAGAATGTTTATCGTGTGGACATATTTTGCACCATGATGTATGTCAATCGGAACTTTTACGAACTTGGTGTGCGAGGCAATTTGTGACAGAGGTCGAAATTAGGAACCCCACCGTTCGGCGGCGACCGTCGAGCGGCGGATACGCGCGTGGCGAGGAAACGCGCTCGCGCATGGTCACGGTGGCGTTGCGGCTGTTCGGCGACCGTGGCTTCGACGGCGTCTCCACCCGCGAAATCGCCCAGGAGGCCGGCGTCAATCCGCCAGCGCTGCAGTACTATTTCGATAGCAAGGAGGGTCTCTACCGCGCCTGCGCCGAACACGTGGCCGACCGGGCGCTCGCGGCGATCGAACCGATGCTGAGCCGCGCAGAGCGCCTGCTGGCCGACAAAGCGCCGGAGTCGGCGTTAGTGGAGGCCTACTGCGCGGTCGCAGAAAGCATGATGGAGCTGATGTTCAGCCCCGAGGGGGTGAGCTGGTCAGGCTTTTTAGGCGCCGAGCAGGCGGGTTTTGGCCCCGGGACGGCTTATCCAATCTTGCGGGAGCGCTTCGCGGACCGCTTGGATCGCGCTTTCGCTGGGATTGTAAGCCGTCTTTGCGGCGCTCCGGCCCAGTCGATGGACGCACGGCTGCGCGTCGCCGCGATCAATGGGCAGTACATGATCTTCCTCAGCAAGCGGCCGTTCGCCCTCGCCATACTGCAGACCGATGCGCTCACAACCGACCAGGCGCAGCTCATCAAGTCGATCGTCGTCGATCACACCCGCACACTACTGGGCCGCCTCTCCGCGGACCACGCTGTTCATCCTAGCGGTGGGTCTCGGGCGTCACGGTCGCGTTCAAGTGCCGATCTGTGACGTCCTGGCGGGGACCTTGAGGTATTGCCGGTGCGGTCCGTGTCCGCCGCGAAGTGGCCCAGGCGAGATCGCGCACGCAGGTCCGGGGCCGATACTTAGCTAAGTCACAAAGCTTGAGGCGTCCGCATTCGCGGTGAGTTATTGAGAAGGGCGCCCCTACTCGGCCGCCAGTACCCGGGGCGAGCCGCCGAAGGAATTGTCCTCAGATGGACCGGGACGAGGCTACGCGGGCGATGAAGATCGCTGTCACAAAGGACGGACCCTATGCGGTCACCGGCGGGCCGCCTCTCTCTAAACAATCCATCGCATCCAACGCGGCTGGCGAGTCGGATCGCTGGCTGCCGGGTGAGACTATCGCCGTTGGGGCTTCCTATGCCCTGTGCCGCTGCGGCCGGTCGTCGAGAAAGCCATTCTGCGACGGGACCCACGCCAAGGTCGGCTTTGACGGCCAACAGACCGCCAGCCGCCAACCCTACTCAGAGCAGGCGCAAGAGATCGATGGGCCGGTCCTTGCGCTAACGGACGCGGAGCCGCTTTGCGCCTTCGCTAGGTTTTGTGATCGGGATGGCAAGGTTTGGAACACCGTGTCTGGGGCGCGATCGGCCGCGGCCATTGAAGCCTTCACCCACCAGGTCGGCCAGTGTCCCTCTGGACGGCTGGCGGCGTGGGACATCGGCGCCCGCAAGCCTATCGAACCGACACTGCCGCCGTCGATCACCCTGATCGAAGACCCACAGGAGGGCGTGAGCGGTCCGCTTTGGGTGCGCGGCGGCATCGAGATCGTCGGCGCTGACGGGATTGCTTACGAGATCCGAAACCGCGTGACCCTGTGCCGTTGTGGGGAATCTCGCAACAAACCGTTCTGCGACGGTACGCACGCGTCCGTCGGCTTCACTGACAAGTAGCGCCTTCGCCGCTCGCGGAGAGAGTCCGCGCGAGGCTTCTCTAACCTCAGAGCACACCGATTTGGCGGAGAAATCCAACCTGGTCGTAGAAGAGCTTCTCCTCGACGATCTCGCCATCCTTCCATCGGGCGACCGTGCAGAACTCGAGTTCAAACGGCTTGTTCGTAGCGGCATGGATCTGGCCGTCGAGCCCTCTCATCGGCCCAACCATCCGACCCGTCCATCGGGCGATCGTGCACGTCCAATCGCCGGACGCGAACATCACCTTGTACGGGTTGTTGTCGAGATGATTCTCGACCGCCTTGAAGAAGGCCTCCGACTCGGCCTGGTGCGCCTCGCGACCGCGCGTCGGCTCAGGTTGGCCGGGCCAGTAGACGGTCGTGTCCGCCGAGTGTCGGCTCCTGAACACCGCCCAGTCCTGAGCATTCCAAGAGTCATCCAGCGTCTTCATGCGATCAAGGTTGTCGTCGCCGCTCATGGACATCTCCAGGGGGTTGATCTTCGGGTTCAACTCACTCGCGAATTGGGGTTGAAGAGAACCGCTAAAGCGCGTCGCCTGCTTCTTCGCCATCGGCGAGGAATGCAATGAGTCTGATCTCACAGCGGCGTGAGCGTGGTTGCCAAGGCCGCGGCTGTCGGGCCGAAACTAGTGGCAGCTATGGGTCGCACCCGGCCATTGCCTTTCGGCCAGAAGCAGACACGGCCGAGGCGCGGGCTTAGCGGCTCATCTCCGAGTCACCCTCCTACTTCATGACCTCCGCGAGAGTGCCCTGGAAGTCTGCCACGGTGTCGCGCGGCTTCCCGAGAGGGGTCTCTTCGACCAGTCGGTCCACGAAGGTCGCCCAGACGTTTGTGAGCGCCGTTAGCGGCCGTGCTAGGGTGTCGGCTGGATTGGTCCTCCCGATTGGGATGGTCCGTGCGCTTGGGCAGACATGACCACACTCGAGAACCGTCCGAACACGGCGCTGCTGGTAGTCGACGTGCAGAGCGGAGTGGTCGCTGGAGCTTATCAGCGCGACGCGATCGTCGCGAACGTCCGCCGCCTTGTAGAGCAAGCGCGGCGTGAACGGGTCCCCGTAGTCTGGGTCCAACACACCGAAGCGCACCTTGCCAGGGGGAGCGACAAGTGGCGGATCGTCTCAGAACTGACCCCGGGGTACGACGAGCCGCTAGTTGAGAAGAGCTACAGTGACGCTTTCGAGGACACCATCCTCGAGACGGTTCTATCGGGCCTCGGCGTCGGATGCTTGATCGTCGTCGGGGCGCAAACTGATCAATGCATCCGCTCGACGCTCCACGGCGCGTTTGTCAGAGGCTACGACGCGACCCTCGTCGCCGACGCCCATACAACGGAGGACGCGACTAAGTGGGGGGCGCCGCCGCCGGAAATGGTGATCGCGCACACGAACCTCTACTGGACCCACGAGACCGCGCCGGGGCGTACGGCCGGGTCGGTCATGACCAAGGATGTCGACTTCCGGGCGAGCGTCAAAGCTTAGGCTCGCTAACATCCGCAGTGGGTCCAGGCTGTGTAAAAACGCCGAAGCAGCTTAGCCTTGAGCATCGACGCAGCCTTGGAGCCGTCGATGAAGCG
>Ga0209415_10011691_pt1 | contig 14742 bp, 14 predicted proteins | sample PeaSoiSIISIP2007_FD_187696 | JGI IMG/M metagenome (GOLD analysis project Ga0209415, IMG submission 187696) | Peat soil microbial communities from Weissenstadt, Germany - SII-SIP-2007 (SPAdes) (version 2) | ecosystem: Environmental > Terrestrial > Soil > Wetlands > Peat | place: Germany...
GAAGGACGCACCGCCAAGCCTACCGCCCCTCACGCCGCCAGGCGGCGATGAAGGTGCCGAGCGCCAGCAGCAACGCCAGCAACCCCGGCAGCAGCGGCGTCTCGTGGACGCCGGTCACGATGTAGTCGCCGTTGGCGCGCAGACCGAGCCAGCCGCGGCCGGATGCCGCGCGATCGGGCGCCACGCGGCGGATGTCGGGAATGGCGCCGGGACCGACCCAGAACAGGCCGCCGCCGGTGGCGCTCACCGCCGGCGACAGCTTCTCGTCGGTCGCGCGCACGTCGGACATCTCGATCGGATTGAGCGCGCCCGCGGCGGCGAGCGCGGTGTTGGTGCCGTCGGTGATGCGGTAGAGGCCGCTTTCCTCGATCGGCAGCGTGGCGACGCTGCGTCCGGCGCTCTCCGGCGTCAGCTGGACATCCCGGGGGACGCCATCGGGACCGGTAACGCGCACCGGGCGATCGTCGGGCTGCAACGATTGCCGCGCGATCTGCAGGCGATTGCCCTCGACCCGCGCGCTCAGCGCGTTCTCCTCGAGGTCCGGCTCTTTCATCAGCCAATAGACCAGGCGCCGCAGCAGCTCCGCCTGCGGACCGCCGCCCTCGAATCCGCGGGTCCAGAGCCAGAGCTGGTCGGAGAGCAGTTGCGCCACGCGGCCGTCGCCCACGCGGCTCAGCAGCAGCAGCGGCTCGTTGTTGACGCCGCTCAGCACCGAGACGCCCTCCTTGGGCGTCGCCTCGATGTGCCGGAACCAGCGGCCCCAGCGCGGGTCTTTCGCGTCGGATCCGGTGCCGCCCGGCAGGTCCGCGGTGACGGGGTGCCGCAGGCCCTGATCGGTGACATGGGGCTTGTAGCCCTGCTCGAACACTTGGCCCGTGGGCTCCGCCGGCAGGATCGCGCCGAGCGGCGAGCGATAGAGGCCCACGGGCGTGCTGAACCCGGGCCCGGCGGAATCCAGGAGCGCGCCGCCCTTCTTCACGAAGCGCACGATGTTCTCGAGGTAGGTCATCGGCAGGATGCCGCGGCGCTCGTAGCGGTCGAAGATGATCAGGTCGAACTCGTCGAGTTTGACGTCGAAGAGCTCGCGGATCGGGAACGCGATCAGCGAGAGCTCGCGGATCGGCGTGCCGTCCTGCTTCTCGGGCGGGCGCAGGATGGTGAAGTGGATCAGGTCGACCGACGGGTCCGACTTCAGGATGTTGCGCCAGGTGCGCTCGCCCGCGTGCGGCTCGCCGCTCACCAGCAGGACCTTGAGGCGGTCGCGCACGCCGTTCACCACGAAGGCCGCGCGGTTGTTCTCGAGCGTGAGTTCCTGAGGCCCCGGCTCGACCTCGATCTCGACCACGTTGGGTCCGCCGTGATCGATCGAGATGCTCACGGGCGTGTCGCGACCCACCGGCACGGTGAAGGTCTTGGGTGGCCCGCCATCCTTGCGCAGGGTGACGCGGGCCTGGCCGCGCGCCTGCGAGAGCGTGTCCGGCAGGTCGTCGACCCGGAGCGTGACGGCGACCTCCTTGCCCACCAGCCCGAAGCTCGGCGCTTCCTTGACCAGGAGGCGGCGGTCTTCCTCGCCAGGCTTGCCCGTGATCAGCGCATGGAGCGGAGCCGAGAAGTCGAGCCGATCCGCCGGCGGCATGTCGTGGACCTCGCCGTCGGTGATCATGACCGCGCCGGCGACGCGCTGCTTCGGCACGTCGGCGAGCGCGTGCTGCAGCGCCGTGTAAAGCCGCGTTCCCGTGTCCGCGAGGCCGGCGCCCGGCTCGGCGCCGCCGGCGTGCACGACGCGGACGTCGAGGTCCTTGAACGCCTTCAGCTTCTCCGTGACCTGGTCGAGCGCCTGCTGGGCGTATTGGCGGCGGTCGCCGATCCGCATGCTCGGCGACTCGTCCACCATCACGGCGGCGACGTCGCGCTTGGGCAGGCGGTCCTCCTGGACCAGGGACGGATCCGTCAGGATCGCCAGCAGGACCGCCGTCGCGAGGAGCCGCCACGCCGTGCCGCGCGCCCTACGGATGGCACCGAACAGCAGCGCCAGGATGGCGAGCCCGGCGAAACCGGCGATCGCCCACCAGGGCAGCAGCGGCGAGGCCGCGAGGGCATAGCCGGCGAAGGTCATTGGCCCAGCCGCTCCAGGATGGCGGGGACATGGACCTGGTCGGTCTTGTAGTTGCCGGTGAGCGTGTACATCACGAGATTGACGCCGAAGCGATAGGCCATCTCGCGCTGCGGCTCGCCGCCGGGCACCACGGGATAGAGCGTCCGGCCGCTCGAGTCGACCGCCCAGGCACCGGCGTAATCGTTGCTGCCGACGATGATTGAGGCGACGCCGTCGTTCACCTTGCCCTCGGCGGGCTGGATCCAGATCCGGCCGCCGCTCCAGCGGCCCGGAAACTCCTGCATCAGGTAGAACGCCTTGGTCAGCACGTGATCGGGCGGCAGCGGCTCGAGCGGCGGGATGTTGAGGCCCGCCACCAGCCGTTGCAGGCGCTGCTGCGTCTCGAAAGCGCTGATCGAGTTGCGCTCGCCCTGGTCCCTGGTGTCGAAGAAGATGGTGCCGCCGGTGGCGAGATAGCGGTTGATCTTGTCGATCGCCTTGGCCGAGGGCAGCTGCTGGCCCTCGACCACCGGCCAGTAGAGCAGCGGGAAGAACACGAGCTCGTCGGTCTCGATATCGATATCCATGGGCGCCGCGGCCTCGACCGCGGTGCGGCGGTTCAGCACGTCGGAGAGACCCGCGAGTCCCGCGCGCGCCTGGTCATCGACCTCGCCGATGCCGGTGCGCACGAAGGCGAGGTGGAACTCGCTGGTGGCGCGGATGGTCCAGTCGTCGTCACCGGCGGCGCGGGCGGGCGCGCCCGCGAGCGCGACCAGCAACAAGGCGCCGCCCACGGCTCGGCCCGCGCGCCGCCGGCCGATCCCGCCCAGCAGCCCGCGCAGCGCATAGGCGATCACGAGATCGACCAGCGCCAGGCTGAGCGCCGCGCCCAGCAGCCAGGGCCGGAAATCCACCTCCTTGGCGCGCTCGTAGGGCTGCGTCGCGACACCCGGCGGCAGCTGCGCGATCGCCTCCAGCGCCGGAACCGCGCTCGCGAGGTTGAGGGCGCGTCGCGCGTCGGTGGTGCCGTAGAAGCCCGGCGGATGCCGCGCGTCGACAAGGGTGTCCTTGAAAGCGCCGGCCGCGATGAGTTGCGCGCTCGCCGGCGCCTGGCCGAGGCGTCCGAACCCGTCGAGGGTCTCGACCGGCGGCAGCGCGGCGTCGGAGGCGTTGGCGACGCCCTGGCTCAGTCCCACCACCCGCCGCAGCATGTCCACGAACAGGCCAGAGATCGGCAGAGACGACCAGGCGGGATCGGCGGTCGTGTGCATCAGGACGAGCCAGCCCTTGCCGCGTTTCTCCGCGGTGACGAGAGGCGTCCCGTCGGTGAGTCGGGCCCAGGTCTTGCTCGAGAGGTCGAGCGAGGGCTCGGCCAAAACCTGGCGCGTCACCGTGACGTCGTCGGGGATGGCGAGCCCCGCAAACGGACTCTCGGCGTCGAAGGTGGCCAGATGAGCGGGCTTTTCCCATGACAGCGCCCCGCCCAGCACGCGGCCGCCGCGCCGCAGGGCCACCGGCAGCAGCTCGTCGCCGTTCTCGGCGAGGCTCGGGCCGGCAAAGCGCATCACCAGGCCACCCGCCTCCATCCACTTGACCAGGGCCGCGCGGTCGTTCGCGTCGAGGGTTGTGGCGTCCGGCAGCAGGATCGCGGCGGTCTCGCGCTGGACGAGCTGACCGATGCTGCCGCGGCGCACCTCGCTGAACGGCTGCAGCGCCCGCTCGAGGTAATAGGCGCCGGAGAGCAGCGGTTGGGCCGCCTCGCCGGGCGGCGGTGCGGCGATGCCGACCGGACGGCGGCGCCAGCGCTCGTCGAGCAGCAGCGTCGCGCCGGCCGAGGTCTCGCCCTCGATCAGAATACTGGTCGCGCGGTTGCGAAGCTCGACGGGCATCTTGAGCGAGACTGTTGCAAGAGTGGTGCCAGGCGCCATGCCTTCCTCGGTGCGCGCGAGCAGCCGGCCGTCATCGGCGACCGCGCGCACCACGAATCGGTCCTCGCCTTCGGGACTCGCGCGTCGCACCACCGCGGTCAAGTCCTTGGCCTCGCTGTCGCCGGGCGTAAGCAGCCGGGGCAGATCGGTGGGCTGATCGATCATCACGCGAAGGTCGCCCAGCTTGGCGAGGCCCTCCGCAAACGGAGCGGCGTCGCCGCCATCGAGTCCATCGCTGAGCCAGACGACCGAGGCGCCATCGAGCGCGAGTGCCTGCAGCCGATCCAGCGCGGCCTTGCGGTCGACCGGCCAGGGTCGCGGCGCCAGCTCGGCCACCGCGGCACGCGCGTCCTCGGCGCGCAGGATCGACAAGGGCGCCGGCGCCACGCCGCCCGGCGCCGGCGCGGTGCCGAACAGGACCACGCGGCGGCTCTCCCGCTGCGCCTGATCCACCAGCTGCGTCAGCGCGGTCTGCCGCTCGGGCCAGCGGTCCGCGGCGCTCCAGCCGTCGTCCGCCGCGATCACCAGCGGCCCCGCGCCGGCCAGGCGAGCGCTCGGATTCAACAGGGGATGCGCCAGCGCCATGATCACGAGCGCCGCCAGAGCCATGCGCATGAGGACCAGCCACAGCGGCGTCTTCGCAGGGGTCTCCTCGCGCGGCATCAACTCCCGCAACAGGCGGAGCGCCGGGAAGACGACGCGCTTCGGCGCCGGCGGCGTCACCCGCAGCAGCCACCAGAGGACGGGCAGCACCGCAAAACCCAGGAGGATCCAGGGCGCCGCGAAACCGAGGCTGCCGAGACTCATCATGGCTCAGCCCTTGGCCGGGCGCGCGAGCGCCGTGTAGAGCGCGAGCAACGCCGCGGTCGTGGGACGGTCGGTCCGGTGCGTGGCGAAGGTCCAGCCCATGCTCTGGGTGAGCGCCATCAATCCCTCGCGATGGCGCTGGAGCGTGGCCTCGTATTGCGACCGGATCGTCTCGACGCGGCTCAGCAGGAGGTCGGCCTCGTTCTCGAGCCCCTCGAACCGCACGCGGCCCTCGAAGGGCAGGGTCTCCTCGACGGGGTCGAGTACCTGAAGGAGATGGCCTTTGACCCCCATCGCCGCGAAGCGGCGCGCGAGCGCATCGATCTCCTCGAGTGGCGAGAGCAGATCGCTGATCATGACCAGCTGGCCGTAGCGCGGCAGGGGCTCGAAAGCCGGCAGGCTGGTGCCTGGCTGGTCCGTGCGCTCGATCATCAGCGCCAGCCGGTTGAGCACGCTCATGCCCGTGGCGGGCGGATAGCCCGAGCCCAGCAGCGTCACGCGCTCGCCGCCGCGGATCAGCAGCGCTGCCAGGGCGAGCGCCACCAGATCGCCGCGCGCACGTTTGGCGGGCAGGTTCGGGCTCGACGCGAAATCCATAGAGGGCGAGCTGTCCCGCCAGATCCAGACGCTCTCCGACGCCTCCCATTCGGTCTCGCGGACGTAAAGCCGATCGGAGCGCGCACTCTCCCGCCAGTCGATGCGCTGGGCAGGCTCGCCCGGCTCGTATTGACGGAACTGCCAGAAGGTCTCGCCCTGGCCGACCCGCCGGCGGCCGTGCACGCCCTGGGACACCGTGATGGCGACGCGCTCCGCCTCTACCAGCAGCGGCGGCAGCTGGGCCGCAAGCTCCTCGGCGTGATGGCGCAGCGCACGTCGCGCGGTGACAGGGGGCATCGAGCTCGACCTGAGGACCTCCGCGGACCGTCAGCGCAGCGGCGCGATCAGCCGATCGATCACCTGGGGCATGGTGACGCCGTCGGCCCGGGCAGCGAAGTTGAGCGCCATGCGATGGCGCAGCACCGGCGCCGCGAGCGCGATGACGTCGTCGATCGAGGGGCTGAGCCGCCCGTCGATCAGCGCGCGGGCGCGGGTCGCCAGCATCAGCGCTTGGCTCGCTCGCGGGCCCGGGCCCCACGCGACGTGGCGCTTGACCTCCGTTCCCGAGGCCGAGTCCGGTCGCCCCGCGCGCACCAGGGCGAGGATCGCCTCGACCACGCTCTCGCCGACGGGGATGCGGCGCACCAGGCGCTGAGCCGCCAATAGCTCGGCGGCGCCCATCGCCTCGACGGGCTTATCCTCGGCCACTCCCGTGGTGGCCAGCAGCATCTGCCGTTCCGCCTCGAGGTCGGGGTAGTCGACGTCGATCTGCAGCAGGAAGCGATCGAGCTGCGCTTCGGGGAGCGGGTACGTACCCTCCTGCTCGATCGGATTCTGCGTCGCCAGCACGTGGAAGGGACGCGGCAGCGGATGATATTGACCCGCGACGGAGACCCGGCCCTCCTGCATCGCCTGCAGCAACGCCGATTGGGTGCGCGGGCTCGCGCGGTTGATCTCGTCCGCCATCAGCACCTGACAGAACACCGGGCCGGGAATGAACCGGAAGGAGCGCCGGCCCGCGTCGCTCTCCTCCAGCACCTCGGCGCCGAGGATATCCGCGGGCATCAGGTCGGGCGTGCATTGGATCCGCTTGTCGGCCAGGCCCAGCACGATGCCCAAGGTCTCCACCAGTTTGGTCTTCGCCAGGCCCGGCACGCCGATCAGCAGCGCGTGGCCGCCGGCGAGCAAGGTGATCAGGGCTTGATCCACCACCTCGCGCTGGCCGAAGATCACGCGCCCGATGCGCTCCCGCACAAGCTGGAGACGCTGTCCCAGCGCCTCAATGTCGGCGAGCAACTCTTTTGTGGGAGCGGAAAGGGGCTCGGGAACGGTCACTGGCTGCACTCCTTAAACTGCGACAAAGACGACAAAGAAAGGGCCCGCGAGCGCGATGGCGGATAAATCGGTTCCGGAGCCGCTGCGGCGGCTGGCGAGCGAGGCCGCCCGACGGGATCGAGGCGCCGGCCGGCCGCCGCCGCGGGATCTCGGCGAGATCGGCATGACCATCGCTCGGGATGGTAGCTGGTTCTACCGCGGTACTCCAATCACACGCGCGAGCCTGACGCAGCTTTTCGCCTCGGTGCTGCGGCGCGAGGCGGATGGTGCCTATTGGCTGGTCACGCCGGCCGAGCGCGGCCGCGTGAGCGTGGAGGACGCGCCGTTCCTGGCGGTGGAACTCGATGTGGCGGGCACGGGGCAAACGCAAGTCTTGAGCTTCCGGACCAATATGGACGAAATTGTGACCGCCGATGGAGCGCATCCGCTCCGGATCGCGACGGATCCCGCGAGTGCCGAGCCACGGCCATATATATTGGTGCGTGACGGGCTGGAGGCGAGGCTAACGCGTCCGGTATTCTATCAATTGGTCGACCTCGGCCGGGAAGAGCGGGTCGGCGGCGCCGTCCGCTTCGGCGTGTGGAGCAAGAACGAATTCTTCCCGCTGGGAGAGCTCGACTGACGGCCCTGACCTCTGAGTTTGTGCGTGAGCGCCTCGCTGGAACCCAGGTCGGCCGCCGCGGCTTTGGCACACCCAGGGACGGCTGGCTGCCGCCGGGCGTGCGCGGCGACTTCGCCGTGCCGCCTGGCACGGGAGCGCCACCCACGAAGCTCACCCTCGCAGCCGTGCTGGTGCCGCTGGTGAAGCGGGAGGCGGAGCTCACGGTGTTGCTGACCCAGCGCACCTCGCACCTGGCGGCGCACGCGGGGCAGGTGGCGTTCCCGGGCGGCCGGATCGAGGCCAGCGACCGAGATCCCGTGCATGCCGCCTTGCGCGAGGCGGAGGAGGAGGTCGGGCTGCCCGCCGATCACGTCTGCGTGATCGGCCGGCTCGACACCTACATCACCGGGACGGGTTACGAGATCACGCCCGTGGTCGGGCTGGTGAGCGCGCCATACCCGGTGCGGCCCGATCCGCACGAGGTCGCCGACGTTTTCGAGGTGCCGCTCGCCTTCGTGCTCGACACCGCCAATCACGAGCGGCACAGCCGCGAGTTCAAAGGTCTCATCCGCAGCTTCTTCGTCTTGCCGTATCCCGGTCGCTACATCTGGGGCGCCACGGCGGGCATGCTGATCAATCTCGCGGAACTGCTGAGCGCGCGATGATCCGCGCCTTCCTGACGGTGATCTTGCCGCTGCTGTTGCCGACCGCGCTCTATCTGCTCTGGGTGGTCGCCATGCGGCGCGCGGAGGTGGCGGGTGTGAGCGACCTCCTGCGCGGGTTGCCCTGGATCTGGCTGGGAGCCGCCGGGCTCGTGCTGTTGGCGGCCGTGCTGGTCATGGCGGCTCTGGGTTTCGGACGGAGCGCCGACACGGGCCACTACGTGCCGCCGCGCGCCGTCGACGGGCAGATCGTCCCGGGCCATGTCGAGCCCGGGCCGGCACCTCGGCCCTGATCGTGGTGCGCATCGTCCGCTCCGAGACCGGTGCGCGCATCGTGCCGCAGCCCTGGATGAGCGAGCCGCCGACCCGCCGTGTCCTCGATGCGCTCGCGGCGGGCGGCGTGGTCGCGCGCTTCGTGGGCGGCTCCGTGCGGGATACGCTGCTCGGCCGGCCGGTCTCCGACATCGACCTGGCGACCCCCGCGGCGCCCGAGGTGGTGACGGCACTCCTGCAGAAGGCGCGCATCAAGGTGGTGCCCACGGGCATCGAGCACGGCACCGTCACCGCGGTCGCGAAGCCCCGGCATTTCGAGATCACCACGCTGCGCCGCGATGTCGAGCCGAAGGGTCGGCGCGCGGTGGTCGCCTTCGTCGACGATTGGCGCGTCGACGCCGAGCGGCGCGACTTCACCATGAACGCGTTGTTCCTGGATCGCGACGGCACCATCCACGACTACGTCGGCGGCTTGGCCGACGTCGAGACGCGCCGGGTGCGCTTCGTCGGCGATCCCGCGACGCGCATCCGCGAGGACGTGCTGCGCCTCCTGCGTTTCTATCGCTTCCACGCCCAGCTCGGCCATCCGCCCGCGGACGAGGCGGCGCGCGCGGCCTGCCGGGCACTTTCGGCGCTCTTGCCGACGCTCTCGGCCGAGCGCGTCGCGGCGGAGCTGCTGAAGCTTTTGGCGGCGCGGGATCCGTTGCCCGCACTGTCGCTCATGATGGAGGACGCGGTGCTGCCGGTGGTCCTACCGGAGGCGACCCGGTTCGATCGCCTCGCGGGTATGATTGCGGTCGAGCCCGAGGCCGATGCGATCCGGCGCCTGGCGGCGCTGGTCGCGCTCGATGCCGGGGGCGCGCTCGCTCTGGCTCGGAGGCTCAGGCTCTCGAACGAGCAGCGCGATCGCCTGCTGGCGCTGGCGGCGCCGGACTGGCCGCTCGATCTCGCGAGCGACGTCCGCGCGCAGCGCCGCGCGCTCTATCATCTGGGCCCGCGACGCTACCGCGACCTCGTTCTGCTGCGAGCCGCCGAGATCGGGGCCTCGGCCAAGCGGCGCGCGCGCACGCTGCTGACGCGGGCCGCGGAGACCGGCGTGCTCGCCTTCCCGCTCCGGGGTCGCGACGTGACCGCGCTCCGCATCAAGCCCGGCCCGCGCATCGGCGAGCTCCTGGCGGGCGTCGCCGCCTGGTGGGAAGCCGGCGACTTCCGCGCCGACCGCAAGGCTTGTCTCGCCGAGCTGAAAGCGCGGGCGAGGCAGTTTTAAGGCGATGCGTTCGGGCTGAGACCCAGGACGCCCAATCGCCGTTTTTCGACCGGCCAGGGTCCATTGTTCCCGACCCTCGCAGCGCCACTTCGAGCCCCGTGTATGGGACGAGATTTGGGCCGGGTCAGGCTTAGCCCAGGGACAGCCGTGTCCGCGCGTCGCGCCGTTATGCGACGCGCTGCCTTCGCGATTTGCGTCCACGCGAGGTCCTATCGGCGGATATTTTCGTACTTCCGCCTTTCTCGATGTCGGCAGCCATTTTCTTCGTCTTCGTGGTTCGCCGCGCGACGATGCGATCGCTTGAGGCATGATCGATCACCCAGCCCGCCGCTTTCGCGAGAAAGCCCGAGCGATTGTTGGTGCGCTCGTCAATTCTCTTCAACAACGATTCCGGCAATGTGACATTGACTCGCACGACGCGCTCGCCGATATCCGGCACCGTCACGATGAAAGCGACGGCGTCGCGATTAGCCCGGTCCCTCATCGCGGCGTCGAGCGGGCACGGCGCGGGAATCGCCTGCCCATCCTCGATCATCCCCTCGATGTGGAAGGCGAGCGCTTCGGCCGCCAGTCGGCGGGCCTCGTCCAAGGTCTTGCCGGCGGTCACGCAGCCCGGAAAATCCGGGAACGAGACCCCGTAGTCGCTGTCGGCGTCCTTATGCAGCAGTGCGATGTACTCGGCCATAACCGCCCTCCTATACGACTCGACAATCTTACGACTCCACAATCTCGATCAGCGCAGCCGCAATCCCGATTGTCGCTCGATGCTTTTGAGCGTCCCGATCGGGAGATCCCGCCTTGGGTGCGGGACCGTCACGCGCCCCGGCTTGGTCGGATGCTTGAGCTGAATGTGGCTGCCCTTCTGCGCCGCCTTGCGCCACCCGTCTCTTTCCAGAGCCCTGATGACGTCGGCGCTATTCATGCGCATCTACATACACACCAAGGGCCGAAACCGCAAGCGGGTATACACATGAGGATGTGTAATCTCGGATAGAGCAGCCACTCCCGCTTACGCCCGCCTGCGTCGGAAATAGTCGTAGAAATAATCGAAGAGCTGGCCGCCACGGGCGATGCGCTGCTCGTCGTCGCGCTCGCCCATGCAGAGTCCGAGCACGAGATGGGCGAGGCCGGTCGTCTCCTCCCGCTCGTATTTCGCGTCCTTGAGGTCGATGTCATGCACCAGCCCGGCGATGGCGCCGAGCGCGGGATCGCGCAGGCCGAACCGGTCCCGCATCACCTCGAAACTGCAGCGGTCGCCTTCATGGGTGAACTCGGCCTCGAACATGTCGAAGCGCAGCTCTCCCGGCGCCGACGCGTAAGTCTTGCCGGCGACGAATTTGAAGGCCGCCTCGGGGTCGATGAAGCGGCGGATCAGCCAGGCGCAGGCAATGCGGTCGACGTGGACGCCTTGGCGCGTGACCCAGGTCCGACCCTTGAACGCCTCGGCCACCGACGGTGCCGCCGACTCCGGTACGGGCGGTTTTGCGCTGAGCCGCGCCTCGAGCGCGCTCACCAGCCCATCGGCGGTCTCGCGGCCCGACGCGCTGAAGAAGTCGAGCGCGAAGGTGGCGGCGAGCCGTCGGCGCAATCGGCGCACCGCGGTCTGCGCCTCCGGCACGGGATCCTTGCCGCGCTTCGGCTTGTCCAGTGTCGCCGCGAGGGCCCGCGCTTCCTCGGTGATCTCCTGATAGTCGGTATCGCGCGCGGCCTGGAACAGCGCCTCCAGCTCCTGGTCCGTGAAGCCGTCGACGATTCGCGCCTCCACCACGGTTCCCTCGCCGCCGCCGGCCACGATCGTGCGCAGCAGCCACTGGAAATCCTCGCGCGTGTCGTCGCGGGACGGCAACGCATAGACCGAGTTCTTGAGCGAGACGGCGCCGAGGGACTGGAGCTGGCGCCAGACCTTGACCCGCAGATAAGCGGGCTCCGGCGGCAATTGGTGGATCAACAGCAGCCAGCTGCGCGGGATGACGTCGGCGACGGCGGGCTGGTAGTTCATGATACGATAGTATCATATTATTTACTGGATATGCAACGCTTGTATCAGAAGGCTGGTTCGATTAATCTCCGCGGCCTATCGAGGGAGACGGTCATGAAATGGGTCACCCGCGAGCGTCCGAAGATCGATCGCATCGCCTGTCCGTGGCTGATTGCGCGCTTCATCGATGCGGAGGCCGAATTTCTCTACGTGCCGGCGGCCAAGGTGATGGACGTTGCGACGGAGACCGGCGCCACGCCCTTCGACGTGCCCAACGTCGAGTACGGCCATCACGGCGATAACTGCAGCTTCGACGCCTTCGTCGAGCGGCACCGCCTGACCGATCCCGCGCTGCTGCGCCTCGCGGACATCGTGCGCGGCGCCGATACGCGTCGACCGCACCTCACCGCGCAGTCGCCGGGCCTGCTCGCGATCTCGCAGGGTCTGTCGGCGGTGTTCGCCGACGACCACGAGATGCTCCGGCACGGCATGGTGGTCTACGACGCGCTCTACGCCTGGTGTCAGGCCGAGACGCGGCGCGCCGCATGAGGTGGCGCCTGCTGCCGGAGGGCGTGACGCCGGTGGCGCGCACGCTGCTGATCGGGCGCGGCCTGCGCGCCTTCGCGGATGGCTTCGTGAGCCTGCTGCTGCCCGCCTATCTGACGGTGCTGGGCTTCAGCCCGCTCGAGGTGGGCGTGCTCGCCACCGCGACCTTGCTGGGCTCCGCCGCGCTCACGCTCTGGATCGGCATGGCCGCACAGCGCTTCGGCCGGCAGGAGCTGCTGATCGCCGCGGCGCTGCTGATGATCCTGACCGGCGCTGGGTTCCTCCTCGAGACCGAGTACTGGCCGCTCCTCGCCATCGCCTTCGTCGGCACGCTCAATCCGTCGTCTGGCGACGTCAGCGTGTTCCTGCCGCTGGAGCAGGCCTTGATGGCCGAGAGTGTCGAGGACCGGCACCGCACCGGCGTCTTCGCCGCGTACGGCCTGGTGGGCTCGCTGGTCGCGGCCTTGGGCGCGCTCGCCGCGGGCTTGCCCGACCTGCTGCGCGCGGTCTTCTCCATGAGCGCCGCCGAGGCGATGCGAGGCATGTTCGCGGTCTACATGGGACTGGGTCTTGCGACCTTCCTGCTCTACCGCCGCATGCCCGCGCCCCACGAGGCCGTGAGGCCACAACCCCAGCAGCCGCTCGGCGAGTCCAAGGGCATCGTGCTGACGCTCGCCGCGCTCTTCAGCATCGACGCGTTCGGCGGCGGCTTCTTCGTGCAGTCTCTCTTGGCGCTCTGGTTCTTCGACCGCTTCGGCCTCTCGGTCTTGGCGGCGGGCTCGATCTTCTTCTGGACCTCCGTGCTGGCGGCCTTCTCCTATCCCGCGGCGGCGCGACTCTCGAAGCGGCTCGGCCTCGTCAACACCATGGTGTTCACGCACCTGCCGTCGAACCTTTGCCTGATGCTGATGCCGTTCGCGCCGAGCCTCTGGGTCGCGGTGGTCCTGCTGCTGATCCGCAGCGCGCTCTCGCAGATGGATGTGCCGACGCGCACCTCCTACGTGATGGCGGTGGTGACGCCGGCCGAGCGCACCGCCGCCGCCAGCGTCACCTCGGTGCCGCGCAGCCTCGCCAGCGCCGTCAGCCCCTCGATCGCGGGCTGGCTGCTGACGCTCTCGGGCTTCGGCTGGCCGCTGGTGATCGGCGGCGCCATAAAGGCCGTGTACGACCTGTTGCTCCTCGTCATGTTCCGCCACGTGCGGCCACCGGAGGAGCGCGCGCTCCAAGGCGAGGTGCGATAAGGTTCGCACCGCCGCATTGGAGCCCCCATCGGGCGCGATGCAGATGCACCAGACCGCCTGGGCTATAGTCGCGGTGCCACTCGTGACATCGGGGAATCCTCGGCATGGAGCAGGACGAGCTCGATATCGTGCGGCGCGCCTTCGCCAAGCAGGTGATGGCCGCGGCGGGCGCCGATCACGCGGGCATCGAGGCGGGGTTTGCCACGGTGTGCCGCGAGCGGTTCCTGGGCGCCGGCCCTTGGCGCATCCTGCGCTGGGGCCGCGGGTACCTCCCGACGCCGAGCGACGACCCCGTCTACCTCCTCACCGACGACGTCGTCGCCATCCTGCCGGAGCGGCACATCAACAACGGCCAGCCGTCGCTGCACGCCTGGCTGATGGCGAGCGCGGCTCCGCGCACCGGCGAGCACGTCATCCATATCGGCGCCGGCGTCGGGTACTACACCGCCATCCTCGCGCACGCCGTGGGCTCCGCGGGCCGGGTGACCGCCATCGAGTTCGATCCTGAGTTGGCGAAGCGCGCGGCGGTCAATCTATCCACCCTCCCGCAGGCTCGCGTCATCCAAGGCGACGGCTCGGTGGTGTCTTTCGACCCCGCCGACGTGATCTACGTCAACGCCGGCGCCACGCGGCCCGCCGACCGCTGGCTCGACGGCCTGCGCGACGGCGGTCGCTTGATCCTGCCGCTCACCACGAACCAGGGCCTCATTGCCGGCAGCTCCATCAGCACGGCGCAACTCAGCATCGACCGGCGCGGCGCCGTGTTCCTGATCGAGCGGCGCGGCGGCGACTATCTCGCCAAGTGGCTCTCGCCGGTTGCGATCTTCCCGTGCGAGGGCATGCGCGACGCGGCCTCCGAGGCGGCGCTCGCCGCCGCGTTCGAGAAGGGTGGCTGGCGCGACGTGACGCGCCTCTATCGCGGCGACGACGCTCGGCAAGAGAATTGCTGGCTCAGCGCGCCGGGCTGGAGCCTGGCCTATCGCTGAGCGGACGCGTTCGGTCCGCTGAAAAGAAGAAGGACGGCATAGGCATAGACCGCGTCGACCGCGATCTCGCTTCCAACTAGGAGCGGGACGCGTGCCACTCCGCGAGGGACGCCAATGAACAGCCAGGCATTGGACACGGTGTCCAGCACGTCCGCGGCCAAGAGCACGGCAAAGATCGTTCGCGCCCAACCAACGCCACGCAGGAGCGCCAATGTCAGTCCGATGCAGATGAGGGCTTTGACCCCGAAGATCGCGAGAACCGATGGACGGGCAATCAGTATTTCATAAAGCACCGCTCGCTCACGGCCACCTGACTTCCGGTGGCAGCGACATCAGGATCGCCTCGACATTGCCGCCGGTCTTGAGGCCGAAGAGGGTGCCGCGGTCGTAGAGCAGGTTGAACTCGACGTAGCGGCCGCGCTTCAC
>Ga0209415_10011692_pt1 | contig 14742 bp, 14 predicted proteins | sample PeaSoiSIISIP2007_FD_187696 | JGI IMG/M metagenome (GOLD analysis project Ga0209415, IMG submission 187696) | Peat soil microbial communities from Weissenstadt, Germany - SII-SIP-2007 (SPAdes) (version 2) | ecosystem: Environmental > Terrestrial > Soil > Wetlands > Peat | place: Germany...
CGTTGAGCACCTCGAACAGCTCCTGCAGCGTGCCCACGGTGCGCACGTCGATCCCCTCGACGAGGGCCGCCTCGGCCGAATTGGCGCGCGGCACGACGGCCCGCTTGACCCCGCGCGCCCGAGCGCCCATGAGCTGCGGGAGCACGCCTCGCAGCGGCTGCACCGTGCCCTCGAGCGACAGCTCGCCGATGAAGAGCACCCCCTCGGTCGCCCCGCGCGGCGCTGCACCGAGCGCGCCCAGCGCTGCCGCCGCGATGGCGAGATCGAAGCCGCTGCCGGTCTTCTTCACGTCGGCCGGGGCGAGGTTGACGATGACCTGGCACTCCGACAGGTGCACGCCGACCTGCGCCAGGGCGCTGCGCACTCGCACGCGACTCTCGCGGACGGCGGCCTCGGCGAGGCCGACCATGTCGAAGTAAGGAGGGCCGCGGCGGCCCTCGACCTCGACGCGAACGAGGTGAGCCTGGAGGCCGACGAGGGTGGAGGTGAGGGCTGTCGCGAGCATGCGTGACCAGCCGCTAGAGCGAGGGCCGTGCCGTCGCGCCGGCGCGGGAATTCAGCGGGAATCCGGGGCGGGGGGGTGTCCCGCGACAGATCGCGGGGTGGCCCGGGACAGGCGCGTGCTAGGTCGGGGCCATGATGCGATGGGGGTTGGGGCTGGCGGTCGCGCTCGCGATCGGATGCGGAGGGGCGGCGCCGGCGGCGCAGGCGCCCCAGGCGGCGGCGAGCGGGCCGGAGCAGTGCACGTTCGCCTCGGGCACCATGCCGGACGCCGCCGCCGAGCTGCTGCCCTGGCCCACCAAGACGATCCCCGAGCTCAAGGGGGTCACCGGCGGGGGCTACGACATCGAGGGCTTCATCTCGGAGGTCTTCGTGCCCGCGGCCTGCCCGCCTGGAGAGCTGTGCACCGACCAGCCGCCGCACGTCGTCGTCAACGAGAAGGGCGAGGACGAGTACGTCAGCCCTCCGCGCCAGCTCGCGATCATCGTGCGCGATCCGAAGAAGCTCAAGGACGGCGGGCGCTACAAGATGTCGATCGCCGTGTGCGGCACGCGGCAGATGGGGGCGAGCGTCAACGAGGCCGAGATGCGTGCGTTCGTGGAAGTGGTGAAGTAGGGGCCGGTCCGAAGTAGAGCCCCCACGTCAGCCCCACTTGGCGAGATTCGAGGGCCTCGCGGCGTCGAGCGGGATGTAGAGGATGGGCGGCGTGTGCTTCTTGAACACCTTGCGGGCCGCCGGTGAGAGAAGGCGGAAGGTCTCGGCCGAGAGCGCGAACGAGCGCGTCTGCAGGCGCGCCGCGACGTTGACCCCGGCCCGATGCACGGCGACGGCGACGAGCTCGTAGTACGCGTCGACCATGTCGGCGAGGCGGGCCTCGTCGGCGACGCGTCGCGCGTCCACCGCGAAGGTGGACAGATCGACGAAGGCGATGATGAGCGCGCGCTCGGCGCGCGGCTCCGTTGCGGAGACGGCCATCGGTTCCATGTTTTTCTCCTCCGAGTCTCGGTCTGGTGTGGTCGGCCCTTGTGTCCGACAGCGGGGAGCGGAGAGGCGTCGCAGGCCCTTGCGTCCTGCAGTTGCCGTCACGATAGCATGCCGCGCGTCCGCCGCCGCTTGCGAACCTGGAGCATGTATGGCAGGACGTATGGTAGCTCTTGGCGGTTGAACTCATGCACAAGACGACGCTCTATCTGCCGGACGACCTCAAGGAAGCCCTCGAACGGGAGGCGGCCGCACGCGGCTGCAGCGAGGCGACGCTCGTGCGCGAGGCGCTCCGCAAGCTCGCGGCAGAGGCCGAAGGCACCCGCCCGCGCCTGCCGCTGTTCAAGAGCAAGCACCCCAGGCTCGCCGAGCGCACCGACGAGGCGCTTCGCGGCTTCGGCGAACGGTGATCCTCCTCGACACGAGCGGCCTGCTGGCCGCCATCGACGGAGCTCAGCGCGACCACGCCGCATGCGCGGCTGCCGTGATCGGGGCCCGGGCTCCCTTCCTGCTGTCGCCGTTCGTGCTCGCGGAGCTCGACTACCTCCTGGGGACGCGGGTCGGAGCCGCAGCACAGCGAGCGCTCCTCGACGAGGTTGCGCGCGGGGCCTATCGCCTCGAGCCATTCGGGGCCGAAGACGTCGCGGAGGCGGCCCGCGTCGTGGCGCGGTATCCGGGCGTGCACATCGGCATCGCCGACGCGTCGATCGTCGTGCTCGCGGGCCGCCACGGCGCGCGCGACGTCCTCACGCTCGATCGGCGGCACTTCAGGGCGCTCCGGAGGCCGAACGGAAGGCCCTTCCGGCTGCTCCCCGACGACCTCCGGTAGCGCCCGGCAGGCCGGCCCCCGGCTCGCCCTCCCGGTGTCGAGAGAGAAAGCCGAGGGCCGACGCGTTCCACGGCGATCTGTTCGAAGAAAGCGGGCTACGCGGGGACCGTCGGGGCTACTTCACGAGCAGCGCGACCGGCTGGCTCCAGTCGCCAGCTCCGGCCTTGAGGATCGCCTTGTACCGGAACATCACCGTGCTCCCCGCCGGCAGGCCCGTGACGGTCGTCTTTGCCTGGAGCGTGCCCGGAACGCTCACCCAGGTCTTGCCGCCGTCGGCGCTGTACTCCCATTCGTACGACGCCCGGAGCCCCGCCGACGGCGCAACGACCTTCGCCGAGCCGGAGATGGCCCCCTGCACCGCTTCGAAGACGCGCGGCTTGAGCACCGGCGTCTTCTTCACGGACAGGGACGCGCTCTGGATGATGGCGCCTCCGTTCTCGACGTTGGCGTCAGCCACCGTCTGGACGTAGGCCTTGAGCTGCTGCAGCAGCCTGACCAGCGCCGCCCTCTTGTCGTTGCGCACCGCCACCGCACCCTTGACGCGCGACAGGGCCGCCGTCTCGGCGATCTGCAGATCGTCGATGGCCGCGATCAGCGCGGCCAGCGTGGGGGCGGGCGTCGGGAAGGAAGGGTTGCCGGTCATCGCTTTGACGATGGCCTGCGCGTAGGTGATGAGATCGGCCAGGCGCTTCGGCAGCTTGACGCTGGCCATGGCGCGCGGCGTGAGGGTCTTGGTCTTGGACTTGCTCATGAGAACGGTCTCCTTCTTCGCATCGACCGGCTCGCGATCGATGTCTTCACCCTAGGGGGCCGAATTTCCCAAACTTGACGAAATTTGACGAAACTCACGATGGGAATCCGGCATGGTCGATGCCGCAACTCCGTGTAGCAACTCGGCTATCCGACTATTTTCGACGAACTTCGTGATCGCCATAACACCTCCGCTCGCACGCGCGTGATCCGCGCCTGGCGAGCGCCACGCGCCTCGCAATTGCGTCACGCTCCTCGACGCCGTGGCCAGGCGCCATGGCGATTCCTTCGAGCTCTTCGATGGTTGGTTCCGGCTTCTCGACGATTCCAGCCGGCCGTTCGAAGGTCGTGGCTGGCGCTTCGACGATTTCGTCCGGCTCCTCGACGGTTGGTCCTGCTGGCTCGACGGTTCCAGCCGGCCGTTCGACGGTGCCGCTTGGCGCTTCGAAGACTTCGTCTGGCTCTTCGATGGTTGGTGGCGGCTGTTCGATGGTTGCAGTCAGCCGTTCGATGGTGGCGCCTGGCGCTTCGAAGCGGCGGTCTGCAACTTCGAGTGCGGCGGCTGCCTCTTCGACGGAGTCGTCCGGTTTCTCTCCGCGGCCGTCTGGTCACCGTCAGGAGGCGGCTGGAATCCGACGACTTGCTCGAGTCACTTCGAAGTTTCCGTCCGTCGCTTCGACGCTTCCAGACGGCGGCTTCGAAGAGGCGGATGGAAACCGTCGGATTGCTCGAACAATCCGTGGCCTTCCGGGCCTCTCGCGACGTCCCGGCGCTCTTCCCCGTCACGAACCGGAACCGATCGCTCCCCACTTCGAGCACATCCCCGTTCGTCAGCTTCGCGACAGGATGATAGCAAGAGGGGTCATCGCTTGATGCCGTCTCGACGGCGGTGCACTGGCCGGGCTGACTCTCGAGAGCGTGCGCGCCGCCGGCAGAGGACCTAAGCTCCCGCGCCATGTACTACCAGACCATCTGCCAGATGAAGAAGCAGCTCGCCCAGCTCGACAAGTGGCTCGATGCCGCCGAGGCCTTCGCCAAGACGAAGTCGTTCGAGCCGGACCGGTTCGTCGACCTGCGCCTCGCGCCCGACCAGTTCCCCTTCGCGCGCCAGGTGCAGGGCGCGTGCGACACCGCGAAGCTCTGCGCATCGCGCCTCACGGGCAAGGACGCCCCGACCCAGGCAGACAGCGAGAAGACGCTGGCCGAGCTGCACGCCCGCGTGCAGTCGGTCATCAAGTACCTCGATGGGTTCTCGGAGAAGGACTTCGCGGGCGCGGCCACGCGCGTCATCAGCCAGCCCCGCTGGGAGGGCAAGGTGATGTCCGGCGCCGACTACTTCATGGAGCACGCCGTGCCGAACTTCTTCTTCCACCTCACCCACGCCTACGCGATCCTGCGCCACAACGGCGTCGACATCGGCAAGCGCGACTACCTGGGAGCCCTGAGCCTACGCGCTCCCTAGTGCTACGCTGACCGGATGCGGGACGGTCTTCTCCGCGCCACGTGGCGCGTTGCGGTCGCAGTGGTTGTGCCCGGCGCCGGGTACCTCTTCGTCGCGTGCGGGGGCGGCGGCGGGTCCAGCGGCGCCGGCGCGTCGGACGCATCCCAGGGCTCCGACCAGGGCTCCGAGGGCGCGGTGGTCGACACGGGGGCTCCCGAGACGGGCGACTCCTCGGTGCCGCACGACGCCTCGCAGCCGGACGGAGGCGACGCCCAGGGCGCTGCCGACGGGGGCGACGCGACCGCCGCGTCGGACACGGGCAGCGACACGGGGCTCGACTTCGACGCGGGCGACTGCGGCCTCGGCGCGCGGGGCGAACCGCTCGACCTGTCGTGCACGGGCCTGTACTCGGACTGGACGTCGAAGACCGTCTCGACCGGCGTGCAGCCGTACGATCCCGGGCTGCACCTCTGGAGCGACGGCGCCGGCAAGAATCGATGGATCTACCTGCCCGCCGGCTCGCAGATCGACACGTCGGACATGGACGAGTGGACCTTCCCCGTCGGCACGAAGGTCTGGAAAGAGTTCAGCCTCCCTGTCGGCGATGCCGGCACCGAGACGCGCATCGAGACGCGCATGCTCTGGAAGTGGACTTCGACGTCGTGGTACCGCACGACCTACCGGTGGTCGGACGACGGTCAGTCGAGCGCCGTCGAGCTCACCACGGGCCAGCTGGACGCGGGGGGCACCGGCTTCGAGATCCCCACCCAGTTCCAGTGCGGCGAGTGTCACAACGGCCGCATGGACGGCGTCCTGGGCTTCGAGGCCGTGTCGCTGTCGTCGCCCGGCGCCTCGGGCATGACCATCCAGGTGCTGAAGACGCAGGGGCTGCTCACGGCGCCGCCCGCTGCGCCGTACGTGATCCCCGGCGACGCGACCGAGGTCGCGGCCCTCGGCTGGCTGCACACCAACTGCGGGATCTCGTGCCACAACAGCGGCAACGGCCAGGCCGTGGGGACGGGGTTCTGGATGCGCCTGGACGTGGCCACGCTCGCGAGCGTGCAGACCACGAACACGTACACGACGGGCTGGAACCAGCAGGCGGCCTTCAACATCCCGGGCGTCGCCACCACCTACCGCCTGCACGCGTGCGACAGCACGTCGAGCTGCGCCTACTACCGCGCCGACCACCGCGACGGCGTGGGGGGCACGCCGGGGGGCACGCAGATGCCGCCGCTCGCCACGCACGTCGTCGACACCGTGGACATGGCGGCGCTCAAGGCCTGGATCGACGAAGGGTGCGACGGGGGGATGTGATAGACCCCCCCGGTGCCCAGGCGCATCCTCATCACGGGCGCGCGGCTGCTCGACGGGACCGGCGCTCCGGCGCGCGAAGGCGACCTGCTCGTCGAGGACGATCGGATCGCCGAGGTCGGTCACGCGACGCTGACCCCCGACGAGACGATCGACGCGTCCGGGTCGGTGGTGGCGCCGGGCTTCATCGACGTGCACTCGCACAGCGACTTCTCGCTGCCGGTCGATCCGCAGGCTTCCGCCAAGGTGCTCCAGGGCGTCACGACCGAGGTCGTCGGCAACTGCGGCCTCGGACTGCAGCCGGCCAACGCGCAGGTCGACGCCATGTACGCGCGCCTGCTGCCCCTCATCTTCGGCGAGGCGGGCGGCGACGCGACGTGCTCGCCCACGCTCGCGCACTACCGCTCGCGCCTGAGCGCCGCCGGGATCGCGGTCAACGCGGCGCCGCTCATCCCCCACGGCAACGTGCGCTGCGCCGTGATGGGCATGGCCGAGCGCGCCCCCGCCCAGAGCGAGATCGAAGCGATGCGCGAGCTGGTCGCGCGGGGGATGGACGAGGGCGCCTTCGGGCTGTCGACGGGGCTCGTCTACCCTCCCGGCGCCTACGCCCAGACCGACGAGATCGTGCGCGTCGCCGAGGCCATCGCGCCCAGGCGAGGCCTGTACGCGACGCACATGCGCAACGAGGGCAACCACCTCGTCGAGTCGGTGGCCGAGGCGATCGAGATCGGCGAGCGCGCGGGCGTCTCGGTGCAGATCTCGCACCACAAGGCGGTCGGGCAGCTCAACTGGGGCAAGGTGAAGACGACGCTCGGCATGGTCGACGCGGCCGCGGCGCGCGGCCTTGACGTGCACAGCGACGTGTACCCCTACACCGCGGGGTCGACCGTGCTCTCGCAGATGTTCGTGCCGCTCTGGGCGTTCGAGGGCTCGCTCGACCGCCTGCTCGAGCGCATGAAGGATCCCGCGACCCGCGCGCGGATCGTACGCGACGCGCAGGACGGGCAGCTCGCCTTCATCGACCTTCCCCGGTGGCTGGGGTTCGTGCGCAAGCGCTGGCTGCTGCCGATCATGTCCCTGGTGCTGGGAAAGTCGATCGTCATCAGCTCGGTCAAGCACCAGAAGCGCTACGAGGGCATGACGATCCGCGCGATCGCGAAGGAGCGCGGGAGGCCGTTGCACGAGGCGATGCTCGACCTGCTCGCCGAGGAGGACCTGGGAGTCACGGCCATCGCGCACGTGATGTCCGAGAAGGACGTCCGCACGGTGCTCGCGCACCCGCGCACGATGGTCGGCACCGACGGCCTTCCGACCCGCGAGGGCAAGCCCCACCCGCGCACGTACGGCACTTACCCGCGAGTCCTGGAGCACTACGTCCGCGAGCTGGGTCTACTCACGCTCGAGCAAGCCGTCCACCGGATGACGGGCATGGTGGCGAGCAAGCTCGGTCTGCGCGATCGCGGGGTGCTCGCGGCGGGCGCGGCTGCCGACGTCGTGATCTTCCGACCCGATCGCGTCCGCGACCGCGCGACCTACGAGGATCCGCGCCGCTCGCCCGAAGGCATCTCGCAGGTGATGGTCAACGGGGTGTGGACGGTGCGCGACGGCGTGCACACCGGGGCGCGCGCGGGCAAGGTGCTCTCGAAGCAGGCGCCGGCCGCTCGCGCGTGACCCTCACTTGCACGCGGGCGGGCGCGCTTGCCCGACGACGTCTGCTCCCCTGCAGTAGACTGACCGATCGGACGACCCGCTTGAGTCAGTCGCGCATACCCGTCCTGGGGCAGCCGTTCCCCTCGAAGGGACGGTTCCGCGTGCTGCGCTCGCTCGGCGAGGGGGGCATGGGCGTCGTCTACGAGGTCCACGACGACGAGCGCGGGGGCAAGGTCGCCCTCAAGACGATGCTCCGCGTGAGCCCCGAAGGGATCGCGCGGTTCAAGCGCGAGTTCCGCGCGCTCGCGGACCTGCACCACCCCAACCTCGTCGACCTCTACGAGCTCGGCTGCGAGGGCGCGCAGTGGTTTTTCACGATGGAGCTCATCGAGGGCAGCGAGTTCATCGAGTACGTGCGGCCATCCCTCCTGGGCGCGCAGCTCGATGGACCGGCGGCGCCGCGGTCGGTGCAGGACGTCGCGTTCGAGCCGACCGTCCCCTTCTCGCGCCCCTTGGCGGGGGCGTTCGACGAGGGCCGGCTGCGCGCGGTGCTGCCGCAGCTGGTGAGCGGCCTGACGGCCCTGCACGCAGCGGGCATGGTGCATCGCGACGTCAAGCCGTCCAACGTGCGCGTCACGCATGCCGGGCGCCTCGTCCTGCTCGACTTCGGCCTCGTCGCCGAGCTCGCGGCGCCCCTCGGCGGATCGATGGCGGCGAGCTTCGTGGGCACGCCGACGTACATGGCGCCCGAACAAGCCGACTCCACGCGCGTCGGCCCGGCGGCCGACTGGTACGCGGTCGGCGCGATGCTCTACGAGGCCCTGACCGGCAAGGTCCCTTTCGAGGGACCGCCGCTGCAGGTGCTCATCCGCAAGCAGCGCGAACGGCCCACCCATCCGGCCGAGATCGACCCGGCGGTGCCGGAGGACCTCGCGCGCCTGTGCATGGACCTCATGTCCCCTGCGCCCGCCGAGCGTCCGACGGGCGCTGCCGTGATCGCGCGCCTGGCGAGGCGATCGATGCGCCCGCCGCCGTCGTCGTCGACCCTGGCGAACGCTCCGTTCGTGGGGCGGCTCGCCGAGCTGACGCAGCTGCGCGAGGCCTTCGAGCACGCGGTCGGCGGCAAGGCGGTGCTCACGCTCGTGCAGGGCGAGTCGGGCGTCGGCAAGAGCTCGCTCGTGAAGCACTTCACCGACGAGCTCGCGCGCGAGCGGGCGGACCTGCTCGTGGTCGCCGGTCGCTGCTACGAGCGCGAGTCCGTCCCGTACAAGGCGTTCGACGGCGTCGTCGACGCGCTCGCGCACCGCCTCGCGCGCCTGCCCGACGCGGGGGCCTCGGCGCTCATCCCGGACAACCTGGCGGCGCTCTGCCAGGTCTTCCCGGTGCTGCGGCGCGTGCGCGTGTTCGCGGCGCTGACCCGCCCGCTGACAATCGCACCCCAGGAGCTGCGGCGGCGGGCGTTCGGGGCCCTGCGTCAACTGCTGATGCGGCTCACGGCCCAGCACGCCCTGGTCATCGTGGTCGACGATCTGCAGTGGACCGATGCCGACAGCCTGTCGCTGCTGCGCGAGATTCTCCGCCAGCCCGAGGCGCCGCCGCTGCTGTTCATCGCCACCGTGCGCGTCGCCGCTGGCTCCGGGTCGGGGAGCCTCGGCGCGCTCAGCCCGTCGCACCTCGAGGCCGAGCTGCCCGGTGCGATCCGCCACATCGAGGTGGGGCGCCTGGGGCCGCGCGAGGCGCGCGAGCTCGCCGAGCAGCTGCTGCGCGACATCGCGCCGGGGCGGGCGGCGAGCGCGACGTCGATCGCCGAAGAGACGGGCGGACACCCGATGTTCATCGACGCGCTCGCCCGCCACACGGCGTCCGCGCCCGCCTCGGAGGGGCCCCCGAGCGCGTTCAAGCTCGACGACGCGCTGTGGTCGCGTGTGACGCAGCTCGACACCGCAGCCCGGCTGCTCGTCGAGCTGGTCGCAGTCGCGGGCGCGCCGATGTCCCAGGAGGCGATGGCCAGCGCGGCAGGCATGGACATGGCCGAGTTCGGGCGCGTCGTCGGAAGCCTGCGCACGGCCAACCTCGTGCGGACAGCGGGCGCCCGCGGCGCCGATGCTATCGAGGCGTACCACGATCGCGTGCGCGAGGCAGTGACGAGCCGCATCGACGCCGCAGAGCGCGCGAAGCTCCACGGTCATCTCGCGATTGCGCTGGAAGCTGCGGCGGCGCCCGATGTCGAGGCCCTCGCGAGGCACTGGGCCGGAGCGGGGGACTCGGCGAGAGCCCTGCGCAACGCCAGGCTCGCAGCGGAGCAGGCCGCGACCGCGCTGGCGTTCGATCGATCTGCCCAGTGGTGGCAGCGCACCCTCGAGCTGTCGCCCGAAGGCAGCTCCGAGAACAGGGCCCTTCGCATGCAGCTCGCCGACGCGCTCGCCAACGCGGGGCGAGGCGCCCGGGCCGCCGAGGAGTACGAGGCTGTGGCGCGGGGAGGGACGGGCGGCGAGGCGCTCGAGCTGCGGCGGCGAGCGGCGGAGCAGCTGCTGCGATCGGGGCACTTCGATCGCGGCCTGGCCATGGCGCGCGAGGCGCTCGCGACCGTGAGCCTCACGCTGCCCGCCTCGCCACTCGGCGCGCTGGTGCGTTTGGTTTTCTGGCGGTTCGTCCTGCTGCTGCGCGGCACGCGCTTCCGCGAGCGCGACCCGAGCGAGGTCGCTCCGCGCGTGCTGACGCGCATCGACGTCGCATGGTCGCTGGCGCTCGGCCTGGCGATGACCGACAACATCTATGGGGCTCTCTTCAACACGCGTACGCTGCTGCTCGCGCTGCGAGCGGGCGAGCCCTTCCGCGTGTCGCGGTCCCTCGCGATGGAGGCGACGTTCCGTGCCACCCCCGGCAAGCCGTCGTGGGCCGGCGTGAAGCGCATCGCCCAGGCGGCGCGAGCCCTGGCCGAGCGCACGGGCAACCAGCAGGCGCGCGCGTGGGCCCGGGGAACCGAAGGGGCGGCCCACTACCTCAACGGGCACTATCGCACGGCGCTCGCGCTCTGCGACGAGGCGACCCAGCTGTACCGGCAGAGCGGGGTGACGCCCAACGAGATGGTCAGCGCGCAGCTGCTGGCGATCAACGCCCTGGCGTACCTGGGCGAGGTGCAGGAGCTGCAGAAACGTGTCCGCGAGTGCATCGAGGACGCCGTCGACCGCGGCGATCTCTACGCAGAGGTGTCCTTCACGATCGGTTTTCCGAACCTGACGTGGCTGTTCGACGACGATCCCGTGACCGCGCGCGCGAAGACGTCCGCCGCGATGAAGAAGTGGTCCAAGCAAGGCTTTCACCTGGAGCACTTCTACGAGCTGGTCGCGCAGACCCACGTGGACCTGTACACGGGCGACTTCGCAGCCGCGCACGAGCGGCTGCGGCAGCAGGCGGGCCCGCTGCGTCGCTCGCTGCTGATGCGCATCCAGAGCCTGCGCGTGCTCCTGCGGTTTCTTCAGTCGCGCGCCGCGCTCGGGGTCGCGAGCATGGACGCGAGTCGGCGCCAGGAGATGCTGGCCGAGGCCGCGACGTGCGCGCGCCGGATCGGCCGGGAGGGCACCGAGTGGGGGGATCCGATCGCCATCTGGCTCGAGGCGAGCATCGCCGCGGCGCGAGGTGACGTCGGCGCCGCGCTGCTGCGGACGAAGGACGCAATCGCCGGGTTCGAGGCCAACGACCTGCGCCTCATGTCGCTCGTCGCGGAGCTGGGCGCCGCGATGCTAGCGAGGGACGAGCCGCGCACGGCCAGCGCGGAGCAGAGGCTGCGACAACGAGGGATCGCGAACCCCGGGGGGTTCGTGCGAATGTTCGCGCCGTCGTTCATCCCGACCGCGAGGAGCTGAGCACGGGCGTGGAACGCTGGTTCGTCTACATCGCGCGCTGCGCCGACCGGACCCTCTACGTGGGGATCGCCCGGAACGTCACCGAGCGCATCGCCGCCCACAACGAGGGCCGCGGCGCCAAGTACACGCGCGGCCGCGGGCCCCTCGTCGTCCTGGCGACCCGCAGGTGCCCGTCGCACGGGGACGCCCTGCGCCTCGAGTTTGCCCTCAAGCGACTGGGACGGGAGAAGAAGCTCGAGGTGGCCGCGTCCAGGCGCAAGCTCGCGGCATTGGCGACCCGAGTGAGGCAATAACCGCCAGGACGCCAAAGAGCGCCAGGAACGCCAGAAGATCTCTTCTTCGTGGCGCTCCTGGCGCTCCTTGGCGTCCTGGCGGTTAGTCGCTGCGCGTGCCGGCGTCGGGCTTCACCTTCACGCTCTTCCACCGCGCGAGCTGCACCTGGCCCGCGGGCGCCCCGCGGGGCTTGGATACGTCGCCCGCGCGGCAGAAGTGGACCTCGACCCGCTGGGCGGCGCGCGCCTTCGAGTACCAGGCCGCGGCGGCCGCCGCGCGTTCGACGACCTCCCTTGGTACCTCGCCGCCATCGGGGTTGCGGATGACCACGTGGCTGCCGGCCGTGCCCCCGGCGACGTGCAGCCACAGATCCTGCGGCTCGGCCACGTCGAACGTCAGGTGATCGTTGTCCTCGTCCCCTCGCCCGACGAGGACCTCGAAGCCGCCGATTTGCAGGGTCCTGTACGGGCGTCCCTTGCTCGCCATGGCTCGTTTTCCCGGGATTGCTTGTGCCACTTTACGTGGGGACCGAAAACGGGAATCATCGGCCGCTCGCAAGAAGACTTCCCAAGGAGGGTCCATGGCACGCGTTTGGCAGCGACTCGCAGTTGCAGTCGGTTCCGGTTTGATGCTCCTGGTCCTGTCGCAGTGCAATGCACTGAAGCAGAAGCCGGGGGACAAGTGCGTGAGCAACGGGAAGTTCCAGTGCACCGATCCGTCGACCGCGCTTCTGTGCGCGAGCGGGACGCTGGTCAACATGCCGTGCCGCGGACCGAACGGGTGCCAGGGCATGGGCCCGGCGTCGCAGTGCGACGATGATCTCGGCCAGGCGAACGAGCCGTGCCTCAACGGCGCGGGCGGCGAGAACTACGCCTGCGGCACCGACATGAAGAGCCAGCTGGTCTGCAACAGCGGCAAGTGGGCGATCAACTCGACGTGCAAGGGTCCGGGCGGCTGCAAGGTCACCGGCAACCTCGTGCACTGCGACGACGACTTCGCCGACCTCGGCGACCCGTGCCAGTCCAACGCCAGCGACGCGAACTACTCGTGCACGCCCGACAAGAAGAACATGGTCGTGTGCACGTCGAACAAGTTCGTCGAGTGGGAGGCCTGCAAGGGCCCGAAGGGCTGCCACATCGAGTCGAACCTGGTCTACTGCGACGGCGCCGTGCGCATGCACTGACGGGAGTCTCACGGGGAGAGAAGGAGAGGAGGAGGTTTTTCTCCTTCTCTCCTGACCTCCCTAGTTTGCTTCTGTCGACTAGAACCCATCGCCCGAGGAGCGCCCATGGCACGCGTGTGGCAAAGGCTCGCCGTTGCAGCGGTCTCCGCTGCCGTACTGCTGGTGCTGGTTCAGTGCAATGCGCTCAAGCGCAAGCCAGGCGACAAGTGCGTCGCGCCCGGCACGTTCACGTGCTCGGACCCCTCGACGGCGCTGCTCTGCCAGACCGGGACGCTCATCACGATGCCGTGTCGCGGCCCCAACGGGTGCACCGGAACGGGGCCCGGCTCCCAGTGCGACGACGACTTCGGTCAGACCGGCGAGCCGTGCCTGACGGGGTCGAACGGCGAGAACTACGCCTGCGGCACCGACATGAAGAGTGAGCTCGTCTGCACCGCCGGCAAGTGGACTCTCGCGTCGACCTGCAAGGGCCCGGCGGCCTGCAAGATCACCGGCCTGATGGTGCAGTGCGACGACAACTTCGCCGACGTCGGCGACCCTTGCCAGTCGAACGCCAGCGACGCGAACTACTCGTGCACGCCGGACAAGAAGACCATCGTCGTCTGCCAGCAGAACAAGTTCGCCGAGTGGGAGGGGTGCCACGGCCCCAAGGGCTGCCACATCGAGGGCAACAACGTCTACTGCGACACCACGCTGGGCAAGGAGGGCGACATGTGCCGCCACGCCGACAATCACGCGTGCAGCGACGACGGCACCGCGATGCTCAGGTGCACGCCCGCGTTCAAGTGGACCAAGCAGTCGGACTGCAAGCACGGCGGCTGCACGGTCAAGGGCAACGAGGTCGACTGCAAGTAGTCGCGTCGTGATCGTGGCTGAGCGGCTATCTGCCCTGGCGGCCGTCCTCGTGGCGATGGCCGCCTGCCATACGAAGCCGGCGGCCGGCGGCAAGTGCCGTGCGACAGACCCGCTCGTCTGCGGCGCTCCCGACACGGCGCTGGTCTGCCAGCTGCCGGCGCCCGCGGCGCAGGAGGGCGCGTGGGTCGCCGTTCCCTGCAAGGGCACCACAGGCTGTGCGCGACGGGGCGAGGGCGACGAGTGCGACGACACGGTCGCCGTCGAGGGCGACCTCTGTCCCACGAGCCCGCCGCTGGACTACGCGTGCTCGCCCGACCGCAAGATGGCGCTCGCGTGCAAGGACGGCCGCTTCGGCGTCTGGCGGCAGTGTCGGGGCCCCGAGGGCTGCGCGGTCGAGGGGGGCCGCAACGTGCGCTGCGACACGACCCTGGGGCAGCCTGGCGACCCCTGCGCGCAGGCGGGGACGTACGCCTGCTCGGTGGACCGGCAGGCGATGCTGTCGTGCGACGGCTCGACGCTGTCGGCGGCGTCGTCGTGCCGGGGGCCGCAGGGCTGCCGGGTCGAGCGCGAGACGCGCAAGGTGCAGTGTGACGACGCGGTCGCGCTCGAGGGCGACCCCTGCGACCAGGAGGGGCGCATCGCGTGCACGGTGGACCGCAAGGCCGAGCTGTCCTGCGCCCACGGCGCCTACGGCAAGAAGCGCGACTGCCGGCGCAGCGACTGCAGGCTCGACGGTAACGAGCTTTTCTGTGACTGAGGGGACCACTGGACTGAGGCCCGGGGCCGTGTCTAACTTCTCGTCATGAAGCGCTTTGTGGTCGGAGCGGCCCTGGCATCGCTGGGGGCCATCTTCATTGGCGCCTGCAGCGACTCGAGCCAGGGCGGTTACAGCTACGGGGGCGGCGGCAACGACCTGTGCTCGCCCTACACCACCTGCGAGACCTGCACTCCGGTCCAGGGATGCGGCTGGTGCTTCACCCGCAGCGGGGGCGCCTGCTCCAGCAGCCCCGATCTGTGCGCGCAGAGCGTCAGCGAGTTCACCTGGACCTGGAACGCCTCGGGATGCCCGGGCGTCGACGCCAGCGTGGCGGCCCTCGAC
>Ga0209415_10011693_pt1 | contig 14741 bp, 10 predicted proteins | sample PeaSoiSIISIP2007_FD_187696 | JGI IMG/M metagenome (GOLD analysis project Ga0209415, IMG submission 187696) | Peat soil microbial communities from Weissenstadt, Germany - SII-SIP-2007 (SPAdes) (version 2) | ecosystem: Environmental > Terrestrial > Soil > Wetlands > Peat | place: Germany...
CGTCAGCCCCACCCGAACCCGGGACCGCGCCACCAGCCCCCGGCACACCACCCAAAGAACCGTCCGCTGCCCGCGGGACCGGCTCCGTCATCGCCTGCTCCCCAAATGCCTCAGCTCGGGCACCGCGTTCATGTTAAGGTGAATGATGCCATGGGCGTGAACATCTGGCAAGATGGGCTGCGTGGATGACAACACCGCGACCAGCCTGAGTCCGGACGAGAAGGTCCGGGCAGTGACGAATGTCGAGACGCTAAAGGCGCTGGCCGATCCGATTCGGCTGAACCTGCTATCCGTCCTGATGAACGACTCGACCGGTGAACTTCCCGTGCGGTCGGTCAAGGAGCTGGCGGCCGAGCTCGGCGAGCCGCAGACGAAGCTGTACCGGCACGTCAAACAACTGGAGGCGGTCGGCCTGATCCGGGTCGTCTCCAGTCGCCTAGTCTCCGGGATCGTGGAGCAGCGCTACCAGGCGTGCCAGAGCGACCTCATGTTCGGACCCGGCCTGACCGATGACGAGAAGGGCAGCAGCGAGTCAGAGGCCGCGGTTGCAGCCCTGCTCGAGATATACCGCAGCCGTTTCTTCGCCGGCCGCCGAGCCGGCCAGATCCCCTCCTCGGCCTCGCCGCCCGCTGAGCCGTATCGCAAGGAGGTACTGAGCGTCGCCGAGGCCTGGGTCCCCGTGGCCAGGGCCGCCGCCATCCGCCAGCGGCTGCAGGACGTGATCGACGACCTGGCGCAGCCCTCGGAGGGACCGAGCCCAGGCACCGTTCAGGTCAGCGTGCTGATCGGCTATTTCAGCCCCGAGTCTCCCCAGGACTGAGAATGGCGGCGATCCACGGGGCCGGAGCGACCGATCCGCCGCGAACCGCCGGTCCGATGTCACGGAGCGACCGCGCCGCTGCCAGCCGCGGTCTGGCAGATCGCCGTGAGCGCAGCAATGGCCTCGGAGATCACGGCGCCAGGATCAGCGGCAGAATCGACGGCTGGCCCGGCGGCCTGCTCAGCCAGCATCAACCTGGCATCGTCCACCGCGACGCGCAACGTCGGCGGCCCCGGCCGATCCCCGCGTTCCCGGATCGCCGCCGCCACGGCGAGCATCCTTCCGGCGCCGTTCGGGGTATCTGGCCCGGCAAGGCACACTAGCGCCGCCGTCTCCAGGCAGACCGCCAGCGGGAACGAGAAGGACAACGACCTGGCTGCATCGATCGCCCCTAGCGCCTGAGCAGCCGCCGAGGCGACGTCACCACGATCGAGCAGCGCGCGGGCAATGACGCAGCGAATCAGCGGAAGCTCCCGCTCGATGCCCAGGTCGCTGGCGTCGGCAGCAGCGATCGTCCCGAGTTCGACCGCCGAGTCGAGATCACGGTCGGCCAGCGCGATCCCGGCCGCCGCTGACAGCAGGACCACACGCGCGATCCGGCGTGAGTCAGCGAGCAGCGGCATCGCCTCGGCCACGTACCGGCGCGCCGTCCGCAGGTCACCGACCTGCCAGCACACCATGGCCGCCGTAGGCAGCGTCGCGGCAAGCTGCTCGGGTGAGCCACCGCGGCGGCACAGCTCGATCGCCTCGGCCGCGGCGTGGGCCGCCTGGCGGTCGGCCCGCTCGGCCAGCACGCAACCCATCCCGATGGCCGCTCCGACCTGGAGATCGATACCGAACGGGGCCGCCGCGAGCATCGAGCGGAGGACGAAGCCGAGCGCCTGGTCCCCATGGTCCGTGTCATCGCAGAGACCAGCCAGGTAGATCAGGGCACGCGCGGCAAACTCGTCCGGCTGCTCGCCGAGCATCTCCACGGCCGCCTGAAGCTCGCGCACCGCCGCCGTGGCGTCGCCTGACCAGTAGCTGAGGTAGCCGAGCGCATACATCGCATGCGCCGTTTGCTCTGACGACGCGCCGTCGGCCAGCAGCCGGGACAGCCAGAACCTGCCTTCGGCCACATTGGTCGCGGCCCAGTAGCGATGGAGCCTGAAGCACATCTCGAGTCCCCGGTCGCGCTCCAGGCGGCCTTCGGTAGCTGCTCCGAGCAGTGATCGCACAGCCGGCAGCAGCTCGCCGATGGCAGCGAGGTACGGCGCAGGCGTGACCTTGGGATCGTTCGGGATAACCGCAGACACGGCGTCAGCGAGCCGCCCGATCGCTGACCTCTCCTCGCCCGCGGCAGCGAGCAGCTCGCGCGCCAGGCGGTGCAGGTCGTCATCCTGGTAGTAGCGCCAGCGAGAACCGGTCCGGTCGACAACGAGCAGTCCGCGCGCGGTCAGCTCCCGCAGGATCCTGACCACCCTGACCGGCGCGATCGTCCCGCCGGCCACGACGTCGCGCACGAGCGGCAGCGCGACCTGCCCGTCCAGCACGCCGAACCTGCGGAAGACCGTCGCCTCGTCGTCGTCGAGCAGCGCGTAGCTGCTCTGCGCCACGGCCCGCAGCTGGTCGTCTTCACCGGTGATCGGCCCGTGCAGCTGGTCAAGCAGGTCAGCGACCGACATCACAGTGAGCTGGGCGGCAGCTAGCTCAAGCGCGAGCGGCAGCCCACCACAGCGGCGGCAGAGCTCGGCGACGAGCGGCGCCATGTCGTCATCGATCACGAGCTGCTCCCCGCCGGCCCGCACCCGGTCGGCGAGCAGCTGCACCTGCGAGCTGGCGAGCAGGTCACGGTGGCTGCCGGGAACAGGGAAGGGAAGGGGATCGAGGCCGATGACCCGCTCGTTGTCGATCGCCAGCGGCATCCGGCTAGTGGCTACGATCGTGAGCGTCGGGCAGAGCGAGAGCAGGCCGGTGACGAGCGAGGCCACTCCGTCCACGACTGCCTCGCAGCCGTCAAGGATCAGCAGCGCCCGGCCGGCCGGCGCCAGGTGAGCCGCCAGCAAGGCTACGGCGTCATCTGTGCCGAGCGGCAGCCCGATCGACATGGCGACCGTCGATGCCACGAGCTCATCCTGTGACACTGACGCCAGCGGGACCCACATCTTCGGCCCGTCAAAGTCCAGGCTCGGTGTGGCGACGTGGATGGCCAGCCGGGACTTGCCGATTCCGCCCTTGCCCGCGATCGTCACCAGGCCCGGAACTCGGATCGCTACCCTCAGCCTGGCCACATCGGCATCGCGGCCGAAGAACGCCGACGTCGCCACCGGGAGGCGCGCCGTGCCGCCTGCCCCGGCGTCTCCCAGAGCGGCCAGGTACGCCTCGACCGTCTGCGGATCGGGATCGACACCGAGCTGCTCGGCCAGCAGCACCCGGCACTCTTCGTACGCCCGCACGACACCTGCCCGGTCGCCCGCCCGGTGCAGCGCGCGGATCAGGATCCGATGCGACCGCTCATCGAACGGGCTGGCGGTGACGGCTCGGCGACCGGCTTCGGTCGCGCGATGGTGGTCGCCGACCATTCCCGCGGCCCTGGCGACGAGCTCAAGCGCCCGCAGTGCCGCCGCGTCGAGTTCTTGCCGGTGCGCGCCGAGCCAGCCCGCGTCCTCGCCAGCCAGCAGCCGCTCACCGGACAACTTCGCGACCGGATCTGCCGCCTCGAGCGCGGCCTCATACCGGCCCTGATCAGTCAGTGCCGCTGCCGCACGGAGCGCCTCCGCCGCGAGCCGCAGGTCAACCTGGACCTGCGGCGCCAGCCGGTAGCCAGAGGGAACCGTGGCGATGACGCGCTCGCCACCGGCGCCGATGCCGGACAATGCCGATCGCACCCCGCGAACGACGCCTCGGAGGGCGGCCGACCAGGTCACGGGGGGCTCACCAGACCAGATGATCGATGCCAGCCGTTCGGCCGTCACCGGCCCGCCCGCAAGCGCGAGCGCCACCAGCGTGATCCGGGCTCGGCGGCCCCCGATCTCCGACCCGGACACGGTGCGATCACCGAATGAGACGGCCACTTCTCCTATCACGTCCACGCGCACGCCAGCGCCCTGCTCCGCACCCGGCATTACACAGACGTTACGCGGGTCGGCTGTACTCCCGGCAGGACATCAGCGAACCGGCACCGCCGTGCGCGGCGGTACTAGCCGTTTCACCTATCTGCTAGGAGACGCTCCGTGCCAGCCTCACTCCGAACGCTCTCAGCGACACTCGCCGCCGGTGTGGCAAGTGTCCTATCCGTCACTGGTACGGCATCGCCCGCGAGCGCGGCATCAACCAGCGCTCCCGCGGCAGCCAGAACGGCTGCCCGGGCCGGCCTTACTGCCAGCCCGATCGTCTTGACGAACAATGCGCAGCTCAGCGGGTACGACGTCGCCACCGACGCTGCTGGCCGTAGCTATGTCGGCTGGATCGGCAACACCGGCGGCGGTCGCGAGGTGCACCTGTGCACACTCCAGCCGGGCGCGACCAGTTGCCTCGGCGGCATCCAGACCCTGAGTCCCGGCGACGCGTTCGTCTCCTCGTCGACCGCGGGACTCCGGGTCCTGGTGACGCCCGGAGGCAAGGTGACGCTGGTCTGGTTCCATGACACGGTCGCCTCGGAGAATGGGCCGCAAGGCAGCGAGATCGCGATCGCCACGTCGCAATCGGGCGGGCCGCTGTCCAGCCCCAAGGACGTCGCCACCGCACCGAGCTTCGGGTCGATGCTCGACGCCGCATTCGGGCCAGGAGGAAGCATCTGGGTGGTGACCGAGCCGTCGAGCGGCGACAGCGTCCAGGTCCGCCCTGGCCTGACCAGCGGTCCGGTCAAGGTCGGCACACCGTACGGCGTCGAGGCTGCCCGGCTGAGGTTCAGCGGTTCAACCGCAGTGCTGGCGATCAAGAAGGACGGCACGATCACCGTGCCAGTCTCCTATGCATCGGAGCGGGGCGGCTCCTGGTCAGGGTTCCGTCAGATCGCGCACACCTGGACGTCGGACGCGGAATTCGGCATGGCCAGCACGCCGTCAGGCATCCGGCTGATCGCCACCGTTGACGACGCCAGCTACTACCCAGTGGTGTCGCGGTGGACCGGAGCCGGATTCTCCCGGCCCGCGCTGACCGGCGACCGGAACAACTGCTCTCCATCCAGCCACGACACCGTGTCCGACGCCAGCGGCAGGCTCGCCGATGTGTCGATCGAGTGCAGTGACGTCGCAGTGGCGAACCTGACCGACACCGCGCACGCCGCGGTGGTCCGCTTCAACGTCCACGGCACGTTCGCGGGTGGGCCGCCTCAGCTCACCACGACCCCGCGCGGCCGCGCCTGGGTCATCTGGTCGATCGAGTCGGCGAGCGGCGACAAGCTCCTCGCCGCGCCGATGCTGCTGCCAGGTCGCATCGTCACCGCCACCAGTTCCGCTGGCGGGAACCGGGTTACGCTGCACGGCCCGGCATCCTGCCTGCCGCCAGTCACCGTGACGATCGGCGTCAAGGGCTCGCCAGCCAGGCACTGGCGGGTGGTCAGCCACGCGCTCAAGCTGGGCCGTACGACGCTGCGCTCGACCACTCTGCACGGCGCGTCGCTAGTCGCAGGCCAGAGCTACACCCTGACCGGGTCCGTCATCTTCGCCAACGGCGGCGCCCGCCGGACAGTGACCGCCCAGCTCAAGTTCCGCTCCTGCCCGAACCCGTAACCACCCAGCAGCGAATGGCCGACCGGCCCGGCCGGAGTTGCCCGCACATGCGGGCCTCCACCGGGCCGGTCGGCCATTTCCTGGCCGTGGCGCTCCGCGGCCGAGCCGCCGACCGCGCCCCCACCACCCCAGCTACACCCCACGTCCAGCCCCGCCCGACCCCCAGATGGCCTACTTCCAGCCGCGCCCAACCCCAGCCGCGCCCAACCCCAGCCGCGCCCAACCCCAGCCGCGCCCCACCCGGTCGCAGCCCACATAGCATGGATTTCGTGGTCACATTTCGTGTAAATCGGGCGTTCACATGACTGAAATCCGTGCTATGTGGTCTTGTCAGTGGCGGTCGCCATGCTTGGTGCATGACAGATGGCAAGTTGCCCGATTTAGACCGATCTTGTGTTCGTATTCTGGGAGCTTCTCGGGTCCGCGCCGGGTCAGGGGCGCGGTTAGGGGGACTGGTCACTACTGCCGAGCTCAAGGCAGCCGGTGTGACCGCCACGAGGATCCGGACCTTGGTCCGGCGGCACGTTTTGGTACCCGTAGCGCATGGCCTGTATGCCCGGGCGGCGTTAGCTGCTCTCGCGGCTGAGCGCCGGCCAGACGATCGCATCTTCCGGGTGGCGTCCGCGCTTACTCTCGCTGGGCCCGAGGCGGCGGCAAGCCATCACGATGCCGCAGTCATCCACGGGCTCGATCTGCTTGACGGTCCGCCCGCCGACTTCGTTGCCGTGACCCGCCCGCCCGATGCCGCGGGCAGCCGGACTGGCCGACCGGGTATCCGGCTGCACAACGCATCGCTTCCGCCCGGTCATGTGACGTCGCGGCGGGGGATGGGGGTGACGTCTGCCGCCAGGACGGTCATCGATCTGGCACGCAACACTCCGTTCCGGTCGGGCGTGGTGACGGCCGACTCGGCGCTGCACGCGAAGCAGACGTCCAAGGTCGAACTGCTGGCCGTAATCCAGGCTTGCCAACGCTGGCCGGGGATCCAGCGGGCGAGGGAAGTGGTCGACTTCGCCGATGCCAGGCCGGAGTCGGTATTCGAGTCGATCTCCCGTGTCGTCTTCCGTGAGCAGCGACTCCCGCCACCGGAACTGCAGGTCTGGGTCGGCGGGGATGGCCTGGTTGTCGGCCGTGTGGATTTCCTGTGGCGCAAGTACCGGACGGTCGCCGAGGCAGACGGCGCGATCAAGTACTCGGACCCGGACCGCGCCCGCCGACAACTCCAGCGGGACGCCAGCCTGCGCGAGGCTGGCTTCGAGGTCGTGCACTTCACCTGGAAGGAGCTTCACATCGCGCCCGCACAGGTGGCGGGGTCAATCAGGGCAGCCTTCCGGCGCGGCACGGCGTGCTGACCGCGTGCCGAGCGCGTGCCAGACCGACGCCCGGCCGCCACGGCACGGTCGATCCGAGGCACTTGGTCCGGCCGATCACCCGCCAGCCACCAGCCGCCGGACGTGGCCACCAGACGGGAGCGCGGAGACGCGGAAACGGTGCCAGACCGGAGCACGGCGGCGGGGTCGCACAGACCGGCTGCGCCTCGGACCGGAGCACGGCGGCGGGGTCGCACAGACCGGCTGCGCCTCGGACCGGAGCACGGCGGCGGGATTGGACGGTAGCGCATCAGCAGCGCTGGCCGATGACACCGAAGTCCCGGTTACCAGCCGAGCTCGGATAGCCGGGCGTCGCCGATGCCGAAGTGATGCGCGACCTCGTGGATTACCGTCTGGCGGACCTGCGCTGCCACCTCGGCCTCAGTGTCGCAGATCGCGCAGATCGCGCGGCGGTAGATGGTGATCCGGTCGGGGAGCACGCCGGCGTACTGCGACGTCCGGCTGGTCAGCGGGACTCCCTGGTATAGCCCGAGCAGGCCGGGCGGGCCCGGGTCATGCTCCACCGTGACGGCCACGTTGCGCATCAGCCGGCCGAGGTCCTCGGGAAGATCGTCCAGTGCGGCGACAACCATCTCCTCGAATCTGTCAGGTTCCACTGCAATCACCAGCCCATTGTCCGCCATGCAGCGAGCGCGGCGATTCAGACGCCCGGCAACGACCCCGAACTCGGGCACCCGGCAACGACCCGGGTGTCGGCCAACGACCCCCGAACTCGGGCGTCCGCCAACGCAAGCGGCGATCTCGGCCGGAGCGGCTAGCGTGCGGCCAGGCAGACGGCCTGGTAGTCGCATCCCGCACAGTCCCGCATGCTTACCCGCTCCCACGTCGCGCCCGTGCCGTGCCAGCAGGCACCGCAGGTCAGGCACAGCAAGTTCTCCTGGACACTGGTGCTGACCCAGGTCGCATAGCGACTGTCGCAACCTGGGCAGCGGACTGCGGCGTCGGCCGGGTCGGCATCGGCCCGCGTCGTGTCAGCCCGCGCCGGGCCGGCCGGGTCGCCATCGGCCCGTGCCGTGTCAGCCCGCACCGGGTCACGTACCACGGGCGGATCTCTCAGATCGGCGTACATGGCAATCTCCTCCGGCTCCTCATGGAGGCGGACTGCTCGAAGGAGCACTCCCTGTAGAACACGCAACACCGAACGGCCGGAGCACGATAGGGCCAGACGCCAGGCCGCAGGAGGACCAACGACCCGCGGCGCCGCGGATTACCTTCGGCCCGAGGCCCGGACCCCGAAACCGACGATGATCAGGAGAATGCCGCCGAACAGCCCGATGAAGCCGCTCGCGACCCCCACGGCACACAGCGGACCGGAGCACGTCTGCTGAAGCGGAGCGCCGAACCCGCCGACGAATTCATCCAGCAGGCCGCCGATGAACAGGTGGAAGCCGAACGCGATGACCACTGCCCCGAGCAGCCCGCGCAGCAGCCAGAACCGGCTGCCCGCGAACGCCCGCCCGGCGTTGATACCCATCCCGCCCATCATGCCGGGCATGCCGGGACCTGGCATGTCGTTGAAGCTGCCGATGGCGTTCATGCCCATCGCAGCGGACGGGCCGCCCATCGCAGCGGACGGGCCGCCCATGCCGGCCATCCGGCCTCTGGCAGCCATGCCGCCATACGGACGGCCGCGCCTGCGCAACGACCCCAGCGCCAGCAGCACGAACACGACCAGCGAGGCGATCAGGAGGTACTCGCTCCACGGCGTCACGCCGGTAGCGTTGCGGAACGTTGCCTGCCCGAGATCGGCCTGGACGAAGCTGGTGCCGCTCAGGTTGGCGCCGTTCAGGTCGGCGCCGGTCAGGTCGGCCTGACCGAGGTCCACGTTCGACAGGTTCGCTCCGGCGAACCTGGCGCCGCGGCCGGTGACCTGGATCATCGTCGCGTGCGACAGGTTGGCGCCGGACAGGTCCGCTCCGCTCAGCGTCGCCTGGGTCAGGTCGGCGTGCTGAAGATCAGCGTTCCGCAGGTTGGCGCCGGTCAGGTCGATCTGAATCAGGCTCAGACCGCTCAGGTTCGCGCCGGCCAGGTCGGCGCAGTGCAGGGAACCCGGTGCGTAGCTCCCGATCTGGGCCTGGGTCAAGGTGCGGTCAGCCAGATGCGGGCCAGAGCCCGGCTGGCAGGCCAGCGCCGGGCCGACCGTCGCGGCCGCGGCTACCGCGATCGGCGCGATCAGGCCGCCGATGACGATAGATGTAGCCAGCCATGCCCGTCTGCCGCGTCCGCCGTCCACGGTCATCAGCCCCCACGAATGAATCGAAGTGACACCAAACAAGACCACGCACGACCTGGCCCGCCAGTTCAAGGCGACCCGCGCGGTGCACCCGGGCGACCTGGCCGAGCGATCTAGTCAGCTGACCGCGTGGGAAGGCTTCGACGTTACCGTTTGATGGTGAACGTTGGGCTGCAGGCAGAGTTATATCAACACGGTCTGGTATGGGCAAGTTTGACCGCGCTGATCATGCCGCCTCACCTAGCCTCACGTCGCCGCGTGCTGCCCGGCGCGGCGGCCGGAGAACACGCAGTCGGCCAGCGAGAGCCCGCTGACATAAGAGCTCGAGCACAGGCCCACGGCACTGCGGCCCGCCGCGAACAGCCCGGGGACACCGGTCCCGTCAGCGCTCAGCACCTGCCCGGTCTCCTCGGCGACCACCAGCCCGCCGAGGGTGAGCATCGGCGCCGGATAGGCCAGCGCCGGCCGGACCGACAGGTCGATCAGTGAGTACGGCGGCTGGTCGATCGCGGTGACCAGTTCGGCCGGCTTGCCCTGCGCATCTGGCTGCCCGGCAAGCGCGGCCGCGTTGTACGTGGCGAGGGTCTCCTTCAGCCCCTCCGGGGCCACGCCGGCCCGCGCCGCCGCCGCCGCGAGCGACGGCGCTTCGGTCCTGGCGAACCTCAGCAGGTACCGGGCCTGCAGCCACTGGAACCACTGCGTGCTACCGCGGAGCTGCCTGCGGGCCTCGGCGATGATCGGCTGATCGGCGACCAGCCAGGCCCGGCCGCCGTGCCGGGTCAGGATCGCATCGCCGATCGCGGCGCCGTACCTGGACTCGTCACAGACCCGCCGTCCGGCCTGGTCCACGATCACGCCGCGCAGCAGCGCTGACGGCGGGCTGATGAACCGCCAGACCGACACGCGGTCGAGGAACCTGGTCGCGCCGCCGGCCTCGGTGCCCAGCCGGATCGAGCTGCCGTCATCGCCCGGCGTCGCCAGCGGCAGCCCGCCCCGGTATGCCGGGGCGTGCTCGCGCATCATCGACCTGTTGGCGGCGAAGCCGCCGGCCGTGAGCACCACGCCGCGCCCGGCGGCCACGCGCATGGGCCGGCCATACCGTCGTTCCAGCCAGTCGACCTGCCGGTGCAGCGCGCGACCGAGCTTGGGCACGTACAGGTAGGGCTTGGCCGACCAGCCGTGCAGCAGCCGGTGTGCCAGCGCCGCCCACCGGGGCGCGCCGTGCAGCGTCGAGCAGTCCACCGCGACGACCCGGCCATCGCCATCGGTGACCAGCCGCCGCACCGTGGTCTGGTCGAGCACCACCGCCCCGCTGTTCCGCACCGCCGCCGCGAGCGGGTCGAACAGCGCGAGGCCTGAGGTGCCGCGGCCGACGGCCCGGTGGCCGCGCGGGGCCGGCCGCGTGACATGGCCGAACGAGCGCTCACTGCCCGAGTAGTACAGGTAATAGCGGTTGGTCGGATAGGAGGTCTTGTCCGGGCACAGGCTGCCCTCGAACGGCACGCCATGCCCGGCCAGCCAGGCCACCAGCCCGGCACTTGTCTCGCAGAACGTCCGCAGCGTGGCTGGCGCCACCGCGTCCCCGACCTCAAGGGCCAGGTAGTCGAACATCGCCTCGGGAGTGTCCGTCACTCCCGCCTCCAGCTGCTGAAGCGTGCCGCCGCCGGCGTACACGACACCGCCCGACAGCGCGGTCGCGCCGCCGCCGGTGAACCGCTCGATCACGATCACGCTGGCACCAGCCGCCGCCGCCTCAAGCGCTGCGCAGGCCCCTGCCCCGCCGAACCCGACGACCACCACGTCGGCCCGGCGGTCAGCCACGACGGCGTCCGCTGGCCTGGCGTCAGCGGGCACGGAACCGCCGGGCACGGCCTCGGCTGGCACGGCGTCGGCTGGCACGGACATATCCGCCTCCGCTCGGCACTCGGCTCATTAAGTAGAACGTGTTCTAACATAGCCGTAGGAGGCGCGATGGCAACGAAAGTGCCCGAGTTCGACGTCGTCGTCGCGGGCAGTGGCGCGGCCGGGATGACGGCGGCGCTGACCGCGGCCAATCGCGGCCTGAGCGTGCTCGTGATCGAGAAGACCGGCCACTTCGGCGGCTCGACGGCGCGCTCCGGCGGCGGCGTCTGGGTGCCGGGCAACGAAGTGCTCAGCCGGGCCGGAGTCGCCGATACGCCGGAGCAGGCGAGCGCCTATCTGGAGTACGTGGCCGGGGACTGCGTCCCGGCCGTCCGGCGGGCCGCGGTGCTCGAGCACGGCCCGGCCATGCTCGAGCTGGTCCGCGCGAACACGCCGGTGAACTTCGCCTGGGTGCCGAACTACGCCGACTACTACCCGGAGGCCCCGGGCGGGCTGGCCAGCGGCCGCACGGTCGAGCCGGTCCCGTTCGACGGCCGGGTACTCGGCGCCGAGCTCCGCCGGCTGAACCCGCCCTACGTCCCGGCCCCGGACGGCGTCACGATCACGGCCGCGGACTACCGCTGGCTGAGCCTTGGCACCAGGCACCCACGGGCGATCTGGACGACGGCGAAGGTGATGGGCCGACTCGCCCGAACCAGGCTGCTGCGGCAGCGCACCCTCAGCATGGGCCAGGCGCTCGCGGCCGGGCTGCGCGCCGGGCTGGCCGCAAGCGGGGTCGAGGTCTGGCTCGACGCCCCGCTGACCGGCCTGGAGGTGCAGGCCAGCCGGGTCACCGGGGTGCAGGCGATCCGCGGCGGCGAACCGGTGACGATCCGGGCCCGCCGCGGCGTGCTGCTCGCGACCGGCGGCTTCGAGCGGAACGCGGCGATGCGCGAGAAGTACCAGCGGCCGCCGATCGGCGCCGACTGGACGGTCGGGTCGGCCGGGAACACCGGCGACGGGATCATCGCGGGCGAGGCCGCCGGGGCCGCGCTCGACCTGATGGACGACGCATGGTGGGGCCCGTCGATCCCGCTGACCGGCGGCCCGTACTTCTGCCTGGCCGAGCGGTCGCTGCCCGGCTGCATCATCGTCAACGCGGCGGGCGAGCGATTCGTGAACGAGGCCGCGCCCTACGTGGACACCGTGCACGCGATGTACGACAAGCACACCGACGACGACCCGCACATCCCCTGCTGGCTGATCGCCGACCAGCGCTACCGCAACAGCTACGTCTTCGCCGGCCTGCCGCCGCGTAAGCCGCTGCCCAGGCGCTGGTACGCCGCAGGCGCGGTCTTCCGGGCCGGCACCCTGGCCGAGCTGGCGGCCCAGATCGGCGTCCCCGCCGACGGCCTGGACGGGACCGTCCGGCGATTCAACGGATTCGCCAGGACCGGGAAGGACGCCGATTTCGGCCGCGGCGATTCCGCGTACGACCGGTACTACGGCGACCCGCGCTGCCGTCCGAACCCGAACCTGGCCCCGCTGGCCAGGCCGCCGTTCTACGCGATCAAGATCGTGCCCGGGGACCTGGGCACCAAGGGCGGCCTGCGGACCGACGAGCGAGCCCGCGTCCTGCGCACCGACGGCAGCCCGATCGCCGGCCTCTACGCCGCGGGCAACGCCAGCGCCGCGGTCATGGGCCACAGCTACGCCGGCGCGGGCGCGACGATCGGCCCCGCGATGACCTTCGGCTACATCGCGGCGCTGGACATGGCAGGCTCCGGCGAATAGTAAAAGCAGAAATTGATTTAAGAGCTTTTACTCATAACAATTCGCCGGGCTTTGATCCGGTGCCGATGCCGAAGGCCGGCGCACGACGCCGCAGGCCGTTCGCCGGGCGCGGCCGAGCTTCGCAGCGCTGGAGCGCCGCCAGGGAACCCCAGCGGGGCAGCTCGCTGACGGCCTCTGGCTCGCGGCCGCGCAGCCTGACCGGGTCCGGGCCGCCGTCCCGTGCCGCAGAGCACGCTACCGGCCGACATAGCATCGATTTCAGTCATTTCTGCGGGCGATTTGCGGCTTTTATGGCCACGTAATCCGTGCTATGTGGCGTCGGCGCGGGCCAGGACCAGGCCACTGGTGGGGACGCCGGTGCCGGCGGTGACCAGGACCGGGCCGTCGCCGGGGATCTGGTTCACTGACGTGCCGCGGATCTGGCGGACGGCCTCGGCGATGCCGTTCATGCCGTGGATGTAGGCCTCCCCGAGCTGGCCGCCGTGCGGGTTGACCGGCAGCCGGCCGCCGATCTCGATCGCGCCGCCGGAGATGAAGTGCCGCGCCTCGCCGCGCGGGCAGAAGCCGAGCTCCTCAAGCTGCATCAGCACGTACGGGGTGAAGTGGTCGTACAAGATGGCGGTGCGGATATCGGCGGGACCGATCCCGGCCTGCTGCCACAGCTGCCTGCCGACGACGCCCATCTCAGGCAGGCCGGTCATGTCGCCGGAGTAATAGCTGGTCATGGTGAACTGGTCAGGACCGCTGCCCTGAGCCGCTGCCGTGATCACGGCCGGCTGGTTCCGCAGGTCACGGGCACGTTCGGCGCTGGTCACCACGATCGCGACCGCGCCGTCGCTCTCCTGGCAGCAGTCGAGCAGCCGCAGCGGCTCGGCGATCCAGCGCGAAGCCTGGTGCTCGGCCATGGTGACCGGCCGCTGGTAGAACCAGGCCGCCGGATTGGTCGCGGCGTGCCGCCGGTCGGCGACCGTCACCGCGCCGAAGTCGGCGCTGGTCGCCCCGTAGACGTGCATGTAGCGGCGGGCCATCATCGCGACCGTGGCGGCCGGGGTGGACAGGCCCATCGGGTAGTGCCAGCCGTTGTCGATCCCTGACGATGTCGCCATCGCGGCGGCGCCGACCGAGACCTGGCCGAACCGGCGGCCAGAGCGCTCGTTCAGCGCCCGGTAGCAGACCACGACGTCTGCCGTCCCGGTGGCGACGGCCATCGCCGCCTGGTGCACGGTCGCGCACGCGGCGCCGCCGCCGTAGCCGATCTGGCTGAAGAAGGTCAGCTCGCCGATGCCGAGCTCGCGGGCGACCGCGACCTCGGCATTGCTGTCCATGGTGAAGGTGACCAGGCCGTTCACGTCGGACGGCTGAAGTCCTGCGTCGGCCAGCGCGGCCCCGACCGCCTCCGCCGCCAGCCGCAGCTCACTGCGGCCCGAGTTCTTGGAGAACTCAGTCGCCCCGATCCCGGCTATCGCCGCGGCACCGGACAGCGACCTCCCGGCAGCGGCTGCCCCGGTCACGGCCGGTCCCGAGGTATGTCGACCAGTACCGTGCCGGTCACATGATCGCCGAGGCTGCACCGGCCGACCACGGCCACCTCGTACTGATCGCCGTCCGGACCGGCGGTGTGCCCGCGGACAGTGCCGGCGAAGGTCAGCGTGTCGCCCGCGTAGCAGGGAGCGCCCAGCCGGATCGAGATCTGGCGCAGCACCGACCGCGGCCCGGCCCACCCGGACGCGAATCGCTGGACCAGCCCGGTGGTGGTCAGGATGTTCAGGAAGATGCCCTTGCTGCCCCTGGCGACCGCCAGATCCCGGTCGTGGTGAACATCCTGGAAGTCCCGTGTCGCCAGGGCAGCGGCGATCACGAACGTAGTGCTCGCATCGACGACAAGCTCCGGCAGATCGCCAGGTTCCGGCATGTGGACGGCTGACCCGGTGGATCCTGGCACCGCCGCA
>Ga0209415_10011695_pt1 | contig 14741 bp, 10 predicted proteins | sample PeaSoiSIISIP2007_FD_187696 | JGI IMG/M metagenome (GOLD analysis project Ga0209415, IMG submission 187696) | Peat soil microbial communities from Weissenstadt, Germany - SII-SIP-2007 (SPAdes) (version 2) | ecosystem: Environmental > Terrestrial > Soil > Wetlands > Peat | place: Germany...
AGCCGCGTGCAGCTATACACGGTTCGCGTGTAGGTCATGGGAAGCCCCACCCGTTCACCGAGCTCGACGACTGCGCCTACCAGCGCCTCGAGTTCCATCGGCCGGCCCGCTTCGAGGTCTTGCAGCATGGAGGTCTTATGCTCGCCGACCTTTTCCGCGCCCGCCATTCGCTGATCGATGGAGACAGGCAACTCCATGCCGAGCTTAAGGGAGACCGCTTCCACTTCCTGCATGATGTTTCGAATCACATTAGAGACGCCGGGATCACGCGCCATCTGAACCAGCGTGGCGCGAGTGAGCGCGCTGACCGGATTGAATGATGCGTTGCCCAGTACCTTCACAAAAATCTCGTGTCGGATTCGAGTCGTGACGGGGCAGCGCAAGCCGGAAGCGATGAGCGCCTCCGCAATTCGACGGGAGCGCTCAGAGCGCGTGCCGTCCGGTTCGCCGAGAGTGATGCGGTTCCCCTCGATGTGTTGAATCACTCCCGGCGCGGTAATTTCCGTTGAAAAGTAAACGATGGAGCCAACCACGCGATGCGCTTCGATGGCCGAGGAAATTACGCCGCCTGGATCCACGCGCTCGAGACGCATCCCTTCCCATTCGCCGCCGAAACCGTGGAAGTACCACCAGGGAATTCCATTCTGAGTGCTGACGACGCACGTGTCCGGTCCCAGCACTGGCCTCAGTTGAGGCGCAAGTAGCGGCAAGCCGTGCGCTTTTACTCCGAGAAAGACAACATCCACCGGCCCGACTTCTTCGAGAGAGCTGGCGACTTTGGGCCGCGCCACGAAATCCCCATCGCCACTTTTCACCTGCACACCGTGTTCTTGCATGGCGCGCAGATGAGGCCCGCGCGCGAACAGTGTGACATCGAGCCCGGCCCGCGCCATGCACGCGCCGATGTAGGCTCCAATTGCCCCAGCTCCCGCGATCAGGAATTTCATCGCTGGTTATCCGCGAGCGCGGCGGCGACCGCGCGGCGCCGAATCTTCCCGGTCGCGGTGGTTGGGATGCTCTTCACCAGATAAATCTTGGTTGGACACTTGTATTCTGCCAGCGACTCGCGACAATGCTTGATGAGCGCTGATTCGGTGGCCCCGTGCGGTTCGTGCAAGACCACAGCCGCTGCCACTTCTTCACCTAACGTGGGATGCGCGCAACCAAAAGTAACGGCTGCTGCGACAGCGGGATGTTTCAGCAGAATCTCATCTACTTCGTGAGGCGCGATGTTCTCTCCGCCGCGAATGATGATGTCTTTAATGCGGCCCGTCAAGTGCAGGTAACAATCTTCGTCGAGATAGCCCTGGTCTCCGGTGCGAAACCATCCGTTGACGAAGGCGCGGGCGTTGGCTTCCGGATTATTTTCGTATCCACGAAATACATTCGCGCCCTGGATCGCGATTTCCCCGCGTTGATTGTTTTCGAGGGAATTGCCGGCTTGGTCCATGATCCTGACGCGGAGGCCGGTGCCTACTCCTACCGATCCGGCCTTGCGATGCCGCGGCGGTAGAGGATTCGAGGTCATCTGGTGAGAAGCTTCTGTCATTCCGTAGGCCTCGACGAATGGCACTCCAAACAGTTCTTCGATCTGGTGAATGAGCTCTGGCGACAGGGGCGCGCTGCAGGAACGGATGAAGCGCAGCGAGGCAGCTTCCGCGGGTTTGTGGTGAGCCCGGGCCAGCAGGAGTTGATGCATTGTGGGCACTCCCGAATACCAGGTCACGCCATGTCCTCTAACTGTTCGCCAAAAAGAAAGCGCGTTGAATTTTGGGGGAACGACTACGGCCCCCCCGGTAAGCAAGGTTGCCATGGTTGAACCAATCAATCCGTGGATGTGGAACAACGGCATGATACACAGCGAAACATCTTCTTCGGAGAGCCCGTAGGTATTTGCGATATTTGCGGCCGAGACAGCCAGGTTGAAATGCCGCAAGGGCACACGCTTGGGCCGTCCCGTGCTTCCGCTGGTGTGCAGGATGAGGGCAATGTCATCTGCCGTAGGTTCGCTTGCAGACGCTCCGGTGGGAGCATTGACGATGGCAACGCTGCCCTTGGCGTTCAGTTCTACCGAGAGCACCGGGATCTTGCGGTCGGCGGCGGCGCTGCGCGCGAATTCCGCGCCCACCGTCGGACAAAGTAAAACGCGAGCATCGGTATCCCCGAGGAAAAAATGGAACTCCTCATACGGATACGCCGGGTTCAAGGGGGCGGCAGTCCCGGCAATGGACGCGGCGAGAAAGCTTACAATCGCACGCAATCCATTCGGCAACACAATGGCCACACGATCGCCGCGCCGAATGCCGGCAGAAGCTAATGCGTCCGCCATGGCCAAAACCTGCTGGCGAAGCGAATCGTAGGTAACGGAGACTCCAAGTTCAGGAACGATAATTGCGGTATGACTATCAGCAAAATGCAAAACGTCAAGCAGCGTTTGTACTGACTTCAGTGTCATTCGTGGTCGCCTTTACCGCGTGGGTGCAAGGTGATTGAGTAATCCCTCGATATTGTTAGGAAACGAAGGGATCGAGCCGCATTCTTTGGGCGGTCCATCCTGAGTGAACCACCTACGCACGAGTAGCCGAGTAGCCCTCCGCGCTCAGCGCTTTTCTCATCTCCTTCAGGAAGAACTTTACATTATCTTCGGTCGCCAACGGGCCCATCACACCGATGCGGAAAACCTTGCCCGCGAGCGGTCCGAAACCGCCTGCGATCTCAATGCCTTGCTCTTCCAGCAGCCGCCCACGCACTTTGGCGTCGTCCACTCCGGCTGGAACGCACACGGTGTTCAAGGTCGGAATCCGATACTGTTCAGGAACGTGCATGCGCAGTCCCATTTCTTCTACACCCTGCACAAAGAACTTGTGGCAGCGCCGGTGCCGCTCCCAACGATTTTCGATGCCTTCTCCGGCGATGACCAACAGCGCCTCGCGCAACGCGTAAAACATGGAAATCGGCGCCGTATGGTGATAGCGGTGCGACACCGCAGCGTAATCGTGGATCAGTTTCAGGTCAAGGTACCAACTGCGCACTGGGGATGTTCGAATCCGCAGCCACTCCAGCGCCCGGGGCGACAGAGCCATGGGAGACAATCCCGGCGGACAACTCAGTCCTTTTTGGGTACAGCTGTACGCAACATCGATGCCCGTGTGATCGAAATTCACCGGCACGGCACCGAGTGAGGTGACGCAATCCGCGATTACCAGCGCGCCGGCGTTGTGAGCTGCGGCGCAAATCGCGTTGCCCGTTTGCAGGGCTCCGGTCGACGTCTCCGCATGAACATAACCCACCACGCCTGGTTTTTCACGACGGATGAACTCGGCAGCTTCCTCATCGCCGAAGGTCTCTCCCCACGCTTTCTCAAAACGCACGACGTTCGCGCCCTGCCGCTTCGCCATCTCGGTTAGCCGATCTGAGAAATACCCGTTGGCGAACACGGCGAACTTGGCTCCAGGTTCCATGAAGTTCGCGACGGCGGCTTCCATGCCGGCGCTGCCCGTGCCGGAAATCACCATCGTGGTTCCGGCTTTCGTGCCATAAGCCGTTTTGAGTAATTGCTGTATTTCTTCCATGATCTGGATGAAGTAGGCATCCAGATGCCCGACAATCGGCTTGGCCATTGCCTCATACACGCGGGGGTGAACCATGCTTGGTCCGGGCCCGAACAGATAGCGGTGAGGCGGCTTCAAGGGAGGGAATTGGTGTAAGGCAGAAAGCTCCTGTTCGATAGCGCTCATGAATTCTCGTTTCTCGCCACAAAAGTTACTTCAATATTGTAAATTATCGCAGCGCGACGCGGACGTCTCTGGATTTCCCGCGAAAGAACGCAGTGTAACAGTGAACAGCAACATTTCCTTGTGAGCCGTGTCACCGTGTTTATCTGCACCTGCTTAATTTCTCTGAGATCAGCGATTGCAGACCGGTTGTGTTTACTGTTCTGTCATCTCTTGGCCGTAGAAAATTAACATCACGGTAACTTCCCTCCGCAACGAAAAAAAACTTTACTTGACTCGCAACTAGAAAACATGGTAAACAGGCGCGCCAGCGGATTGGTCCGCTTTTCATACAAGTTATGATTTTCGCAGGTCGGCGGTTTGGCGATTTGTCGCCCCGAGGCAACCGGCATGGAGGACTCATGCCCGCTTGCTCCGGGTCAGGCCGGTTGTTGGCCAAATCATGGTCGGAGAGGAAAACATGCGCTCGCTAACAACGTACGTCATCCTTCTGATTCTCTTCACAACCACAGGTTCGTGGGCTCAAACTCAGGAGCCCGCTGACAAGAGCGGCACGCCAGCGTCCGCGAGCGCGAGCAAGGAGGAGGTGAACGAACTGCGCAGTGAAGTCGCTGCGCAGCGCAAGACCATCGAGGAACTGAAGGCCATGGTTCAGCAGTTGGTCGCGGGCAAGACGGCGCCCGCCGCCGACGGAACTTCGGCGCAAGTGAAGCCCGCGGCCGAGTCGGCCCCGGCTACCGCCAGCGTTCAACCGGTGAATGGAACTGCGACCGACAACGCCCATTTGATGAACACGATTCTGGTTCAACCTGGGCCGGAGAGCGAAGCGGGAATCATCGACCAGGGGCAACCCGCCGCGCCCAAGAAGGATGCACCGCTCACCGCAGGATGGAACGGAGAGCATTTCTTCATCAAGAGTCCGGATGGCCAATTCAGCATAAGCCCCTACGGCTATGTGGATACCGACTACCGCGCCTACAAGGGCGACGGTGCGCCTTCGGACACATTTCTCGTGCGTCGCGCTCGCTTCGGCTTCCAGGGCAACTACGGATCGCACTTTGACTTCGCCCTGTTGACCGACGCCAACTCCACTACCGGCGCTATTGTTCGCGACGTCTATCTCAACGTCAGGATCAGGCCCGAGTTTCAATTCCAGGCAGGCCAATTCAAGGAGCCTTTCGCCCAGGAAACCGGCATCGGCGCCACCAACCTGGACTTTGTCGAACGAGGTTTGCAAGCGCTGCTGTATCCGTCCGCCGTTACCGCGTTTCGGAGTCCCGGCATCACAATTCACGGAGACATTGATGGCGGAGTCATGCAGTACTGGGTGGGAGCGTTCAACGGCAGAGGTGGCGTTGCCGCCAATGTCACCAACGAACCAGAGTTTGTAGGAAGGCTCCGTTTTTATCCGTGGCGCAAAACGAAAAACGAGTGGCTCAAACAATTCGCTCTTGGCGGCTCCATCAGCCACGCTCGTTCCCGAGGGCTTTCCAATGACGTGAGCTTCAGCGGAACTCTGCCTGACGCGACTTACTCGTTCTTCCCGCAGCTCAGAATCAACGGCCCGATCGAGCGCTACGAAGGTGAATTCACTTATCTGAAGGGACCGTTTGCGTTGCGCGGTGAATACGTTCAGGAGCAAGAGCAGCGCGACAGCGTGGGATCGGAGCAAGTCGGTGGCCTCGGTTTTTTCACGCTTCCCGGAATCGGCGCCAAGGCTTGGAACATTGGGACCACTTATCTGCTGACGGGTGAAAAGCGACCGGAGAACGGCACGCCTCGCGTCCGGCATCCGCTCTTTGGGCCAGACACACCAGGTGGAACGGGACGAGGATGGGGAGCTTGGGAACTCGGAGTACGCTATTCCGGCATTCAGGCGAATGCCCCGTCCGCGAATTTCTACAACTATTTCACGCCGGGCTTTGTCCCTCAGTATGACTATCACACGGACGAGATCACATTCGGCATCAACTGGTACATGAATTATTGGGTGAAGTATCAGTTCAACGTCAACATCGATCAATTGCACCAGCCCAGCATTACCGGGCAGGAGCCGCAGAATTTCTTTGCCTTGACGCAGGAATTGCAGTTCCGCTTCTGAGGATCTGACGGAGCACGGTGGTGAATGTGCGGGAAAAGTTTTGGTTGTAGGCGAGGGCTGGATGCAGCCCGCTCTGAAAGGAAAATTGCAGGAGGAGATTCGATGAGATCGAGAATTTTACTTACTGTTCTTCTCACGGCATTGTTTGTGCTGGCCAGCGGCTGCGGGAACGTGAAGAACTGCCCGGTGTGCGGTACGACAACCGCGGACGGTTACGCCGACATCGTTAACATCACGGTGCCCGAGCACAATCCCACTGGCGAGCCCGGCGGTCCGTTCAACTCCTTCGACATCAGCGTTGTTGATTCGGTGAACCACCGGGATTACGTCTCTGACCGTATCGGCTTGGATGTGGTCGTTGTCGATACGGTGAACAACATCGCCATCGGCGCAATTACCGGGTTTAACGGCGTCACGGGAGGAGGAGACTTTGCCAGCCTCTGCCTGCCGGCGGCGAATATCCCTCCCATCGTCTCGGCTGAGGGCAACTGGGTCCGGTATGGCTGTAGAACCGGAGCTTTCCACATTCCCGGGTTTGGTGCCAATGGCTTCTTTGGAGGATTCCCGGGAGCGAATTGCTGCGCGTCGCGCGCCAACGGTGTGAATCCGTTGTCGGGCCCGGATGGCGAAATCGTGACGCCGGATGGCAAGACCTTGTTTACGGCCAACGGTAGCAGTTCGGTGGTGGCGTTCGACCTGACCCAGATGAATTTCTCCGCGAATCCCCCAGTGTTTCCGCCGGTGATTGCCACTATCCCCACGGGCCTCTCCCCGGATTTTGATGGCCAGGTCGGCAATTCCAATCCGTTTCCCGGAAACCCGGGCGGCAATACTACCGGCGTGGCTGGTTGCATCGCTTCTGCCAGCGGACGGGCGTTCTCTGATCCGAGTTGTGGCGATCTCCGCGCGGACGAAATGTCTTACGATCCGAAGGATCAAATCCTTTTGGTGACCAATGGCGATCCTGGATTTCCTTTCGCCACGCTAATCGACGTGTCGGGTATTAATGCCCGGACTTCGAACTGCCTGCCGGTCCTTCCAACGACCCCATACGGGCCGCCCATAGGGACTGCGCTTGGACCCATTAATGCGCCCTCCTGCATCATCGGCCAGATTTACTACGACAACGCTGGGGGCACAGCCTCCGGTGGAGAAGGACTCGCTTTCGGACTTCATCCCAATGTGCCTGTCGACACGGTGGCTGGGGGTTTTGTCTGCCCCGACCCATCCAATCCTCAAGTGAACTCCGGCGTTTCCGGTGCGCCACCGTACCTCGCCGGAACCAAAACTATCCCTTGCCACCACGGCCCGATCCTGACGGTTTCGGGACAATTCTGCAGCCAAACTGCTCCCGGTGCGGGGTGTACGGGCGCGCTGTCACCTGCTGGACTAGGCGGAAGCGCTTGGAACCCCAACACTGGTCATTTCCTGGTCACGAATTCCAACGCTACGGCTGATTTGACTATCGGTACTGTGGACGAGATCGATCCTAGGATTGGGAATCCGAACGGGCCGGTCGTAATCAACAGTTTCGTGATGCCCAATTGCATGCCGACCAGCATCGTGCAGGGTCCAGGCAACAACTTCCTCGTAGGCTGCGCCGATCACGACGGCGAGGCGTTCCCCCCGAATGAGTATGTGATTGATGGCGCATCTGGCGCAATTATCGCCAACATCACCAACGTCGGCGGGGTCGATGAAATCTGGTACAACTCCGGCGACAACCGGTACTACCTGGCAGCGCGAGACATGCCCAACGGGCCGGTCATGGGCGTGATCGACGCCGGGACAAACACATGGCTCGAGAACGTTGCAACCAATGCGAACTCGCATAGCATTGCGGTCGATTCAACCAGCAACCATGCGTTTGTACCCATGCAGGCAGGTGGGCCGTGCACGACTCAGAGCAGCAATGGCTGTATCGGCGTCTTCGCCGAACAATAGCGCAGAGAAGACTTTGATCGCAAGGAGCCCCGGACGCCCCGGACTCATGCGTGAATCCGGGGCGGGCTAAAGTCGTAAGTCTAATTCGAGCCCGGCCGACGAACGCCTGTGATATATTTTGGGCAGTAAGCGCAGACCAGAAGTTGTTGTGAACCGAAGTTGGTGTGACTCATGGAGAGCATTCGAAGAGCCGCTGGACTAAGTGGAATCGCTGTTCTAGTTTTTTCCCTGGCTCTCGTCGCGCTATCGCCCGCCAAAGACGACCCTCCGAGGAAACCCACGGATGTGCCCGCAACGGTGATTGCTCACCTGCCACTTCCGCAAGCAACGGGGAATCAAATGTTGCTGCAGAGGGAAAACGGAAAGAATTACCTCTACGTGCAGCAGGCGTCCAAACAGGGCTTCATGATTGTGGATGTCTCCAAACCTGAGAAGCCGAACCTGCTAAAGCGAACCGCGGAGTCGACCGAGGCCACCGCAGGGAAGCTTGAGATGGTTAGCCCTGACGTTGGTATCGCTGAATCACCCGAAAAGAAAGAGCCCCCTCTCGCCAGCAGCAACCATCCCGCTGAAACCGTGCGTGTTCTGGATTTGAGCGACCCGCACAATCCGAAAACCATTCAGGAATTTGATGGCGTTACCAGCCTCCTTCCCGACGGTGGGCACGGCTTGATATTTCTTACCAACAACGAAGGCTTGTGGATTCTCCGCTACAATCGACCGGCATTGCTCGAGCCCGCCAAGAAGAAACGTCCATGCGACTCTGAATCAGCGATCATGTCCATGCCCCCGGAGTGCGACTAAGATCCTGTTCGCTCACCAGGCTATTCGGAGACCTGGTGCACGGTGCATTCTTTAGCGACGGTCTTAATCGAGGCGATGGTTAGCGTCACCGACGCCGCCGAACCCGTTCTGGTTAAGGCGTCTGAACTCGTACTCATCGAAGGTGACTCCTTCCCGGTTACTTCCACTCGCTGCCCCAGATACTGCCGGAGCCTGATTTTGCCAGTAGCCTGAAGTTCCCACGTCATCGCTGGATCTTGCTTCATCAGTATGTAATCGCCGCTAAATCTGCTGACGCAGCCCTGTACCGTTATCTCTCCTTTGGAAGCTTTCGATTTGGGCTGGCTGGTAGTACTGGGATTGCTGTCTTGCGCCAGCAGAAAGCCGCCCGAAAGCAGCAGCACGAACCAAAACGTTCTCATAGGATTCTCCTCTCACTGTTTAGGATGGCAACGCTGTTGGCGCGGTTGCAACAAATCTCCGGCGCAGGACTGAGGCTACTTGACGTGCGTTTCCTGGTAGTGCAACTCTTTCCACTCACCTGCACTTTTGACCCAAAGCTCGGTGACATAAACTCTCGAATAATGCACGACGGATCGGGGCGGGAACTGCAGAGTGGCTTCGTAGATCACGAAAGTAGCGTCCGGACCCAGTGGAATCAGTTTGAAGCCCCACAACGTGTAGTTGAAAACATTCGACGCCGCCATTTCGTTAATCGCCTGTGCCTTGGTTCGCTCACCCTGGCCATCGACTTCCACGCCCTGGTAGTCGTCCGCGAGCATTGCGCCATAGGCCTTCTTGTCTTTGTTCTTTAGAGCGTCCCATTCAGCTTTGATCTTCGATTCGAACATTCCTTTCAGATTCGAGTCGACCGGGCTCGATCCGACCAAGGGGCCGCTGGATTGCGTGCTTGCATCACGCTTAGGCGGCGTTGCCGGTTGCTGCGCCAGGGCGAAGGCGGTCAGCCAGGCTGCACAAGCGGAAATGAATCGGACGCGCATACTTCCTCGTTAGTGAAATGCGGCGAAGAGTTCCTCTGAAAACCAAACACTACTGCAAGTCTTTCACTCTTTTTCGCAGCGCTGCGAGCAAAGGTGGAGGCAGATCGTTGTAGCCTTCCTGGCTGGCAAATTGCTGGCCATCCGCGTACACCCAATTCAAAAAGTCACCTAACTGGGCTGCCCGCGCGGAATCCGAGGATTTGGTCCGCAGATAAATCCAGGTAAAACTGGTAATGGGGAATGAATCCGCTCCCTCTGCGTTGGTCAACGAGGCCGAGAAGTTATTCCAGCGCGGCTCCTCTGCCGCCTGGCATGCTGCCGCTATGCTCTCTCTGGAAGCTTTCACAAATTTACCGCCTGGGTTCAGGACCGCAACCTGAGCGACATTTTCTTTCACTGCATATTGCAGTTCTACATAGCCGATACTGCCCGCCTCACTCTTAACTTTGTCTGCCATATCGGAGCTGCGTTCTGCAGCCTCTCCAACCGGCCAGTTCGGGGATGGGGTAATTCCAATCTGAGCGCGAAACTTGGGACTCGTCTTGGAAAGAAAATCGGTGAACACGTAGTTGGACCCCTTGCCGGGTGGGCGATTGACCACCTGAATCGGCAAGCTGGGCAGAGTCATGTTCGGGTTGAGTTTTGCAATTTGCGGTGCATTCCACGTTTTCACTTCGCCAAGGAAGATGCTCGCCAGCACGTCCCCGGAAAGCCGCAGCTCCTGATGGACACCCGGAAGATTGTAAATAGGCACAATGGCGATCAGCACCGCCGGCAGTTCGATGATGCCGCCGTCCGCGCGCTCCTTGGCAGTCAGTAAGACTTCGCCGGCGCCAAAATCGCCGCTACCGTGGGAGATTTGCTTGATCCCTTCGCTTGTGCCCAGGGGGACGTATCGCATCTGAATATGGGCATTGCGTTTGTCGTATTCCTGCGCCCATCGGGTGTAAAGAGGCGCTGGAACACTCGATCCGGAACCCACCAGAACAACCGCTTCCTGGGCTACGGCAAAGGCACTCCACAATCCGAGAACAAGAACACACACCAGCCAGATATGCGAAAGGGAACGGCGGCAGAGATACAGCTGCGAAACGTCATATCCTGAAGCTCTTGTCCTGACACTCATGCCTCATCCTCCACCCCCGGGTGGTTTACGTTCTACCAATCCATCGCCAACCGGGAGCACTGAAGTTCGCTGATGGTTGCAGGGTACCATCGTTTTGAGTGAAATCCGCTGTCGCGTGATTGATGGCTATTGCTACACTTGGAACAGCCATCTCTTTAATATTTGTTCCCGATCGGATCAGAATTACGGGCGGCAGCACGAACATTGGACCAACCTATGTCGCAAACTGACGTCGAAGTGCTGGCGCGCGAACTGCTCACCGCGCGTGAAACCGGGCAGATGGTTTCTGCCCCTCCATCCGCGCGTCCCGGCTTCGATCTCAACATGGCTTATGAAGTTGAAGCAATGCTGAAGCGTTCACGCGAAGCAAGTGGGCACAGAGCCGTTGGTCGTAAGGTCGGTTATGCCAATAAGGCCATGTGGCGAGTGCTTAAACTTGAAACCTTAGTTTGGGCCCACATGTATGAGGACACCGTGCATCAGAGCGACGGTAGCCGCGCTACGCTGACCCTCACCCGCCCCTGTTCGCTCAAAATCGAACCCGAAATCGTTTTCGGCTTGAAACAACCGATCCTTTCTGAAGGCCTCGATGCCGCCGCAGCTCTTGAATCTACGGACTGGCTGGCGATTGGATTTGAAATCATCGATTGTCCCTTTCCAGACTGGCAGTTTCAGCCGAGCGATTTCGTCGCGTCTTTTGGACTCCACACCGCGCTCGTGATTGGCGAAAGGATTCAGATCAAACCGGAATTGATCGCCACACTTGTGTCCGAGTTGCCCCGGTTTCAAGTGCGAATGTTGAAGAACGGCGAGTTTGTGGAAGAAGGGTCGGGCAAGAACTCGCTAAGAAGTCCAGCCTTGTGCCTGGCAGAACTCGCCGGGGCTATTGTCCGTCGTTTTCCAAGCCAGCCATTGGGCGTAGGAGAAATCGTGAGTTCGGGAACACTTACTGCTGGACACCTTACGCAGGCGGGCGACCTTTGGACCGCGGAGGTCAACGGGCTCCCGCTCCCGCCTCTCACCCTCCAGTTGAAATAGACCAGCGATCGAGAGGTGGTCAAAGTTTTGTTCTCTTTTTGTAACAGATCCAGGAATAACTTGCTTTCTGACCCCGCTGCTGCTAACGTCGCGGCCATCAAACAGGCCAGCACTGATTCGTAGGATCGCAGAGCGCTCGGCTCCTTTCCTGGGTGGAGTTCCACAAAAATGAACTCCGTTGTAACGCTGCGCTGCTTTTCGGCACTATCAGCTAGGCCCGATAGAAAGGAGATTTATGTCTACTCCGAAAAAACACATTGCCATTGCCGGTAGTGAACGCGCTCCGCTCCAAGGGGCGAAAGAGATAGGTCCTGCCAACCCCAACGAAAAACTCGATGTGACCATTCGTCTGCGCTCGCGCGCAGGAAAGAAACCCATTGTCAGCGCTGACGAGTTCACCAAACCGATCGCGAAACGCACCATCTTGAGCCGAAAGGAATTCGAGCAGCGCCACGGGGCCGATCCCGAGAGCATTGCCCGTGTTGAAACATTTGCCCGTGAACACAAACTCACAGTAAAGGAAAAGAGCCCGGGACGCCGCACCGTCATTCTCTCCGGCACGGTCGCCGCAATGAATGAGGCGTTCGGCGTCGAACTGAAGGAATACCAGCACCCAACCGGTCGCTACCGCGGGCGCACCGGAGCGGTCCAGATCCCAGCCGAGCTGAATGACGTGATCGAAGGCGTCTTCGGCCTCGACAATCGTCCCCAAGCCAAACCGCATTTTCGTAGGCGGCGTGGACGAGCCGGCGCCCATGCCCAAAGCGCCGGCGTGTCCTACACACCCACGCAAATCGCCAGCTTCTACAACTTTCCCACTGGCGTAGATGGGACCGGAGAATGCATCGCGCTGATCGAGTTGGGCGGTGGCTACAATCCAACCGACCTGAGCAACTACTGGAGCCAGCTCAACCTGACCGAGACGCCAAAGGTATCCGCGATTTCAGTCGGCAACGGCAGCAACAGTCCCACCGGAGACCCGAACGGCCCCGACGGCGAAGTGATGCTGGATATCGAAGTGTCCGGCTCGATCGCGCCCGGCGCCAAGATCGTCGCTTATTTTGCCGACAACACCGACGCCGGTTTTCTGAACGCGATCACCACCGCCGTGCACGACAGCACCAACAATCCTTCCGTAGTTTCGATCAGTTGGGGCGGCCCGGAATCCTCATGGACACAGCAGGCGATGACCTCGATGGACGAGGCATTCCAGTCTGCCGCCGCCATGGGGGTAACCGTTTGCGTCGCCGCCGGAGACGACGGCTCGACCGACGGCGTAACCGACGGACTCAATCACGTCGATTTTCCCGCCTCGAGTCCCAACGTCCTGGCCTGCGGTGGCACAAAGTTGGTGGCTTCCGGCAATTCCATCGCCAGCGAAACCGTGTGGAACGAACTGGCAAACAACGAAGGCGCAACCGGAGGCGGCATCAGTGACGTCTTCCCACTACCCAGTTGGCAGACCGGCGCAGGCGTGCCGGCTTCCGCCAATCCTAACCACCACGTTGGACGAGGCGTCCCAGACGTAACCGGGAACGCCGATCCCACTACCGGCTACGTCACTCTCGTCGATGGCAACCCCGACGTGATCGGCGGCACCAGCGCCGTCGCTCCGCTGTGGGCGGCATTGATCGCGCTGATCAACGAGAGCAACGGAAAGCCAGCCGGCTTGATCAATCCGTTGCTGTATCAGAATGCAAGCACCACGTCGGACTTCAACGACATCACCTCCGGCAACAACGGCGCCTATTCCGCCGGTCCGGGCTGGGACGCATGCAGTGGTCTCGGTTCGCCTATCGGCAATGAAGTGGCGTCTGCGTTGGGGGCAAAGCCAACCGCGCAAGCCAAGAGAACAGGTACGTAGCCTCGAAGCAAAGAAGTGGCGCGACCACTCGGGCCGCGCCATTTCAATCGTGCCTATTCATATCGCAAAGCTTCAATCGGATCCAGGCGCGAAGCGCGCAGTGCGGGAACCATGCCGCTGATCAATCCCACGGCAGTAAGAATAACCGTAGCCACAAGAAGCGTGGCAGGCGCGATAATCAGCCGTATGTCGCCGCCTTCGGCATTCTTCGCCATCGCGCTATAAAGTGTGAGCCGCCCAACCGACAGCGAAACCACGTAGGCCAGCAGAACTCCGAGCGCTCCGCCGATGAAAGTAATGGTGAGAGCCTCGGCGAGGAATTGCATGAGAATGTGTCCGCGACGCGCGCCCAACGCCTTCTCCACGCCGATCTCACGCGTGCGCTGGGTGACTGAAACCAGCATGATGTTCATCAGTCCCACGCCGCCGATACCCAACGTCAGCGTGCCGATAAAGCCCAGCAGAATTTTCAAGCCGATGGTGATGACTTCGAACTGGTGAACCTGCTCCATCAGGTTGAAGACGCGCACGGCGCGCCGATCGGTTGGGTTGAACTTGTGAGGCAGAGCCAGGACGGCGCGTGCGGACTGCTCCAACCTCTCATACTCCGGCGTCTCGTAATTGAACCAGATGGAATCGAGATATTGAGTGTCTTTCAGATCACTCATGGTAGTGAAGGGCACGTAGAGCCCGCGGTTGATGTCGTCATCGCCTTCCTGCATTTTGGCAGTCAGCACGCCGACCACTTCGAAGCTGAGCCCGTCGATGCGGATCCGCTCGCCCAAAGCATCCCGCCCGGAAAAAAGCTTTTCCTTAGCTTCCGAGCCGATGACCACGACCCGGGCGCGCTGCGTCTCGTCTTGCATGTTGAAGAAGCGGCCCTGGCCCAACTTCAGCGCGCGAACGGATTCGACGTTGGGATAGTCTCCCGTCACATCGAAGGTAAACGTTCGCGTATCAAACTGGATGTTGCACTGTTTGTCCACTTCCGGAGTGATGTGAGTGATCTGCGGAAGATTCGTGGTCAGCGTGTCCACATCGTCCATGGTGAAACGAACCTGAGCTCCCGCCTTCTGCCCGCCGGCTTGCATGGACGTGCGGCCGGGAACCAGGATCATCAGCTTGGTGCCGAAGTTGGCGAAAATGTTGG
>Ga0209415_10011696_pt1 | contig 14741 bp, 16 predicted proteins | sample PeaSoiSIISIP2007_FD_187696 | JGI IMG/M metagenome (GOLD analysis project Ga0209415, IMG submission 187696) | Peat soil microbial communities from Weissenstadt, Germany - SII-SIP-2007 (SPAdes) (version 2) | ecosystem: Environmental > Terrestrial > Soil > Wetlands > Peat | place: Germany...
CTTAGGCCCGCTAATGGGCGCCATTCCCCGGCAGGGGGGCGGCCGCCCGGTCCCGTCAGCCCAGTCCCTCCCCTCCCCGCCTTGCGGGCTCCGCCTTCGCGTAAAGTTCCATCGGCGCGGCGTCGAAGTACTTTAGGAGCGCGGGGCAGAGCCAGCCCCTGGTGCCACAGGAACGCCAGAGATACCAGTTCCCCCCGGACTCCTCCTCCTGCCATTCCAGCTTCGCCGCGAATCCGGGAAACGGGCGCGCGGAGACGATGAGATGGAATCCCGCCTCACCCCCCGGAATGGACTCCGCCATCCGATCCAGCATGTCGTCGATCCCGAGGATGAACGGCTCTCTCCTCAGGCCGACGCTGTCGTCGTCGAACACCCAGGAGCCCTCATGCTTGTAGGGCCGCAGCATGATTAGGGAGTTCCCGTTCATCTGCCGTCCTTCGGAACTCTGTTATGGCTAGGCGCCGCGGGACTTCCGCGCCAAGCGGCGGGCCGCACCCGCCGGCGCAGGGTCCCGCGGATTCCCCGGCGAGCGCCGCCTTCCGATCGCAAGCTCGACCGACCGAGGCACCGGCCGGCACCCGCACCGCCTGGAATGCTCGAGGTGCCAGGCCAGCCGCAGCTCGAGTGTCGCATGGGCCGGCATTGGGTTCCTGGCGTGCCACTCCCTGTTCACAGCCGACTCCTACCCTCCGCGCCCGCCGTGAACGAGAGCAAAAGAAACCTGGTGCCCGCGGCGCGGTAGCGGAGGCTCCCGCGTTAGGTCCGCGCAACGCCCCCGCCAGCGGACATCCCCGGGGCGCGACGGTTTGGCGCGGCCAGCCTGGAACGAGGCGACCGGGTGGGATTTCCCGCGGTTCGCCTGCCGGTACCTGTGCCCGCACGATTCTGTCATAAGCTACTGACCGTCTTTCTGCTATAACACGATTGACTGGTCCGGGTCAGTCCCCTGGGCGCCCGATCGCACGCGGCGGTCTTTACCCATGATTGGGTTGGAAATTGTAAACCGGCGATTCCCGGGCCACGGTGGCGCCGTGAAATTGGCCCTCATGCTCCTGCCTCTTGCAGCCATTGCGCCGGCCCTGGCGCTATCCGTCGGCGAAACCTATGACCAGGTGGTTGCCGAGAAGGGCGCGCCCCTCGGAATCTCAAGCGCGGGATCCGTTCGCATCCTGACCTATCACGACGTCGTCGTCAGGGTGAGGGACGACGCGGTGGTCTCGTTCCATGCGCCCGACAAGGCGCCGCCGGCGAACGCAGCGACCGAGGCCAGGCCAAGGCCCGCTCCCGCCAATTACGACGGCCCCGCCGTGTGGGAGACAGACTTCGGCACGGCCATCGACCAGGCCCGGGCGAGGAGATGCCGGGTCCTGATCCTCTTCACGGGATCCGACTGGTGCCCGTGGTGCAAGAAGATGGATGCCGAGGTGTACTCCCAGCCGGAGTTCGCCAGGTACTCCCATGAGAAGCTCGTGCTGCTCAAGCTCGACTACCCGGAACACACGCCGCAGTCGGACGAGCTGAAGGCGCAGAACGCCGAGATGAAGGACCGGTACGGCGTCCGCGGCTTTCCCCAGGCGGTCGTCGTCGACATGGGCGGCAAGATCCTGACGAGGATCAAGGGGTACCAGTCCGGCGGGCCCTCCCGCTTCATCCAGATGATACAGGGCGAGGAATAGCCCTGGGGTCCGCGCGACCCGCGCCCGAAGGCATGATTTGACCGCGGGCCGCGAAGGAGGCATTCACCGGTGGCCGCCCCATGCCCGACTCCAACGGCCAGAAGCACCGGACCCTGCTGCAGAGGATTGCCCGCAGCGCCATGCTTGAGCGGGGCCTGGCCCCGGACTTCCCAGCGGCGGCGCTGGCCGAGCTCGACGCGATCCGCGGGCCGGCGGTGAAGGCCCCAGGCGCGGTCCGCGACCTGAGGGACCTGCCGTGGTGCTCGATCGACAACGACGACTCGCGCGACCTGGACCAGCTATCCGTTGCCGAGGACATGGGGGCCGGCGCGGTAAAGCTGATGGTCGCCGTCGCCGAGGTCGGCGCCCTGGTGAGGCAGGGCTCCGCCATCGACAGTCACGCCCGCGAGAACACAACCTCGGTCTACACCGCCGGCGGGATCTTCCCGATGCTGCCCGAGAGGCTCTCGACGGACCTAACCTCGCTCGGATTCAACGCCGACCGCATCGCCATCGTCATCGAGATGGTCTTCTCCGGGGACGCCTCGCTGACGAAGTCGGACATCTATGAGGCGACCGTGAGGAACCGGGCGAAGCTGGCCTACAACGGCGTGGCCGCGTGGCTGGACGGTGCCGGGCCCATGCCCCAGGCGATCCGGGCCGTCGCCGGCCTCGACGACAACATCCGGCTGCAGCACCGCGCGGCGCAGCGGCTGCGCGCGCTCCGGCACATGCGCGGCGCCCTGTCGCTCCAGACCATCCAGGCGCGCCCGGTCTTCGTCGGGGACATACTCAAGGACCTGAAGGCGGACGAAAGCAACGTGGCCAAGAATCTCATAGAGGAGCTGATGGTCGCATCGAACGGGGTTACCGCGCGCTACCTCGCGGCAAGGAGGTACCCAACGGTGCGCCGCGTGGTCCGCACCCCCGCCCGCTGGGACCGGATCGTCGAGCTGGCCGCGGAACGGGGCCGGACCCTGCCACGGGAGCCGGACGGCGTGGCGCTCGAGCAGTTCCTGCTGGCCGAGATGAAGTCGGACCCCGCCTATTTCCCCGACCTGTCGCTCAGCGTGATCAAGCTGATGGGCCGGGGCGAGTACGTCATGGATTTCCAGGGCGGCGACGGGCCCGGGCACTTCGGGCTAGCCGTCAAGGACTACGCCCACTCCACCGCCCCGAACAGGCGGTTCCCCGACCTGCTCATCCAGCGGCTGCTCAAGGCGGCTATGGCCGGGTCCGCCCCGCCCTACGGCAACGACGAGCTGGTGGGGCTTGCCAGGCACTGCACCGAGCAGGAGGACGCGGCCAAGAAGGTCGAGCGCCAGTTGATCAAGTCCGCGGCCGCCCTGCTGCTTGCCCCGAGGATCGGGGAGAATTTCTCGGCCACGGTCACCGGGGCGGCCGACAAGGGCACCTGGGTGCGAATAGGGCGCCCGCCGGTCGAGGGAAAACTGGAGCGGGGCTGCGAGGGCCTAAGGGTCGGCGACCGCGTCCGCGTGCGGCTGGTGCGGACCGACGCGGAGCGCGGGTATATCGATTTCGTCCGGTCCGGGTGACGGGCGCTTGGCGGCGCCTTCGCCCGCCGCAAGCGACCGGATGCGAGGCCGGCGCTGCCCGCGGCCCGGCATCGCCGCGGTTCACGCCGGCCCCGGGCCTCCGCCTAGAAGGCGTAGCTCACGCCGGCGCGGTAGCCGACGTCGTCCCGGCTGTATTGGTCGGTGTCCAGGCCGAGGGAGGCCTTCCACTTGCCCGCGAGCGGGAGCGTTGCCATAACGCCGTAGTAAGTGACGTGGTCCGGAAGGCTCGCGGTCGGGATCTCGTGGTTGTAGAGGTGCGGCTCGGCCTGGTAGTCGACATACGGGGCGAGCGCGAAGCACCGGAGCACGTCGAACTCGACGCCCCCTGTCAGGTTGTAGGCAAACGACCTGCGCGAGACATCGCCGTCCCGCTCCCAGGCATAGCCGGCGTCCGTCGTGGCGAAGGGCCGTCCCCAGGACCGGGTCACGAAGTTGGTCAGCCCGACCTCCGTGTTGTTGACGTGGTCGAAGAGGCCGTTCGCCTCCCCGAAGAGGTAGTCGTAGGTCAGATTGCCGTCTAGCCCCCAGTCGCCCGTCCTGAGCGCCGAGCCGTTTGCAACGAACTCACAGTCGTGGAGGGCGTACGGGGCGCCCTCCTGCTCCTGGTAGCCGTAGCTCACACCCGAGTAGCTGCTGCCGACGAGCCCGGGGCCCGGATCCGCGCTCGGCGGCGCGTCGGAGGCACCCGGGGCCGACTGCGCGTACGCAGAGGCGGCGAGCCCGAAAGCAAACACGGACATGAGGCAGGTTTTTTCAACGTTTGTTTTCTTCATTGTATCTGTTTTTTGGATATATCGGGGCGAACCCAGCGGCCGCCCCGCCACAATAGATGACCGCAGCGCGAAAAAGGTTCCGCAGCCCGGCCCGGCGGCGGTCCGGCCGCTCTTGCGAATCGGGCGTTCGGTGTCACCTTTCGGCAGGGGAAGCGTCTTTCCCAGAAGAGTGGACAGTAACACGCATACAAGTCGGTCGGTTATCGGGGCCTTGGGAAACCGGGCGCCCTGCGGCGGCCGCGGCCCCTGGAGGCGGGCCGCCGGAACAACGCCGGGGCACCGATGGTCTAACGAACAGGGGCAGATTGGGTTCCTAAAATCTCTAATCTCATGAACGCAAGAATTCGAAGCATCCTGTCAGGAGGGGCGTGCGTCGCCGCGCTCGCGCTGGGTCTTTCGGCCCCCGCGACGGCATCCGCAGCCGACAACCCGACGGTCGCCGCCGGCGACCAAATGGCGGGGCCGCCTCCCTCCGCAGCCCATGTCTGGATGTCCGGCCACTGGAACTTTGAGGGTGGGCAATGGAAATGGGTCGCGGGACACTGGGATCTGCCGCCGAACCGGAGCGCCGTGTGGGTCCCGGGCCACTGGATTCAAGGGGGCAGCGGGTGGGTGTGGGTGAACGGCGCGTGGAATGTCGCCGAGGCCCCCCAGTCGCCATCGGCGCCGCCGCAGCCACCGGGCTCGAACCAGGCGCCCGCCCAGGGCGGGCAGGCCGTGCCGATGCCCTCCACGCCGGCCCCCGACGTGGCCGGCCAATATGGCCCCGAGGGGCAGGCTCCTGTCACCTACCAGGCGCCGACGGAGACCTATTATCCCGCCGCTGATTATAGCGCGGTGTATCCCGGCTATTACTGGGACGGGGCCGCCTGGGCCTGGGGCATATACCCTGCCTTCGGCATCGGCCTCGGATGGTGGGGCCCCGGGTATTGGGGCTGGGGGCACGGCGGCTGGGGCTACTACGGGCACGGCTACGGCCACGGGTACGGGCACGGGTACGGGCACGGATACCGCGGCGGCTCCTTCGGCCATGCGGCGGTTGGGCACTTCGGCGGCGGCCGCACGCATTAGGCCCCCGCTCCGCCCGGGCCCGGGTGCGACCCGACCCGGGCTCGGCAGCCGGTCCGCGGCTGCACGGATGGCTGCGGGCCCGCCTGGAGCGGACACCGGGGATCCCGTCAGCGGACCGGCCCTTGAACACGATTCGCCGCCGGAATCGTGTTGAACTCCCACCGGCCGCCCCGGTGTCATGGCCCGGTGCGCGCAGCGCTGCGATGTCTCGTATTGGCCGCATCGGCGGCACCATGGCCGGGGCCGGCCCTCCCGGGCCAGACCGCGTCCGGGGTGCCCACGCCGGCAGCCCCGCCCGCGCTTCTGGCCGATGCGTTCAGCAAGCTCATGGAGAACCAGGGCCACTGGGCCTACAAGCAGGCCCAGTCCGTCGCGGGCCTCACGGCGAGCATGAAGCGCGAGACGGTCCTGCGGGTTGACCCCTCCAGGACCTACGCCGAGCAGTTCAAGCCACTGATCTTCGAGGGGGAGGCCCCGACCCCGCGGACGCTCGAGGAGTTCCGGGCCCTGGGGGAGCGGGTGGCCAGAAGGAGGCTGCGCGACGAGCGGCGCTCGAGGGAGCACAGCGGCGACGAGCTGGAGATCAGCCTCAACTTCCAGGTCGTCACGCCCGACCTCTCGCACGCCGTCGAGGTTTCCGAGGACGCGAGGAGCGTCACATACGATGTGCCGCTGCGCACGAAGGGCTCCGGGGGCGGCTCCGCATTCGGCATGTTTCGGGTGACGGCCCGCGTCAACAAGCAGCGGCGTGAATTCGAGCATGCGACGATCCGCCAGCGCGCGCCCATGCGCCTGGAACTCGTTGCAAGGGTCACCGACGCCGAGATCGACTGCGAGTTCACGATCGTGGACCCGCGCTTCCCCTCCGTGATCACCAGGGAGACGCAGCGGGCCAGCGTCAGCATCCTGTTTGTCGGGCGCGAGCTGAGTTTCGAGATGAGGCGCAGCGACTTCCTGCGCGTGATCCCCTACGACGACCGCTTCGGCGTAAAGGTCGGGCCGATCCGGACAATCCAGTTCTGACCTCGGTCCCCCAGCCTGGCGGGCGTCCCCGCGGGGATCAAGCCAGGCGGGCGCGGACCTCCGCGTGCGCCAGGCCCCGTATCTCGACCACCTTCAGCCGCGACTTGGCGCCGCGCACGACATTGACGGAACCGGCAGGCAGGCCGAGCTCCCCGGCCAGGAGCTCGCGAAGGGACTCGTTGGCCCGGCCTTCCAGCGCGGGCGCCCTCACCTTGACCTTCAACGAATCGCCGATCCAGCCGACAATCGCGTCGCGGGAGGCGTTGGGTATCGCCTTCACGGCGAGCCGGCATGAGGAGCCCATGGGCGGAGCGTCTTAGCGATGGGGAGCCCGCGTCAAGCGCACTGCCAAATTGACTTCGTGCGCGCCCGCGGAGTAGAGAGCACACGTGCATTGGCGGCGCCGCGGGATCCGGATCCCGCGCGGGCAGCATGCCGCGCCGCCAGGCCGGTCATTCAGGAGCCCCAACCAAAGCCCTCACATGAGCGAAGAAACCGCGCCGCCTGCCAACGGGATGGACAGGGCCCCGGCCTTCGGGTGGCTCTCGCTGCTGTCGGGCGCGCTGTCGATCCTCCTCATCGTCGCGACGCTCCAGCCGGCGCCAAAGAGCGCAGCCGGCCAGCTGGCATACTTTGCCGGCCACCAGGGCATGGTCGCCCTCGAGGCGTGCACGGTCCTCACCTGGGCCGTCTTCTCGATCCCGCTGGCCGTGGCGCTCGGCCAGATCCTGCGCCCGAAGAGCCCAAGCTTCGCGAGGGCGGCCACCCTTCTCACGGCCGCGGGAATACTCATGCTCGGCTTCGCAATCTTCGCCCACGTGGGGGCCCTCCTGTCGATCGTGACTGCGGGCGGCCCGGCGAACGCCGCGGACGCCGTCTACCAGGCCGCGATCTGGGGAAGCCTCTCGTTCTACATCACCGATCCGGGGCTCATGGCCATGGGCCTCGGCCAGATTCTCTTCGGCTGGCTGGCCTGGAGGAGCAAGGTGCTCCCGGACTGGACATCCGTCGTCGGGACGATCGGCGGGACCGCCGGCCTCCTCACGCTCGCGGTGTACCAGACCCCCGCCCTAGCGCTGGTCCAGCTCGCGGCTTTCGGCACCTGGGGCATCGCTGCCGGCGTCACGCTGCTTCGGGGGCGCGCCGGCTGAGTGCGCCTGCGGCGGGGGCCGCGGCAAACAGTCGTTGAAGGCGCGGGGGGCGACCGGGTAGGATCGCGCACCGTGAAATCCTTCCGAAAGGAACTGTGGTTTGAGGTCCCGACCCGCCGCGCGCTCCTCAACATCACGCCCCAGGTCGAGGCGGCGCTTGCCGACAGCAGGATCACCGAGGGGCTCTGCCTCGTGAATGCGATGCACATCAGCGCATCGGTCTTCATCAATGACGACGAAGCGGGCCTCCATGCCGACATCGAGAAATGGCTTGAGAGGCTGGCTCCTGAGAAGCCGCACGGCCAATACGCGCACAACCGCGGCGAGGACAACGCCGACGCGCACCTCAAGCGCACGATCATGGGCCGCGAGGTCGTCGTCGCCGTGACGGAGGGCAGGCTGGACTTCGGGCCGTGGGAGCAGATCTTCTACGGGGAATTCGACGGGATGCGTCGCAAGCGGGTGTTGGTTAAGATAATCGGCGACTGACGCGCCCCGACGCCGTTAAGAATCGCACCCCGGCCGGCCCCGGCTCACCCTGCGCGGCATGAGCAGGCTCTGCACCTTCACGGGCGCGATCGTCGGGGGCTATGCGGGGTGGTACCTGTGCGACGGCCTCGGGATGGCTGCCGCTCTCGTCGCCAGCGGCGTGGGCAGCGTGGCGGGTGTCTATCTGGGCTGGAAGCTGGCCCGCAAGCTCGAGGGCTGACAGGGGCGCGGCCCGTCACAGGGGCTCGACGTGGACCGTGACGTCGCTCACCCGCAGGCGCGAGGCGAGCAAGGAGTCCTTGACGGCGTGCGCGATCCCATGGCCCTCGCGGACGCTCAAGTCCCCGGGGACGCGGATCTGGATGTCCACCAGGTAGCTCAGCCCGCTCTTGCGGACCCGGCACGTGTGCAGGCTCGCGACGCCGGGGACGCGCGCAGCAAGCGCCCGCACGGCGTTCTCCATCTTCGCCGGCACCGCGATGTCCATCACCTCGTTCAGCGCCCGCCTGAAGATATTGGCCCCATTGAACGCGATCACGGCCGCAGCGACGAGCGCCGCCCATCCGTCGGCTGCGGCGTAGCCGCGCCCGCCCACCACCGCGATCGAAATGCCGATGAAGGCGGCGGCCGAGGTCATCGCGTCCGAAAGATGGTGCAAGGCCTCGGCGCCAAGAGCCGTGCTCTCCGTGTCGCGCCCAGCCTCGTTCAGGCGCCGGGAGAAGACGACCTTGGCAGCGACGACGCCGGCCAGGATGGCAAGCGTCCACCATTGCGGCAGGCGCCGCGGGTCGCGGATCTCGTTGACGGCGTGCCAGCCTATCCCGGCGCCCGCCCCCAGGACCACCAGTGCCGTCAGCAGCCCCGCCACAGCCTCCGCCTTGCCGTGGCCGTAGGGATGATCGCGATCGGGCGGGCGCGCGGCCCACTGGAATCCGGCCCAAACGAGGACAGATATCGCGATGTCCGTCAGGGACTCAACGCCGTCGGCCACGAGGGCGTACGCGCTTCCGAGGACGCCCCCGGCGATCTTGATGAGCCCGAGAACCGCGTTGAGAACCATTCCGCGCGCTATGAGCCGCGCACCCTTGTGCGCCCGGTCCACAGTCGCCGCGTGGTGCGCGGGTAGATTGGAAGCCATCACAGGGGCGACGCTGGGCCAGCCCGGGGCTAATCTCAACACCGCGCCGTTGACCCGGGCTGCAATTGCAGCATGATCCCGGCGACCCATGGCCGCCCAGACGAGCACAACGCCGCAAGACCCGGTGAAGCAGTTCTCGGTGTTCGCGGAGAACCGCGTCGGCCGCCTCTATGACCTGACCTCGCTCCTCAAGAGGAACAACGTGCACATCATGGCGATCACGGTCCTCGACACGACGGACAGCTCCATCATCCGGGTCATCGTCGATGACCCTGAAAAAGCACGGAAATTGATGGATAACAACGATTTCCCATACGGTGAATGCAGCGTGCTGGCGGTCGAGATAGGCGACGAGTCGGAGTTGAGCAACGTGCTGGCTGCGCTGTTCGAGGCCGAGATCAACATCCATTACGTCTATAGCTTCATTAAGCGGCCCGCCGAGCGCTCGGCGCTGGCGATAAACACGGAGGACCCCGACATAGGCGCACAGGCGCTGGCGAACCGCGGATTCAAGGTGCTCCAGCAGAGCGACATCTCAAGATAGGAGGCGGGGCCGGCCCGCGGCGGCAGGCCCCCTATTCCGCGATCTGGCCGGGGCCCTCGGCGTCGAGCTGGTAGATACCGGTCATGTACCCGCTCTCGAACGTCGGGTTGACCTTGAACGTCCCTCGGAACGATATCGGGACGTCCTGGGTGATGGGCACGCCCTTGGCGATCTTCACGATCACCCAGTCGTTCATGTTGGGCACCGTACCGTAGCAGCACGCCATCTGGTTGGCCATCAGGAGAAACTCGACCGCCTTGCCGCTGCCGTTCTCGAGCTTGGTGGGGAGCATGAACCCCGTCACGATGGCCTTCTTCCCATTCCAGGCCTTGACCGAGGCCGGGATTTGCTCCTCCCCGGTGGGCGGCGGCGCCTTCGGGTTGGCGAGGGGGTCGTATTCCGGCGCGATGAACTTGTAGTTCGAGAGCAGGTCAAATCCGAGCTTGAGGTAGCCGCTTTCGACCTCGGGCGCCTGGGGCTGCGCCGGACCGCCTGGAGCGGCGAGCGGAAGCGCAGCCAGCGCTATGAGGAACCACTTCATTGCCATGACCCTACCACAACCGCCCGATTCGTCAAAGGGCCGATTGGCGCGGAAGGGCCTGGGATCGTCCCTGCGATCCAACGCACGATCAACGGGCGGGCCCGGGGCGCGTCGGCGCGGGATTGCATCGGCGGGCGAAATTCCCACCATTATCCTCCGTCCATGCCTAATGCCGCGAACGAGCTGCTGATCTTGGGGCTCCTCATCCTCGCGAACGGGATCCTGACGGCGGCGGAGACCGCGCTCGTGTCGGCGCGCAGGGTCAAGCTCAGGCGAATGGCCGAGGCGGGCGGTCAGGGCGCCGAGGCCGCCCTGGCGATCGCGGAGCACCCGGGCCGGTTCCTGGCGCTCGTCCAGTTCTGGCTAACCCTGAGCACGGTCATCGCGGCCGTCGTCACGGTCGCGTCGGCCGCCGACCGCTTCTCCTCGTGGTTCTCGAGGTGGCCCGCCGCGGCCCCGTGGGCGGAGACGATCGGAATGGTGGCGGCGACGCTGGGGCTTAGCGCCGCCATGCTCGTCTTCGGCGAGCTCCTGCCGAAGCGGATCGCCCTGGCGGGGCCCGAGCGCGCTGCGGCGATCCTCGCGCCCACCATGCGCTCGGCGATGCGCGTCGTCGGCCCGTTCTCCACCGCGCTCGGCGCGGCGAGCGATGCGCTTGCGCTCTGGATGGGGTTCAAGCCGAGGCCCATCGGCGAGACGGTCGGCGACGACGACGTGCGCGCGCTCGTGGAGCGCGGGCTCCACGCCGGCGTGTTCAAGCAGGCCGAGAAGGAGATGGTCGAGGGGGTGCTGTCCCTCGACAACCTTCCCATCACCGCGATCATGACGCCGCGATCAAAGATCGTCTTCCTCAACATCGACGACACCGAGGAGACGAACTGGCGCAAGATCGTGACGAGCGGCCACTCGTACTTCCCCGTGTACCAGACAAAGCGCGACCAGGTCGTGGGGATGGTCTCCGTGAAGGCGCTCTGGGCGCATTCGGCGATCGGCCTGCCCACGACGCTCAAGAACCTGCTGGTGCCCCCGCTGATCGCCCAGGAGTCGATGACGGCGACCCAGTTGCTCGAGCAGTTCAAGAAGACGGGGCGGCACACGGCCGTTGTCTCCGACGAGTTCGGCGCGATCCAGGGCCTGGTGACGCTGATCGACGTATTCGAGGCGATCGTCGGCGACCTGCCGGAGCCCGGGAGGCGCGACCGGGACATCGCGAAGAGGCAGGAGGACGGCTCATGGCTGGTCGACGCGGCGCTTCCGATCGCCGACTTCAAGGCGATCCTAGGGGTCTCCGGGCCGCTTCCAAACGAGGCGGAGGCCGAATACCGGACCGCCGGCGGGTTCGCCATCACGCAATTTGGGCGGATCCCGGTGCAGGGCGACCATTTCGAGTGGGGAGGCTGGCGGTTCGAGGTGGCCGAGATGGACCGGCGCCGGGTCGAGAAACTGACGGTCTTGCGCCCCGTTCCCACCGCCGCCAGGCCCGCCGGGGAGTAACCTGTTCGCAAGTCCCCTCATCTTGCAGTTGCATTCCGCCGCCGCGGCGCCGAACGTGAAATCGTGCCATGAGCGACTCATGCAAGACCCGTTCACCGGCCTCCAAACCCGAATCAGCGGGAGGCTCCTGCCGGGAGCGGGGGAGCGACTCGGTCTTCAGGACGATCACTGCCGACGACTGGAGGCGCTCGCTCGCCTCGGCAAGGCTGCAGCCGAATGCGGTCTCCGAGCAGATTCGGACCGCGATCTCGTCCTCCTCGCGGAAGACGAGGTGAGCCTCCTGGAGGGCGCGGGCGCCGAGTGGGCCGCGCTCGGCGCGGCCATCCGGGCCCTTCGCGCCAGCCTGCCGCTGCGCACCCTAGCGGACTTCGGGTTCTCCGAGGAAGAGGACAATCCCCTCGAGGAGGCCAACCCGCGGCTGCGCCAGATCGGGGTGGGCGTCGAGGCGTGGGCCTTCGCGTCGGTGGGCGAAGGCTCGGTGTACAAATTCTATCTGCCGCGGGAGCGGAAGCGCATCGGGAGCGAGTTCGGCTTCGAGCGCGGCGACGAGACGGCACTGCTGGCTGCGGCCCGGCTCGGCGACTACCGCGCGCTGCTGGAAAAGCTCCTGATCATCCAGGCGCTCGGCGGCATGGCGACGGAGGTCGTGGCGGTCACGCCCGAGGGCATCCTCGTCGCGAAGCAGACGCTCGGCGACCCGCTGCCGCAGGGCGACGACATGTCCGGCGACCTGCCGCCGTGCCTGATCGAGATCCCGTCGCGATTCCTGCGGGCAAACCGCGACCATCCCCGGCTGCTCTTCCTGGGAGAAACTCCCTACCTGGTGGCTGACCTGCACGCGCGCAACTTCGTGAGGGGCTCCGACGGGACGCTACGCGTGATTGACCTTGTGGCGGGCCCGTGGCCCGCGCCCGGCTCGATCGCGGCCCCTTTGGCCACCGAATGGCTTGAGCGGGTCCGGGCCGATCCCCACGCGCCGGCCCTGCCGGCCGCGCCGGACGAGGAATTATGAGGCCGGGGCCGGCCCGTCAGCTCTTGTCGTCCGCCAGGAAGGCGAGGATCACCTGGGCCTGCGTCTTGGTGGTGCCCTTGTAGTCGGCGTAGACGATCTTGCCTCCCTTGATCAGGTACGCCGACCGCTTCGCCAACCCGCCCGGGTACGTCGACACGCCGAAAGCGTTGATGACGCCGTCGTCGGTGTCCGCGATGAGGGTGAACGGCAGGCTGTACTTGTCCTTGAACGCCTTCTGGGCGGCCACGTCGTCGTGGCTGACGCCTATCACGGCGACTCCCTTGCCCGTCAGGCTCTCGTATCCGTCGCGCAGGGAGCAGCCCTGGGCGGTGCACCCCGGCGTGTCGGCCTTGGGGAAGAAATAGACCAGCGTGTATGTCTGCTTGGAATAGACGTCGGCGAAATTGAGCTTTTGGCCGGTTTCGGTGACGCCGGAAACCTCGGGGGCCTTGTCGCCCACCTTGAGCTCGGCCTTGGCGGAATTGGTCATAGTGAGCGCCGTTGAAACGGCGATGAGGGGGATAAGCAACGTTTTCATCGGGGCCGGAAACGTTGCGCCTGGGTTCCGGTTTTGCAAGCGGGCAGCGGGCGCCGGAATCCACGGGCCCCGCGACCTCTTTTTGGAACCTTTTGAGTCCGGCGGACGACTAAAAGCCGCCCTCAGGATGCCGGCCCTGCCCGGCATTGCATTTGTGCGCTTTCTCTGTAAGCAGCTTTAACCTTCATGCCATCCCCTTCGTCCCCAAGAACCCGCATGCCCAGCATCCGGTTCGCAGGATACATGCTCCTGGGCACTGTCGGCGCGACGCTCAGGGCCCAGGCACTCAACGCCGCCAGTGACGGCTTCGATCCCAACGCGAATGGAATAGTCAACGCGCTTGCGATCCAGCCCGACGGTAAGATCCTGATGGCTGGCTACTTCACGCAGCTTCATCCCTACGGCTACCCGGTCTCAAGCCACGCGTACATCGCCCGCCTGAACCACAACGGCTCGGTCGACGAGAGCTTCGGCCCGAACGCGAACGGCATCGTCCGGACCATGGCGCTCCAGCCTAACGGCCAGATCATCCTCGGCGGGGTTTTCTCGACGATTCAGCCCAGCGGGGGCGGTGCGCCGGTCACCCGCAATTACGCGGCCCGGCTGAACGCAAACGGGAACCTCGACCCGGCATTCAACCCGAACCCGAACGGCGTCGTCTACGCCATCGCGTACCAGCCGAACGGGCAGGTCGTGATCGGCGGCGCATTCACGACCGTCCAGCCCAACGGCGCGGCGAGCGCAACGACGCGCAATCACGTCGCGCGGTTCAATGTGGACGGCTCCCTGGACACAGGCTTCAATCCCAGCCCAAACCAGACGGTCCTTTCGCTCGCGGTCCAGCCCAACGGCCAGATCGTCATAGGCGGCGGGTTCTCGACGCTGAGCCCCGGCGGGTCGTCCGGCATTCCCCAGGCCCGCCAGTGCATCGCGCGCGTCAATTCGGACGGCTCGCTCGACACGGGGTTCGACCCGGAGGCGAACTACAGCGTGGACGTGATCATGATGCTACCGAACGGGCAGATGATCATCGGCGGCTCGTTCACAACGCTCCAGCCCAACGGTGCGACATCCACGCAGCAGGCCGACTTCATCGCGAGGCTCAACGCCGACGGGACTCTCGACCAGAGCTACGTCATAAATCCGCTCGCAAGCGTCCAGGCGGTCGCCCTTCAGCCCGACGGCAAGCTCCTGCTCGGTGGGACCTTCACGTCGGTCAATCCCGTGGACAGCCCCGCGGTCACGGCCATCAACTTCGTCGCGCGGATCAACACCGACGGGTCCCTCGACAGCACGTTCGACCCGGGCCCTAACCAGGCGGTCAACGCGATCGCGGTCCAGCAGGACGGCAGCGTGGTACTTGGCGGGTACTTCGAGGCGCTCCGCACGGCCGACTCCAGCACGTCCGTCACGCGCAACTTCATCGCCCGCGTCACGGGCGGCGGCGCGCTCGACCAGACGATGGCGCCGGACGCCCTGGGGTCCATCTACGCGAGCGTGCCGCTTTCCAACGGGCAGATGCTCATTGGGGGCGACTTCCAGAGCATAAATGGCGCCACCCGCCCCTACCTGGCCCGGCTGAACGCCGACGGCTCGCTCGACACCGCCTTCACGCCCACGCTCAACGGCGTCGTGCGGTCGATCTCGGTGGATTCCAGCGGAAAGGCCGTTGTGGGAGGGGGCTTTACATTGGTCGACGGGATCGCCCGGGGCT
>Ga0209415_10011697_pt1 | contig 14738 bp, 14 predicted proteins | sample PeaSoiSIISIP2007_FD_187696 | JGI IMG/M metagenome (GOLD analysis project Ga0209415, IMG submission 187696) | Peat soil microbial communities from Weissenstadt, Germany - SII-SIP-2007 (SPAdes) (version 2) | ecosystem: Environmental > Terrestrial > Soil > Wetlands > Peat | place: Germany...
GGCATCAACATCGAGATGATCTCGACCTCGCCGATCAAGATCTCCTGCGTGATCGCGGGCGACCGCGTGCCCGAGGCGGTGCGCGGGCTGCACGCGGCATTCGGCCTCTCCGGCGAGGGCACGATCGTCGCCGAGGACCCGTTCGGGGCGCCGCGATGAGCGCCGGCCCGCGTGTCGCGGTCGTCGGGGCGACGGGAGCCGTGGGGCGGATCATGCTCGAGGTGCTCGCCTCGCGCGGCTTTGCGGCGAGCGAGATCGTGGCGTTCGCCTCGCAGCGCTCGGCCGGGCGCGAGCTGCCTGGCGTCGGGCTCGTCGTGCCGCTGCGCGACGATACGATCGCCGGCTTCGACCTGGCGCTGTTCTCGGCGGGCGGCGCGACCTCGCGCGAGTGGGCGCCGCGCTTCGCGGCGGCCGGCGCGGTCGTCGTCGACAACTCGAGCGCCTGGCGGATGGACCCGCAGGTGCCCCTGGTCGTCAGCGAGGTCAACCCGGACGCGCTGTCGCGGACCCCGCGCGGCATCGTCGCCAACCCGAACTGCACGACGATGGTGATCATGCTGCCGCTGAAGGCGCTGCACGACGCCTTCGGGCTGCGCGAGATGGTCGCCACGAGCTTCCAGGCCGCCGGTGGCGCCGGCCGCAAGGGGATGGACGAGCTGGCGGCGCAGGTGCCGCTGCTGCACGACGCGCGCGAGGATCTGGTCAGCCGCGGCGCCGAGGCGATCGCCTCGATCGAGCATTCGATCCACGCCGCGCCACTCGCCTACAACGTCGTCCCCTGGCTCGGCTCGCCGGCCGCCGACGGCTACAGCGACGAGGAGCTCAAGCTGGTCAACGAGTCGCGCAAGATCCTCGAGCTGCCGGACCTCCGCGTCAGCCCGACCTGCGTGCGCGTGCCGGTGATGGTGGGCCACTGCGTCGAGCTGCGCGCGAGCTTTGAGCGCCCCGTGGACCACGCTGCCGCCGTCGCCGCGCTGGAGGCCTTTCCCGGGGTCGTGCTGGACGAGCTGCCGACGCCGGCGAAGTACGCCGGGCGCGACGAGGTGGCGGTCGGGCGGTTGCGCCGCGACCTCGGCGATGAGAACTCGCTGAACCTCTTCGTGGTCGGCGACAACCTGCTGAAGGGCGCCGCGCTGAACGCCGTGCAGATCGCCGAGCTCCTCGTTACGCGTGGGCTGCTCGGGCGCCCGCTCGCGACGAGCGCGAAGTAGCCGGTCGCGTCACGCGGCGGCCGCGGCGACCACGCTCTCGGTCCAGTCGATCACGGCGGTGGGCCTGACGATGTGGCGGCGGAAGCCGAGCGCCGCCGGGTCGAGGCCGAGCGCCAGTCCGACCAGCTGCGGCAGGTGCAGCACCGGCATCTTCAGCTCGCGCCCGACGACGGCCTCGGCAATCGGCTGCTGCAGGTCGAGGTTCAGATGGCAGAGCGGGCACGGCGTCACGACGCAGTCGGCCTGCGCGTCGACGGCGTCGCCGAGGTGGCGGCCGGCCTGCCGCAGCGACGCGGTCTTGTTCATCGTGATGATCGGGAAGCCACAGCACTTGTGCGACCCGGCGTAGTCGATCACCGTGCCGCCGAGCGCGTCGATCACCCGCTCGAGGTAGGTGTGGCGCGGATGGTCGTGGTCGATCCCCAGGCGCGCGGCGGGGCGCACGATGTAGCAGCCGTAGAAGGGGCCGACGCGCAGGTTGGTCAGCGGGCGGGTGACCTTCTGGCGCAGCGTGTCCAGGCCGATCTCCTCGACCAGCAGCCAGAGGAAGTTCTTGTTCGTCACGCCCGGCTCGTAGTGCAGGCCCTCCGAGGCCAGCGTGGAGTTGATCTGCGTGCGGTAGACGGCGCTCGCGTCCAGGCGCTCCTGGCACTCGGTCTGGGCTCCCTGGCAGGTCGAGCAGATGTTCATCATCAGCTCGCCGTCGGTCTGGCGGGCCATCGCGAAGGTGCGGGCGTTGAGCGTGTCGGCGAGCTCCTGGTTGTGCTCGGAGATCACGCCGGCGCCGCAGCAGTTCGCCCGGTCGAGCTCGATCAGCTCGATGTCGAGCAGTGGCGCGACGGCCGCCATCGCGCCGTGAAGCTCCGGGGTGAAGCCGCGGCTGACGCAGCCGGGCCAGTAGGCGACCTTCATCCTTTGGCCTCCGCCGTCTGGGGCTCATTGTCCTCGTCGGTGCCGCTGACGTAGAGGTTCAGCTCGTAGCGCTTCGGCTTGCTCTCGATCTTGTCGAAGATCGCGCGCAGCTCCTTGGAGGCCTTGTGCGGGTGAAGCAGCGCCTTGGCGGGGGTGATCTTGCCGCGCAGGACGCCGCGCAACGCGACCGGCAGCGAGGCGATCAGCTCCGGCACCGCGCGCGGGTTGAACTTGCCGCCGTATGAGTCCGGCAGCAGGTCGGCCTCGTGCAGCAGGCCGTTGCGGCGCACGTTCTTGACGAACGCGTGCTCGTGGCGGTAGCCGTTGTTGCGATCCTCGATGTGGTGGTCGGAGCCGGCGATGCGGCGCAGGCGCATGATCTGGCCCATCGGGTTGACCCCCTTCGGGCAGGCGTCGACGCATTTGAAGCAGTGCGTGCAGGTGTAGAGCCCGTGCGGGTCCTCGGAGAGGGCGGTGAGGCGCTCGCGGTGCTCGGCGTCACGCGGGTCGCCGACGAAGCGGTAGGCCTTGGCGAGCGCCGCCGGCCCGGTGAACTCGGGATCGACCTCCATCGCCAGGCAGTCCGAGACGCAGGCGCCGCATTGGATGCAGGCCATCGACTGGGTCACGTCGACCATCGCCTCGCGATCGACCAGGTACTCGCGCTCCGGCACCGGCTCGCGGCCGAGCAGCCACGGCGTGACCGACTGGATCTTCTTCCAGTGGACGGCGTCCATGTCCACGATCAGGTCCTTGATCACCGGCATGTTGCCCATCGGCTCGACGCTGATCACACCGTCGCTCGAGCGCTCGAGCGCCTCGTCGAGGTGGGTGTGACAGGCGAGGCCCGGCTGTCCGTTGATGCGCACGCCGCAGGAGCCGCAGATCGCGGCCCGGCACGAGCAGCGGATGCCGATCGAGCCGTCGAAGCGGCCCCTGGCCTGGAGGATGCCCTCCAGCACGGAGCGGTGCGGTTCCAGCTCGATCGTGTGCGACTCCCAGTACGGGGGCTCGCCGGTCTGCGGGTCATAGCGGCGCAGCCGCAGCGTGAACTCGCTCAACGGTCGTTCTCCTTCGGGCCTCTGTCCAGCTCGCGCGCCCTCGCCGGCATCAGTACTTGCGCTCCTCGGGCTGCCACTGGGTGATCGTCACGGGCGAGTAGGACACCTTTGGCGTCCCGTCCTCGCCCCGGGTGATGTCGATGTGCTTGAGCCACTCGGCGTCGTTGCGCTCCGGGTAGTCGGTGCGGTACTGGGCTCCGCGAGACTCCTTGCGCTCGAGCGCCGCGACGACCATCGCCTCGGCCGCGTCGAGCATGTAACCGAGCTCGATCGCGCCGAGCACGTCCTGGTTGAAGACGGTGCCGCGGTCGTCGATGTAGGCGCTCTGCGCCTCGTCCTTGAGCCGCGTCACGACCTCCAGGGCACTGTTCAGGCCGGTCTCGTCGCGGAACACGGCGACGTGCTGGTTCATCGTCGTCCCGAGCTCCTCCTTGATCTCGGAGATCCGCCGGCCGGCGCGCGGGCGGGCGATGATCTGCTCGATCGTCTCGGCGTCGCGGCGCAGATGCGCGCCCGAAACCGTCGGCATCGCCATCGAGCGTGCGCGCGCGGACGCGTGCTCGCCCGCCCGGCGGCCAAAGATCAGCGTGTCGAGCAGCGAGTTGGCGCCCAGGCGGTTGCCGCCGTGGACCGACACGCAGGCCACCTCGCCCGCGGCGTAGAGCCCGGGGATCGGCGTGCGCCCGTCCTTGTCGGTCTTCACGCCGCCCATGATGTAGTGCTGCCCCGGCTGGATGATGATCGGCTCGCGGGTGATGTCGACGCCGGCGAAGTCCTTGCCGATGTTGACGATCTCGCGCAGCGCCTCGAGCGTGCGCTTGCGTGGCACGACGGTGATGTCGAGGTAGATGCCGCGCCCGTCCGGCCCGACGCCGCGGCCCTCATTGATCTCGATCTGCTCGGCGCGCGAGACCACGTCGCGCGAGGCCAGCTCCATCTTGTTGGGGGCCGTCCTGGCCATGAAGCGCTCGCCCTCGCTGTTGAGCAGGTGCGCGCCCTCGCCGCGCGCCCCCTCCGTGATCAGGAAGCCGTTCTCGGCGAGCGTCGTCGGGTGGTACTGGATCATCTCCATGTCCATCAGCGGCGCGCCGGCGCGGTAGGCCTGGCTGATCCCGTCGGCGGTGCAGATCAGCGCGTTGGTCGTCGGCTTGAAGCACTGCCCGGCGCCGCCGGAGGCGAGGATCACGTTCTTGGCGGCGAAGGTCTCCATCCGCCCAGTCCGGATGTCGCGCGCCACGACGCCGGCGCAGCTGCCGTCGTCGTCGACGATCAGCGAGGTCACGAACCACTCCTCGAAGCGCTCGACCGTCGAGGAGTGCTTCATCAGCTGCTCGTAGAGGACGTGCAGGATCGCCTGTCCGGTGATGTCGGCGACGTATGCGGTGCGGTTCATCGAGGCGCCGCCGAAGGCCCGCAGGTCCAGCTCGCCGGCGTCGTTTCGGTGGAAGGTGACGCCGATGTGCTCGAGGTGCATCACCTCGCCGGGCGCCTCGCTGCACATCACCTCGATCGCATCCTGGTCGCCGAGGAAGTCGGAGCCCTTGACCGTGTCGTAGGCGTGCGAGCGCCAGTCGTCGGCCACGCTGATCGCCGCGTTGATGCCGCCGGCCGCCGCGACGGAGTGCGAGCGCACCGGGTGGACCTTGCTGATGATCGCCACCGAGACGCCCTCGCGCGCCGCCGCGAGTGCTGCGCGCTGGCCGGCGAGGCCGGCGCCGATGATCAGTACGTCGTGTTCGGGCATCGTTTGCTGGAGCGGTTCGGGGGGGTTGGCTCGGGGCCCGGACTCTATAGGGCGGCTGACGGATTCATCGCCCGCCGGATGCTCGGCAGCGTCAGCAGGCCCGCCAGCCTGCCGTCGGAGTCGACCGCGACGATCGCGCCGAGGCGGCGCAGTCCGTCGGAGCGAAGCGCCGTCTCGAGGCTTGCCGAGGCGTCGATCCGCCACGGCGGCGAGTCGACCGAGACCTCGCCGGCGGTGAGCGCCGGACGTCCCTCGCGCAGCTCATGCTCGACGCGTTCGCGCAGCAGCAGGCCGCGGTAGAGCCGGTCGCCGTCGGCGACGATCAGCCACGGGGTGACCGTTGCCTGGAAGTAGCGCGCGTCGGCGTCCAGCAGCGTCGTCTCCGACGGGACCGTCAGCGGCTCGCGATCCATGATGTCGGCGACGGTGACGTCGCGGATCAGCGAGCCTACCGTCGCCTGGGCCAGCGCCTGGTGCGCCGACTGCGCCAGGAACAGCCCGATCAGAACGAACCACAGCCCGCTGGTCGTGTAGCGCTCGAGGACCAGCGCCAGACCGCCGGCGATCACCACGATCCCGAACGCCTGACCGATCCGGGCGCAGGCGCGCGTCGCGCGGTTGGGGTCGCCGGTGATCCGCCAGACGACGGCGCGCGCCATCCGGCCACCGTCCAGCGGGAAGGCCGGCAGCAGGTTGAAGACGAGCAGCACGAAGTTGATCAGCGCGAGCCAGGCGAGCAGCACGAGCGGCGCGCCGACGTGCAGCCCTGACTCGAGCAGCGCCACGTCGAGGAAGTGGCTGAAGCTGCCGAACGCGAGCCCGAGCGCCACGCACAGCGCGATCACCAGGACGTTGACGGCGGGGCCGGCGGCGGCCATGCGGAACTCGGCGCCGGGGGTGAGCGTCTCACCGCGCGTGCGCGTGAAGCCGCCGAGCGCCCAGAGGTCCACGCCCTCGATCGCGAGCCCCTGATGGCGGGCGACCAGCGCGTGGCCGAGCTCGTGTGCGACGACCGTGCCGAAGAAGAGGAGCGCTCCCGCGACGGCGACGACGAACGCCTGCGTGCTGTCCGGGAGGATCTGGCCGAAGTAGCCGTTCAGCGCGTAGATCACGAAGAACAGCACCACGAACCACCACCGGCTGACGCCGACGCGGATGCCGAACAGCTGCCCGAGCCTGATCGTGTCGGAGCCCCGCACTCGTCAATCCTACGGTGAGGAGCGATAGCATCGCCCCCCCAAGCGAAAGGAATCACCGTTGGCCCACGAAGTGACTTTCATCCCCGGCGACGGGACCGGACCCGAGCTTGCGGAGGCCACCCGCCGCGTGCTCGAGGCGACCGGCGTCGCATTCGACTGGGACGTGCAGCAGGCGGGCATCGACGAGTTCGAGACCTCGGGCAACCCGTTCCCGCCCGCCACGCTGGACTCTCTGAAGCGGACGAAGGTCGGCATCAAGGGGCCGACGACGACACCGGTCGGGTCCGGCTTCCGCTCGGTCAACGTGCTGCTGCGCAAGGAGCTGGACCTCTACGCCTGTGTTCGCCCCTGCAGGGCCTACGCCGGCGTGCGCACGCGCTTCCCCGAGACCGATCTGGTGATCATCCGCGAGAACACCGAGGATCTCTATGCCGGAATCGAGTTCGAGCGCGGCACGCCGGAGAACGCGCGCGTGCGCGAGCTGCTCGCCGAGCTGGGGTCGGTGGTGCGCGAGGACTCGGGGATCTCGATCAAGCCGATCTCGGTCTTCGGCTCCGAGCGTATCGTCGAGGCCGCGTTCGACTACGCCAAGCGCAACGGCCGCCACAAGGTCACGGCCGTGCACAAGGCGAACATCATGAAGTTCACCGACGGCCTGTTCCTGGAGGTCGCGCGCGAGGTCGCGACGCGACACCCCGAGATCGCGTTCGAGGACCGCATCGTGGACAACCTCTGCAATCAGCTCGTATCGCGGCCGGAGGAGTACGACGTGCTGGTGCTCCCGAACCTCTACGGGGACATCGTCTCCGACCTGGGCGCCGGCATGATCGGCGGCCTCGGCTTCGCCGGCGGCGCCAACATCGGCACCCACGCCGCGGTGTTCGAGGCGACGCACGGCTCCGCGCCCAAGTACAAGGGACTGAACAGGATGAACCCGACGGCGCTGATGCTCTCCGGCGTCTACCTGCTCGCTCACCTCGGCGAACAGGAGGCCGCGGATCGCACGGAGCGTGCGATCGGCGAGGTCATTCGCAAGGGGGAAAAGGTCACCTACGACCTGAAGGCCGACCGCAACGACCCAACCGCCGTCGGCACCTCGCAGTTTGCCGACGCCGTCATCGAGGAGATGGGCCGATGAGCAGTCCCGTGAGGGTCGCCGTGACCGGCGCCGCCGGCCAGATCGGCTACGCGGTGCTGTTCCGCATCGCCAGCGGCGCGATGCTCGGTCCCGACACGCCGGTCGAGCTTCGCCTGCTCGAGATACCGTCGGCGGTGAAGGCGGCCGAGGGCACGGCGATGGAGCTCGACGACTGCGCCTTCCCGCTGCTGGCCGGGATCGAGATCACAGACGATCCGTCGGTCGCCTTCGACGGCGTCAACATCGCGCTGCTGGTCGGAGCCCGCCCGCGCGGGCCCGGCATGGAGCGCGCCGACCTGCTGGAGGCCAACGGCGGCATCTTCAGGCCGCAGGGCCAGGCGATCAACGCCGGGGCGGCGTCCGACGTGCGCGTGCTGGTCGTCGGCAACCCGGCCAACACCAATGCGCTGATCGCGATGTCGCACGCGCCCGACGTGCCGCCGGAGCGCTTCAGCGCGATGATGCGCCTGGATCACAATCGCGCCCGCGGGCAGCTCGCGGCGAAGGCCGGCGTGGGCGTCGCCGAGGTGACGAACATGACCGTCTGGGGCAACCATTCGGCCAGCCAGTACCCCGACATCTTCCATGCGAAGGTGGGCGGGCGTGCCGCCGCCGAGGTGGTCGGCGACCGAGCCTGGCTCGAGGGCGAGTTCATTCCGACCGTGCAGAAACGCGGCGCCGCGATCATCGAGGCGCGCGGTTCATCGAGCGCCGCCTCGGCCGCCAACGCGGCGATCGACCACGTCCGTGACTGGATGACCGCCACGCCGTCCGGGGACTGGGTGTCGATGGCGGTGCCCTCCGACGGCTCCTACGGTGTGCCGGAGGGGATCCTGTCCGGCTTCCCGGTCACGACCTCCGGCGGCAACTACACGATCGTGGCGGGATTGGAGATCGACGACTTCTCGCGCGCGCGGATCGACGCCAGCGCGGCCGAGCTGGTCGACGAGCGCGACGCCGTGCGCGGGCTGGGCCTGCTCGGCTGACGCGGCAGCGGGTCGCCTGCCCGGGTCGGGCAGGTTCCGACCGCGGCGAGGGCGGCGCGGGCCGGAGCCCGCTCACCGCCCACCGCGGTCTGCGGCGCTCAGCTTCAGGCGTGGTGCCAGCCGCGGTCGCGCTTGACGACCTTGCCGTCCTTCTCGAGACCCGGGAGCACCCGGTAGAGGTAGTTCTGCTTGATCCCCATCGCGCTCGCGATCTCGGGAATCGTGATCCCGGGCTTGGACTTCACCAGCTCGAGTGTCTGCAGCGCCCGGGTGCCGGAGCCCCGCGGACGACCACGGCGACCGCCGGTCGCCGGCTTGCGTGCGCGCGCGGTGCGGGCCGGGGCCGCCCGGCCTCGCCTGGCGCGGGCAGGGCTCGCCGCAGCAGCACGAGTGGCGCCGGGAAGGCCGGCCAGCGCAGCGGCAGCCGCCTCCAGCTGGCGGTACTCGGCGACGAGCGGTTCGAGCTCGCGGAGGCGAGCGGCGATCTCCTCACGCTTCGTCTTCAGAAAATCACTCACAGATAATTCCTCGGTTCGATTCGGTGGTTGGCGTGGCAGCGAATACTGTCAACAAGATAATGGCAGGTGTGAACCCGCGGCGGCCGTCGCGCTCGCCGCGTTGCACAGATATGCAAACGGCGCGCCCTGTCAGGAGGGTGGCGTCTGCTCGTCCGCGGCAACGTCGTCCTGCGGCCTTCCGCGCGTGTAGAACCAGACGCCACCACCGATCAGCAGCAGGACCGCGACGACGCCGGCGGCGATGTAGCGAAGTGTGTGATGCACCGCGGGCCGCTTGGCGTAGACGGGTGTGACGCCGTGGTGCAGCAGCGTGTCGACGAGGAGCCTGTCGTCCGAGGCCGGGTATCGGACCAGCGGTCTGGAGCCGTTGGCGAGTGTGACCCGAACGTGGTGATCGGCCTTGTCGACCGTTGCCGCGACGACGCGCTGGGGGCTGCCCTTCTTGGCGTCGATCTGAGTCAGCAGCACCGCGTAGGTCTCCGTCGGCGCGGGCGCCGCGGCGAGCGCCACGGGCGTCGCGACGAGCCCCGTCCCGGCGAGCGCGAGCGTGCCCAGCAGCGCAAGGGTCACGAGTCGCATGGCCGGCCGTGGCATCGCTGGACAGTATCGACGCCGGCGCGCGGGCGTCGTGCTCAGGCCGGCGGGCGCTCGATCAGGGCGCGCAGGGCGGCGAGCGAGCGGTCCGCCTCACGCTGGGGCACCTGGCCCATCGCGGCGCGGCTGGCGAGCGCCCCGACCGCACCGAGTGGGGCGACGAACTCGTTCTGATAGTCGAACCGCGTTCCCTCGGCGGTCGCGGTGAGGCGATATTCGATGTGTGCGACCGAACGCGCCGGGCCGCGACCGTCCCAGAGCGCGTACCTGGGCTCGCGGCACTCCACCAGCAGCCACTGCACGCGGATGTCCGCGCCGCGCACGTGCAGGGTCTGCTCCATCGTCGAGCCCGCGCGCGGCGTCTCACTGGAGAGCGAGCGAAGCTCGCGATGGATCGTCACCCATTCGCCGAAGCGGCGCGGATCCATGACCACGGCCCAGACCGCCGGCGGCGGCGCCGCGATCGCGATCGAGCTGCGCACGACGCTCACGCCTCACCTGCGGTCTCGAGCTGGTCCCATTCGTGCAGCGCGTGCTCGACGGCGGCGTCGAATCCGTGCAGCGGCACTCCGAACGCCGCTCGGGCCGGCTCGTCGTCCGCCAGCAGCTCGTGGCGCAGGCTGCGCATCAGCGGCCCGAGCAGCTCGGCGGGCTGGCCGCTTACGCGCGCCGCCAGCGCGCTCGTCAGCGCGCCCGGCGCGAGCGGCAGGCGGAGGGTCGGGCGGGCGAGCAGCAGCAGACCGGCGATCCGCTCGATCATCGCGCCGTAGGAGAGCACCTCCGGGCCGGCGATGTCGTAGGCGGCTCCGCCGACGCCGGAGGCCGGCGCGGCCGCCGCCAGGTAGGCGATCGCGTCGCGCTCGTCGATCGGCTGGGTCCGGTTGCGCCGCCACGGCGGCAGCGGGACCATCGGCAGGCGCTCGATCAGCCGCACGATCGCGCGAAACGATCGCGAACGGGCGCCGATCACGAGCGACGCGCGAAAGGCGACGCTGTCGGGCACCGCCTCGAGCAGGATGCGCTCGACCTCGCCGCGGCTCGCGAGGTGAGCCGAGCTTCGGCCCTCGCGCGGGAGCAGGCCGCCGAGGTAGACGATGCGACGCACGCCGGCCTGGGCGGCCGCGGCGGCGAAGCGCTTCGCCGCGATGCGGTCGCGGCGCGCGAAGCTCGACTCGGAGCTCGGCTCCATCGAGTGGATCAGGTAGTAGCAGACCTCGACGCCGTCCAGGGCTCGTTCGAGGCCCTCGCCGCGAAGGGCGTCGCCGCGGACCACCTCCAGGGGCAGGTCGGCGGCCACGCGAGCCGGCTCGCGGGACAGGCCGCGCAGCTCGTGGCGGCCGCCGAGCGAGCGGGCGAGAGCCTCGCCAACGGCGCCACTCGGGCCGGTGATCAGGATCCGCATCGCCTCCCACTGTAGAGGCGCGAGCGTCCCGCGAGGGGCCGCATGGGCGCCCGTCCGGTCGCGTCCCAGGGGACCTCTGCGCCCACGGCCACCGGCGCTGCGCGGAGGCCCATAGCGCACCCCGGAGCGCGCGTCCAGAGCGGCCCGCGCAAACTGCGGGGTTTGTTCTCAGTAACGGGGTAAGCTTACGCCACCATTGAAATAAACTGGCGCATTTGCAGGCAATTCATTGGGCGACGGACGTTTTTAGCGGGTATTGCGAGAAGGCCGCGACCGGTGTCCGGCGAGGCTTGCTTTGATCCACGCGGTCGCAGTATCGACGTCGAAAGGAAGCTCCGCCGTGGCCCGCACCGCCGCACGCGCACCGAGTTGTGACGACTGCTTCTTTAGCCGCAACCTGCTCTGCGCGCTGCCCGAGCCGGCGCCCTGCGCGACCTTCCGTCCCTACCACCCGGACGGTCTTCGACCGCCGCAACAGCTCCGCTTCGTCTTCCGCGCCGACCGGCGCACGCGCGCGGCCTGGGCCTTTCCGAGCGCGCAGGAACAGGCGGCGCTGTACGCCTGATCGCGGGCCGGCCGCCCGTGCGGTCGCGCGCCGGTTTGACTGCGCGGTGTCGAAGATGCTTTGATGCGCGCGCCCGTCGCGCACCCATTCCGCCTTGCCGCGGGCCGGCGTCACCCCGAACCTCCCGTGTCCATCCGCCTCATGATCCTCGGCAAGAGCCCGTCCTGGCAGGACCGCGACGGTGCCTGCACCGGATACCTGCTCGAGGTCGGCGGGCTGACGCTGCTGCTCGACTGCGGCAGCGGCGTGTTCGCAAAGCTGCGCCAGCACGCCGACTACGCATCGATCGATGCGGTGATCATCTCGCACCTGCACGCCGATCACACGCTCGATCTGGTCCCGTTCGCCTACGCCCTGAAGTTCGGGCCGGAGCTCCGCTCGGACCGGCCGGCGCTGCACGCGCCGCCCGGCGCCGGTGCGGCGTGGAGGCGCCTGTGCGGCGCCTGGGGGAGCGAAACCCTGATCGAGGACGCGTTCGAGCTGCGCGAGTACGACCCCGCGGGCGAACTGGAACTGGACGGCGTTCGCGTGCGGTTCCAGCCGGTGCCGCACTACGTGCCGACCTACGCGGTCGAGATGCGCGCCAGCGGCGAGACGCGCCGGCTCGTCTTCAGCGCCGACTGCGGACCCAACGAGGGGCTCGTCGAGTTCGCGCGCGGCGCCGAGCTGCTGCTGATCGAGGCCACGCGTCCCGACGAGCCGCTGCGCTCCGACGAGGATCCCAACGAGCCCCCGGGCCATCTCACGGCCACCGAGGCGGGCGAGATCGGCAGCCGCTCCGGCGCCGGCCGGCTGGTGCTGACGCACTACTCCGATCAGCTCGATCCGGCGGTGGTTCGCGCCCAGGCCGAGGCGGCCTTCGGGCGTCGAGTCGAGCTCGCCAGCGAGGGCGATCAGTACGAGATCTGAGGGCGTCCAGCCGCCGTCCAGCCGATGTCGCGATTGCCTGCAGGAGCGCATGCGCGGATGGATATAGTGGGATCGATGGCCTCCAGGGCGCAGCGGTCCAAGAAGCAGCCTGCCGGCGCCGGCGAATCCGAGCAGGCCGAGGGCGTCTCGCGTCGCAAGCGTCATCCGGGACGGGTCGTCGTCCGGGCGCTGTTGCTGAGCGGGGTGGTCGCGGTCGTGACCAAGCCGGAGGTTCGAAACCGCCTGCTCGACGCGCTGTTCGGCCCCGAGGAGCAGTTCGACTACGACTCGGCGACCGAACCCGCCGCGTCCACGCTCGACGACGAGGGGCCCGTGCCGCGATCGGACGAGCCGCCGCCGGCACATAGCTGGGAACCGGCGTCGGAGCCGCCGCCCGTGCACGCCTGGGAACGGCCCCCGGCGAGCGAACGAGAGGACATGCCGAAGGAGGTCATCCTCGAGGCCTGGGAGCCGTCCGTCGACGACGAGCGGGCGCACGACGACGTCGAGGAGGGCGAGGAGGAGCCGATCGTCTGGTCGCCCGGCATGCGGACCGAGCCGGACGACGAAGCCGACCGCAGCGAGGAGGCGGTCGCGCCGGCTCACGAGCCGGCGCCGGCGCCGGAGCCGGAGCCGTGGTACCGACCGGATGAGCCTCCGGCCGGCGAGGAGCCGCCGGCTGAGCCGTGGTCGCTGCACGAAACGACTTTGCCGCCGAGCGAAGGTCAGGAGCCCTGGGCGAGCGCCGACGAGGCGCCGGCGCCGCCCGATGATCCGCCGACGGCGCCTTCGGCAAGCTGGTCGCGCTCGGCCGAGCCGACCCCCGCCTACGAGATGTGGTCGCGGATCGACGAGCCCTCGATCCCCTCGCATGAGCCTCCGACCGGCACCGACGAGCCGCAGAGCTGGGCGGACCCGACCGCGATGGCGGCCCACGAGCCGGAGGGCGAGACCTTCCAGCCGGAGACCGCCGTGAGCGACGAGCCGGCGGGCGAGGCCTATCGGCCGGAGACCGCGGTGATCGACGAGCCGCAGAGCTGGGCTGATCCGACGGCGACGGCGGCCCATGAGCCGGAGGGCGAGACGGCGTTGAGCGACGAGCCGGCGGGCTGGGCTGATCCGACGGCGACGATGGCGGCCCATGAGCCGGAGGGCGAGACCGCGTTGAGCGACGAGCCGGCGGCCTGGGCTGATCCGACGACGACGACGACGGCGGCCCATGAGCCGGCGGGCGAGACCTTCCAGCCGGAGACCGCCGTGAGCGACGAGCCGGCGGGCGAGACCTATCAGCCGGAGCACGCCGGCGTGGCCGACGATGTAGACGAGCTCGCGCCGGAGGCCGAGACGGACGCCCTCCACGAACCGTCCGACGCCGCGCCGGCGCACGGGGACGAGGGTGAGCCCGAGGACGGCGAGCACGAGCGCGAGGCAGGCGAGCCGGCGGCCGGAGCCGACCAGCCGCTCGAGCCGGCACCCGCGAGCGGCGAGGACGCGCCGGACCCGTCCGCCGAGGAGCCGGAGCCGCCGGGGATCGGCGAGGCCAGCTCGCCGCGTGCCGGCTGGTGGATCCCGCGGCGGCGTCGCAGCGAGCCGACGCGCGAGCCGCCGATCTGGGACTGAGGTGGCCGGGCCGCAGGCCCCCCAGGCGGAGCCCCCTGCGGGCGGAGCCCCTGCGAAGCCGGCGATCCTCGTCTAGGAGGAGGGCTTCGGCGAGTTCCACGTCGCCGCGAGGCGGGCGGCCAGCTCGCTGGCGAGGCCGTCGATCGCGAGGCGCTCCTGGGCGAGCGAGTCGCGGTCGCGCACCGTCACGGTCGCGTCGCGCAGGCTGTCGTGATCGATCGTGACGCACCAGGGCGTGCCGATCTCGTCCTGGCGGCGGTAGCGCCGGCCGATCGAGCCGCCGTCGTCGTACTCGCACTGGAGCTCGTCGCGAAGGGCGTGGTGGATCTCGCGCGCCAGCTCGGGCTGACCCTCCTTGCGCAGCAGCGGCAGGATCGCGACCTTGACAGGGGCCAGGCGCGGGTGCAGGCGCAGCACCGTGCGCGTCTCGCCCTCGAGCTGCTCCTCGTCGTAGGCGTCGACGAGGAAGGCGAGCGTCGCGCGGTCGGCGCCCGCCGCCGGCTCGATCACGTGCGGCACGTAGCGCTCGCCGCTGGCCTGGTCGAACCACTCGAGCGTCTCGCCCGAATGGCTGGAGTGCTGGGTCAGGTCGAAGTCGCCGCGGTTCGCGATGCCCTCCAGCTCGGACCAGCCGATCGGGAACAGGTACTCGATGTCGCTCGTTTGCGAGGAGTAGTGCGAGAGCTCGTCGGGCTCGTGCGGGCGCAGCCGCAAATGGTCGGCGCGCACGCCGAGCCGCAGGTACCAGTCGCGGCGCGCCGCGGTCCAGTACTCGAACCACTGTGCCGCCTCGGCCGGCGGCACGAAGAACTCCATCTCCATCTGCTCGAACTCGCGCGTGCGGAAGATGAAGTTGCCGGGCGTGATCTCGTTGCGGAA
>Ga0209415_10011698_pt1 | contig 14738 bp, 13 predicted proteins | sample PeaSoiSIISIP2007_FD_187696 | JGI IMG/M metagenome (GOLD analysis project Ga0209415, IMG submission 187696) | Peat soil microbial communities from Weissenstadt, Germany - SII-SIP-2007 (SPAdes) (version 2) | ecosystem: Environmental > Terrestrial > Soil > Wetlands > Peat | place: Germany...
ATACAAGGCGGCGCCGGACGTCGCGGCGCCGGTCCCCTACGACTGGAGCGGCTACCATGTCGGCGGCAACGTCGGCTACAGCTGGGGCAGGGCCGACACCGCGTTTGCGGTCACGAACTTTCCGCTCGCCCCGATCTCGACGACGATGAACGGCTGGGTCGCCGGCGCCCAGGTCGGCCGAGACTGGCAGCTGAGCAAAATCGTGCTCGGCATCGAAAGCGACATCGAGGCCACTGGCCAGCGTGGCGCCTCAGGCGTGGGTCCGAGCACGGTGTGCCCGCCGCGGATCAGGACCTGCCTGACCGGGAGCGGCACCCTGGATGAGAAGCTGCCCTGGCTCGTCACGCTCCGCGGCCGCCTCGGCGTCACCCCGATGGATCGCCTGCTGGTGTACGATTGGACCGCCAAGGTCGAGGTTCTCCGCCTGGACCTCGAGAACGCCTACAAGGCGGTCTCCGGTCCGAACGGTCTGGCGTCCGGAACGGCGAGCAACCGCGTCACCGACAACATCGCCAGGATCGGCGCCAATTACCGGTTCGACCTTCCGGCGCTCGCGTTCGCATCGCAGTAGTCGTCGCGACATCGTTCCGGCGCGCCGCAGCCGTTTCGCTCGACTGAGCTGCACGAGGACGGGTTGAGCGTGATAGTGCGGGTTCGTCGATTGCGGCACAAAGTGGGCAACGACCATTGACGATTTTGCCGCGAAGTTGCCCAAAGGTCACAGCACTCCCGCTGGTGGTATCCTGGCCGAACGGTGAGGGTGTTCAGTCGATTCGGAGGCTATCATGAGAAGAATTCTTGGCCTTGGTTGTCTCGCGGCGCTTGGCCATCGGCGGCGTGGCGCAGGCGGCGGATCTGCCGGCACCGGCGTACAAGGCGCCGGTCGTGGCGGCGCCGATCCCCTACAACTGGACCGGTTTCTACATCGGCGGCAACGGCGGCTACAGCTGGGGCAACGCCAACGACTCCGACACATTCGGCGCCTTTCCAATCGCTACCGGCTCGACGAACATGAACGGCTGGGTGGCCGGCGGTCAGCTGGGCTATAATTGGCAGGTGAACAATTACGTGTTCGGCCTCGAGGCCGACGCGCAGGGCACCGGCCAGAGAGGCACCTTCGGCTTCGGCACCGGGCCGGTATGTCCGCTGTTCACTATCGCGGTCCTGCCCTGTGTGACTTCGGCCCTTGGCGTCGAGGAGAAGCTGCCCTGGTTCGGCACGTTCCGCGGCCGTCTCGGCTTCACACCGTTCGATCGCGGGCTGCTCTACGTGACGGGCGGCCTCGCCGTTGGTCAGGTCGACACCAACGCCACCTTGACGGCGACCACGGCCTTCCTCGGCGGCCCGCCGCTTGCCACCGCAACCGCGGCGGCCAGCGCCAGCACCACCCGCGTCGGGTGGACTGTCGGCGCCGGCTTCGAATGGGCGGTGTGGGACAATTGGACCGCGAAGGTCGAGTATCTCTACCTCGACCTCGGCACGGTCAGCGACACCTTCACGGGCCTTGGAGCGGCGACGCTGGTGACGAGCAGCCGCATCACCGACAACATCGCCCGGTTCGGGATCAACTACCGCTTCGGGGCTCCGCCGCCGGCGGTCGTGACCAGATACTGATCATTTTGTCATTGCGGCGAAACGGCCCCGGCTTCATTTTGATGCGTCGGCTTCAGCACCGCGCCGGTATGCGCACGCGTCATTTTCGGCGCGGTTCAGGCTGCCTGCCAGACCGCGACCGGCAGCGTCGAGGACAAGCTGCCCTGGTTCGGCACCTTCCGCGGCCGCCTCGGCGTCACGCCGACCGATCGCGCGCTGCTCTACGTGACCGGCGGCCTCGCCGTCGGGCAGGTCGACACCAACTTCACCCTGACCAGGACGTCGACCGGGCTCGGCGTCCCGATTGCCCCACTCATCATAGCCACATCGGCAACCACGACCGCGAGCACAACCGCGACCCGCGTCGGCTGGACGGTCGGCGCCGGCGGCGAATGGGCCTTCTGGGGCAATTGGAGCGTGAAGCTCGAATACCTCTACGTGGACCTCGGCACCGTCAGCGACACCTTCACGGGCCTTGGAGCATTCACCACGCTGGCGACGAGCAGCCACGTGACCGACAACATCGCCCGAGTCGGGCTGAACTACCGGTTCGGTGCCCCGCCGGTCGTGGTGGCGACGCGGTAGTGATACCCTGTCCAGGCAAGGCCCGCGAAGTCCTCGAAGCCCTGGTCGGTTTCTCGATCGGCTGATCGCACAGCCCGACGCAATATGTCGGTCTCGCGCGAGAGTCTCGCGCGAGCGGCAGGTTGCGGCGCGGCGCTATGGCACACGGAGCCTCCGGCTTCCGCGCCCATCGGCCGGCATTCCCCCGACGAGCTCGACACGATTTTGCGTGTGCGCGACTCGATTTTTGCCGGTGCGATTCCCATTTAGGTCATCGGGAACACGCCGCCGCGTTAGCCGACGGCGAAACTGATCGGCCGATCGGCGGCCAGTTGGGGTCGGGCAATGGCTGCGCGAAACATGCAGACGTGGATGTGGTCCGAGGCGTGCGGGATGCTCGAGCGCGCCGAGCGCATGCACCGTCAGTTCTTTCAATTGCAGGCATCGGGGCGGACGCCGGCGTGGGAGCCCCCGGCCGACGTCGTGGAGACGGCCCGCGAGGTCGCCGTGATCGTGGCCCTGCCGGGCGTCGACCCCGACACCGTCGAGGTGATGCTGGACGGCCGTGCCCTGGTGATCGCCGGCGTCCGCGCGCTTCCGACGACGCTGCGCAACGCGGTGTTTCATCGGGTGGAGCTGCCGCAAGGCCGCTTCGAGCGGCGGCTCGAGCTGCCGGTCGGCCGCTACGCCGGGGTCCGGCGCGACGCCGCCCACGGATGTCTGCTGATCAGCTTGCAAAAGGCGGAGTGAACGATGCGCCCAGATCCGATTGTTGTGAATGGCGCGGGTTCTCAGAGGCGAACCGGCATGCAGCTCGCCGGAGCGCTCGCCGGCGAGATCCGAGCCGACGCCCTGCGGGCGCCGGCCGATGCCGGACGGCCGATCGCCGAATTGCCCGAGGACGCCCTGATCATCCTGCCGGCGCGCAATTTCGTGCTGTTCCCCGGCATCGTGTTTCCGCTCAGCATCGGCCGACCGGCGTCGATCGCGGCCGCGCAGGAGGCGGTGCGCCTGCAGCGCCAGGTCGGCGTGGTGCTGCAGCGCGACGGCGAGCAGAACGATCCGGCGCCGATCGACCTGCACCGGATGGGCACGGTGGCGAACATCGCCCGTTATGTCACGGCGCCGGATGGCGGCCACCACCTGATTTGCCAGGGCGTCCAGCGATTCCGCATCATCGAGTTCCTCAACGGCTGGCCGTTCTTCGTCGCCCGGGTGGAGCGGATCGAGGAGCCCGACGCCGAGGGCCCGGAGATCGAGGCGCGCTTCGTCAACCTGCGGCGCCAGGCGCTCGAGGCCTTGGGGCTGCTGCCGGGCGTGCCGCAGGAACTCGTCGGCACCATCCAGTCGGTGGCCGCGCCGAGCCAGCTCGCCGACCTGGTCGCCGGCTACATGGACCTGAAGCCCAACGAGAAGCAGGAGATTCTCGAGACCGTCGGCATCGTGCCGCGGCTCGATCGGGTCTCCCGCCTGCTCGCCGGCCGGCTCGAGGTTCTGCGGCTGTCCGAGGAGATCGGCAAGCAGACCAAGGCGTCCCTCGACGAGCGTCAGCGCGAGGTGCTGTTGCGCGAGCAGATGGCGGCGATCCAGCGCCAGCTCGGCGAGGGCGACGGCAAGGGCGCCGAGATCAAGGAGCTCGACGAGGCGATCACCAAGGCGCAGATGCCGAAGGAGGTGGAGGAGCAGGCGCGCAAGGAGCTGCGCCGGCTCGAGCGCATGTCCGAGGCCTCGCCCGAGCACAGCATGGTGCGCAGCTATCTCGACTGGCTGATCGAGCTGCCGTGGGCGCTGCCGGAGGACAAGCCGATCGACATCGGCGAGGCGCGCCGCATCCTCGACGAGGACCATTTCGGCCTGGAGAAGATCAAGCGCCGCATCGTCGAATATCTGGCGGTGCGCAAGCTCGCGCCGCATGGCAAGGCGCCGATCCTGTGCTTCGTCGGTCCGCCCGGCGTGGGCAAGACCTCGCTCGGCCAGTCGATCGCCCGTGCGATGGGGCGGAAGTTCGTGCGCGTGAGCCTCGGCGGCGTGCACGACGAGGCGGAGATCAGGGGCCACCGGCGGACCTATATCGGCGCCCTCCCCGGCAACATCATCCAGGCGATCCGCAAGGCGGGTGCCCGCAATTGCGTGATGATGCTCGACGAGATCGACAAGCTCGGCTCGGGCATCCATGGCGACCCCGCGTCGGCGCTGCTCGAGGTGCTCGACCCCGAGCAGAACAACAGCTTCCGCGACAACTACCTGGCGGTTCCGTTCGACCTGAGCCGGGTGGTGTTCATCACCACCGCCAACGTGCTCGACACCATTCCGGGCCCGTTGCGCGACCGTATGGAGATCATCGCGCTCACCGGCTACACCGAGAGCGAGAAGCTGCAGATCGCGCGGCGCTATCTGGTGCGCCGGCAACTGGAGGCGAACGGACTGACGGCCGAGCAGGTGGAGGTCACCGACGGGGCGCTGCGCGAGATCATCCGGCACTTCACGCGCGAGGCCGGCGTGCGCAACCTCGAGCGCGAGATCGGCCGGGTGCTCCGTCACGCTGCCGTGCGCATCGCCGAGGGCGAGACCAGGCACCTGCGCATCGACCTGGCGGAGCTTCCCGCGATCCTCGGAGCGCGGCAGATCGAGGACGAGGTGGCGATGCGCGTGAGCGTGCCCGGCGTCGCCACCGGGCTCGCATGGACGCCGGTCGGCGGCGACATCCTGTTCGTCGAGGCGACGCGCATTCCCGGCGGCGGCAAGCTGATCCTGACCGGCCAGCTCGGCGACGTGATGCGCGAGAGCGCGCAGGCGGCGCTCAGCCTTGTCAAGAATCGCGCCGCCTCGATCGGGATCGATCCGGCGCTGTTCGAGAAGAGCGACATCCACATCCACGTGCCGGCGGGCGCCATCCCGAAGGACGGGCCGAGCGCCGGCGTGGCGATGTTCATGGCGCTCGTCTCCCTGCTCACCGGTCGCACCATCCGGCGCGACACCGCGATGACCGGCGAGATCAGCCTGCGCGGCTTGGTGCTGCCGGTCGGCGGCATCAAGGAGAAGACCGCCGCGGCCGCCCGCGCCGGCCTCGGCCGGGTCATGCTGCCGGCACGCAACCGCAAGGACCTCGAGGACATTTCCGAGGAGGTCAAGCAGCAGCTCGAGTTCGTGTGGCTGGAAACGGTCGCCGACGCGATCGCGGCCGGGCTGGACGTTCAAACGGTGGAGACGGCCGAAGGCAGCGCACGCGCCGCGTGAGCGGAGCGCTCACAGGCCGCGAATGCGCCATCCATGACCTTGCCTCATCGGGTCAATGCGCCCTGGCCGAAGGCGGGATGATATTCAGCGGCCGCCCGATCGGCGCCGGCTTCGGGTGCCGCGGCCTCGATGCCGTGGCGGTGGCGTAGCCGTGCGGCCGGGCACGAAGGCGCTTGGCATGCTGGGGCTTGGCGCGATGGCGCCTGACGGCGTGCTGCAGCCTCGCGCGGCCGGGCCGGGATTGCCAGATTGGGTCGTCATACGGATTGACGTCGATCTCGCCCGACTGCGCCGGCGGGGTCGCGGCGGACTCGCTCACTGCGGCCTGAACGCCCGCATGTGCGGCGTGCGCGACCAGAACCGCACCGAGTAGAATCCATCCCGCCCTGGTCATCCGCAACGGCTCTTGATCGCCGGCCCGGCGGCCGCGCGATCACGTGCCACCCCGACGGAACAACGGTCCTTACAATCCTGGAGTTCCGTCGAAACGCCATGCTACGGCCAATCTCGCCGCCGCGATAGATCGCTGCGGCGTCACGACGCGTCTACCGTACCCGATAGAGCGCGTGCCGCCGGTTGCGCGTGAACGGCCGGACGTCGCCCGGCCAGCGGCCGAGCTCCACCGCCCTGGCCCATTCGGGACTCACCAGCACGTCCGGGCCGTCGATCTCGTAGAGCGCGCTGTAGCGCGGTCCGTCGTGGGCGACCTTCTTCTCCTCGCCGCCGATGCTCATCGCAAAGGGCTCGCCGACGAGGCGCGAGACCGACCGCACGCCGGGAACCTGGAGCAGATTGGGAACATGCTCCGTATCGTAGACCTCGTTGAACAAGTCCTCCTTGGCGGGATCCACGTCCATGCTGGCGACGAACAGATACCTTCCAGCCGTCATTGTTCACACCCCCTTCATCAGCGCGGCGCCCTGGTCGAGCATCGGCAGGACCTCGTCGCGCGATTTGGACGGCAGCATCAGCACCGCGCGGGTGACGCCGGCGTCGCGGTAGCGCTTCAAGGTCTCCGGATCGCGCGGCGCCCCGAACAGGTCGAAGGACAGCGAGGCCGGATCGCGCCCCGCCTCCTTCGCCATCCGATGGAACTGCGGCAGCGCCTCGAGGGGGTCGAGGTTGCGGCCGCCGATCGGGATCCAGCCGTCGCCATAGGCGATCGCCCGTTTCGCGGCGTGGGGAAATGCGCCGCCGACCACGATCGGCGGATGCGGCTTCTGCACCGGCTTCGGCCACTGCATCATCTCGTCGAAGCGGACGAACTCGCCGGCGTATTTCGGCCTGTCCTGCGTCCAGATCTCCTTCATCGCCAGCACGCGCTCGCGCATCAACTTGAAGCGGGTCTCGAATACGGTGCCGTGATTGGCCATCTCCTCGGCGTTCCATCCGGCGCCGATCCCGAAGATGACGCGGCCCGACGACAGCCGGTCGAGGGTCGAGACCTCCTTGGCGGTGTGGATCGGATCGCGCTCGATGACGAGGCAGATTCCGGTGGCGAGCTTGATCGTCTTGGTCACCGCGGCGGCGGCGGCGAGCGACACGAACGGGTCGTAGCTGTCGTAGTAGTATTTCGGCAGCTCGGCGCCACCGGGCCACGGCGATTTGCGGCTGGTCGGAATATGGCTGTGCTCGGGCAGCCAGAGCGACTCGAAGCCGCGCGCCTCCGCCTCGGCGGCAAGCTCGTGCGGCTGGATCGAATAGTCGGTCGGAAACATCGTGAGCCCGAAGTGCATGTCGTCTCTCCTGGTCTTCCTGTGGCATTTTCCGGCGGAAAACGGCCTTCGATTTTCGGCAAAACGATCCGTCGGCTATCTCTTGTCGATTCCCCAGAACACGGTGACCGGCGGCGGCCTCGCCGGCAGCTCGATATTGCGCCGCACCGCCGACAGCGCGAACCATTCGCCGAGCGGAATATGGGTGACCACCCGGGTATTGTAGACCTGCACCTCCTCGGCGATCTTCTTTTGCTGCTCCGGGCCGGTGGCGCGCGCATAGGCGTCGCGCAGCGTTTCCATGCCGGCGTCGCATGGCCAGCCCGCCCGAGCCTTGTCGCAGGTCGCCACCAGAAAGGGCGCCAACAGCGGATCGAGGATGTCGGTCTGCACCCAACTGGTCGCGAACGCATTCCATCCGCCGTCCGCGGGCGGCCCCTTCCGGGTGGTCAGCCGGTTGACCAGACTCTGCCAGTCCATGCTCTGCATGTCGACCTTGAAGCCGGCACGCTCGAGCTCGCTCTTGGCGACCGGCGCCAGGTTGGTGAGCACGCCGAGGTCGGCGGCCTGCAGCAGCACGATCGGCGTCCCGTCGTAGCCGGCCTCGCGCAGCATCTCGCGCGCCTTGTCGGCGTTGCCGTCGAGCAGGCCGTCCATGCCGGCCTCGGTCGCCAGCCGGCTGCCGCAGGTAAACAACGCCTTGCAGGGGCGCCAATAGCGGGGGTCGCCGACCGCCGCCTCGAGAAAATCCTTCTGCCGCAGCGCCACGAACACGGCCTGCCGGATCCTCGGATCATTGAACGGCGGCTGCAGCCAGTTCATGCGGAAGACGTACTGGTTGCTGACGCCGTTGAGGACGACGCGGACACGCTCGTCGTGATCGAGCAGCGGCAGCAGATCGTGCGCCACGGTCTCGATCATGTCGATCTCGCCGGCAAGCAGCGCGTCCACCTGGGTCTGGCGGTCGGGGATCCAGATCCACTCGACACGATCGAGCATCGCCACCTTGCCGCCGGCGAGTCCCGACGGCGGCTCGGCGCGCGGCCGGTAGCGCTGATTCCTGACATAGACGACTTTTTCGCCGGGCTTCCATTCGTCGGTCTTCAGGACGAACGGCCCGGAGCCGGTATAGTCGTCGATCTGCCGGAACGGGTCGGTCTCGGCGACGCGCCGCGGCATGATGAACGGCACCACCACGCTCGGCTTGCCGATCGCCTCGAGCAGCGGACCGAATCTCTCCTTGAGCACGATCTGGAAGGTTCGCTGGTCGACGGCTCGGTACTGCTCGAGGAAAGCCGCGAGCTTCTGCCCCATGGAGTCGCGCACCTGCCAGCGCTTGAGCGAGGCGATGCAGTCGTCCGCCGTGACCGGCGTGCCGTCGTGCCACAGCAGGCCGTCGCGCAGCCTGATGGTGGTGACGAGGCCGTCCTCGCTCACCTGCCACGACTCGGCCATCTGCGGCCTGACCTGGAATGTGTCGTCGACCGCGAACAGCGTATCGTAGACCATGTAGCCGTGGTTGCGCACGATGTAGGAGCCGTTCCAGATCGGATCCAGCGACTTGAGGTCCGAGTGCATCACCACCTTGAGGACCTTGTCCTGAGCCGGCGCCGCCGTCGCGGAGGCCAAGGCGGTCGCGGCCAGCACGGCGATCACGGGAAATGGAAGAATGGCGCGACGCATGACATCTCCTGCGACGTGGCAACGACCGTGAAGCCAGCCTATCGCGGATGGGGCGCGCGGGCGAGGGACGCCGGGGACCGACCTATCAGGCTTGCGGCGCCGACTCGGTGGCCGGCCGGCTCATCGCAGGCGTCGCGGCGAGCCGGGCGAAATCCGGCACCGGGCGCGCAAGCAACGGGTCCGCCGCAAAGACGCTTTCGAGCGCCTGGGCAATTCCGAGCAGCCGACGGTCGGAATAGTTCGGCCCGACCAGCTGGAGGCCGAACGGCGTGCCGTTGCGGTCGCGACCGCACGGCAGCGCCGTGACCGGGTGCCCGACCACCGTCAGCGCGGCCGTGAGCCCGAGCCACTCCATGTAGGTGCGTACCGGCTTGTCGTCGACGAGTCTCGGATGCAGCTCGCGCCAGGGGAACGGCGGAACCGAGACGCCCGGGCAGATCAGCAGATCGACATCCTCGAACACGCGCTGGAATTGCTGATAGAGCCGCATCTGCTCCCGGTGCGCGAGCGCGACGTCGCGCATCGACATCTGCAGCGCGGCATCGAAATTCCGTCGGATGTTGGGATTGAAATCGTCGTCCCAGGAGGCGACGTCCTCCGCATACTGGGCGACGAATATCTCGCTGCGCAGCTTCCAGTCGACGTCGGCCGCGGCGCGCAGGTCCAGGTCGGACCATTCGCAGCGCCGAAAGCAGCCGGCGAACCGCGCCACCCGCTCGGCGAAGACGTGCCGGACGTGCTCGGACACCAGCACGCCGCCGAGATCGGCGGACACCGCGACCTCGAGCCGGCTCAGGTCGATCGCCTCGAGGGTGGCGAACTGCGCCGGGTCGAGCGGAAAGGCCATCGGGTCGCGCCGCGACCGCCGGGCGATGACCGACAGCAGAAGCGCGGCGTCGGCGACGCTGCGCGCCATCGGGCCCTGCGTGCTGTAGACCGAGTGCGCCGGAACGCGACGCTCGTTGGGAACGACCCCGGCGCTCGAGCGATGCCCGACCACGCCGCAATAGCACGCCGGGATCCGCAGGCTGCCGCCATGGTCCGAGCCGGTCGCGAGCGGCGCCATGTTGCAGGCGAGCGCGGCCGCCGAGCCGCCCGACGACCCGCCGCAGGTGAGATCGACCGCAAACGGATTGCCGGTCGCGCCGAACAGCCGGTTGACCGTGTTGGCGCCGATGCTCATCTCGGGGACGTTGGTCTTGCCGATGACGATGCAGCCGGCGGCGCGCACGGCGGCGACGATCTCCTGGTCGGCGGCCGGGACATGATCCCGGAAACGCGGCGATCCGTGGGTGGTGCGGACATCCCGGGTGTCCTGGTTGTCCTTGATGGCGACCGGCAGGCCGTGCAACGGCGGCAACGGATCGCCGCGCATCACGGCCGCCTCGGCGGCGCGCGCTTCCGCGCGGGCGCGCTCGAACGCGCCCGTGACCACCGCATTGACGGCGGGATTGACCGCCTCGATCTGCGCGATGCACGAGTCCACGAGCGCGACCGGGGAGAGCTGTCGCGCGCCGATCAGCCGGCGCGCCTCGGTGGCCGTCAGGTCGCTGGGGCGTTGCATCGCCATCATCCGCCGTTGCCCAATGGAACGGAGGTCTAAGGCATGTTCAGCGCCATTGGAATCGGCACATGCGGGCGGATGAGCAACGGCTCGGCACCGCGCTCGCGCAGCGCGCCGGCGGAATCTGCGTTGCGCGACGGGAAGGCCGGGAGATGGCCTATTCGGCGACGCGCCATTGACAGGCCAGGCGGCCATCAGCATCGATCACCCACTGGGCGATCAAGATCGGCCGCGGCCGGGCTGCGGCGATGTCCTCGACCTTTGCGGCGACGATATCGGCGCCGCGCCGGCTGGGAAGGGCTCGCCTCGACGATCCGCCGAGGGGCGACGCAGTCCATCGGCCGACCGGGGCCGTCACAGCCGCGCGCGCGTTCATTGTCACGGTCTCCGTGGTGCCGAGATCAGCGATGACCGCTTATGGACCTGCTTTCCGGGAATCCGTGTGATCCGCCTCACAGACCGGTCGTAAACCTCGAGGCTTGGTGTGCCGCATGATCCTCGCAATCCCGGCGGCCCTGCTGGTTCTCGCGCTGATCGTCGCGCCGCAGTTGTGGATATTGAGCGTATTGCGCCGGCACTCGGTCGAGCGCGACGTGATCCCGTGGACCGGCGGAGAATTTGCCCGCCACCTGCTCGACCGGATGAAGCTTGCGAGCGTCAAGGTCGAGGAAACCGAGGGGGGCGACCACTATCACCCGCTGGCAAAGGCGGTTCGCCTGACGTCCGAGCATTTCTACGGCCGCTCGCTCGCCGCAATCGTGGTGGCGGCCCACGAGGTCGGCCACGCCATGCAGGACGCCACCGGGTACGGCCCGCTGCGGACGCGCACGCGGCTCGCCGGCTGGGCCGGCTTCATCCACAGAGCCGGGACGATCCTGGTCATGGCCTCGCCGGCGATCGCCGCGCTGCTGCGCAGCCCGGTCGGGCTGGGGATCGGCATCGCGGCCGGCGCGCTCACCAGCGTCAGCGCCGTGGTGATGCACGCGGTGACGCTGCCGGTCGAGTTCGACGCCAGCTTCAATCGCGCGCTCGTGGTCCTGCGGCACGGACAGTTCATTCCGGAGGAGGAGATGGGGGCCGCCCGGCACATCCTCACCGCCGCCGCCTACACCTACGTCGCCGGCGCCCTGATCGACATCATCAACCTGCCGCGCTGGTTTCGCTGGTGATCACACCGCCGCGAACACGATGTCCTCGGCACCGTGCCACAGCACGTGCTGGCCGAGCGGCCGCAGCTGATCGCGTCCGTCCGTGATGGTCAGAAAATGGTTGCCGGCGAGCTGGCCGACCTTGCTGGCGAAACGCACCCCGCCATAGGCGAGCAGGATCTCGGTCTCGCTGATGCCGCCCGGATAGAGGATCACGTCGCCCGGAGCGGGATAGCTCGTGGAGTTCTCGAGGGGCAGCCCGAGGTCGAGATCGCCGAGGGGAATCCAGCACGCCTCGCCGCTCCAACGCACGTGGATGATGCGCTGACGGTATGGCAGCAGGCTGGTGAATTTCGCACAGGTCTTCGGCGCCGCCGCGGTCTCGAGCCGCGCCCGGAACGCAAAGGAGCCGGCGGTGATGCTGATCATGCTCATGGTCTGGTCTCCGGCGATCCAGGTTGCTGCGGTCGATGCACGCGCGACGAGCCGCCATCGTATTCCAGGCGGAACCGGAAAAGTCGATTCCGAATGCGAAAGCCCGGGGGCCGGGGCTTCCGGCATCGCGGTGGTGGATTCCGGCGCGAGGCAACACTGGCACTGACGCTTCACGACTCCACCTTCCACTGGAGGGGAGGTGAAGAGCCGGCGTTCGGAGGTCGAGACCAGATAACAGGAGGGCCGCTGCTCGTGGCCAGCCGCTCGCCATCGATCAGCGACAAATCGCCACGTTCAACCATGCCGATGCCTCGCCAGCAGGGCCGCTACCGCCTGTCTGACGATCTCGCTCGTCGTGACGCCGCTCGCGGTCGCATGAGCACGCAGGTCGCGCGCAAGGCTCTCCGGCATCTTGAGCGTGATCGCAACCGAGCTCTCGGCCGCCGACGGCGCCGGCGCGCCCCCGCGCGCAAGCTCGAGGTAGCGATAAGCCTGCCGGCGCGACAGGCCTAACGCGCGCGACAGCGCCGCGGCCGCCGCGCCGGCACCGGCCTCATCCGCCAGCAGGCGCTGCGCCGCTCTCAGTCGTTCGGCCTTTTGCGCTCGCGTCGAATGCATGACCTGACGCAGGCACATCGCTGTTTGCGTCTCCCTCGACAACGGTCACGCACGCATGGTCACAGTCGTCTGCCCGCATGCGCCCGCCTCGCATGCCGGATCCGACGCCGGCGCACTGCTCGTTGCGTCCGACGATGGTCCTCATTGCTCGCATGTGCTCGCATGTGCTCGCATCGAATGCATGATCCGACACGGGCGCATTTTTCGCGTCGCATTCGGCGGCAATCACGCATGCCGTACACGAATGTGCTCGCGGCGAATGCATGGTCTGACACGATCGGATGACTGTTTGTGTCCCAAACAACGGCCCACGCCAGTCACCATCGTCTGCTTGCTTAGCTCCATCCTCGCTGTCTTGCATACCTGTCAAATCTGGCATTGACAATGAGGTTGCACATCGCCCAATTCGCGATTACCGTTTGTATCTCTCGCTCGGGCTGGGTGGCGATGAACGAGGATCATGCTGATGATCACCAGAAGAAGCGCGATGACCGGAGCAGCTCTGACGGGAGCGGCGGCAATTCTCGCAACCGCGGGGCTGGCGGCGGATCCAAGGCTGCCGCGCCGGAGGATCGATCTGGTGGCGCCGCCATTCGTGCATGCGCACGAGCAGGCGACGACTCACGGCCCGGCAATCCTGGAATTCCTGCTGGCGGCCGAAGAGAAGCAGATCGTCATCGACGACGAGGGCACCAGGCTTCAGTCCATGAGCTTCAACGGCTCGATTCCCGGGCCCATGATGGTCGCGCACCAGGGCGACTATGTCGAGCTGACGCTGGTCAACCCGGCGACCAACTCGATGCCGCACAACATCGACTTCCACGCCGCCACCGGCGCCCTGGGCGGCGGCGACCTGACCCTGATCAGTCCCGGCGAGGAGGTGACGATTCGCTGGAAGGCGACACGTACCGGCGTGTTCGTCTATCACTGCATCCCGGGCGGCCCGATGATCCCGTGGCACATCTCGTCCGGCATGAGCGGCGTCGTGATGGTGCTGCCGCGCGACGGGCTCAAGGATGGCGCCGGCAAGCCGCTGCGCTACGACCGGATCTACTATATCGGCGAGAACGACTACTACGTTCCGCGCGACAAGGACGGGAAATTCATCAGCTATGCGACGCCCGCCGACGCCTTTTTCGACACCATGGAGACGATGCGCAAGCTGGTGCCCAGCCACGTCGTGTTCAACGGACGGGTGAGAGCGCTGACCGGCAAGAATGCGATGACCGCGAAGGTCGGCGAGACCGTTCTGATCGTGCACTCCCAGGCCGATCGCGATTCGCGGCCGCATCTGATCGGCGGCCACGGTGACTATGTATGGGAGACCGGAAAGTTCTCCAATCCGCCGGAGATCGACCTCGAGACCTGGTTTATCCGTGGCGGTTCCGCCGGCGCGGCGCTCTATACCTTTCGCGAGCCCGGGATCTATCCCTATGTGAACCACAGGATGATCGAGGCGGTCGAGCTCGGCGCCACCGCCGAATTCAAGGTCGAAGGCGCCTGGGACGACGACCTGATGACCCAGGTGCGAGCGCCCCGGCCGATCCAGGCGCAGGCGAGTGCGCGTGACTCCCCCGCGGCCAACTGAACCCGGGCGAACAAATAACCGTACCGTGTCGCGCCGCATGCGACAGACGCGGGGCACCGCCCGCCATGCCACTGCAAACGCAAACCGGACCGCTCGCCGCAGCGATTGTCGCCGCCACGGCGATCTGCTCCCTGGTCCCCGCGAGCCGCTTGCCGCAGCCGGCATGGCCGGTTCCGGATCTCGTGCAGCTCCAGCCCGGTACATTCCGCTACCGGGCCGCCGGCGATTTCACCCGCGACGGCAAGCCAGCGACGGCACCCCTCGTTGCCGCCGCCATCGTGGACGGGCTGATGGTGATGACCAATCAGGTCACCGTCGCCGACTATGGTCGTTGCGTGGACGCCGGTTCGTGCCGGTCCGCTGATCGCAACGAGCGCGCCGATGTGCCGATGGTGAAGGTCAGCTGGTGGGACGCGGCGGGTTACGCCGAATGGCTCTCCCGTGTGACCGGCCGGCGCTTTCGCATCCCCACCGACGAGGAATGGGTCTACGCGGCCGGCAGCCGCTTCAAGGACGATGCGGGGCCCGAAGGGATCGATGACCGCGACCCCGGCACCCGCGCGCTCGACCGCTTCGAGCGGGAGACGGCAAGC
>Ga0209415_10011699_pt1 | contig 14738 bp, 10 predicted proteins | sample PeaSoiSIISIP2007_FD_187696 | JGI IMG/M metagenome (GOLD analysis project Ga0209415, IMG submission 187696) | Peat soil microbial communities from Weissenstadt, Germany - SII-SIP-2007 (SPAdes) (version 2) | ecosystem: Environmental > Terrestrial > Soil > Wetlands > Peat | place: Germany...
CGTTGGCAATCGCGATAGTGCTGGGCAGCGCGCTTCCAGTTATGAAGCTGAGACCGTTGCGGCTCGGTCTCGCGGCGGCGATGCTGCCGGTGGTTTGCGTAACGCTCTGGTGGAATACCATTTCACCGAGAAATGACCGCCGCTGGATGCCGGATGTGGCCAAGACCGCGCGCGCGAACTTTGACGGCAGCCGCGTGACCATCCAGAACATCAGAGATTTCAAATACCGATCCGAAAACGATTACGACCAGAAATGGGAGACGCAATCATACGACCTCGACCAGATTAAGGGAATCGATCTGTTTCTCTCTTTCTGGGGGCCAACGATGATTGCGCACACGATCGTCAGCTGGGATTTCGATGACAGACGCCATCTCGCGGTCTCGATCGAAACTCGTAAGGAGAAGGGCGAAACTTACTCGGCGTTGCGAGGTTTTTTTCGCCAGTACGAACTCTACTACGTTGTCGCCGAGGAGCGCGACGTGGTCGAGTTGCGAACGAACTACCGGGGCGAGCAGGTTTTTCTCTATCATCTGCGCGTTCCCCCAGCGATAGCGCGGGCGCTGTTGATCGACTATCTAAAGAAAGTGAATCAACTGGCAATGCACCCGCGATGGTACAATGCGCTCACCGCCAGCTGCACCAGTGCGATCCGGTCTCACACGAAAAATCTCGGCATCAATCAACGTCTCGACTGGAGAATGCTCGCGAACGGTCACCTCGACGAGCTTCTCTACGACCGGGGAGAGATAGCAACGAATCTGCCTTTTGCCGAACTGCGCGTGCGCAGCAATATCACCAAGAGGGCAATCGCGGCCGATGACTCGCCGGAGTTTTCGAGCCTTATCCGCGATGAGACGCGCTCCGAATCGCGCTAGACTTAGCCGTCCACGTGATCCCATAAGAGGAGACTCCCGAGGATGCGCAACCCGGGCTACCGTGTACAAGGTCGCGCCAGGATCGGATGGAAGCGAAGAAAATTGAGCCAGCACGGCCGGCGCGGATCGGAGTCGGCGTCAAGCTGTTCTACGGACTGGGATCGGTCGCGTTCGGCGTGGAATCGGTCGCGCTCGGCTCGCTGGTGTTGCTGTTTTTCAATCAGGTGATTGGCCTGCCCGCGTCCTGGGTGGGAGCGGCGATCATGCTCGCGCTGATCTTCGATGCGATCTTCGATCCATTACTCGGCCAATGGTCTGACCATCTGCATTCGCCATGGGGACGGCGGCATCCGTTCATGTATGCGTCGGCAGTGCCACTCGCGCTGGCCTTCTACTTCTTGTGGAGTCCGCCACACGCCTGGTCGACTCGCGCACTGTTCGCTTATCTGCTTGCGATGTTGGTCGCGGTGCGGCTGCTGCTGAGTCTCTATGAGATTCCGAGCGCCGCGCTCGCGCCGGAGTTGACGCCCGACTACGACGAGCGCACGTCGTTGCTGGCGTACCGTTTCCTCTTTGGAATGCTGGGCGGCACTGCGATGGCGGTACTCGCGTTCCAGGTCTTCTTGCGCAAGGACGCGACGCATCCCCTCGGTGTGCTCTACCGTTCCGGCTGTCAGCAATTCGGCCTGGTTGCGGCCGTGGTGATGCTGGTGACGATTCTCGCGACCTGCATTGGCACCCAGGGGCGCTGCATCGTTCCGGCGTCGCCGAGCGTCGGTCGAAAATTCAGCGACCAGCTTCGCGAGGTGCGCGTGATACTTTCCAACCGGTCCTTTCTGTCCTTGATGATCGCGGGAATCATCGCAAGCATCGGTGCCGGCCTAAGCAGCGGGCTCGGGCTCTATATCACCACCTACTTCTGGGAGCTCACACCTAAGGAGATCTCCTATCTGGTGAGCTTCGGCTTCATTTCGGCGATTCTAGGTGTAACACTCGCGACGCCGGTCTCAAAATGGCTCGGCAAAAAGAAGGCGATGCTTTCGCTGTTCACGATTTCCGCGGTCGCGGGCTCGCTGCCGATTCCGCTGCGGTTGCTCGGGCTGATGCCGCCCAATCACTCGCGCGCGCTGCTGGCGGTGCTGTTTGCCGACGGCGTGGTGCGCGACACCTTGGGCATCATGGGGTTTATCATCGTGGCCTCTATGATGGCCGACGTCGTCGAGGACCTCGCGGTGCGGACCGGCCAGCCTTCCGAGGGCCTACTGTTCGCGGCCAATGGGCTATTACAGAAATGCGTAAGCGGCGTCGGCACGTTCCTGTCGGGTCTGCTGCTGGAGTGGGTCAGCTTCCCACAGGGTGCTGTGCAGGGACATGTTGATCAATCTATCTTGCGCCATCTGGTGCTGATCTTCGTGCCGATCTCGATCGGGTGCAGCGCGGTCGCGCTGACGGTACTGATTTTTTACAAGATCGATCGTGCGTCGCACCAGCAGAATCTGGAGCGGTTGCGCGACGCGGCCGCGCTCGCGGAGCTAAGTAACGTCGAAGCCGCGGAAGGCGTCGCGCCGCTGACGCGCGTAATCTAGATGGGCCGCCGCGTGAAAAGGCAATTAAGGCCGGTGGGTTGGACAGTCGTTGGCGTTTTTTTGTACGCTCACCTTGCATCCGCGCGCTAACAAGACCGCGTTGAGCCACGGGAGTCCACATGGCGAACTGGGATTTGAAGGACAAGGCCGCGATCGCCGGCGTCGGCAATTCGAAATTTGGCCGGCGCTTGATGCGCAGTCCGATTGACCTCGCGGCCGAGGCGATCTTGGTCGCGCTTGACGACTGTGGATTGCAGCGCGAGCAGCTCAACGGCCTCATTGTTAGTTTCGGCTCGCCGCTCGGCGCCGACGGCGATCAACTAGCGTCGGTCCTCGGGCTCAATCTGCGCTGCTACAATCAGACCTGGGCGCACGGCCGTTTTACCGCAAGCTGCATTCAATGGGCAGCGATGGCGGTTAGCGCCGGTCTCGCCGACGCGGTCGCGTGCCTCGCCGCGGTGAGTTTTTCCGGGATTCGCCGTCCGAAGATGGGTGGGTCAGGGGATCGCGAAGGCGCGCGCGAAGCTGGCGGTGGCCATGGCGAGGACCCGGTTTACGGCATGACTTCGCCCGGTGCCGGTGCGGCGCTCGTGGCGCGGCGCTACTTCGAGCGATACGGCGCGAACAGCCGGCAACTCGCCGCTATCCCGGTCGCATTTCGCAAGCACGCCTCGATGAATCCCGCCGCGATCATGCGCGAGCCATACAGCGTCGATGACTACGAGGCGTCCCGCTATGTCTGCGAGCCGCTTCATCTGCTCGATTACTGCCTCATGAACGATGGCGCATCTTGTGTGATCGTCACGACGGCCGAGCGCGCGCGCGATCTCAAGAAACCGCCGGTGTATATCAGTGGAATGCAAGGGTTGCCCGGCGGTCATGAGGAGTTTATCTGGGCCTATCCCGGCTTCGGTGTCGCGCAGCAGTCGGTCTTCGATTACGAAGCGGGCTTGCAGGCCGTGTACAAAATGGCCGGCATTACTCACAACGATGTCGACGCGCTATTCACGTATGACGCGTTTTCGATCCTCGCCTGGATCGCGCTCGAGCGTTTCGGCTTCTGCAAGACCGGCGAAGCCGCCGCATTCACGCAGGACTGGCGCATCGAAGTGGGCGGAGAGTTGCCGATGAATACCAACGGGGGCTTGCTCTCCGAAGCACACATCATGGCCTGGAACCATCACGTCGAAATCGCGCGGCAATTGCGAGGCGAATGCGGCCAGCGCCAGGTCAAGGACTGCGAGATTATCCAGTGGGCGAATGCGTATGGAGACTCGCTCATTTATCGCAGATGACTATTATCATAAGTAGCTATTGCGAACATTGATGACTATTCGATTCGCAGATCAAGAGCGCTAGTAATGCGCGGAAATTGCTATGCGAATAAGTACCGATAACATGCGGAGATAATTGTGCCCGAAACGCAATATCAAAAACCCCTCCCACTTATCAGCTCGCTTAATCAACCGTACTGGGACGGGCTTAAGAACCGCGAGTTCAAGCTCCAGCGATGCGACGCTTGTGGCAAGGTCTGGTTTCCGCCCTCGCCGCTATGCCCGGGCTGCTGGTCGCGCAACTTCACCTGGACCCGCCTCAGTGGACGCGGCCGCGTAAATTCCTGGGTGATCTTCCACCAGTCTTATTTCAGGGGTTACGACCACGATCTTCCCTACAATGTCGCCGAGGTCGAACTCGACGAAGGGCCGCGCGTTCTCACCAATCTGGTCAGCATCAAGAATGAGGAGATCCGGGCCGGGATGCCGGTCGAGATCGTTTATGACGACGTCACTGCCGAAATAACTCTCGCGAAGTTCCGGCCGCGCGCCGGTTGAATTGCTTACAGGAGGCCATGCGCATGGCGGGAATCCTCGACGGTATTCGCGTCTTCGATCTTACGGTTGCCGCCGTCGGTCCGTGGGCGACCAAACTGCTCGGCGAACTCGGGGCCGACGTTATCAAGGTCGAGGCGCCCGGCGGTGACAATCTCTCGCATGGTGTTCCACCGAAGATCAAAGGCAGCTCGGTCCTCTACATTTCCGGCAACTACAACAAGCGCATGATTGAGCTGAACCTCAAGAACGAGGCCGATCGAGCGACCGCGCTCAAGATCGTCGAGCAGAGCGATGTCTTCGTGAACAACATGCGGCCCGGCGCGGTCGAACGCCTCGGCCTGAGCTATGACGTTGCTTCACGGCTGAACCCGAAAATCGTCTATGTCGTGGCTTGTGCGTACGGGCGCGTCGGCCCGATGGCGCAAGAGGCCGGCATTGATCCGACCGTGCAGTCGTTCTGCGGATGGTGTGGAATAACCGGACCCGAGAACGGCCGCGGCGAGATGTTCCGCCATCTTGCGCATATCGATCTCACTACCGCGACCGTCGTCACCCAGGCGGTGTTGCAGGGTCTGCTGGCGCGCGAGCGCACCGGCAAGGGACAGCGGATCGAAGTCGAAATGCTGCGCGCTGCGATGGCGATTCAGACCACCCGCCTCGCTGAATATTTCGCGACCGGATCGCAACCGCGTCCCCTCGGCAGCGCCGCGTCAACCACCGTTCCGCATCGGGCATTTGAGTGCGCCGATTCCCGGTACATCGCAATCGGTGTCGTCAACGACGCTCAATGGCCGGGCTTCTGCCGCGCGCTCAAGCTCGACGAACTCATCCCCGACTCGCGCTTCACTTCGAATCCGCTGCGCGTCCAGAATCGTGCCGAGTTGATCCCGATGCTCGCCGCGCGCTTCAAGACCAAGCCCGCCGCTTGGTGGATCGTGCGTCTCACCAAAGAGCACGTGCCCAACGGTCCGTTCCTTACTTTCGACGAACTCCGCTACCATCCGCAGGTGCTCGCCAACGGCCATATCGTTGAGATCGATACGCCGCACTGGGGCAAGCTCAACGTGGACGGCCTGCCATGGAAATTCGACGGTACTCCTGCCGGACCGATTCGCGCGGGTGGTCTGCCGGGTGAGCACACCGCAGAGGTGCTGGCCGAACTCGGCATCACGGCAGCACGCGGTAAGTGATGCGAACGGCGAACCGATGAGCGCGCAGGGCAGTCTCGCTGGATTTCGCGTCCTCGATTTGACGCAGGGACTATGCGGTCCCTTCTGCTCGATGCAACTCGGCGACGCCGGCGCGGAGGTCATCAAGATCGAGCCGCCGGGCGGCGACCACGCGCGCCATATGGGTCCGCCTTTCGTCGGCGGCGAAAGCGCCGTTTTCCTCAGCCTCAACCGCAACAAGAAAAGTGTCGTCCTCGATTATCGCAATGCCGAAGGCCGCGAACTCGTGACGCGACTGGCCGCTACCGCCGACGTCTTTCTCGAAGACTTCGGCCCCGGTGAGGCGTCGAGACTTGGTCTCGGCTACGACGATCTCAAGCGCGAAAATGATCGGCTCGTCTATTGCGCGATAAGTCCGTTCGGCGAGGAAGGCCCGCTCAAGGATCTACCCGGTGCCGAACTCGTGATGCAGGCGATGGCGGAGTACACGGCCTCGCTTGGTAGAATCGGCGACCCGCCGGTGCGGCTAGGCGCCGACGTCGCGAGCCTCAACACTGGTATCTTTGCGGCGCAGGCCATCTTCGGCGGCCTGTTTCATCGTGAGCGCTCCGGCGCGGGACAGCGCGTCGCTGTGAGCCAGTTCGGTTCGCTGCTCCATATGCGCGGGATCATGTGGCTCGCGCGAACCGATCCCGACGACTGGTACGGCTTCCATCTCGACCATTACACGATGCCGCCGGAGTATGGTTACCAGACCAAAAACGGTCCTTTCTACTTTATCTTGCGCCGCGGCAACTCGGAGGATTGGGATCGTCTGCTACTCGAGCTCGGGATGGAGCACGTCCTCGGCGATCCGCGCTTTGCCGATTACGGCCGCCAGGCGACGAGTATCGGCCGCTACGCCCCCGAGGTGAAACACATCTGGGAGGAAGCGTTCAAAAACCGCACGCGCGAGGAACTGATTGCTTTGATTCACAGCATCGGCGGTGACGCGGTGCCGATTCTCGACTACCCGTCGCTGCTCGCTCATCCCCAGATCGCGGCACTCAGTGCGATCGCCGAGATTCAGCATACTACCGCGGGCTCTTTCCAGACCGTCGCGCCGTTCATCCGCTTTTCGGAAACGCCGCTCGAGATTCTCAGTTCGCCGCCGACGCTCGGCCAGCACACGCACGAAATTCTGAGTGCACTCGGCCTCGACGACAGCGCGATCGAACGCCTTCGCAAACCAAGTCTGGAGCAATGAGAAACTTTAGGGAGGTAGCATCATGGCAAGCGGAACTGGGTTACTGGTGATATGGACCGACATTGCGGCGGAGTACGAGGCGGATTTCAACGCCTGGTACGACCAGGAGCATATCCCGCAGTTGCTAGGCGTGCCGGGATTTCAGACTGGCCGCCGCTACCAGGCGGTTGAGGGCACTCCCAAGTACGTCGCGATCTATCAGCTCGCCGACGAAAATGTGCTCAAGAGCGACGCCTTCCGCGCGGTCCGCGAAAGTCCAACTGCCTGGACCAAAAAAATCACACCGCATTTCCGCAACACTCTGCGCGGTGTCTTTCGGCAGATTCTCTCTCATGGGACGCCGCCGCAAAACGATGCTGAGTTCGTCCTGACGGTGCGGCTCAACACTCCGGCGGATCACGAAAAGGACTTCAACGACTGGTACAACGAGGACCACGTTCCCGCGCTGGTCGGCGTGCCCGGCGTGTACTGTGCCCGCCGCTACGAGGCCGTCGAGGGCGATCCCAAGTATCTCGCGGTTTACGAAATGCGCGATGGCGCGGCGACCAAATCGCCGGAGTGGGAAACGGCGCGCAACTATGGACGTACCGCGCAGATCCGCCCGTACCTGAAGGACCTTAAGGCGGTTGTCGCGAAGCGGATTTTTCCGGCGTAAGCGCGCGCCCGATCTCCCTGAGCCGTGCCGACACATCGGAGGTGACGATGCCCTTACCCGAATCCAGCCCGGTGCAAGTTCACCTCCGATCTCACTATTTGCCGAGTGCTCAACGGCCTATGGCAGGTTTCCGGCGCGCATGGGCGAATCGATCGGCGACGCGCGATCGAGGAGATGTTCACCTACCACGATGCGGGCTTCACGACCTGGGACCTCGCCGATCATTATGGGCCGGCCGAGGATTTTATCGGCGAGTTCCGCCGCGAGTTTGGCGAGCGCCATGGCACAGTGCGGCTTGCTGAGATCCAGGCGTTCACGAAATGGGTGCCGCGTCCGGGTCTGATGTCGCGCCAGGTCGTCGACGCCGCGATTGCCGTATCCCTTTCGCGCATGGGCGTCGGCGCGCTCGACTTACTCCAGTTCCATTGGTGGGACTATTCCGACAATCGCTATCTCGACGCGCTCAAGCACCTCGCTGATCTTAAGCATGAGGGCAGGATTCGCCATCTCGCTCTCACCAACTTCGACACCGAGCGTCTGCGCATCATCATTGAGAACGGTATCCGCATCGTCTCGAATCAGGTGCAGTATTCCATCGTGGATCGACGGCCGGAAGTCCGGATGGCGGCCTTCTGCCACGATCACGGAATTACCTTGCTGACCTACGGAACCGTACTTGGAGGGCTGCTCGCGGAAAAATATCTGGGCCAGCCCGAGCCGCGCCGCGCGGCGCTCAACACCGCGTCGCTGCAGAAGTACCAGAACATGATCGACGCATGGGGCGGCTGGGCGCTGTTTCAGCAACTGCTCGTCGTGCTCAAGGCGATCGCGGATCGCCATCGCGTCAGCATCGCCAATGTCGGCGTCCGCTACATCCTCGATCGGCCCGCGGTCGCCGGCGTGATCGTCGGTGCGCGTCTCGGTGTGGCCGAACATCTGGCGGACAATGCGCGTGTGTTCTCGTTCGCGCTCGACGACGAAGACCGCGCGAACATCGAGGCCGTGCTGGCAAAATCGCACGATCTGTCTAAATCGATCGGCGACTGCGGCGACGAGTATCGCTGATTTGCAATCGCGCAATTGCGGGCATATGGCTCAGATGAAATAGCGATCGCCGCGCTCGCTCGGCGCGGCGGGAGGTTCTCATGGCCGGACCACTCGCGGGCGCCGTCCGCGTGCTCGATCTCTCCGAACGCTCACCCGCCGCAGCAATCGCCGGGATGGTTCTCGCCGATCTCGGCGCCGAAGTGATCCGCGTCGAACCCGAAGGCGGCGACCCGGTTCGCGCTCTGGCCGGCTCACGAATCTGGTTGCGCGGGCAGCAGAGTGTGACCGTCACCGATGCCGATCTCCGCGACGGCCGCTGGGATGCGTTGCGCGATTCCGCCGACGTTATTATCGACACCGCCCAACCATGGACGCAGAAGCCGGCCGGATTGACCGACGGTCTGCGCGACGATCCGACGAAAATAGTCGCGATTTTGACCGCATATCCGCGCACCATCGACGAGCTTTCCCGCCCTGATCGTGGCGCCAACTATCCGGTCTGCGGCGAACTGATCGAGGCGCAATACGGGATGCAGCACTTCCAGCAGGGCGTGCGCGACGGCGGCCCGATCTTCCTCGGCTGGCCGCATGCGATCAACGGCGCCGCCTGGATGCTGGAGATCGGCGTGCTCGGCGCCTTGTTGGAGCGCGCGCGCACCGGAGCCGGCCAACTCGTCACCACCTCGATGCTCGATGGCATCGCGATCCTGAGCAACGCGCGATGGCTCGGCGGAGCGAAGCTCGGTTCGCCGCTCTACGCGGGCAGCCGCATCACCACTCGCGCCAGCAACATGCGCATCATTGTGCATCTGTTCCAATGCAGTGACGGCAAGTGGATCCAGGTTCATACCGGGCCGCGCGGGGCGTTCGAGCGGATGTTAAAAGTCGTCGGCCGTGATGATCTCGTGATCGAGAACGCGGGACTGCACGTCTTGGGTGTCCCGCTGGATCCGAGCGTCGCCCATGATCTGTGGAGTCATCTCGATGTCACCTTCAGGAGCAAGCCCGCCCAGTTCTGGTGCGATACGCTGGCGAGCAGCGACGTCTGCTGTATGCCGGCGCTGAAGCCCGGCGAGGCGCTGTGGCTGAAGCAGATGGAAGACAACGAGCTGGTGGACATCTTCCCCGACGGCCGCCGCCAGTTGGGCCGGCTCGCGAAGTTCAGCCGCACGCCGATCGAAATTCGCCGCGAAGTGCCGGGCGTGGGCGAGCATAACTCTCTCCTGCTGGGCGGCGCGGTTAAGCCGCGAGCGAACGGTTCGCATCCCAATGGTGACGCCGGGATCGATCGAGCGCGCGTCGCGCAAAGCGCAAAGCGGGTCGGTCCGCTCGACGGGATCGTCGTCCTCGACTTCGGCGCATACATGGCCGGCCCGTTTGCCAATCGCCTCTTTGCCGACCTCGGCGCGCGCGTGATCAAGGTCGAGGAATATGGCGGCGATCCAATGCGCGGCCCGCAGTTGAGCATTCTGCTCGGCGTGCAGCGCGGCAAGGAAAGCCTCGCGATTGACCTCAAGTCGCCGGAGGGACGGCGCATCGTCCATGACCTCGTGCACAAGGCCGACGTCGTTCACAACAACATGCGGGTCGGCGCGATGGAGAAGCTGGGCGTCGGATGGGACCAACTGCGCGCGCTCAATCCGCGGCTCATTTATTGTCATTCATCGGGCTATGGCGACGCGGGCGACTGGGCGCGTCTGCCGACCTTCGAGCCGCTGCATTCGGCGCTGACCGGGATGCTCTCGCGCACCGGCGGCGATGGAAATCCTCCCGAACATTATCTGACGCACATGGACTACGGATGCGGTCTGACTTCCGCCACGATGGTTATAGCGGCGTTGGCGGAGCGTGAGCGCAGCGGCGTCGGCCAGTATCTCGAAGTGCCGCAGACCGGTGCGGGATTGTTGGCGATGTCGGATGTTCATGGCGCGCGCGAGCAGTTGTCGGAGACCTTTCCGCTCGATCGCGAACAACGTGGACATGCGCCGACCAACGCGCTGTATCGAACCAGCGACGGATGGATCGTGATCGCGTGCTACAGCGATCGCGAATGGAGCGGCGTGCGGCACGCCCTCGGCTTCGACGAAGCCCCCTGGCCGCCTTTCGCCGAGGCTCGCGCGCAACGCCTGAGTGCCAGCCCGATCGCGCGATCGATAGAAGCGTCGTTGGCTAAGCTGACGATAGAGTCCGCGATGCGGCGGTTGCGCGCCGAAGCGGTGCCGTGCGCAGTACCGGCGCCGTTCGGCCCGGCGGAAGTGATCGCCGATCCGACAATGCTCTCGCGCGGCGTGATCGTTCGCGAGGAGCATTACGAGGCCGGCGAGATTTTCGAAGTAGGGCACACGCTGCGCTTTGGCCAGGCGAATTCATGGAATCTGCGGCCTGCGCCGGTGACCGGCCAACACAGCATCGAAATTCTGCGCGAACTGGGCCGCTCCGAAGACGAAATCAACGCGCTGCTCGCCAATAAAGTGGTAAACGCCCCGCCGCGACCCGCGTCTGTCGAAGCACCTCGGCCACACCCAGGAGCTTGATTGCTTCACACAGCCGCGCGCCGCTTGCGCAAACGGAAGAGAATCGCGCCGGAAATTAGCCCGTCACGCTAGAGCGGTGTCTAGGGACTGACGGACAAGATCGCCCAGCAATCTTTCAAGCGAGAAGTAATCCTCAGCGCCCAGGTGATCAGTCGAGATAATGCACCGTATCGCCGCGGCGAATCGTGCCGGTTTTTACCACGTCCGCATAGACTACTGCGCAGGGCAGCTTACCGAAATCGCCAAGGTCGCGCAGGTTATGTTCGGCGATCGTGCGCAGGATGCCGGGATCGTGAGGCAGATCGAACTGCGGCAATATCATATTGACGCATCGCGGACACGGGATCGTGATGCGCAGGATCACCTCTTCGCCAATCGCGACCATCCGGCCAACCGACGAGTTCTCGATAAATGGCTCTGCTTGTGATCGGACGACGATGTTCGGGCGAAACCGCCGGACGTCAAACCGTCCCTGGGGATACACCGATTGCAAGTGGTCGATGGTCGAGGTCGTGATCAGGTGTACGCACCCGTAATCAAAGAATGCACCAGGAGGCGCGCCTTGCGCGAGTGGCAGTTCCGTTACCTGGCTCAACGTGCCGCCAAGACTCCCCTTGGGGTGTTCGACCAGCAGACCGGCCGGAGCTGTCGCCATCAGCGTGAGATTCCGGCCGAACGCCGCCGAGAGGCGCTCGTGGATGTCGGGGTCACCGGTGTTAAGGCTGAGTCCATCCGGCAAAGTAATCTTCACGTCAGGTGATGGCGCTCCTAGCCGGGGCTCCGTTACGAATTGCGCGCGATAGTTCAATAGCGCGGCGGCCCACGTTCGCACTGTCGCGGTGCGATTCGACGCTTTGTCGACCAGCGCGTACACGCGATCTCCTAGCAGGCCTCCGGGCGTCAATTGCACGGCGGGAATTTCTTCCCCGGCCATTGACTTGATCGGATAGAGCCAAATGGCATCGACTGAATCGATACTTGCGTCCGTTTGGCCCGCGCGCCCAGCCGCACTCTCGCGGACGGCGCGTATCGCCGCAGCCGCGGCCATCTCGTCCTCGGCCTTCACACGGCTATGCCCCGGCGCTTCGGTGCTCAATCCATCTGCGAGTCGTCGCTCGAGCCGCAGGGCTTCTTCCATCTTCTGCTTGCCCGCGCTCGTCAGATATTGCACCGCGACGTCGAGATTGGAGGTGCGCCCGTAATGATGTGCAAGTTCGGCAAGATGATCCTCAATCGAACCTGCATAGAGCGTTTCGAACGCCGCGCCGATACGCTCATGCAGTTGCTTGCGCCGCTCGTTCAAGACCGAATTGTAAGCGACCTCTTGCGTCAGGGCATGCTTGAAAATGTATTCGGTGTCGCCAACCGCGGGCTGCTCGTAAATGAACTCGCCCAGCTGCAAGTCGTTGAGCAGGCGGTATAGCTCGTCGTCGGACTTCGTGACGACGGCCCGAATCAACGAGAGCGGGAACTCACGGCCGATGACGGCCAGGATCTGCAGGAGTTCCTTCGCATCGGAAGGCAGCCGATCGATTCGCGAGGCGAGAATTGCCTGCACGGTGGGTGGGATCTTCATCTCCGCCAAGGGCCGGGTAAGCTTCACGATACCGTTGCGAATCAACGCACCGTCATCGAAAAGAACCTGCACCGTCTCCTCCATGAAGAACGGCGTGCCTTCGGTCTTCTCAATTATGAGACGCTTGAGCGGCGCCAGATCCTCGCCGCTACCGAGCAGCGAAGAGAGCATTTCCTCGGCGCTCTCGCGGCCTAGCGGGTCGAGTCGCAACTGTATGTAGTAGGTCTTGCTGTTCCACTGATGTGAATACTCGGGCCGATAGTTTACCAGTAAGAGGACTTTCGCCGTTCCGATCGAATCGGCGAGCAGATTCAGAAGATCCTGAGTATGCTCGTCGAGCCAGTGCAGATCCTCGAAAATCACCATGAGCGGCTGGTTGAGGCTCTCCCGCAAAACGATGCGCTTGATCGCCTCGAGCGTCCGCCGCTTTTTGATTTGCCCATCCATCGCTTCAAGAGGATCGTCACCCTCTACGATGCTGAGCAGAGCGAACAGATACGGCAGCGTATCCTCCAAATTCCGATCGAGTGCGAGTACGCGGCCGGTGACCTTTTCGCGCCGTTTGCGCTCATCGTCGGCGCCCGAGATATCGAAGTAGTTGCGCAACAGCTCGATTATCGGCAGATAGGCCGACGCCTTGCCGTGTGAGACCGAAAAAGTCTCCAGCAGCATCCAGCCCGCTTGAGATGTAACCTTGAATTCGAAAAATAGCCGCGACTTGCCGGTTCCCGCCTCCGCGATCGCCGCGGCGATCTGCCCGCGTCCGGATCGTGCCTGCTCACCGGCGCGCTTGAGCGCTTTCATCTCGCGTTCGCGCCCGACGAACTTGGTCAGGCCGCGCCCCGCCGAGCGCTGTAGTCGCGTGCGCAGCGGCCCGAGTCCTGTCACTTCGTACACGTTGACCGGTTCGCTGGCACCTTTGACTCTTGTCGGACCCAACGCCTTGAGCGCGAAGTACCCTTCTACGAGGCGGCGTGTGTGTTCGCTGATCGCGATTGATCCGGTGGGCGCAACCGCTTGCATCCGCGACGCCAGATTGGCCGTGTGCCCGATAGGCGTGTATTCGGTCTTGGCGCCGCCGGTCGCGATTGTCCGCACTACCACCTCGCCCGTGTTGAGACCGACCCGCGCCTCGATCGGCATGCCACCGTCGGCCACCAGCTTCGCGGAGTAGCGGCGTAATTCGTCCTGCATCCGCAGCGCCGAGTAGAGCGCGCGCTGCGGATGGTCTTCGTGCGCCACCGGCGCTCCGAACAGCGCGAAGATGCCGTCGCCGGTCGATTGCACTACGTAACCGTCGTAACGCTGGACTGCGTCGATCATCAGCTTGAGCGCCGGATCGATAATCGCACGCGCCTCTTCGGGGTCGAGATCCTCCATCAACTCGGTCGAGCCCTTGATATCCGCAAACAGCGCCGTCACCGTCTTGCGCTCACCCTCGATATTTTCAGGGGCGGGTGTGTCGGCTACCCGAATCTTGGCGATCGTCGGATTTCCTCGCCAAGGCCGCCGCAGGCGCTCCGAGCGCCTTACCGCATTGGCCACAGAATTTGGCGGTCGGCGCGTTCTCGAACCCACACGACGCGCAGAGTGCGCTGAATGCAGCGCCACATTCGTTGCAAAACTTCAGTCCGTCAGGATTTTCTGTTTTGCACTTCGCGCAGACCATCTTGTCCTCGTTGTACCAGGCGCTCAGCTCCTCGAAGAAGGCTTCGGCGTCTTTGAAGACGAGCCCGAGACCGGAGATGTCCCGTTCGTTGTTGGAATTGAATGACGGCGCGATAGTCACTCGGGCTGCTCTCTTTACATTTGCAACTCCAGGTCCGGTCGATTGCAGGCTCAGATTAACTCCTCGACTAGGCTGTCATAAATCGCCTCGGGGCTGGGAAAAACTGGCGGATAGCGTTCCAAGAGTTCGGGGGTGACGGGGCCTTCCATCCCCTGCAATATTGCGCGATGGCGAACGGCTGCTCGAACTTTGTTCACCCGCGGCCGTCTTTTCGACTCGTACGATCTCAATGCGAGGTCGATATCGGCGGACGTAGCCAGCAGCTCTGTCAGTGCGACGGCGTCCTCGATCGCCATTGCGGCGCCTTGAGCGAATTGCGGTGGAAATGCGTGAGCTGCATCGCCGATCACCACTACGCGTCCTCGATAATAGGGAACAGAGTCAATCTCGTTCACCGGCACGAACACCACGCGGGTCGGATCGCGC
>Ga0209415_10011700_pt1 | contig 14737 bp, 2 predicted proteins | sample PeaSoiSIISIP2007_FD_187696 | JGI IMG/M metagenome (GOLD analysis project Ga0209415, IMG submission 187696) | Peat soil microbial communities from Weissenstadt, Germany - SII-SIP-2007 (SPAdes) (version 2) | ecosystem: Environmental > Terrestrial > Soil > Wetlands > Peat | place: Germany...
GCGACGAGCCGTCCCGCCAGCAGCTCGAGGCGCTGTACCTGAAGACCAACCGCGTGCGCGACGTCGTGCGGCTGAACGAGCAGGCGCTCGCCGCGGAGCCGGCGCCGGACGACGAGACGCGCAAGCGACTGCTCGCGCGCATCGTGCAGCTCTACGAGGCCAAGCTGCACGAGCCGGAGCGGGCGATGCCGCACGTCGAGCAGCTGCTCGCGCTCGACCCGACGAACGAGGAGGCGCGCAAGGTCGCGCAGAAGCTCGTGGTCATCAAGGGCCTCGCGGGGCGCGCGGCGGCGGCGCTCTCGCAGGCGTACGAGGTGATGGGCACGCCCCAGGACATCTCCCGGTGGCTGACCATCGAGCTCGAGAGCACCCGTGGACCGAAGCGGGCGCTCCTCTTGTCGCGCCTCGGCAAGCTCAAGTCCGAGCGCATGGGCGACGACAAGGGCGCCTTCGAGGCGTTCGAGCAGGCGCTCGCGATCGACGGGAGCGACGACGAGCTGCGCGCGCGCTACGTGGCGCTGGCGACGCGACTCGCCCGCTTCCTGGACGCGGCGAAGGCCCTGCAGCGCGTGCTGGCGACCATCAAGGACGGCGTCGTCAAGGCGAAGGCGAGCGCGCAGCTCGGCGAGATGTTGCTGCGGGGCGGCGAGGCGCGGCGCGCGAAGGCGACGCTGGCCGGCGTCCTCGCCTCGCCCGAGGCGCCCTTCGACGCAGCGCTCGCCGCGGCGCGCCTCCTGCGCGAGATCCTCGAGGCCGACAAGGATGGGCGCGCGCTCTGCGACGTGCTCGAGCACCTCGCCACGCTCGAGCCGGACGCCGGGCAGCGCCAGGAGGTCGACGAGCGCCTCGCCGACCTCGCCGCGCAGCTCGGGGACACGCCTCGGGCCATCGCCGCGTACGAGCGCCTGCTGCCGACGCCGGCCCGGCCGCGTGCGCTCGCCGCCCTGGCGCCGCTCTACGAGGCGTCCGGCGACCCGGACAAGCACGCGCGTCTGCTCGAAGAGCAGGCGAATGACACGCGAGATGGGACGGTTGCGCGGGACCTGATGATGCGCGCGGCCCGCGTGCGGATCGATCAGGCGAAGGACCCTGCGGCGGCGATCGCGGCGTGCCGCGCCGTCATCGATCGGTTCGGTCCGGCCCGGGACGTGCTCGCGATGCTCGCGCCGCTGCTCGAGGCGCAGCGGCAGTGGGCGGAGCTCGTGCAGGCGGTCGAGCAGGAGGCGTCGCTGGCGGTGGGGCAGGAGCAGGCGGCGCTGATGGCGCGCCTGGGGATGCTCCGGATGCAGCGGCTGCGCGACGTGGACGGCGCAATCGAGGCGTTCGACCGGGCGCTCGCCGTAGACGCCAGCGAAAAGACGGCCCGCGCGACGCTCGAGAAGCTCGCGGCTGTCGGGGATCACCGGCTGAACGCCGCGCGCGTGCTCGAGCCCGTGTACCGTCGCGAGAGCGCCGCGGGGCCCCTGCTCAAGCTGCTGGAGCTGCGCGGTGCGCTCGCCGCGGAGATCGACGAGCGCCTCGGGGCGCTGCGGGAGGCCACGGATCTGGCCGCGCGCGCCGGCGCGTCGGAGGCAGCCCGGGCCGCGGAGACGGCGGGGCGCGGGCTGACGGAGGCCGTGGCGGGCGGCAAGTCGCTCCGGGAGTGGCTCGACCGGCTCGATCGCGTCGCGGGACCGGGGACGGATCCGAAGCGGCGCGCGCTGATCCTGGGGCGCGCGATCGCCGACCGCGCCGTCACGAGCGACGAGCTCTCGATGCTCGCGAAGAAGGCCGCCGAGGCCCACGCGACGGGGGGCGACGCGCCCGCGGCCATCGCCCTCTACCGCAGGGCGCTCGCCTTCGAGCCGCAGTCGTCGGAGCTGCTGGCCCGGGTCGACGACCTGCTCCGCGATCAGGGCAGCCCGCGGGAGCGCGTCGCGCTCTACCGCGCCGCGATCGAGAAGGCGAGCGCGCCGCGGCGCAAGGAGCTGCTGCACCGCATCGGGGTCGTCGAGCGGCACGATCTCGGCGATCCCCGGGCCGCCATCGAGACGTACCGGACGGCGCTGGCAGACGACGCGGACGACGCGGACGCTTACGCCGCGCTCGACGAGCTCTACGCCCAGACGCGAGCGTGGGACGAGCTGTGCGCGCTGCTCGAGGCGCGGCTCGCGCGGGTGGAGGGCGACGCGGCGCGGGCGGCGCGGGCGCGGCTGGCGGAGGTGGCGTCGGCCCACGGAGACCGGGAGCGCGCGCAGGCGCAGTGCGCGCGCTTGCTCGAGGATCCGGGTCTCGGCCCGGAGCACCTCGACGCCGTGGAGCGGGCGGCCGAGCACCTGGGTGACGCGGACGTCGCGCGCGCCGTGCTGCATCGACGCGCGGAGATGACGCAGGATCCGCGCGAGCAGATCGCGTGGCTCGACCGACTGGGCGAGCTGGACGAGCAGCGGCGCGGCGATCTCGAGGCGGCGGCGGGCGCGTGGAAGCGCGCGGCTGCGCTGGCCGAGGCGACCGGCGACGACGAGTCGGCGCGCCGGCTGTGGGGCCGCGCGCGCAAGGTCGCGCCGGAGGACCGCGAGGTGACCGAGCGGCTGACGGCGCTGTGCGAGCGCGGCGAGCTGTGGACGGAGCTGCCCCGCCTGTACGCGTCGCTGGCCACCCACGCGAACGACGACGCCGAGCGGGTCGAGCTCTGGTTGAAGACGGCGTCGGTGCTGTCCGAGAAGCTCGGGGACGTCGAGGCGGCGGCCCGGCGGGCGGCCCTGGCGTTCGAGGCCGCGCCCGCGCGCGCGGACGTGCTGGCGACGTTCGAGCGTCTGGCTGTGACGGCGAACATGCTCGACACCTTCGAGCACGCGGTCGACGAGGCGCTCACCAGGGTCGAGGGGTCCCGCTCGTTCGAGCCCGAGCAGCGCGCGCTACTGCTGCTCGCGAGGGCCAGGGCGCTGTCGGGCGATCCCCGGCGGGCCGACGAGGCGACGCGCGCCTACCGGGACATCCTGTCGGACGCGCGGATCGACCGGGCCCACCAGGCCGTGGCGCTCGGCGCGTTCGAGGCCCTCGTGCACGGGGACCCGGAGTCGCCCACGCGCCGGGCGGACCGGCGCTGGCTGCTGGAGTGGCGGGCCGAGCACGCTCCGGAGGAGGAGCGGGTCGCGCGGCTGCTCGAGTGGGCGCGCGACGAGGAGGCCCTCTTCGGCGAGGCGCAGCGGGCGCTCGTGCTGTACCGGCGGGCGCTGACGCTGGACGCGGAGTCGGACGAGGCGCGCGCCGCGGTGGCGCGCCTCGCGCTTGCGACGGGGGACGCGGAGGAGGCCATCGACGCGCTGCGCGCGCGGCGGGATCGCGCGGAGGGACCGGCGCGGATCGCCATCGAGCTCGAGATCGCGCAGGTGCTCCTCGGGCACACGACGCGCTGGAGCGAGGCGCTCGAGTCGCTCCGCGCGGTGCTGGCGGACTCGCCGAGCGACCCGACGGCGCGCGGCCTGGCGGCGCAGCTGCTCGCGCACCGGGCCACCCGCGCCGGCGCCGTGGCGATGCTGGAGCGCGCGTGCGACGCGAGCGACGATCCAGAGCCCCGGGCACAGATCCTCACGCGCCTGCTCGACGCGCCCGCGGACGCGGACGACGCGGTGGCGCGGCGTGGCTGGTTCGAGCGGCTCTGCGATCTGCAGCGCGACCGGGGCGACCTGGCGGGTGCCCTCGGCACGGCCGTTCGCGCCGCGCGCGAGATGCCCGACGTGCCGGCGCTGTGGGATCGGGCCGAGGAGCTCACGCGTGCCCTCACGCGCCCGGACGACGTGGCCGCCCTCTACGAGGAGGTGCTGGCCCGGCCCCTGGCCCGCGACGGGGCGCTCGGCATCGGCGAGCGCGCGGTGCAGTTCTACGAGGAGTGGTTCGAGGACTCGGCGCGCGTCGTCCGGGTTCTGGAGCGCGTGCTCGAGATCGACCCGACGGCGGACTGGGCGTTCGATCGCCTCAAGCTGCTGCTCGACGCGGCCGAGCGGTGGGACGACCTGTTCGCCCTCTACGATCGCGCGCTCGACTCGGCCCCGAGCCGCAAGCGGGCGACGCTGCTGGAGGACGTGGCGCAGACCGCGAAGGACTTCGCCGATCGACCCGACCGCGCGATCGGTTACCTCGAGCAGCTGCGCGAGCTCAAGCCCGACGACCCGAAGCTCACGAGCGCCCTCGAGCGGCTCTACGAGCGGCAGGGCAAGCACCGCGAGCTCGTGGGCCTGCTGGCGGCGCGGTTGCCCACGCTCAAGCGCGACGACGCGAGGCGCACGCGCGCGCGCGTGGCGGGGCTCTGGCTCGACGAGCTGGGCGACCCCGGCGCGGCGCTCGAGGCCATCGAGCCCATCTTGCTCCGACCCGAGGACGCAGCAAACGGGACGGCGGAGGACGTGTGGGGGCTTCTGGAGCGCGTGCTGGCTGCCGCGCCGCCGACGCCGGATCCGAGGCGCTCGACCGTCCCGCCGCCGTCGACCGACGCGGGACGCTCGCGCCGGGCGCGACGGTCGGAGCCGCCATCGGCGAAGGGCTCCGTGCGCCAGCGCGCTGCGACTTGGCTGCACCAGCACTACGCCGAGACGGGCCGGGACGCGGAGCTGGCGCGCGTGATGCTCGTGGAGCTCGAGGCCGTGAGGAGCGGGAAGGAGCGCGTGCGGCGGCACGTGGAGATCGCGGCGCTGTACGACAAGCTGGGCGACGCGACGAATGCGCTCGAACAGACGGGCCTCGCGCTGGTCCTCGAGCCGGCGGCCGACGCGCGACGCGCGGCGCTCGTCGACCTGGCCGAGCGAACGGGGAGGCTCGAGCGCCTGGCCGATCTGCTGGCTGCAGCGGCGGACGCAGCCGACGGTCAGACGCTGCGGGTGGCGTTGACGATGCAAGCCGCGGCCGTACGGGCCGACCGCATCGGCGACGCGGCGGGGGCGATCGCGCTGCTCTCGACGGTCGTCGCGGCGCCGCGCGTGCCGGACGGCGACGTGCTGGAGGCCGCGCGGCGGCTGGAGCCGCTCCTCGAGGCGGCGGGCCGTGACGAGGAGCGCCTGGACGTGGTCGAGCGCATCGCGTCGGTCACGCCGGACGCGGCGGAGCAGCGCGACGTCCTCGGCCGTGCCGCCACGCTGGCGGCGCGCCTCGGGCAGAGCGAGCGCGCCATCGCCTTCTGGGAGCGCCGCCTCGAGGGTGATGGAGCGGACACCGAAGCCCTCGACGGGCTGGTCGCGCTGCTGGAGGGCGAGGGACGCCTCGCCCGGCTCGCGGACGTGCTGGACCTGCGGGCGCGCGCCGCGACGAGCGACGACCGCAGGCGCGCCGATCGCGTCCGCATCGCGCGGCTCCTCGGCTCCGAGCTCGAGCGGCCGAGGGACGCCATCCAGGCGTGGCTGGACGTGGAGCGAGACTTCGGCGAGGCCGACGACGCGGCGCTCGCGCTCGCGACGCTCCTGCGCGCGACCGGCCGCTGGAAGGAGCTGGCGGAGCTCCTGGAGCGGCGCGCCGCGCGGACCACGGACGACACCACCCGCGCCGAGCTGCTGCGGCAGCTGGGCGACGTGAACCGCGAGCAGCTCGACTCGCCGGCAGCGGCCGTCACGACCTACGGGCTCGCGCTGGCGGCGGACCCGCGCAACGCAGGCGCGCGCGCGGGGTTGCTCGCGCTCGCCACCGATGAGGGGCACCGGCAGCAGGCCATCCGCGTGCTGCTCGCGGGTCTGCGCGCCTGCGACGACTGGCAGGCGATCCTCGAGCTGACGGCCCACCGCATGCTGGCGGCCGAGACGGGCGAGGACAAACTCGTCGTGCTGCTCGAAGCGTCGGCCCTGGCCGAGCAGCGCGCCGGAGACACGGGGCTGGCGTTCGAGGCGATGCGCCGCGCCTTCACGCTCGCGCCGGGGGACGAGCACGTGGCCGCGGAGATCGAGCGGCTGGCTGGCGCTGCGGACGCGTGGCAGGGCCTGGTCGACGGCTACCGCGAGGCGATCGACGGCGCCGCCCGGGGAGACTCTGTGCTCGTCGCCAGCCTACGGGCCCGGATGGCCGCGACGCTCGAGGCCCGCCTGGGCGACCCCCGCGGCGCGCTGACCGAGCACCTCCGCGTGGTGACCGACACGTCGGACCTCGACGCCGGCTGCGCGGTCATCCGTGTCGCGAGCCGCCTCGCCGAGTGGGACGTCGCTGCGCAGGTGTCGATGGACCTGTGCCGGTCCCACGCCGGGGCGCCGGCGCAGCTCCTGTCGGCTTACGAGGCGGCTGCGGAGGCGACCGGGGCCTGGGACGCGGCGACCCGCGCGCTGGCGATGGCGGCGGCAGCGAGCACGCTCGACGGACTTGCGGCACGCGACGTCGAGGCGCGCCTGGCCGTGTGGCACCGCGATCGCCGCGGGGACCCGGACGCGGCGGAGGCGGCACTCGTGCGCGCGCTCGCGCACGACGACGCGAACGCAGCGCTCCTCGGCGCGCTCGTGGAGCTGCGTCGGCGCGCGCGCGGCCGGCCGCTGGTCGACAGCCTGCTCCGGCTGTCCCAGGCGACCTCCGGCGACCTGGCCTTGCTCCGCGAGGCGGCGGAGGTGGCGAGCGAGTCCGTCGGCGACCGGGCGCTGTCCCGGGACGTGCTGCGCGATCTGCTCGAGCTGGCTCGCACGCGCTGGGTGGGACGTGGCGAGGACGCCCCCGTCACGGCGCGCGACGGGCAGGATCCCGTGGCGCAGGCCGAGTGGGCGATCGGATCGCTGGCGCGCCTGTACGAGGAGCGGGGCGACGATCGGGCGGTCGTCGAGATCCTGGTCGAGGGGGACGCCATGCCCTTCGAGCCCGGCACGCGCCGCGACCTGCGCCGGAGGGCCGCGCGCGTCGCCCTCGATCGGCTCGGAGATCACGAGCGCGCGGCGGTCCTGTACCTGGCGCTGTTCGAGGACGACCCCCACGACGCCGAGGCGGTCGAGCGCCTCGCCGCCCTCTACTCCGAGCACGGCAGGATGCGCGACCTGCTCCGCCTGCGAGAGCGCCAGGTCGCCGTGGCCGCCACGCCCCCGGAGCGCGTGCTCCTGCGCCTCGAAGTGGCGCGCCTCCAGGTGCACCTGGGTGAGGGCTCGGGCGCCGTGGACACGCTCCGCGCGAGCCTGCAGGAGGACCCGCGCCACGAGGCGACGGTGAGCGCGCTCGCGTCGGCGCTCGAGGCCGAGGATCGCGAGAGGGAGCTCCTCGATCTCCTGGGTGACCAGGCGCGAAAGGCGCAGGAGGCGGGCGACGCGCGACGGGCCGTCGACCTCTGGTCCCGCGCGGCGGAGGTGGCCGAGCACCGCCTGCGGGACCTTCGCGCGGCGGAGGACCACCACGCCCGGGCGGTGGAGATCGAGCCACGCGCCGCCTCCTTCGACGCGCTGGCTCGGTTGGCAGCCGCCAGGCAGGACGCGGCCGCGGCGGCCGGGTGGCTCGAGCGCCTGCTCGAGGTCGCGCCGGTCGAGCAGCGCGTGGACGCGCAGCTGCGGCTGGCCGAGGCGCTGGTGCGGGCCGGCGACGGCGCGCGAGCGGCCGCGCGCCTCGAGGCGGCGCTCGTGACGTCGCCCGAGTCCGAGGCGGTGCGCGAGCGGCTGGCGACGCTCTACCGCGCACAATCGCAGTGGCCGCAGCTGGCCCAGCTCATCGCCGGCTCCGCAGGGCACGCGCCCGACAAGGCGACGCGGATGGCGCGTCTGCTCGAGGCGGCGAAGCTCTACTCCGGCCCGTGCGCGGAGCCCTCGATGGCCGTCCCGCTGCTGGAGCAGGCGAGCGACCTGGCTCCCGACGACCCGGTCGTCCGGCTGGCGCTCGCCGACGCGCTGGCGAGCGGGCGCCGCTTCGACGAGGCGCGGGCGCTGCTGCAGGCGATGATCGACGCGTTCGGCGGCCGCCGCCCCAAGGAGCGCGCGCCGGTGCACTACCAGATCGCGAGGCTGCAGCTCGCGATGGGCAACCGGGCGCGAGCCCTCGTCGAGCTCGACACGGCGACGCGCGTCGACCCGCAGAACCCCGAGATCCTGAGGACGCTGGCGGAGCTGGCGCGCGACGACAGTCAGCTCGATCGCGCCGAGAAGAGCTACCGCGCGCTGCTCGTCGTGCTCCGGCGCAAGGAGGAGGCTGGCGAGCCACAGAACTTCGCGCGCTGCGAGGTGCTCCTGGAGCTGAGCGCCATCGCGACGCGGCAGCACGAGGACGACCGGGCGCGAGAGATCCTCGAGAGCGCCCTCGAGGCGGCGGGCCGGAGCGACTTCGAGCAGGAGCGCCTGGAGAGGGCGCTGCGCGCGCGCGGAGATCACGAGACCCTCGTGCGCGTCATCGAGGCGAAGCTCGCGCGGCTCGGCGACTCGCCGGAGGCCGCGGGGCCCCTGGCGGAGCTGGCAGAGGTGCTCGGAGACCGACTGGGTCGACCGGAGCAGGCGCTCCCCGTGCGACTGCGCGCCGTGGGGCTGGATCCCTGCGCCGCGGCCGCACACGACGCAGCGCTCGCGCTCGCCCGGAGCGTCGGCGGGGTCGAGCGCTACGTGGACGCCGTGAGCGCGCTGGTGGACCGCGCGATCGTCGCGGGCGACGAGGCTCTGGCGCGCGCGCTGCTCGGGCGCCTCGGGGGCGTCGTCGAGCAGGAGCTGGGCGACGACGGGAGAGCCGCCGCGCTCTACGAGCGCGCGGTCGACCTCGGGTTGCGCGCTCCCGAGGTGCTGCGCGCCCTCGACCACGTCTACGAGAGGCTCGACGACGGCGTCCGGCAGGCCCGGGTGCTCGCGATGCGCGTCGAGGTCGAGGCCACCCAGGGTGGGGTGGGGGCGGCGAACGACGCGATCTACCGGCTCGCGGCGCTGCGCCTCGGAACGCGCGAGACGCTGGACGACGGCGTGCGCATGCTCAAGGACGCGCTCGACCTGGACCCGCGGCTCGACCTCGCCGAGCAGGCGCTTCGCCAGGCGCTCGACATCGACGCGACCCACCGGGCGGCCCTCAACCTCTACCAGCAGATCGGCCGGAAGGAGGGCCACGAGCGCACGCTGTTCCACGCGCTGGAGCTGCGCTCGCACCTGCCCGCCAGCGACGTCGCGACGGTCCGCGAGGCGGTGGAGGTCGCGGTGCGCATCGGCGAGCCAGCGCTCGCCGAGTCGTTGCTCGAGCGGTTCGTCGAGGGCGAGCAGACAGCGTCCCAGAACGTGGCCAACCTGGCCTGGGCGCTCGGAGCCCTGGCGAGCCTGCGCGAGGCGGCAGGCGATCTGCGGCGCGCGGTCGAGCTCAAGATCGCCGCCTCCAAGCTCGCCGACCCGGAGATTGCCCGCAAGCTGTCCTTCGAGGTCGCCCGCCTGGCCGCCGACAGCCTCGGGGACTTCGCGCTCGCAGCGGAGACGTACGAGGTTCTGCGGCTGTCCGACCCGGCGGACCGCGACGCCTGGGAGCCGCTGGCGGCGGCCTACCGGCGCCTCGGCGAGGTGCGCAAGCTGGCCGACCTGCTCGGGTCCGTCGCCGAGTACGTCGACGACGTGCACGAACGCGGGCGCCTGCGGCTGGAGCGCGTGCGCTCGATGATGCAAGGCCTGTCGCTCGGCGACGTGGAGGCGGCGACGCTGCTCCGGGAGATCGTGGACGAGGATCCGGCCCAGATCGAGGCGGCCCTGATGCTCGTCGCGATCCTCGAGCGCACGGGGGCGCGAGACGATCTGGTCGTTCTGCTGGCCCGGCAGATCGACGCGGCCAAGGACCGCGGCGACTCCGCGTCGATCGCCTCGCTCGCGCTCCGCCTCGGGGCGCTGCTCGAGCAGACCGACGCCATCGAGGCGCGCAACGTGTACTACACGGGCCTCGACTGGGAGCCGAAGAGCCGCGATCTCCTCGATGCGCTCGTGCGGCTCCTCGGCGCCGACGGAGACTCCGGCGAGCGGGCGGACCTGATGGAGCGGCGCCTGGCGGCGGAGCAAGGGCATGGAGCAGAGGCGATGGCGCTGGCGCTCGCGGCGATCCGCGCAGAGATGGGCGACGAGGCCGCGGCCGAGCGCGCGCTGGAGCTCGGCTACCGGGCGCACCCGGCGAGCGCGGTTCTGCGCGACCGCCTGGAGCGAACGTTCCGCGAGCGGCAGGACTGGACGAAGGTTGCCGACCTGTGCGTGCTCGACGCGAGCGCGCGGGTCGACGCAGACGAGCGGGTCGCCCGGCTTCGGGAGGCGGCGGCCATCCGGCGCTCCGAGCTCGACGACGCTCGCGGCGCCGCGGACGCGCTACGGTTGGCGCGGGAGGCTGCGCCGGACGACGCGTCGATCCTCGAGGACCTGGTGGACCTGCTGGTTCAGGCGGGGGACGCCGCCGGAGCCGTGGAGCAGCTGACCGCGGCCATCGAGGCGACGACGGACGACGCGGCCCGCGCGTCGCTTCTCTCGGCGCGCGCCAACGTTCGAACGGCGGCGGGCGACCCGGCCGGATCGCTCGAGGATCTGGAGGCGGCGTTCTCGGTCGACCGGGCCACCCACGCGCCGGCGCTCGCGGAGCAGCTCGAGCGGTCGCGGGCGGCGGCGGTGGAGGCGGGGGACGCAGAGGCGACGCACGAGCTTCGACTCCGACTGGCCCAGGTGCTGCCCTTCGCGGGCGACGTCGACGGCGCTCGGGGCATCCTCGGCGAGCTGACGCGGCAGGATCCGAAGGACCGGGCTGCCCTGCGCACCCTCGCCAGCCTCGAAGCGGCGCTCGAGCGATGGGACGCGGCGAGCGCGGCGCTGCGACGGCTGGTCGGGCTCGAGGAGGGAGAGGCCGCGGTCGAGACGGCGCTCCGGCTCGCGGATGCGTGCGAGCGGGCGGGTCGCCCCGGGGACGCGCGAGGTGCGCTCGAGCGGGCGCGGATCGGCGCGCCCGAGGACCGCGCCGTGCGCGAGCGCCTCGAGCGGGTGTACGAGCTGGCCGGCGCGTGGCACGAGCTGGCAGAGCTGGCGCTGCAGGACGCGCGCGCGAGCGGCGACGTGGCGCAGCGGTTCGCGCAGCTGCTGCGGGCCGGCACGCTCCTGCTCGAGCGGGCCGGCGACCCCGGGGCCGCGATCGCAGCGCTGGAGGAGGCGCGCGCGCTACGCCCGGCCGACCCGGAGTGCGTCGGGCAGCTGGCCGACGCGTACACCCTCTCGGGTCGCCCGGCGGAGGCCCTGGCGCTGCTCGACCCGATCGTCGCTCCCCACAAGGGCCGCCGGGCGAAGGAGCTGGCACCGCTGCACTGGCGCCTGGCGCGCGTGGCACGCTACCAGGGTGACCCGGCGGGCGAGGTGCGGTCGCTCGTACAGGCGCTGGAGTGCGACGCGCAGAGCGGACAGGTGTGCTCGGACGTCGCCCTGAGGGCGATCGAGCTCGACCAGCTCGACCTCGCGAACCGCGCGCTGCGCTCGGTGACCCTGCTCAAGACCGCGGGGCCGATGACCAAGGCGCTGGCCTACCAGTACATGGGCGAGATCGCGCGCAAGCAGAGCGACCCGAAGCGCGCCGTCATGCTGCTCAAGCGGGCGCTGACCGAGGATCCCACGCTGGAGGGGGCGCGCGCGCTCATCGACGCGATCGAGCGCGGCTACTGAGATCGCGCGTCAGTCGTCCCAGCCCGCGTCGAGGTCCGCGGGTGGCTCGGAGGAAGCGGGGCCCGGGCCCGGCGAGGGCGCGCCACCGCCCACGAGCGGCAGGCCCGACGTGACGACCGGCAGCGTCGCCCCGCCGCCCTCCTTCGGCACTGCCGGCGCGGGAGCGCGCACGTATAGGCTGTCGGCCGAGATCTCGATCGGCGGCGGGGGCACGGTCGTGCGCCGGAGCAACGCCGACGCGGCGAACGTGATGCGACGATCGCCGCGCGCCCGGATCACGAGCGGCGCGACCATGTGGGGGACGCGCGCCATCGCCCGGACGAACTCGACGAGCGGCGCCTGGAGCTTGAACGGGGAGAACACCCGCTCCCGCAGGCCCCCGCCGAGCTCCGTGGACACCTCGACGCGCGTCGCCTGTCCCTCGTCCACCAGCTCGATGACCATGTCTCCGTCGATCCACTCGCAGGCGGTCGTCCCCATGCGGGCGAGGAGGAGCAGCACCTTGGCCGTGCCGGTCTCCGGCGCCGAGACCTCGGCGAGCCTGCCGAGCAGCGCCACCGTTCCCTGTCGTGTGCGCACGGCCCGGGCGATGTCGTCCTCGGCCAAGTCGTGCGCGTGCGCGATGTGGTCGAGCTCGCCGGGCATGAGTCCAGGCGAACTCTACGCCCGCCCAAAGCGTCGCGCCAAGGGCGCGCCGGCGCGCTCGACGTCAGAGCGGCTCCAGCGCGAGCGCCTCGTAGAGGATCTGCAGCCGCTCCGCGAGCTCCTCGTTGTGAGGCTCGTTCTGGCAGGCGGTCACGAGCTGAACGCGGGCGTCGTCGAGCCGGCCGACGTCGATGAGCCGGTCTGCCTTCAGGGCGAGCTGCTTGCCCCGCGGCGTGCGCGCGACCATCTCGAGCGTGCGCACCGTGGGCGGAGGTGGCGCCGTGGACTGCCGCCCCACCTCGTAGCGCAGCTTGCCCCGCCCGAGCCCTCGGTCGTACCGCTCGCGCGTCGCCTTGCGCGACAGGCACCGGTAGGCCTCCACGCCTCGCTTGTAGATCTCGGTGGCCACCGCCCCGACCTCGGGCGGCGAGTCGACGAAGCGATCGGGGTGGTACTGCAGGGAGAACTCGTGAAATCCGGCCTTCACGGCGGCTGGGGTCGCGTCGCGCGGGATGCGCAGCACGTCGTAGTAGCTGCGTCGCACGAGCGACTGCAGAAACACGCGCAGGGCTTCCGGGCTGGGCATGAAGAGGTCTCACCTCGGTCGTGCGAGGCCCGCGATCGGGTGCGCCGCCTGGCGCGCCTGCATCGCCGCGACCTCGCGCGGCTCGGTGGCGGCGCCCACGAGCTGGATGCGCGCCGCCGTCTCCTGCCCCGTCTTCACGTCCCGTGCGCGCACGTTGAGGATCCCGTCCGCGTCGATCTCGAACGTGACGGCGATCTGCGTCTCGCCGCGTGGCGCCGCGACGATGCCCGACAGCTGCAGCTCGCCGAGGAAGGTGTTCTGCGCGAAGACCTCGCTCTCGCCCTGCGCGACGCGCACCCCCACCACCGTCTGCCCGTCGCTCGCTGTCGAGAAGGCCCGCGTCCGATCGCACGGGATGGGCATGTTCGCCTCGATGAGCCTGTCGCAGTAGCCACCCACCGTCTCCACGCCGAGGCTGAGGGGGGTCACGTCGATGAGCAGCGGAGCGGGACGAACGACCGAGGCCAGACTCGCCCGGGACGCGGCGGGCTGGCCCAGCAGCGTCCCGGTCGCACCCTCGCGCCGCGGCGCCACGGGCAGCGGCAGGTCGAACGCCGCGGCAGGCGGCTGCGACGGCGGCACGTCGAACACGAGCGTGCGGCCCGCCCCGCCCGGGAGAAACTCCGCCCGCGGAGGGCTCGGTGCGGGCGCTGACGGCGCCGGCTTCGCGGGCGGCACGGGGAGCGACGGCGTCCTCGGACCCACCACCGGGAGGCTCGGCAGCTCCTCGGCCGTCAGCTCGGCGGGCAGCGGCTCGACGACCGACTCCTCCGCGATCCGCGGGTGCGCGACCGGTCCCTCGCCACGCTGTTTGGAGCGATCGAGCAGAGACGCCTGGATCGCCGCTCCGAGCGCGACGACCTCGTCCGGGTTGATCCGCACCACCGGCGCGCGGCCGAAGAACTGCTCGACCTTGCGCGCGACCATGGGCATGCGCGTCGCGCCGCCGACCAGGATGATGCGATCGAGCTGCGAGGGCTCGGCCCCCACGCTGTCGAGCGCGTGCTGACAGACGCGGAAGGTCCGCTCGACGAGCGCGAGCGACGCCCACTCCAGCTCGGGGCGGGTCATGCGGAAGCTCCACGACACGGAGGCGCCCCGCTCGCCGGGCACCAGATCGTCGACCACCAGCGTGTGGGTATCGCGCGCCGACAGCTCCCGCTTCATCTGCTCGGCCAGGATGCGCAGCCGCCCGAACGCCATAGGCTGCGCTCTCGCGTCGAAGCGGTGCTTCTTGAGCAGGTCGTCGGCCATCCGCTGCGCGACGATGATGTCGATGTCGTCGCCCCCCAGCGCCGTGTCCCCCGCCGTGGCGAGGACCTCGAAGACGTTTCCCGCGAGGTCCAGGACGGTGACGTCGAACGTGCCCCCGCCGAGGTCGTAGACCGCGATGCGCTCCTGCGCCTTGCCCTGCGGACCGTAGGCGAGAGCCGCCGCCGTGGGCTCGTTGAGGATCCTCAGCACCTCGAGGCCCGCCAGCCGGCCGGCGGTCTTGGTCGCCGCCCGCTGCAGATCGTTGAAGTTCGCCGGCACGGTGATCACGGCACGCTCGACCGGCTCGCCGAGGGCGGCCTCCGCCACGGCCTTGGTGTGCCGCAGGACGAATGCGCTGATCTCGGGCAGCGAATACGATTCGCCCCGGGCCTTGACCAGCGTGGCCTGCTGAGGCCCTTCGCTCAGCTCGAAGGGCAGGTTGGTGCGCGCCAGCTCGACCTCGGCCGATCCCCACGCGCGGCCGATCAGACGCTTGACCGAGTAGATGGTGTTGGGCGCGTCGATGAGACGCCGGTCGAGGGCGACCCGGCCGACGTGGACCGTTCCGGAAGGGTGGAACGATACGACGGAGGGGATGAGGCGGACGCCTTCCGGGTCAGGCAACGTCCCGGCGACCCCCTCGCGGACAGCCGCCACGACGGTGTTGGTGGTGCCCAGGTCGATGCCGACCGCAAAGGCCATCGCC
>Ga0209415_10011701_pt1 | contig 14736 bp, 14 predicted proteins | sample PeaSoiSIISIP2007_FD_187696 | JGI IMG/M metagenome (GOLD analysis project Ga0209415, IMG submission 187696) | Peat soil microbial communities from Weissenstadt, Germany - SII-SIP-2007 (SPAdes) (version 2) | ecosystem: Environmental > Terrestrial > Soil > Wetlands > Peat | place: Germany...
GCTGTCGCGACGGCCGCCGCCGCAGCGGAGACGCCGAGCTTTTCCTCTAACATTTTGACGAGCTGGGATGCTTCTAGCAGCGTCAGCCCTTGAATCTGTTCCGCAATCGCATTGATGTCAGCCATTTTATTCCTTCGCTCTTTCGCCCTTAGGCGGAAAACTTGTTTTCTTTAACGCCTTGATCCACTACCACAGCCAAGTTACGGCCTACCCCATTCATCGCCGTCACCAGCCGTTGGGCCGGCGCGTTGATCAGCCACAGCAACTTCGCATAAATCTCTTCTTTCGAAGGCAGCGTCGCCAGGGCGGTGATCCCGGAGACGTCGATTACCCGGCCCTCGACCATGCCCGCCTTGAAGGTGAACGTCGGATTCGCCTTGGCGTACGCCGTCAGAGCCTTGGCCAAAGCCACCGGATCGCCCGAAGTGTACGCGATCGAGCACATCCCCTTCAGTTCCTTCAGCAGGTCCGCCGACTTGGTTCCTTCGGCGGCAAACTCGGCCACGTTGTTCTTGATCACCTTATAATTGGCGCCGGCGCCGCGGACGGTCTTCCGCAGCTCGAAATCCTGCTGTACGGTCAGCTTCTCGTAGCCAGTGAGGAAGACGTTCTTAGCCTTCTCCAGCTCGGCCCGGAGCGCGTCCATGTCTTTTTTCTTTTCCGGTTTCTTTTTCATTGGAGCTAAACCGCCTTCAGATTGTAAGGCGTTACGTCAAGGTGAACGCCGGGTCCCATGGTGGAACAGATGGTTGCGCTGCGTACGTATTTGCCCTTAGCCGCAGCCGGCTTGGCTTTGACCACCGCCTGGAGCAGCATGTTGGTATTTTCGACCAGGGCATTGGCTTCGAAGCTAACCTTGCCCACCGGGCAATGAATGCAGTTGGTCTTATCCAGCCGGAACTCAACCTTACCGGCCTTCACTTCCTTGACCGCCTGCGCGATGTCGTTGGTCACCGTGCCGGTCTTGGGATTCGGCATCAGGCCGCGCGGGCCGAGCACCTTACCCAACCGGCCGACACCTCGCATCATGTCCGGCGTGGCGATCACGGCGTCGAAATCGGTCCAGTTCTCGTTCTGGATCTTAAGGACCATGTCGTCGCCGCCGACGTAATCGGCGCCGGCTTCCGTCGCTTCGCGCTGCTTGTCGCCCGAGGCGATGACCAGCACTTTTTTCGATTTCCCAAGTCCGTTGGGAAGGACGATGGTCCCGCGAACCATCTGGTCGGCGTGCTTGCCGTCGACGCCGAGGCGCAGATGCAGCTCCACGGTCTCGTCAAATTTGGCGAATTTGACCTTCTTGACCAGCGGAACAGCTTCTTCAACGGAGTAGGGCTTGATTTCGACTTGCTGGAACGCAGCGGTATACTTTTTGCCTGTTTTGCGGCTCATAGTTGATTGGTCCAAACGGCCAAGCGCGAGACATCCGCCCCAGCCTCCCAAAGTGGAACTTCCAAGGTAGCAAACCAGCCGGGGTGGCGCAACCCCGCCTTTGAAACCCATGCTAGAATTTTTCCATGAAACGCATTTCACTGCTGTTCGCGGTTCTGATCGCTTCATTCGCCATGGCGCTTTTCGCCGGACCACAAGGCGCTAAAGAAGACGTTAAAGATGCCGGCACGGACGTGAAAAAGGCCGGGGAAGCCACCGGCAAAGCCGCTGAGAAGGCTGGAGAGGCTACCGGCAAAGCCACGGCCAAGGTCGCCAAGAAAACGGCGAAGGTTACCAAGAAAGCCACCAAGAAGGTAGTTCACAAGTCCGCCGATGCAGTCAGCGGCACAGCGGACAAGGTCGCGGACAAGACCGCCGACAAGAAATAGCCGCGGCCCCGCGTCTTGCTGGAAGTGGCGAGGTGGTACGCTGAGGATTCGCGTGTCTCCCACCGAGCCTGGTCTACCAAAAGAGTCGCCCAATGAGCCCCAGGGGCCAGCCGCGGCCGGCTTCGCGCGGCTGGTCGAAATCATGGACCGCCTGCGCTCCCCTGGCGGCTGCCCTTGGGATCGCGAACAGACCTTCGACACCATAAAACCGTACCTGCTCGAAGAGACCTACGAGGTCATGGACTCAATCGACGCGCGCGATTGGCATGGCTTGGCGGACGAGCTCGGCGATCTGCTCCTGCAAGTAGTGTTCTTCTCGCAAATGGCGAAGGAAGCCGGGTACTTCGACGTCAGCGACGCGATCGAAGCCATCAACAGTAAACTGATCCGCCGGCATCCACATGTGTTCGCCGATGGCGATGCCAAAACCTCGGACGAAGTCTTGCGCAAATGGGACGAGATTAAGGCCACAGAAAAGGTGAGGCCGAATGGCCTTTTGGCCGGTGTCCCCCGCAGCCTCCCTGCCCTGATGGAAGCGAGCAAGATCGCTGGGCGCGCGGCCGGCGCCGGATTCGACTGGAACAACGTCGATGAGGTGCTCGAGAAGCTCAAAGAGGAACTCGCCGAGCTGGACGGCGCTCGCCAAGCTTTATCTCAAGAAAAGCCGGGATCGCAGGAAGCTCTTCAAGACGAAATCGGCGACCTGCTGTTCGTGATCGTGAATATCGCGCGTTTTTTGAAAGTGGACCCGGAGCAGGCGCTGCGCGGAACCAACTCCAAGTTTCGCCGCCGCTTCGCGCATGTCGAGCAAGGCTTGGAGGCGCAGGGCAAGTCACCGCGCGAGGCGACCATCGAAGAGATGGAGTCGCTCTGGCAGGAGGCCAAAAGCCGCGGCTTATGAACGTCCGGCCGCTGTCCGGTCACGCGGAGTTCGCCGAAGCGGTTCGCCTGCAGAAGATCATCTGGGGCTTCCCTGACCTGGAACTCTTGCCGGTGCGTTTTTTCGTAGTCGCGTCCCGCATCGGCGGCCAGACTCTGGGAGCGTTTGACGACGGCCGCATGGCCGGATTCCTGCTGGCGATTCCCGGCATCAAACCTAAGGTGAAAGATGCCGGCGGGATCCAATATCTTCACAGCCACATGCTCGGCGTGTTGGCCGATTATCGCGATGCGGGCGTGGGACGAATGCTCAAGTCGGCCCAGCGCGAGGATGCCCTGGCTCGCGGGATTCCGCTGATTGAATGGAGTTTCGATCCGTTCGAGGCCAAGAACGCCTATTTCAACCTGGAGCTATTGGGCGCGATCGTGCGGAGTTACATTCCTAATATGTACGGCGTCCGGGCGGGCCTGCTGGATGGCGATCTACCTACGGACCGGTGTATCGCCGAATGGTGGATATCGGGGAGCGCCCGCGACAAGGCCCCAGTTGCCGCGCGCGTTGCCCTGCCCGCGAGGAAAACCCGCGAATCGCAAGAGTCGCTGGCTCGCGAGTTGCAGCGGCATTTTGCCGATGGACTGGCGGTGACTGGTTTCGAGCGTTCCACGTCTGAACAAACCAAGGACACGGGGACCTATTTGTTATCGCCATGGCCATCCGAATAGAGAAAATCGTCCTGCGGGAAATCGCCATGCCGCTGGTGCATTTCTTTGAAACCAGCTTTGGCCGGACCACGCACCGCAGGATCATCCTGGTGGAAGCCATCAGCCAGGGCGTTTCGGGCTGGGGCGAGGTGACCTGCGGCGAGAACCCTTTCTACAACGAAGAATGGACCGATGCAGCCTGGATGATCGTGCGCGGTTACGTGGCTCCGCGCGTGCTGAACGTGGTGTTCGAGAGCGCCGGCGACGTGGGCGGGCGGAGCGCACACATCCGCGGACATTTGATGGCACGCGGCGGAGTGGAAGCCGCGGCATGGGATCTGGAAGCGCGGTTAAAGAATCAGCCTCTGTGGGACCACATCGGAGGAGGATGGTTCAAAGAGATCGCCTGCGGTGTTTCGATCGGGATTCAGGACACCGTGCCGCAGTTGCTCCAGACCATCGAAAAAGAAGTGGCCGCGGGCTACCAGCGCATCAAGATCAAAATTAAACCAGGATGGGATATTGACGTCGTGCAAGAGGTCCGGAGGACCTTCCCCGAGATCCGCCTGATGGCGGATGCCAATTCGGCCTATACGCTGGCGGACGCGGACCATCTGAGGCGATTAGACGAATTTCACCTGATGATGATCGAGCAGCCGCTGGCGCACGACGAAATCGTGGATCACGCGGCGCTGCAAGCGCAGCTCGACACGCCCATCTGCCTCGACGAATGCATCCGCACCGTGCACCACGCCGAACAGGCGATCCGCCTCCAGGCTTGCGGCATTCTCAACATCAAGCTCGGACGCGTGGGCGGATTTCGCGAGGCGTTACGAATCCATGATCTAGCACAAGCCCATAGCATTCCCGTGTGGTGCGGCGGCATGCTCGAATCGGGCATCGGGCGCGCGCACAACATCGCGCTTTCGACGCTACCGAACTTCGTGCTGCCGGGAGACGTTTCGGCGAGCAAACGATACTGGACGCGCGACATAATTTCACCGGCTGTGGAAGTGTCGCCGCGAGGGACCATCAGCGTGTCCGAAGCCTCCGGCTTCGGTTATGAGGTGGATCGCGACTATATCCGGCACTTGACCGTGCGCGAGGAAATCCTGACGTGAGTGGCTTCGCGGATCTGCTGCGCGCCAATCGGAATTACCGCTTCACGTGGATCGGACAGGTGGTTAGCGAGGTCGGCGATCACTATAACAACATCGCGGTGTTCAGCCTGGTGCTGGCCAATACAGGATCGGGCCTGGTAGTCGCCGGAATCCTGCTGGCCCGAGGATGCGCGGTGATGCTGGGCGGGCCGATCGCGGGCGTGCTGCTGGATCGAATGGATCGCAAGCGGCTGATGATCACCAGCGACCTGGTGCGTGCCGTGATCGCGCTGCTATTCATCTTAGGAATACCCGCAGGACGCACGTGGCTGCTGTATGTCCTGAGCGGAGCCCTGATGTTCGCGTCGCCGTTTTTCACCAGCGGACGCGCTGCCATTCTCCCTTCGATCGCCAACAAAGAGGAGCTGCACACCGCGAATTCGCTGACGCAACTGACGCAATGGTCGACGCTGGTGATCGGGGCGTTCCTCGGCGGAACTTCGGTCGCGGGTTTCGGCTACAAGCTCGCGTTCGCATTCAACGCGTTTTCATTCTTGTTTTCGGCGCTGTGCATTTCGCGGCTTCACGGCCCGCGCGGCTTCCGGTCCGATCGCAGCGCGCTCACGGAAAGCCGCGTAGTCCGGCCGTGGCATGAATATACAGAAGGCCTGCGCTACATGCGGGCGACGCCGCTGATCCTGGGTGTCGGTCTGGTCGGGGTCGGATGGGCCACCGGCGGCGGGGCGGCGCAGATTCTGTTCAGCATTTTCGGCGAAGTGGTTTTCCAGCGCGGGCCGACCGGGATCGGAATCATCTGGGGATGCGCGGGCATCGGGCTGGTGTGCGGGGCACTCTTTGCGAACTACATCGGCAAACGTATTCGATTCGAGACGTATAAGCGCGTGATCTCAGCGTGCTACGTGGTCCATGGCGCTTCCTACGTTCTCTTCAGTCAAGCCCCGACGTTCGTAGGCGCACTGTTTTTCATCGCACTCTCGCGCGCGGCTGTGGCCGTAAGCTCGGTGCTGAACACGTCACAGCTTCTGCGGCACGTCTCGAACGATTTCCGGGGGCGGGTCTTTTCGACCATCGAAACATGGACGTGGGCCACTATGATGGTGTCCATGGCGATCGCCGGTCTGCTTTCCGACCACGTGAGTCCGAGAACGATCGGGCTGTGGGCGGGCGTACTGAGTTCGACCACGGCGATCTTCTGGGGCTGGGGCAACCTTAGCGGCAAACTGCCGGAGCCTGCGCTCGCCGGGGTCGAGCCACAAGAGGTCGAGGTTCACGGAGATCCGACAGTATGACGTCGTCACTTGAGAGCCGGGTGATCCTAGTTACCGGCGCGGCAAAACGCATCGGCCGCGGGATCGCGCTAAGACTCGCTCGGGAAGGCGCTCAGGTTGCGATTCACTATTCGTCCTCGGAGGCAGAAGCGCGGGCGACGGCGGCGGAGTGCGGAAATGCGCCCCTATTTCGCGCGGATCTTGAGAAGGTCGGCGAGATCGAGCGGCTGTTTGCCGAGGTTCAGCAGCACTTCGGAAAGCTCGACGGGCTGGTGAACAATGCTGCGCGATATACCCGGCGCGATCCGCTTGAAATCACCGAGTCCGACTGGGACTTCATCCATTCCGTAAACCTCAAAGCTACGTTCTTCTGCTGCCAGCAAGGTGCTCGGATGATGCTGGCGCATGACGGTGGAAAGATCGTGAACATCAGTTCGCTGGGCGGAATACGCGCCTGGCCGGATCATGCGCACTACTGCGCGTCGAAAGCCGGCGTGATTCACCTGACGCGCGCGCTGGCGCAAGCCTGGGCGCCGAAGATCACGGTGAACTCGGTGGCGCCGGGAGTGATCCCGTTCGGAGAGCCTGACGAGCGCGTGAAGCGGCTGATCGCCAAGACGCCCGCGGGACGCGCGGGGACCGCTGATGAGATCGCCGATGCAGTGGTGTTTTTTCTGACGGCGTCGGATTTCATTACCGGGCAGGTGCTGGCAGTGGACGGCGGGCTCAGCCAGAAATAGTAGCGCACACACTGGTGTGTGCCGCGTCGAGACTCTTCTCGACGCCTTCCGCACCTCGACACGAGTGTCGAGGCAGCACGCAAGAGTGCGTGCGCCACGTCATTTATACATATCCGGATACGCGAGCCGCTGCTCTTCGGCGATCTCCAGGGCCGTCCCGATTTGTATCAGCGGACCTTTTCCAATTCCAGGACAATACTTCGCCGTGCGAGCCCATTCCCTCTCGCTTTCGACGAGCTCGGGCCAGAACGGAAACGTGCGGCACTGCGTCGGCTTGGCGGGATGAATCGAGCAGCCGTGGCCTTCCAGAAACGGGCACTGCTTTTCAGGCGGCTTACGGAACCGCATCTGATGGCGAGTCTTATAGACATACTTCGCTGCGAAAGCACGCACCGACATTTGCACGAAGTTCGCGGCGCGCTTGAGGTCGGTCTCCGTCAGATAAACGAAGCCCTCCTGATCGCAGCAATTGATGCACCCGCGCTGGCAGGTAAAGCGAAGCGAGTCCAAACTTTACTCGATTGCGTAATCCGTCCAGCAATAGGTGTCGCCGATTCCGCTGGTCAGCGGGATGACCACCTGCGCCGGTGCCGGATTAGCAAGCTGGAACTTGGGATCCAGAATCTTGGCGATCTGATCGCGCAGATCTTCGAGGTGCAGCCGGGAGTCGCGATCGGTGGTTCGCGCCATCGCAACGCCGGCGTCCGCGGCGATGGTCTTCAGCTCCCCGCGGAACATGGGACGCTGATCGTCATTCGCGCGCTGCGCGCCGTTGAGGCGTGTCGACATCAAATCCAGATAGGCGCGTTGCAGGTTGCGGCGGTAGGCATCAATCTTCACCGAAGGCGCATAGATCTCGCCGAAAATCCCTTTGCGAAGATCGGTCAGAAACTCCGAAGGACGGTACGCGGCCGTGCCGTCGATCGCTTCCTCTTCCACTAAGCGATCGAAGCGCTGCGTCGACAGAAGCGAATTCAATACCTGCAACTGCGCGGTGCGGATGCGGGTCAGCGCGCCGGCAGGCTCGATGCGCCGCAGGACCTCCGGCCGCAATAGCATGGTGGGAGTCGCAAACGCATTGTCGTTCAGGAACTTCACCGCCGCCACCTGGCGCGCCTTGGGAACCAGGTTGAACCGCACGCCATCCTGGCCGCCGTGTTTTTCGAAGGAGTCGAATGCTCCCACGATCTGCGTCACGTGACCCATTTCATTGGCCCACTGGCCGACGACGCGGCCGTACACAGTACGCAGGTCGTCCCAATCCTGGCCTTCGTGAGTGGTTGCGGCGAGCAGATTATCCATCACGCGCTGGAGGTTTTTCAAACCGAGGCCCGTAGAGTACACCGCGTCGGCGTCGCCTACAGCTTCGGTATTCTCGCCAGAATCGGCGCCTTGGGCGCGATCGGTGTTGAAGCGGAGCCAGGGCGTTTTCTCCTGTTCGCGCGCCCATGCGTCCAGCGTTTTCTTCTCGTCGTCTGAAACGTTAGCGCCAGTGATTGGTGCGTAGGCCCAGTGAATCGCCCATTTGTCATACGGCCCGATCCCCGGGATCAACAGCTTGGGGTCGATCTTGTCCTCGGGTTGCGCGACGTAGTTGAAGCGCGCATAATCCATGATCGACGGCGTATGGCTCATGGTCTTGAGCCACTCCGGATCGCGCAATTTCTCCGCCGGATACATCGAGCTGGCCTTCATATTGTGCTGCAAGCCCAGCGTGTGGCCGACTTCGTGCGCCAAAACAAACGTCAGCAAGTCGCCCATCAAGTCGTCAGGTAATGGAAGTTTGTTAGCGCGCGGATCGAGCGGACCCACCTGCACGAAATACCAGTCCTCAACCAGTTGCTGGACGTTGTGATAGAACTGGATGTCCGCATTCAGGATCTCGCCCGTGCGCGGGTCGGAAATATGCGGACCGCTGGCGTTTTCCGTGGTGGAAGGCAGCCAGCGCACCACCGAATTGCGCACGTCTTCCGGACTCCAGGTGGGATCTTCTTCCGGCGTAGGCGCTTCCTTGGCGATGATGGCGTTCTTGAATCCCGCGGCTTCAAAGGCCGACTGCCAGCTCTCGATGCCCTTCTTCAGATACGGCACCCACCTCTTGGGCGTCGCTGGATCCAGGTAATAGACCAGAGGCTTCACCGGCTCGGATACCGCGGCGCTGGGATCCTTCTTCTCCAGGCGCCAGCGGGCCACGAACTCGCGCGTTTCAGCACGATGCTCCGGACGGCTGAAATCCATGGTGGATGTAGTGAAGTAGCCGACTCGCGCGTCCGCGAGCCGGGGCATCATCGGCGTTTCGGGAAGCTTCACCATGCTGAAATGCACCACAACCGTTCCCGAGCCGGGCCGCATCCCGCCTTGAGGGCCGCCGCGCCCGCCCCCTCCCTGTTGATCGACAGGCGAAGTGAAGGTTTGCGTGGACTCGGCTTCGATATTGGTCGGAAACGGGGTGACCCGCTCGATGTAGCTCCGGCTGGCATCCATTCCGCGGCCCCGAACGCGAGCGCGCGCGCTCATCTCCGGCACATCGCTCAGGAACAGCCGCGTGACGTCGATCACCGGCGCTTCGTTCGGACCGAATGCCGCGATGGGGAACGACATAACGATGGACGGATTATTGGCAGCCTGCACGGCTTTGGCGATCGGTTCACCCGGATCGGCCGTAATGTCGTAGGTGACCGCGCGCAGAAATACGCGGTTCTCGCGGCGCTCCCAGCGTCCGACAAACTCGTTCACGGTCTGGCCGCCGTAGCCGGCGCCGATCGTGTTTTGCGCAATCTGGCCGACGAACAGGAAATCCTTGCCGAGCTCGGAGGGCGGGATCTCGTAGTAGTACGTGTCGGTTCCGCGCTCGCGAATCTTATGGACCTTGAAGATACCCTCGGAGGTTTTGGCGTCCTTGGTGATCACACGGTCGTATGGACGGGGCTCGGTGGCTGGTCCGCCGCCACGCCCTCCGCCTGCAGCGGGAGCCACCGGAGTCGTCACGGGTATATCCGGCGAAGGAGCCGGAGCGGGCTCATCCTGAGCCTGAAGAAAGGAGACTCCAAAACAGAAACTAGTCAGAATGATCAGGCGCTTCATGAACAACCCTCCAGCTGAACTCTCGCGATGGGCATATTCTACCAAGTTGTTACAGTAGATACGTATGAGGACGCGTCTCCTCCTGGCTCTGGTTACGATAATGTTGGCCGGCGGCCAGACCAGGACCATCAGCGATGCCGAGGTGATGCGGGTGCACCGCTCGACGCTCCTCATCGACACCCACAACGATGTTCCCAGCCGTACTGTGGAAGGGTTCGATATCGGCTCGCATACCGGCACAGGCCACACCGACATCGCGCGGCTCAAGGAAGGCGGCGTCGGGGCGCAATTCTTCTCGGTCTATGTCGCGGCTTCGTATGTGAATGGCAACCGGTCGGCCAATCGGACGCTGCAGATGATCGATACGGTACGCCACGACATCATTGGACGTTATCCAGACGATTTCGTCTTGGCGACCACCGCAAACGGCATCGAGGAAGCGCACCGAAGGGGCAAGATTGCGGCGCTCATGGGAATCGAGGGCGGGCATGCCATCGAAGACAATCTCCGGCTGCTGCGCGATTATTACGATCTTGGAATTCGCTACATGACGCTGACGCACTCCAACACCAACAATTGGGCGGATTCTTCGGGCGACGTGAACGACCCCAACATCAAACACCATAACGGGCTCACGGAGTTCGGCAAAGACATCGTTCGCGAGATGAACCGCCTGGGCATGATGGTGGACATTTCGCATGTGGCCGACAAGACCTTTTGGGACGCACTGGAAGCCAGCAAGGCGCCCATCTTCGCGTCGCATTCCTCGTGCCGGGCGCTGACCAACCACGCGCGCAACATGACCGATGATATGATCGTGGCCCTGGCTAAGAAGGGCGGCGTGGTGCAAGTCAACTTCTACTGCGGTTTCATTTCGCAGAAATTCCGCGACAACGACACGGCCGACACCAAGGCGCTGGACGCGCGCATGGCTAAGGAGACGGCGGGACAGAATCTGAGCGAGCCGGATCGGCAGATCCTGTCAGAGAAGCTTCGCAAGGAAATGCGACTCTCGCGGGCGACGCTTGCCGACGTGGTGGATCACATCGACCACATCCGTAAGATCGCGGGGATCGACGCGATCGGCATCGGCGGCGACTTCGACGGAGTGAGCTGCACACCCATTGGGCTGGACGATGTTTCGAAGTACCCGAATCTGACTCGGGCGCTGCTCGAGAAAGGCTACTCGGCTGAGGACATTCGCAAGATCTACGGCGGAAACTTTCTGCGGGTGATGCGAGCGGTAGAGGCGGCCGCGGGAAAATGAAGACTAGCGGCCTGATCATCTTAGCCTTAACCCTTGCTGGCTGCGTGAGCACGCCGCCGGGCCCGAAAATCGATCCGGCGCTGGTGGGGCTCATTCCGCCCGACACCATCCTTCTGGCGGGCGCGCGCCTGGACAAACTCGAGGAAACGCCGGTCTACAAAAAGAATCTTGCGAATCGAACTGTTCCGCTAATCGACGATTTTCCGAAACAAATCGGCTTGCAGGTCCGCCGCCAGGACTTATGGGAACTGCTGCTGATCTCCGATGGAAAGCAGAGCATCGTGCTGGGACGCGGCAAGTTCGCCGATGAAGCCGAGCCGCGCATCGAACGCCCCGGCGGGACGCGATTCGGCTACAAGGGCTACACCCTGGTGGGCGACGAGCGCGAAGCGGTTCTGCTGGCGAGCCCGACGGTCATCGGCGTGGGCCCCACGGCGGCGCTGCGGTCGCTGATCGATAACAAAGGTAAAACCAACGGTCCGCCCGCCAACCTCGCCGACCAGCTCAAGCAAATGCCGCCCGAGGCGATGTTCTGGGTAGCGTATGGCGGCGGCATTACGAAGCTTCCGTTCCTTGCTCCCGATAATGCTCCCGGCGATATGGCCAACGTCAACAAGATCATGGCGTCCATCCAATCGGGTTCAATATACCTGGACTTGAGCAAGGGCGTAAACGGCCTGGTGACGGGAAATTGCGGCACCGATCAGGACGCCAAGAGTCTTTACGACGCGCTGAAGGCGCTGACGGGTTTGGGGCGGCTGGCGATTCCGAAGGACAAACCGGAGCAGGGGCGGATTCTCGACGGGCTGCGTGTCACGCAGGACGCCCACAGGGTCAATATCCACATCGAGGAGCCCGAGGAGCTGGTCGATACGTTCGTAAATCTATGGTTGGGACCTGTGAAATAAGTGGGGCAGGCGTCCACGCTGCCTGCGCGGGACTTTTAGTCCCGCTTAACGGGCGGGGCTAAAAGCCCCGCGCAGGTCTGGAGACCTGCCCTACGAATTGCAGGAGAATGGCATATGCCGATGATGCTACGTTTTACCATCCTGCTGCTTGCGGCGTGCTCGGCCTATGGCGTCGACCTGCGCTACTGGATCGAACCCTGCACGCGGCCCGAGACAGGCTGCCTGAAGGCCGACGTCCAATTGGCCGAGTGGGCGCTGCAAGCTTGGCAAGCAGCCTCGGATGGAAACCTGCACCTGGAAAAAACCGAGCAGATATCGCGGGCGAACATCCGCCTGCACTGGGCTGATTCGGAACAAGGCCAGTATGGTGAGACTCGCGCGTTCGTCACCGACACGATGCGCGGAGCGGAAGTCTACGTCCGGCCGGACTTGCGCGCGATGGGGGCGGACATCTTTGCCGCGGCATCTCAGGACGCTCTCCTGCGGGAAACGATTGTGTATCTGACTTGCCTTCACGAGACCGGCCACGCGCTGGGGTTATCGCATACGGCCGATTTCGCCGACATCATGTACTTCTTCGGATACGACAAGGGCGACGTCCGCGAGTATTTCGGCCGCTACCGGCGCAAGCTAAGCGCGCGACCGGACATCGCGAAGAATTCGGGGATCTCGCCGCAGGATCGGGCGAGACTTATTCAGATGCTGAAGTAACTGTGTTCTTGGGCGGTGGAATTGCGTCGCCCAGGTTCATGGATCCGCCACCCTCGCTCACATAATTGCGGTTCCAGGCCGGCATGTCGACGGTGATGTCGCCTTTCACGATGGCCTGGCAGCCGAGACGCGAATTGAGCTGAAGATCGGCGGCCATATCCAGACGATCCAATTCATCATCGTCCGGCGGCGATAAGTTTTCCTGCCCCGCCTTGACGTGTACATGGCAAGTGGTGCACGCACACACGCCGCCGCAGGCATGTTCGAGCTGGATGCCGAAGTTCAGAGCCACGTCCAGAATCGATTCGGGCTTGCCGTGCTCGTCGTACGGCAGCTTTCCCGACTCGAACTCGACGGTCTTGTTGAGATTGGCGAACGTAACCTTGGGCACTACCCCCATTCTAGCGGCATGCGGCAAGGACGACCTCCTTGCCATACTGGTTCTTCATGTTTCATCTCCTGGAAAAACGGATCGCGGAGGCGTTTGCCGCGAAGATTGAGTCCCTTTATGGCGAGAAGAGTCCAGTCCAGAGCGAACAGCCCAAACAGGCGTCTTTCGGAGAAATCGCGCTACCTGCGGCGTTCCAGCTTGCACGAACGTTGAAGAAAGCTCCCAAGGCCATCGCGGCCGAGCTATCGAACGCCGTGGGCGCGATCGAGGGTGTTGCCGCAATCGAAATCGCCGGCAATGGGTACATGAACGTGCGACTCGACCGAGGCGCCTACGGGTCTTCTTTGCTTCGCGGCGAAGCGCCGCTAACCGCGGTTGAGACCGCGAAGACCATCATCGAACATACGAATATCAATCCCAACAAAGCCGCGCACATCGGGCACCTGCGCAATGCCATCCTGGGCGATACCTTCGTCCGCATGCTCCGTGCCATCGGCCGCAACGTCGAAGTGCAGAACTATATCGACAACACTGGTGTCCAAGTGGCCGACGTGGTGGTTGCTTTCGAGCACCTGGAGAAGAAATCGCCCGCCGAAGTCCGTACTCTGATCGAAACCACGCGGTTCGACTATCTGTGCTGGGATCTCTACGCACGAATGTCGGGCTACTATGCGGACCATCCCGAGGCGCTCGAATGGCGCAAGTCGACGCTGCACGCGATCGAGTCGGGCGAAGGAGCAACATCCGAACTGGCGCACCTGGTTTCCGACGCGATCGTCCGCACGCATCTGACGACCATGTATCGCCTGAATATCGAATACGACGTCCTGCCACGCGAGAGCGAGATCCTGCACCTGAAATTCTGGGCGCAGGCGTTCGAGCTGCTAAAAGAACGCAAGGCGATTTACTTCGAGAACGAGGGCAAGAACAAGGGCTGCTGGGTGATGCCCGCGTCAGCCTTCAAGAGTTCCGACGACGAAGAAGACAGTAAAGTCATCGTGCGGTCGAATGGCACGGTGACCTACGTCGGCAAGGACATCGCGTATCAGCTTTGGAAATTCGGGCTGCTGGGCAAGGATTTCTACTATCGCCCGTGGCACACGTATCCGGATGGCCACCAGGTCTGGGCGTCGACATCGGAGCCGCAAACCGGTTCGCCCGCGTTTGGCCGAGGCGCTCGCGTGTACAACGTCATCGATTCGCGCCAGTCGTATTTGCAGGACGTGGTGGTCGCGGGCTTGCGAGCACTCGGCTTCGAAAAACAGGCCGAGGCCAGCGTGCACTTCTCCTACGAAATGGTCGCGCTCTCGCCGCGCACCTGCATAGAGATGGGGATCGAATTGTCCGACGAGGACAAGAAGCGGCCCTACGTCGAAGTCTCCGGCCGCAAAGGATTGGGCGTCAAGGCCGACGATCTCATCGACAAGCTGATCGAGAAGGCGCTGGAAGAAGTCACATCGCGGCACGCCGAAGATCCGGAAGATCAGCGGAGGCGGGTCGCTACCCAGATCGCGATCGGGGCGCTGCGCTACTTCATGCTGAAGTACACGCGCAATTCGGTGATCGCTTTCGATTTCGCGGAGGCTTTGAGCTTCACGGGCGAGACGGGTGTCTACGTCCAGTACGCCGCCGTCCGCGCCGCCAAGATCCTGGGCAAACTGGAGGAGCGTGGAGAAACTCTGCCTGATTTTCGGGCGGAGCTGAGTCAAGAAGCCATAGCCCGGCAGCTCACCGACGAAAGACTCTGGCAGGCACTGCTGACGGCGTCGAAAGCGGATGCGGCCATCGAACAAGCGGTGACCAGCGGCGAGCCGTCGCATGTAGCTCGTTTCGCCTTCCAGCTCGCAC
>Ga0209415_10011702_pt1 | contig 14736 bp, 16 predicted proteins | sample PeaSoiSIISIP2007_FD_187696 | JGI IMG/M metagenome (GOLD analysis project Ga0209415, IMG submission 187696) | Peat soil microbial communities from Weissenstadt, Germany - SII-SIP-2007 (SPAdes) (version 2) | ecosystem: Environmental > Terrestrial > Soil > Wetlands > Peat | place: Germany...
GACCTCGACGCGGCCGAGACGATCGTGCGGGTCAACGGCAAGGTCGCCGACCATTTCCGCACCAACAACATGATCCACGGCGTCGCCAAATTCATCAGCCGGATGTCGCAATATCTCACGCTCTATCCGGGGGACGTGGTGTGGATGGGCACCGAAGGGAGCCCGCAGAATCTCAAGCACGGCGATCTGTGCGAAATCGAGATCACCGGCATCGGCACGCTTTCGAACCCGCTGGTGCGCGAGGGGATGTAGCGGCGCCATGAACCTCTTCGATCTTACCGGCAAGGTGGCGATCGTCACCGGCTCCTCGCGCGGCATCGGGCGGGCGATCGCCGAGGGCTTTGCCGAGGCAGGCGCGCGCGTCGTCATCTCGTCGCGCAACGAGGCGCCGTGCGAGGAGGTGGCGGCGGCGATCCGCACCAAAGGGGGCGAGGCGATCGCCATCACCTGCCGCATCTCCGATCACGCGCAGATCGAAAACCTGGTCGCGAAGACCCGGGAAGCCTGGGGCGGCGTCGACATCCTGGTGTGCAACGCGGCGATCAACCCGCATTACGGCAAGCTCGAGGACCTGACCGACCAGGTGTTCGAGCGGATGATGACCAACAACGTGCTCTCGAATTTGTGGCTCGCGAAGCTCTGCGTCCCCGATATGAAGGCCAAGCGCGAAGGATCGATCATCTTCATCAGTTCGATCGGCGGGCTCAAATCCTCGACCGTCATCGCGATGTACGGGGTGACCAAGGCCGCCGACATCGCGCTGTGCCGCAGCCTCGCCGCCGAATGGGGGCCGGAGGGGGTACGGGTCAACTGAATCGCGCCGGGCCTCGTCGAAACCGCGTTCGCGCGCGCGCTTTACGAAGACCCGGAGCGGCGCGCCCGGCGCGAAGCGGAGACGCCCTTGCGCCGCCTCGGGCAACCCGAGGACATCGCCGGCGCCGCCCTCCTCCTCGCCTCCAAAGCCGGCGCCTTCATCACCGGCCAAACCATCGTCGTCGATGGCGGGGTGATGATCGCATGAATTACAGTCGCCGGAGGTACTCGAAGTTAATGGCGGGATAGCCGCGTTGGAGCGCGGCGACGTAGAGCTCGGAATCGCTTGTCAATAAAACATGGCCGTTGGCTAGTTCTTGAAGTATTCCCGAGTCTGTCAGCCAGAGACGCGGGAAATCAGAGTCCAGCGCCGCTACCTTGCTCGTGACGTATCGTTCGTCGAACATGCCAATGACATCTTGCAGCGTGGCTGCGACATGAGACTGCGCTGGCTCGCGAATCATCTTCGCCCAGTTGGAAACCTCAGTAAGCGTGTTCGGTGTCACGATTATAGCAGACGCACGCTCAACATTATCGACGAGCAGCTTGAAATCAGTCCTAGTATAGGGACTTAGCCGTTTGTGCTTCTCAATGTATTCTGACGACGCAGTTCCGACGACAAACAGGGTCAGGAGCATCGTATCAATCAGAAGCGCCGGCCTTCTAGCCCTGGACCGTTTCACGGTTTTTCACTGATATCATGCGTTTGTCGCTATCGCCGATTTTCACGACCTTGTAATCGCGGCGCCTTGGGCCAAGAGCGGCGAGCTGCGCCCCGAAGGGCCCTGCCTTTTCATCCCAAGGCCGAGAAAATCCGATTGTCACGGACCAAATCCCCGTTTTATCGTCAAATTCTATTTCCTCTAAACCAGGGTTATCGATTTTCTCCTCAGCAAACACATCCCTAACGTATTGTTTGGCGAGAGAAACGGCCTCCTTGACCTGCATAGCTGCCCTCCGCAATTCCGCCCTCGCCAAACGCGTCGGCCTAGGGATGCTCTAGCCAAATCCGGACTCGTTGGGCATCCTGCACGAAATCAGCTGTACATGGGTAGTGGCATGCCATTCTCCCTGATCGATAACGGCGCCGGCGCGGTGCCGCTGGTGGCGGTGTCAAAGGCCGGTTTGGCGGCGTGGCGCGAGCGGGCGGCTGCGGGGGAGCGCGACTGGGTCGCGGCGACCGGGTTCGAGGGCGACGGCGGTAAGCTGGCCCTCATTCCCAATGCAAAGGGCGGGCTTGGCCGGGTGCTGGTCGGGATTTCCGAGGGCGAGGCGGCGATGTGGGCCTTTGCCGCGCTTTCAGACGTGCTGCCCGAAGGCCATTACCGGATCGAAGGACCGCCGGAGGGTGGCGACCCGACCCGCTTGGCGCTCGGCTGGGCGCTCGGGACCTACGCGTTCACCCGCTATCGCGACAGACAAAAGCCGAAAGGTGCGCGGCTGGTGTGGCCCAAGGGCGCCGACCGCGCGCTCGTCGAGCATCTCGCTGGCGCAGTCTTCGTCGCCCGCGACTTGATCAACACCCCAGCTTCGGACATGGGGCCGGCCGAGCTCGCCGCCGCCGCCGTCGAGGTCGCCGAGAAGGCCGGCGCACAGTGCCGGGTGATCACGGGCGACGCGCTCCTCGCCGAGAACTATCCGACGATCCATGCCGTCGGCCGCGCCAGCGTGCGGGCGCCGCGCCTCGTCGACATCGCCTGGGGCGACAAATCGGCGCCCAAGGTAACGCTCGTCGGCAAGGGGGTGTGCTTCGATTCGGGCGGGCTCGATTTGAAGGCCGCCTTGGGCATGCTCAACATGAAAAAGGACATGGCCGGCGCGGCGATCATGCTGGGGCTCGCCCGGGCGATCATGATGGCGGGTCTGCCGGTGCGACTGCGGGTCCTTTTGCCGATGGTCGAGAATTCGGTCTCCGGCAACGCGATGCGCCCGCGCGACATCGTCAAGACCCGGAAGGGACTGACCGTTGAGATCGGCAATACCGACGCCGAGGGCCGCCTCATCCTCTGCGACGCGCTCGCCGAAGCCTCGAACGACAGCCCGGCCCTCCTCGTCGACATCGCCACTCTGACCGGCGCCGCGCGGGTCGCGCTCGGCCCCGAATTGCCGGCCCTCTTCTGCAACGACGATCCGCTCGCGGCGGCGCTGTCCGCCGCCGGGGAGGGCGAGGATGATCCCTTATGGCGGATGCCGCTGTGGCGACCCTATCGCCGTCTCCTCGACAGCAAGATCGCCGACCTCAACAATGTCTCGGAGGGGCCGCAGGGGGGCGCCATCACCGCCGCGCTCTATCTCCAGGAATTCGTCGGCCCCGGCATCCCCTGGGCGCATCTCGACGTCATGGCCTGGAACAACCGCACCCGCCCCGGCCGCCCCGAAGGCGCCGAAGCCCAAACCCTGCGCGCCCTCTATGCGCATATCGCCGGGCGGTTCGGCTAGACAGTGAAAATCGAGACGCTGCTGCCGCTTGGCCGGCTCGATCCTGGAGTGCGGGCCGCGGAGGTGCCGCTCGATATCTCCGCGGTCGCCGCCGATGCGCGGCGTGCGGAAGCCCTCGGCTATGATGGCGTCCTCGCCGCCGAAACCAAAGACGACCCTTATATCGTGATGGCGCTGGCGGCCGCAGCGACCAGCCGGGTCGGACTGGCGACCGCGGTGGCGATCGCCTTTCCGCGGAGCCCGATGGTCACCGCGCTCAGCGCCTGGACCTTGCAAAAGCTGTCGCATGGCCGCTTTACCCTCGGCCTCGGCTCGCAAGTCAAGGGGCATATCGAGCGGCGCTACGGCATGGCCTGGTCGGCGCCGGGACCATGGCTGCGCGACTATGTCGGCGCGTTGCGCGCGATCTGGGCGTGCTGGCAGAACGGCACCAGGCTCGATTTCGCGAGCGAGCATTACAAGCTCAGCCTGATGGTGCCGCTGTTCGCGCCGGCGCCAATCGAGCATCCGGAGATCCCGGTCGAGCTCGCTGCGGTCAACCCCTATATGTGCCAGGTGGCGGGCGAGGTGGCGGACGGCATCCGCGCCCACCCGATCGCGACACCCCGCTACATCGCCGAGACCATGCTGCCGGCGGCGAAGAAGGGCGCGGCGAAAGCCGGGCGCGACCTCGCCCGCTTTACGCTGTGCGCGATGCCGCTGGTCGCCACCGCCGACACCCGCACGAGCCTCGCCGAGCGGATCAGCGAAGTGCGTGCGCGCGTCGCGTTTTACGCCTCGACCCCGGCCTATCTCCTCGCTTTTGAAAGCGAAGGCTATGGCGAGGTCGCGCGGGCGCTGCAGGGGCTGGCGCGGGCCCAGCGCTGGGAGGAGATGCCGGGCCTCGTCAAGGACGCGATGCTCGACACCTATGCGGTCATCGGCAGCTATGACGAGATCGCCGCGAAACTCAAGGCGCGTTACGCCGGCCTCGCGACGTCGCTCGAATTCGCGATCCCGCTAGCCGATGCGGGCGCCGAAGCGAGACTGCGCGGGCTGCTCGACAGCTTGCGCAGCGGCCGTGGGGCTAGGCGGTGAAGAACACGTGTCCGGCAAGCCCGGCGGCGAGGGTCGGATGCCCTGCGAGTACAACGACGCGACTGCCGGCCGAGCCGCTGCCGTGGGCGGAATAGGAGAGCGCCCCGGTGGTCGTATTGTAGGCAAAGCGCTGGCCCGTGTTGGTGAAGGCTCCAGTCGAATTGGCGACAAAGACGCTGGCGGCGAGATGCTGCGGCGTGCCGGTGCCCATCCCCTGGTCGGCGCCGAGGTTGAACCCGCTATTGCGCAGCACGATCTCGTTGCTCGCGCTCGCTCCAAAATCGGTGATCCTGTTGGCGCCGATGTGGGCGAAGGTGAATTGGTTGGCGCCGAGGCCGCCGGTCATCGTGGTCTTGCCGCCGGCGTAGAAGATATCGTTGCCCGAGCCGCCCCTCAGCGTATCGGCGCCAGCGCCGGCATGGACCACGATCTTGTCCATCGGGGGTAGCGTCGACGCGGTGATGGTATTGCCGGAATTGCCGTCGTTGATGGTGATCCGTCCGCCGGGAAGCCGGGCGAAGTTCGCGACCGACAGGGTAAGAACATTCGGCCCATCGCTCGCCAATTTCCAGGATGCGAACCCGCTGACGTTGACCGGGTTCATCGTCCCGTGGTCTGACAGCACAAGCCGGTTGGTGGTGCCGTCGCCACTGGTCAGGGCGCCTTTCAGCGTGTCGCCGGTGACGGTGGCGCCCGATACCGCCACGACATTGTGGCCGGCCCCGGTGGTCACGCTATCGAGGCCGGCTCCGAGCACAACCGCGTTGCTGCCGGTGCCGACGGTGATCGTGTTATTGCCGTCGCCAACGACGATCTGGCTGTTGCCAGTGCCGGTGGTGATCGTGTTGCCGCCGTTGCCGGTGATGATCTGATCGGCGCCGTTGCCCAGGGTCATCGTGTTGTTGCCGTCGCCGAGATCAATCTGGTCGCTGCCGTTGCCCAATGTGAGCGTGTTATTGCCGTTACCGAGGCCGAGCTGATCGGCGCCGCTGCCGAGAGTGATCGTGTCGTTGCCGTCGTTATCGGAAATGATGTAGCGGTCGTTGGGCGGGTTTCCGACGTACGTCGCCTTGGTTCCGGCCGGATTGGCCAAAAAAACTGTCTGTGTTGCCATGCTCGCCTCCTGCGTCGCGCGCCCGAAATGGCGCCATCCAAGTCGTTGTTACGTGCTCGGTTCGCGTTTTTTTTCGCGCGGCTGGAGTGAGGGTGACCACGGTCAGACAAACCGCCGCAAAAGCAAAGCCTGCAACGATTAGGTTATTTCGCCTGACTGGCTCACGTTTAGGTAACATACAGCCGACAAGGGATTTCCGTTAGCCTCGGAAATTACCTAGTGGTGGGATTGAGCGCGGCAGCACGCTTGTCATCTGCACCCGCGCGCCCCGCTGAGTGCATTCCCGGCGGCGCTCAATAGCCGCGCGCCGGATCGACCCGGTTGGCGAGAGGCAGCCCGGCTTCGAAGCGGGCGATGGCCTCGCGGATGATCACCGCCGCGGTCGGCGGATGGGTCTCGGCGGCAATATGCGGGGTGAGGATGATGCGCGGATGTGCCCAGAACGGGTGGTCGGCCGGCAACGGCTCCTGGCGGACGACATCGAGGACCGCCCCCGACAGCTGCCCCGCATCGAGCGCCGCGATCAGGTCTGCTTCGACGAGGTGGCCGCCGCGCCCGGCGTTGACGAGTCCCGCGCCGCGCGGCAGGGCGGCAAAGGTCGCGGCGTTGAGGATGCCCTCGGTCTCGGGGGTCAGCGGCAACAGGCAAACGAGGATGTCGCTGCGGGCGAGGAACGGGCCCAACCCCGCGGCGCCCGCGAAGGTGGCAAAGCCGGGAACCGCCTTGGCGCCGCGGCTCCAGCCGGCGACCTCAAAGCCGAGCGCCTGGAGCGTCGCGCCGGCATCCTGACCGAGCGTACCGAAGCCGAGGATGCCGACCGGCCGTTCGGCGGCGTTCTTTTGTTCGCGCTCCTCCCAAAGGCGCGCGCGCTGCTGCGCCAGGTAGTCGAGATCCTGGCGGTGCAGCCGCAGCACCGAGAGCGCGACGTATTCGCTCATCGCCTGCGTCATGTACGGGTCGACCAGCCGGACGATCGGCACCGCTTTGGGCAGCAAAGGGTCGCGCAGCAGATGGTCGACCCCGGCGCCGAGGCCGACGATCAGCTTCAAATTGGGGAGCGAGGCGAGCAGCCCCGGATCAGGCTGCCACACCAAGGCGTACTCGATTTGCGACTTGTCGCCGATGTCGGGCCAGAAGCGGAATTCGTGCTCCGGCATGAGCCGACCGAGCAAGGGTTGCCAGCGCGCCGTCGCGGCCGGGGTCGAACGGAAGAGGATGGCCATCTCAGCGCGCCGATATCGCTCGCATTCGTGGTTGGGCTAGTCGAGGGACGAACGCCGCCGCTGTCAACCATCACGCTACAGCAGGACTGGGCCGCGAACGGTGTCCGTGGTTTACTCGGCGACGATGATCTTGCGCTCCAACCTGCCGCGATTGCGCGAATGCGCGCTGGCCGCCGCCCGGGTGCTCGACATCGGCGGCTGGTATCAGCCGTTCAACCTCGCCACCCACGTCATCGATCTCAATCCCTATGCGACGCGGCGTGCGCATGAGGCGCTCGATCCGGAGGACGCGGAGCGATTTTCCGAAGCGACTTGGCAGGTTGCCGATGTCTGCGTTCCCCCGCTGTCGCACCCGGACAAGTTCTTCGATTTTGTCGTCTGCTCGCATCTGCTCGAAGACGTGCGCGACCCGCTCGCCGTCTGCCGCGAGATCAACCGCGTCGGCCGCGCCGGCTATATTGAGACACCCTCGCGGGTGCGCGAGATCTTCGCCAAGGGTCGGATGGCGGCACTGGGGTTGTTGCGCGGAAGGGTGCCGGAGGTCGGATTTTACCATCACCGGTGGTTTGTCGAAGCTGACGGGGATCACCTCCGCTTTACCGCGAAAACCGCGGCGCTGACGGAAGACCGCCGGCAATACCTGACGCGGCGCGACAACGGTCGCAAACTGACCGAGGCGGAGAGCGGGCTCGGGCTGTTCTGGGAGGGTGGCTTCACCTGTGAGGAGGTGTTCGCCGACGCGCGCGCCGACTATCCGGTCTTTCGCCGCGCGGCGCTGGCGCGGCTGGCAGGGCGCTGACCGGGCATGAGGGCACTCAGCAGCGGCCGCCAGCGCCGTTGCGCCGGCGCGGAACAGGATCGCCATCCGCGTGAGCCTCGCTCGAGTGTGGTCAGCTTCGTTGCGGCAACGGGCCGAACGGCTTCTGCAGGACGAGGCAGGTCTCCTCGTACGGACGCCACAGCCAGAAGAACCGATGTGCCGCCGCCTTCCAGCGCTCGCGCTTACGGAACGGCTTCAATAATCGGCGCGCCACTCGCCAATGATCGGACCAGCTCATCTGCCGCAGCTCCTCCCAATAGGTCGGACCGTGCACGACCGCCTGTCCGAGGACCGTCATCCCCGGGAACAGCTGCGCCAGCTCCGAGGGACCCGTCCGGTACATCGTGTCGATCGGGTCGAGGTGATAGGGGTGCGATTTTGGCGCAGAAATAAACAGATATCCGCCTTCGCTCAGGCAATCGTCGAAGAACCGCGCCAGTTCGACGACCCGACAGCGCGGGACGTGCTCGATCATGTTCATGCAGATCAACAGACGCGGCCGCAGCTCCCGGATCTGCCGAATGCCCTCCGCGCTAAAGATGTCGGCCGAGATGTCGACGCCCCTTCCCTCTTTCTGGTCGACATTGAGCATTTTCACGCCGCGAGCCTCTAAGAGGCGGCGCAGCCGCGGTGGCCCATCGCCCGCGCCGCTGCCGATATTGCAGCACGGCGATACCTCTTCGGCCTGAAGCGCGTTCAGCTGGGCGGCGAACCAGGCCTCTTCCACGTCGAACATCGCGAACCCTATGGCGTACCGGGGCGCACCGGCTGGCTCAGCGTAAACGCGCGGCAACTGCGGCGCACCAGCCCAACCGCCAGATGCGGCAGCGGCAGCAGCCCGCAAAGCCGCAGCCACGTCCAATACGACAACAGTCCCGCCCCCTCGCGCCGTCGCGCCCAGAGGTAAGCGCGAGTGGTCGCACGCTTGACCGCCGTCCACACCAACGCGCGGGGGAGCCTGCGGGTTTCCAGGAAGTTGGCGATGGCCAGATTGGCGTCGTGCAGACATTGCGGCCCGTCGTTATTGAGCCGGCCCTCGGCGACCGCCGGGCCGAGGGCGACGACGGCGTCGACGGCGACAAAAGACCCCACGGTCGCCAGCCGCAAGGCGAGCGAGAAATCCTGGATGAAGATTTCGGGGTCGCAAAAGCCGACCGCGCGCACTGCTGCCGTCAAATAGAGGCAACCGCTCGGGATCGGGACATGATGCAGCAAGAGCCCGGCGAGCGGCGCCGCATCGACCCGGTAGGACGCGGCGATTTCCCCCGGCGCTGCTTCCAATCGCGCCATCGCTTCCTGCGGCGAGGTGTAGACTTCGCCGCTGCCATAGGCGAGCACCGCCCCCTTATGGCGCAGCAGCCCGTCGAGCAGGATTTGCGTTGCATAGGGCATCAGCACGTCGTCGGCATCGACGAGCTTTATGTAGGGATGGCGTGCCGCTTTCATGCCGCGATTGGTGGCGTGAGAAAGCCCGTGATTGCTTTGATGCAGGATCGTAACCTCGGGCCATCCCTCGGTCAGCCGGGCAACTTCGTCCTCTGAACCGTCGGTCGACCCGTCGTTGACGAACACGAATTCGCGGGCAAAATCCCCGCGCTGCGCCGCCAGCCCGGCGATCACCGCAGGCAGATACGCCCGCTTGTTGTATACGGTAATAACGTAGCTGACGCCCGCTCCGGCGGCTGCGGCGTTCAAATGCTCTGGCTCCGCGGGTGGCCCGAGTTGTGCCGCAATCCCCTACAAGGGGGCTTCGGCATCCGCAAGCGCGATATTTTGCGGCGGAGGCTGTGTTGTCGGTGATTGAGGCCATGCTGCCGCGCGGCGTGCCGGCGAACGGGCGCTGACACTAATGCAGCGCGGGCTCAGCCTCCTGCCTCGTCTCATCCGCTATCATCGGCTATATCGTCGGTTTCGACGGTTCACGATGGTGCCGCGGGAGGCCTATCTGGCCAATCTCTACCTCGCCGACCGCGCTCTGGAGAACGCCGCGCTGATCGCCGGCTGCATCGTCGAGTGCGGCACCTGGAAGGGCGGCATGGCCGCCGGGCTGGTGGCAATCGGCGGCCCCAAGCGCGACTACCATTTTTTCGATTCGTTCGGCGGCCTGCCGGCGGTGACCGCCGAGGATGGCGACGCTGCGCGGCGATGGCAGGCCAACGCGGCCGGCGATCCGGAGTTTGATAATTGCATGGCGACGCCCGCGGAGTTCCTCAGCGTGATGGCGCGAGTCAACCTGCCGGCACCGCGCCTTCATGTCCATGAAGGCCTGTTTTCAGCGACCTTCCCCGCGGCAGATGTCCCGCCGATTGCGATCCTGCGGCTCGACGCCGACTGGTACGAGTCGACGCTGCTGTGCCTCGAGCGGTTCTGGGACGGCCTCATCAGCGGAGCCCTTGTCCTCGTTGACGACTATTATACCTGGGAGGGGTGCCGCCGGGCGCTCCACGAATTCCTCGCCGGGCGACAAGCAAAGGAAGCGGTGCATGAGAGTCGGTTCGGCAAGGTCGCATACCTGATCAAGACATGATGCAAGCAGCACCGCCACCCTACAGCGACGAATTCTATCGCACCCTCGACGAAACCGCCGAAGCGTCGGCCGAACGCATCTGGCCGATTCTCTTGGAAATCATGGCCGTGGAGAGCGTCGCCGATGTCGGGTGCGGCGAGGGCGGCTGGCTCGCGGCGGCACGCCGCTCGGGCATCTCCGATGTCATGGGGCTCGATGGACCCTGGGTCGATGAGCGGTCGCTCAAGATCCCGGTCGAGCAATTCCGTCGCGTCCGTCTCGATGCGCCGTTCGCGGTCGGCCGCCGCTTTGATCTCGCCCTCAGCCTTGAAGTCGCCGAGCACCTGCCGGCCGAGCGAGCCGCCGATTTTGTCGCCGAGCTGACCGCGCTCGCGCCGGTCGTTCTGTTCTCGGCGGCGATCCCCGGCCAGGGCGGCGTCCACCACGTCAACGAGCAATGGCCCGGCTATTGGGCGGGGCTCTTTGCCGAGCGCGGCTATCGCGCCCTTGACATGCTGCGACCTCGGGTCTGGAACGACCCGTTGATCGCCTACTGGTACCGGCAGAACCTGATGCTCTTCGCCAATGCGGAGGCGTTGGCGGCGCGCCCGGACCTCGCCGCCGCGGCCGGCGAGCCGTTACCGCTGGTGCATCCCGATTTATTTCGCGCGGTCGGCCGGGTCGCCAGGCCGCGGATTGGCCGCTGGTTGAAAATGGCCCCGCAGGTAATCCGGCGCACTCTCGCGCCCAAGGCCAAGCCCGGCTGAGCCGTTCACCGGGAGGAGTTCCGAGGAGGGAGCGATATGGCGGAGAAGATTCGGCTGGGCCTCGTCGGCGCCAGCGTCACCGGGACCTGGTCGTCGCGGTCCCACCTGCCGGCGGTGCGGGCAAGTTCGGAGGTTGAGCTGACCGCGGTGTGCACCACGCGCGCCGACAGCGCCGAGGCGGCGCGCCAGGCTTATGGCGCCCGGCTGGCGTTCGACGATTACGCCAAGATGATCGCCTCGCCCGAGATCGACGCCGTCGCCATCGTCGTGCGCGTGCCGTCGCACTACGCGCCGACCAAGGCCGCGCTGGAAGCGGGCAAGCACGTCTATTGCGAATGGCCGCTCGGGCGCACGACCGCGGAGGCCGTCGAACTGGCGGCGCTCGCGGACGCGCGCGGGCTCGTCACCGCGGTCGGGCTCCAGGCGCGCGTCAATCCCGCCATCATGCACATGAAGGAGCTGGTGGAGGCCGGGTATGTCGGCGACGTGATGGCGGTCCATGTTTGTCTCATGCGCGAGGGGGTCCTCGCGCGCCCCTCGAACCGCACCTGGCAGCGCGACGCCACGCTCGGCGCCAACACGCTGACCATCGCCAACGGCCACACCGTCGATGCGATGCGCTTTGTCGTCGGCGACTTCGCGCGGCTGAGCGCCGTGGTGGCGACGCAGGTCAAGCAGTGGCTCGACACCGGCACCCAGACGCTCCTCGACGTCACCGCGCCCGACAATGTTCTGATCAGCGGCCGGTTGGCGAAGGGCGCGGTGGCGTCAGTCCATATCGGCGCCATTCCGTTCGCCGGCAGCGGCTATCGCATGGAGATCTACGCCCGCGAGGGGACGCTCGTTGCTTCGGGCGCGGATTCGCCGCAGCTGGGCGAAATCGTTCTTCACGGGGCAAAGCGCGGCAACACGCTCGCGCCGATCCCGGTGCCGGCGCGCTTCACCCTCGCCGCGCCCACGACGCCGTCGGGCGAAGCCAGCAACGTCGGTCAGATGTACACAGTCTTTGCCAGGGCGATCCGCGACGGCAACGGCCAGCAGCCCAATTTCGCCACCGCGGTCGCGCTGCACCGCCTGGTCGACGCCATCAAGGAAGCTTCGGACAGCGCGCGCGAGGTGCGTTTCGCGTAGACTAGCTCAGCGCCACCTCGAAGCCGCGCTTGGTGCCCGGGCGCGCCATCATCGTCTCGTACCAGCGCTTGACGTTGGGGTATTGGGCGAGATCGACCTGGTGGCGCTCGTGGCGCCAGGCCCACCCGAGGATCGCGAAATCGGCGATCGACACCTTATTCCCGCCGGCATACGGCACCAGGCCCAGGCGCTTATCGAAGACGCCGTAAAGCCGGTGGGTTTCCTTCAAATAGCGTTCGAGCCCATAGCGGCGGTCAGCCTCGTCCTTGACCTGGAGGAAATGGTGGACCTGGCCCGGCATCGGCCCGAACCCGCCCATCTGCCACATCAGCCATTCGAGCACCGGCACTTGGGCCCGCAAATCACCCTTCGGCCAGAACTTGCCGGTCTTCTCGCCGAGATAGATGAGGATCGCGCCCGATTCAAAGACGCTGATCGGCCTGCCGCCCGGCCCTTCCTCGTCGATGATCGCCGGGATCCGGTTGTTGGGGCTGATCTTCAAAAATTCGGCGCCGAACTGCTCGCCCTTGCCGATGTTGACCGGCTTTACCCGATAGGCGAGCCCCATTTCCTCGAGCGCGACGCTGATCTTGCGGCCGTTCGGCGTGTTCCAGGTCCACAGTTCGATCGTCATCGGCGGGGGCTCCTCATCTTAGGTCGCACGGCGGGCGGCATCCTTACCGCGATGCCGCGCCCTCGCAAGCTGCAATCGCCGCCGGTGGCGCCGGGACCCCCGATGGCCTAGCATCGTACCGCAACGCCGTTCCGAACCCTGAGAGGCACCCCCATGGCCGCTGACCCCAACCGCGTGATCCTCACCGGCGAAAACCCGTTCATCCGCCTCAGCGCCCAGAGCGGCGGGGCGGTCACGACGAACGCCAGCTTCTGGCGCATCATCACCTGCCCGGCCGGGCCCGGGCACGTGCTCTATCTGAAGAGCGAATTGACCGACAACCAGACGCGGATCTATTCCGACAACATCGCGATGGCGCGCTGGCTGCAGGGCACGGTCCAGGGCATGCTCAACGCCGAGACCGCCGACACCGCGATCCCGGTCACCGACGCCGAATTCGCCAAGTCCGGCGACCCCCGCTATTTCTGGACCGAGAGCCTGGTGTCGCACGACACCGAGATCACCCTCACCTGGTACCAGATCGGCGATCCCTTGCTGATCCACACCAACCCCGGCGAGGGCGGGCGCAAATACGGCGTCTGCACGCTTTTAATTCCCGCGCTGGGCGCGCGCCTTGCCGTGAACGGCATCCAGGCCGCCGGCACAGCCTGGCCGCTGGAGCGCGAAGGCCGCCCGTTCAGCACCTGCGCCTTGGCATTTTCCGAAAGCTGGACCGAAGCGCGGTAGAATAAACGGTGACACCTAACTCCGAAGTCATTTTGCAGTGAATCGTGGCAGCCACGAGAACCCGGTGACGGATTTGCTGAAACCGGGCTTGTGCAGGGCGGCGGTCAAGCCTTGCAGCAGGCGTCGATCAAGTCGTCGAGGGTGTCGATGACGCGGTTGGCGGGGAAGTGCCGCGGCAGCTCGTGCCAGAGCTCCTCGACCGGGTTGAGTTCGGGGCTGTAGAGCCGGCCCCGCGCTTGCTGCTCGATTCGGGTTGCAAGCCCTGCACTCATCGACTATGATTTATCGTAATGTATCATCGATATATGATATATCATATATCAAGATCAGGTTGCAGATTTTTCTCCACGGACGCATTGACCATACGAATCGGGTAGGGTACCGATGGGCTACGCAGGTGGGCCCGGATGCACCTCGGTTCGCCGTCCTTCGAAATTGTGTTGAGCCGGCCGGTACGGGCTTGCGCGGCTAGAAATGCTCGAATTCATCGTCGCGACGGCGCTGTTGGTCCTGGGCGGCTTTGCCGCTGTCATCCTGGGCGCATGGCCGCGCGTGGCTCAGCGCGCCGGCCAGATCGGAGCGATCTCCGGGTCCGCTCTGGGGCTTCTCGTATCGATACGCGTGCTCGTGGCCGGACCGACCGAGGGGATGTCGGGTGCCTGGCCGATGCCGGGCGGTGGCCTACACCTCGAAATCGACGCGCTGTCGGCGTTTTTCTTGCTTCCGGTCTTCGGGCTCTCGGTAGTGACCGGGATTTACGGCCGCAGCTATCTTGTGGGCGGCGACCCTGCGAGCGACGGCGGGAGGGGATCGGCGGCGACCTGGTTCCATCTCAATCTCTTGACTTCTGCGATGGCTCTGGTGATCACCGCGCGCGACGGCCTCCTCTTTCTCCTCGCCTGGGAGATCATGGCGCTAGCCCCGTTCTTCCTCGTCATTTTCGACGACCGGCAGGCGAGCGTGCGGCACGCCGCCTGGACCTACCTCGCGGCAACTCATCTGGGGACGGCGTTTCTCCTGGTGCTGTTCGTCGTCGTCGGCGGGCTTGCCGGAACTTCGGATTTTTCGGGGTACGCAGCGGCCCTCAAAGGCCACCCGGCGCTGTCATCGGGGGTATTCCTGTTGGCGCTCATCGGCTTCGGCTCGAAGGCCGGGATCGTCCCCGCCCATGTCTGGCTGCCCGAAGCCCACCCGGTGGCGCCGAGCCACGCGTCGGCCCTGATGTCGGGAGCGATGATCAAGGTCGGGATCTATGGGCTCGTCCGCATCCTGACGATGCTCGGCACCCCGCCGGCGTGGTGGGGTTGGCTGCTGATCGCCGTCGGCGCGTCGAGTGGCGTCTTGGGGGTTCTGTTCGCCCTCGCGCAACACGATCTGAAGCGCCTTCTGGCGTATCACAGCGTCGAGAATATCGGGATCATCCTCATTGGAATCGGCCTGGGCGTCCTCGGGTTGGCGTACGGGATGATCGCGATTGCCGTCATCG
>Ga0209415_10011703_pt1 | contig 14735 bp, 11 predicted proteins | sample PeaSoiSIISIP2007_FD_187696 | JGI IMG/M metagenome (GOLD analysis project Ga0209415, IMG submission 187696) | Peat soil microbial communities from Weissenstadt, Germany - SII-SIP-2007 (SPAdes) (version 2) | ecosystem: Environmental > Terrestrial > Soil > Wetlands > Peat | place: Germany...
CGACACCTCGACACCGGCGCATCTCGCGCTGCTGGAATCGTGGATGCGCTCCTACCGCCCGGAGGAACTGTTCGACGACGCCGGCCGGCCGATCGCGGACATCACCGAACTGGCACCCGAGGGCGCCCGCCGCATGGGCGCCAACCCGCACACCAATGGCGGCGTGGTGCGCCCGCTTCACATGCCGGATTTTTCCCGGCACGCCGTAGCGGTGCCCTCGCCCGGGGCGGTGGACGGAGAGGCGACGCATGTCATGGGCGAGTTCCTGCGCGACGTGATGCAACGCAATCGCGACGGTCGCAATTTCCGCGTGTTCGGCCCGGATGAGACCGCGTCCAACCGCCTGCAGGCGCTGTTTGAGGTCACCGACCGCACCTGGCTCGCGCGACACATCCCGGGTGACGACCACCTGTCCCACGACGGCCGTGTGATGGAAATCCTCAGCGAGCACACCTGCCAAGGCTGGCTGGAAGGCTATCTGCTCACCGGCCGGCACGGCCTGTTCAACTGCTACGAGGCATTCGTCCACATCGTCGATTCGATGTTCAACCAACACGCGAAATGGCTGGAGAACGCTGCCGCGGTCGTCTGGCGCCGCCCGATCGCCTCGTTGAACTATCTGCTCACCTCGCATGTCTGGCGGCAGGAGCATAACGGCTTCAGCCACCAGGATCCGGGCTTCATCGACCTCGTGCTGAACAAGAAGCCGCAGTTCGTGCGCGTCTATCTGCCCCCCGACGCCAACACGTTGCTGTGGGTCACCGACCATTGCCTGCGCAGTTGGGACCGCATCAACGTCATCGTTGCCGGTAAGCAACCGTCGCCGCAATGGCTGGACATGGCATCGGCGATCCGCCACTGCACCGAGGGCGTCGGCATCTGGGAGTGGGCCAGCAACGATTCCGGCGGAGAGCCGGACGTGGTGATGGCCTGCGCCGGCGACGTTCCGACGCTGGAGACGCTGGCCGCCGTCGATCTGATGCGCCGGCATTTGCCGAAGCTGCGCGTGCGCGTGGTGAATGTGGTCGATCTCTCGACACTGATGCCCCCGGAGCAGCACCCACATGGGCTGCCGAGCGCCGAGTTCGACGCGATCTTCACCAAAGACAAGCCGGTGATCTTTGCCTATCACGGCTATCCGTGGCTGATCCACCGGCTGACCTATCGGCGCACCAACCACGACAATTTCCACGTGCACGGCTTCCGAGAGGAAGGCACCACGACGACGCCGTTCGACATGACGGTGCTGAACCGGCTCGACCGGTTCCACCTGGCGGGAGCGGCGATCGACCGCGTGCCGCGGCTGGGCGACACAACAGCCTATGTGAAGCAGGCGTTCCGCGACCAGTTGATCGAGCATCGGCGTTACGTGGACCGGCACGGCATTGACATGCCGGAGGTACTGAACTGGCGGTGGGGTGCATAGGTCTCCCCTCCCGCGCTGCGCGTGGGAGAGGAACGGACCCATCGCGCAGCAACGGCAGGCAAGGCTACTGCGTGCGCCACATAATCGCGTCACGTTCATATAAAGCAACGGCACAAGCTAACGGAGGACCAGAACATGGCGGACAAGCGTCACGCTTACTCGGTTCGGGTTGAGTGGACAGGCAACCAGGGATCCGGCACGTCGTCGTATCGTGCTTATTCCCGTTCTCATGAGATCAGCATGTCTGGCAAGCCGACCATCGCCGGCTCTGCCGATCCGAATTTCCGGGGCGATCCAGAGAGATGGAACCCCGAGGAACTGCTGGTCGGTTCGCTATCGGCATGCCATCAGCTCTGGTATCTGCATCTTTGCGCCGAAGCGGGCATCGTCGTTCAGACATATCGCGACCAGGCCGTTGGCGTGATGGTCGAACAGCCGGACGGCGCCGGACAATTCGAGAGCGTGACCTTGCGGCCGCACGCAGTCCTCGCGCCGGGATCGGACGAAGCAACAGCGCGTCGCCTGCACGACGAGGCCGCAAGGATGTGCTTCATCGCCCGGTCAGTATCGTTCCGCCTAGAGCACGAGCCAAGCTTCGAGGTTTCTCAAACCTCTCCCGCGCGAGCGGGAGTGGTCACGGCGCATAAGCGGTGAGGGTGAGGGTGCAGCGGGGCGACCCGATCCCCCTCACCGTCGGTGCTTCGCACCTCGACCTCTCCCGCGGGAGAGGTTATGCGCATCCCTCGTCGCGCAGCAGCTCCGTCACCGCGTCTATCGGCACATCGGCTGCGGTGAATGTCTGGCCGATGCCGCGTGCCAGCACGAAATTCAGTGCGCCGTCGCGCACTTTCTTGTCGCGCCGCATATGCCCGATCAGCGTCGCCGCGGAGAACCGCCGGTTCAGCATCGACAGCTCCGCCGGCAATCCCACGGCGGCGACGTGCGACACCACGCGCTCGGCATCCGCCACCGAACAATGCCCCAGCCGAGCCGACAGCTTGTACGCCAGCCCGAGCCCTACGGCGACGCCCTCACCGTGCAGCAGGCCGCCGTCGTAACCGTATTCCGCCTCCAGCGCATGGCCGAAGGTGTGGCCGAGATTGAGCAGGGCGCGGCCGTCGTTGGGCTTTTCCTCGCGCTCGTCGTCGCCGACCACTGCCGCCTTGAACGCACAGGCGCGCTTGATCGCTTCGGCCTGCGCGTCGCGATCACCGCCGACCACGCCGGCGCCATGGTGCTCGCACCAGGCGAAGAACGCCGCGTCGCCGATCAGGCCGGCCTTGGCGATCTCGGCATAACCGGCGCGCAGCTCCCGCGGCGGCAGCGTCGCCAGCGTCGCGGTGTCGGCCAGCACCATGCGCGGCTGGTAGAACGCGCCGACCAGATTCTTCCCCTGCGTCGCGTTCACCGCCGTCTTGCCGCCGACCGAGGAATCCACTTGCGACAGCAACGTTGTGGGGATTTGCACAAACGGCACACCACGCAAGACCGTGGCGGCGGCGAAGCCCGCGAGGTCGCCGACCACGCCGCCACCCAGAGCGATGACCGTGGTGCGCCGCTCGACGCGCGCCTCCAGCAACTGGTCCAGCACGGACAGATAGGATTGCAGGCTCTTCGACGCTTCGCCAACCGGCACGACGATCTGTTGCATCGCGATGCCAGTCGCAGCCAAGCCGCTTTGCAGAGCGGCCAGATGCAGTTCCGCGACGGTCGTGTCGGTCACCACCACGACACGCTTCTGCGGCAGCACGGGTGCCAGCAACGCACCGGCACGCGACAGCAGATCGTCGCCGATCACAACGTCGTAGCTGGTGGACGGCAGCACCACGGACAGCCGCCGCGGCGGCTGCCACGCCAGCAGCGCTTCCAGCACTTGCGACGTGGTGATGTCCGGAGTTTCGTCGCTGCAATCGACGATGACATCGGCCTCGGCATAGATCGGATAACGCTGGTCAATCAGTCGCTGCAGGATGTCCGATGGATCGCCGTCCGCCAGCAACGGGCGGTGGTCGCGGCCGGATACCCGCCGCACCAGCGTGTGCAGCGGACATCGCAGCCAGACCGTCACCGCCTCGGCGCGCGCGGCTGTGCGGGTTTCTGGGTCCATGAAGGCTCCGCCGCCGAATGCCAGCACCAACGGATCGCCGGCCAGCAGACGGCGGATCACGCGCCGTTCTCCGTCGCGGAAGGCGCGCTCGCCGTAGCGCAAAAATAATTCCGGGACGGTGCAGCCGGCGGCCAACTCGATCTCAGCGTCGGCGTCACGGAACGGCAGTCCGAGTCGCGCGGCGAGGCGGCGGCCGATCGAGGTCTTGCCGGCGCCCATCAGCCCGACCAGCGCGATGCTGCGCCCGGCCAGGGTTTCCGGCAGCAAAATGCCTTCCTTCAAGGCGGTGTTGCGTGTCATGGCAGGCGAGGCTAGCACAGCGCCACGCGGGCGGCCACGACGGCCGTTTGCGCAATGAAAGAGGAGCGGGGGCCGCGTCCATGATTCGGGTGTTCCTGTTCGTCGTGGCGCTCGGCGTGGTATTGCTCGCGGCGGGCGTGGTGTATCTCGGGATGTTCCCGCCCAATCCGACGCCGCATGCGGTGGAGAAGACGCTGCCGAACGACAAGTTCCAGAGCCACTGAATGGACCGTCACGTCGAGGCATTCCTCGAAATGTTGGCCGCCGAGCGCGGCGCGGCACGCAACACGCTGGTGGCGTACGAAGCGGACCTGACGGATTTCGCCGCGTTTGCCGGCGCGCGCGGCCATGCGGTGGCTGGCGCGGATGCTGCGACGCTGCAGGGCTATATGGCGGGGCTGGGCAAGGACGGATTGTCGGCGCGCACCGCCGCGCGGCGGCTGTCGGCGTTGCGGCAATTCCACCGCTTCCTGCTGCGTGAAAACCTCCGCTCCGACGACCCCACCTCCCTGCTCGACACGCCGCGCCTGCCGCGCTCGCTGCCGAAATACCTGAGTGAGCAGGAGGTGGATGCGCTGCTGGAGGCGGCGGGCAGGCGGGCGGGGCGGCCTGGAGCGATCGCGTTGGCGGCGCTGGAAGTCCTCTATGCGAGTGGAATGCGCGTGTCGGAACTGCTGTCGCTGCCGCGCAGCGCGCTGGCGGGCGACGCGGCACTGCTGCTGATCCGCGGCAAGGGCGGCAAGGAGCGCATCGTGCCGTTGACCGAGGCGGCGAAGCACGCCGCGGCGGCTCTGGTGGAAGCGACCGACAAGGCGGGGCGCTGGCTGTTTCCTGGCCGCGACAAGCGGCGGGCGATGACGCGGCAGGGCTTCTTCCTATTGCTCAAGCAGGTGGCGCTGGAGGCGGGGATTGATCCCGGGCGTGTGTCGCCGCATGTGCTGCGGCATTCGTTCGCTTCCCATCTGCTGGCGCACGGCGCGGACCTGCGCAGTTTGCAGACGCTGCTGGGACACGCGGATATCGCGACGACGCAGATCTACACACACGTGCTGGCGGAGCGGCTGCAACGGCTGGTGGAGGCGCATCACCCGCTGGCACGGCCGGGGTAGTCGTCAGCGTCGCTGCGCCGCGAATCCTATGGTCATTGCGAGGCGCGACACGGCGTCAGGCTGCGTTTTTTCGCCGCAGCCCGATCAGGGTGGCGGCCCCCATCAGCAGAAGCCCCAGCCCAGCAGGTTCCGGGATGAAAGAGAGAGGCACCAACCCTCCGCTTGGGAGCACGTAGGCGATTTGCATGGAGACGCCCGGATCGGTGCTGACGCCGGTAAACGCAAAGCCGATATCGCCGGGCGGATCGGGCCGCGGATTGAAACTGGTCCAGCCTCCGTCATAGCCGGAGATATCGAACGTCACCTGATATGTGGCGCCGTCACCCATCTCGTCGAACATGTAGGTGACCAGGCGACCGCCAAGATCCGTGAAGGTACCGGCCCCCATGCTATAGGGGTCGCTCATACTGGCCCCATGCATGTTGAACAGGATGGTGGTGATGCCTGCATAGCCGCCGAAAGCGATGCGGGGATCCATCGGATGCTCGAGATTGACCCGGTCAACAAAGCCCGGCGGATCCGGCTGCGGATTGAAACCGAGGATGACGCCGGGATTGACCGGCCCCGGCCCGGACGTGGCAAAATAGTGGAGGTCGGTGGGTAGCGGATAGGTTGGTGGCAATGTCATGGCGGCGGAAGCGTGCAACGCCACAAGGGATATGGTGCAACAGGACAGCACGCGGACTACCGCTGCAATGCTCGCCATATCGAACTCCCCCCAAGCCACGAACCGTAAGACCGCCGTACTTTTTGAGGGAAAGCAACATTCCTGTTCATGAAAGATGTCCGCGGTTGCAAGACCCGACGTTCCGGCGGCTGGCCGCCTCACTGCACGGTCGGTCCCAATACCTTGTGAGAGGTGGCACAATGACGCACTACCGAGTGGCACCAGGAGATGAACCATGCGACCCGAGGACGTCATTGCCGACAAGCGGCGGCCCTATACCGGAGCCGAATACATGCAGAGCCTGCGCGACGGCCGCGAGGTGTATATCGACGGCGAGCGCGTCGCCGACGTCACCGCGCACCCGGCGTTTCGCAATTCGGTGCGCTCGATCGCGCGGCTGTACGACGCGCTGCACGATCCCGCGCGCCGGGCGGTACTGACCTGCCCGACCGACACCGGCTCGGGCGGCTACACCCATCGTTATTTCCGTGTGCCGCGCTCGCGCGAGGACCTGGTCGCGGCGCAGGGCGCGATCGCCGCATGGTCGCGGTTGAGCTACGGCTGGATGGGGCGCACGCCGGACTACAAGGCGGCGTACACCAACACGCTCGGCGCCAACGCCGAGTATTACGGGCCGTACTCCGACAACGCGCGCACCTGGTACAAGCGGGCGCAAGAAACCGTGCCGTTCATGAACCACGCGATCGTCAATCCGCCGGTCGATCGGCACAAGCCGGCAGAGCAGGTGAAGGACGTATTCGTCAGCGTGGAGAAGGAGGTGGACGGCGGCATCATCGTGTCGGGCGCAAAGGTGGTCGCCACCTCGGCGGCGATGACGCACTACAACTACATGGGCCAGAGTTCCAAGACGGCGACCGAAGATCTGGACATGTCGCTGATGTTCATCGTGCCGATCGACGCGCCCGGGCTGAAGCTGTTTTGTCGCACGTCCTATGAGCGCGCGGCATTGCGGAACGGTTCGCCGTTCGACTACCCACTGTCGTCGCGGTTCGACGAAAACGACGCGATCTTCGTGTTGGACAAAGTGTTCGTGCCCTGGGAGGACGTGTTTATCTACCGCGATCCAGCGCGGGTGCTGAGTTTTTACCCCCGCTCCGGCTTCATGCCCGGCTTCCTGTTTCAGGGCTGCACGCGCTTCGCGGTGAAGCTGGATTTCATCTGCGGCCTGCTGAGCAAGGCGCTGCGCTGCACCGGCGGCGATGACGCGCGCGGCAACCAGGCGCTGCTGGGCGAGGCGGTGGCGTGGCGCAATCTGTTCTGGTCGCTGTCGAACGCCATGGCGAACAACCCCGACCCTTGGAAGGACGATGCGGTGCTGCCGGAATTGCGCGCTGCTCTGGCGTACCGGGTGTTCGCGCCGGATTGTTATCCGCGGATCAAGGACATTGTCGAGCGAACCGTGACCTCGGCGCTGATCTATTTGCCGTCGTCGGTGAAGGATTTCTCCAATCCGGCAATCGAGCCCTATCTGCGGCAGTATGTGCGCGGGTCGTACGGGATCGGGTACGAGGAGCGGATAAAGATCATGAAGTTGCTGTGGGACGCTGTGGGCACCGAGTTCGGCGGGCGGCACGAGCTGTACGAGCGCAACTACGCCGGCGGTTGGGAAGATATCCGGCTGCAGACGCTGACTGGGGCGCAGCGCGGCGGGGATATGGCGGCGATGGAGGCGCTGGTCGAGCAATGCATGGCGGACTACGACACGAAAGGATGGACCGGTGGGGCGTGGGTTGGGGCGGAGGATGTGGGGTGAGCGGGGCCGCTGGTTGGGCTCCATTCGGTGACAAGAATTCGCGCCTGATACAGCAGAATTAGCGGATTTGCAGGGTGGGCGTCCTGGTGTTGTTATCCTGACGAAAGATTCCCAAGGCCGCCGTACCATGCGAATTCGCCGGCATGAGGAAGGCAAAGGCATGCGCCTGGCGGTCGCGCACGGATCGAGCGACGCCGGAAGGGTGGATTTCCCGGCGGAACACGCCGCAAAAGGTGGTCTGGCGGGCACGGTTTGCGCTGTTGTCCGCTGATCGAGCAGGCGTGATGTCGGTCGCCCGGTTGGTCCTCAAGAGCAACGTGTCGCCGGTGGACGCTACTTTGCCGCAGCCACTTCAGCACGGTGATCGTTGGTTGGGTCGAGCCCGGCCACGGGCAGCGGTCTGGGCGTGATGCCCCTACCAGCCCGGGGACGGCCATGCGGGACGGTTGCGGGCCGTGCCTCATCCCCACCGCTCGATCCCGGCGCGCCGGGCCCGGCGCACTACGAAGCCCAGCCATGCCAGTTGGGGCAACAGCGTCAACGCCGGCACCAATGGCTTCCAGGTCGGCGGCGAGACAATGAACACCAGGCAGCACAGCCCGCCATACACCGCGAACCCCCAGTGTACCAGCGCCACGGCCGGGCCCGGCACACCCGAGCGCTGCGCGATCTGATACAGATGGCCGCGATGCGGCGCGGTCAGCCGCTCGCCCGCCACCGCCCGCCGCACCAGGGTGAAGCCGACGTCGAACAGCACGCCGGACAGCAGCATCGGCACCAGCAGGAACGACATCGCCACGCCCTGGAAGCGGCTGGCGACAACGGCCAGCACCGCCAGCATGAAGCCGCAGAACTGACTACCGACATCGCCCATGAAGATCCGGGCGCGGGGAAAGTTGAATGGCAGGAACCCGGCAATGCCAGCCGCCAGCAACAACGATGCGGCGTAGGCGAACCAGCCGTCATGCGCCGCGGCAATGCCCGCCAGGAAGCCGGCGGCGATCAGCGCCACGCCGCCCGCCAGCCCGTCCAGCCCATCGATGAAGTTCATGGCATTGGTGGCGAACAGCAGCCAGAACAGCGTCACCGGAGGTCCGAGCCAACCGACCGGCAGCGGGTCGGCAAAGGGCCAGTGGTAGTTGCGCACATACAGCCCACTGCCCACCGCAACCAGCGCGGCGAGCACCTGGGCACCCAGCTTCACGCCGAAATTCCAGTCGTAGACGTCATCGAGGAAGGCGACGACGGCGATCGCCACCGACGCCTCGATCACGCCCAGGAAATACGGTTCGGCCAGGCGGGCGAATTCGGCAAACTGGTACAGCACGGCGATGCCGACCAGGAAGGCCGTAACGATGCCGATGCCGCCGCCCTTCGGGGTCGGCCGGTCGTGCGCCTTGCGGTCGTCCGGCCGGTCCATCAGGCGCGCGGCAATCATCAGCCGCACTGTGGCGGCGGACAGCAGTGCCAGCCCGGCCGCAAAGGCCAGGTGACGCAACAGCGCGACAAGGGTCATGACTCAGTGGTCAGTTTTCAGTGGTCAGTGGTCAGCCTCATTGCCCCGTCCCGCGTTCCCCAACCCTCAACCCGGTCATTGCAAGGGGCGAAGCGACACGGCAAATCCCGCCTGGTGCGCGGCGGCTCTCCGCGCGGGAGCTTGCTGAGTGGCTTCGCTCCTAACGAGAAACAAACTCCCCTCCCACAAGAGGAGCCAAAGCTCCCCTCTCCCCAGCGACCGGCGCGGTTTCATCCATGGCGGGTCAGCGGCCGCCGGCCGGTGGTTAACTCGCGATGGCAGCGGGGGCAATGACAGCGCGGGGCAATGACAGCTTGGGAGCAATGACGGGGCGCAGCACCGACTTAGGGCGCCGATACGCCGGCGCCGTTAAGCACGAAGCGGGCCAGCGTCTCGCCGAGGCAGGTGTTCAACCGCGCCATCATGCCCGCGCGATCGGCGCGGCTGGCGCGCTCCAGGTCGATCTGCCCGTTGTCGGCCCAACCGCGCATCAGGTCGAACCGGCGGAACAGCACCACGCCCGGCATGACGGAAACCTGCTGCAGCGCGTTCTCATACGGGTCGAGATCGGCATTGGCGCGGAGGAACCGGCTGAATTGCGGATCGACCAGCACCACGTCGGCGCCCGCATCGCGCGCGCGGTCGATGCCTTCCTGCAATGCCGCCAGCATCTGGTCTGGCCGCTGGCCGCGGACCGCCTCGACCGTTCCGGTCTGCCAGATCACGAGCTGGTAATGCTGTCCGGCCAGTGCCGCCTCGAGCAGCGGCAGCATGTCCTCCGCGGTCATGCCGCGGCCGCCGCGCAGGGTCAGCGCGAACGATATTTTGGGCAGGGCGGCATGCAGCGCCTCGACCATGCGGAAGGGAAACGCGGAATTGCGCTCCGCACCGAGTTGGTCGCCGACCGTGGTCGCCGAGCCGACGGCGAGAATGTTCACCGGCCCGCCAGAGGCGATCGCCGCGGCCATCCGGTCCAACTGCGCCTCCGGTGTGGTGAACTCCTCCGAGGCGGCGCAGGCAGACGGCGCCTGCGCGTGCTCTGCCCGTGATGATACCGGGCACGCCACCAGAGCGAGCAGCCATAACCAGGAGAGCCAGCGGGACATGGAATTCTAATCGCTATCAGTGCTTGCCATGGCCGGCAAGGCGGCCGGTCGGATCGAAGCCGAGCGGCTTTTGGCGCGGTACCACGCGCTCAACGCACCCACGGACACCAGTGCCGCCGCGCCGCATAGATTCACCGCGAACTGCATCGCCACCCCGTCATCGTATTCCAGCCCCAGGCGGGCAATGAAACCGAAAAAGATGCTGAAGCAGAATACCGGCAGCGAGTTCTGCCCCATTAGTACCAGCGGCGCGGCTAACCGTGACTCCAGCCAGGCCGCACCGCGCGGCACGGTGCGTGCCACCAGCCAGGTCAGCGACAGGATCGACAGCAGGCGGAATGGATACATCCCGGTCTTGTCCTGGGTGATGACGAAGCGGATCGCCCATCCCGGCATCGCCGCCAGGATCGGTGGATGGGTGTCGATCACCCAGATCACCACCACGCCGGCCGCCAGGATCAGCACGGTAAGAACGTCGAACGGCCAGCGCACCCGAGGCCAGCGCGGCGGGGCATAGGACAGCACGGCGCCGATGACGAACAGGAACTGCCAGGCAAACGGATCGAAGTACCAGTCCGGGCCGGTCCAGCCCTCCAGGTTCAGGCCGGTTGCCCGCGTGACCGAGTAAAGGAGGAACGAGACAGACAGCAACAGCATCGGGCGGCGCAACAGCGGCAGCGCCACGGCGAACATCAGCAGCAGCACGACATAGAGCGGCAGGATGTTCAGCAGACTGGGTTGAAACCGCAGCAACAGCGCCTGCAGCATCGCTTCGTAGGGCGCGGTGCCCAGCACATCCAGCCTGGCCTCGTCCAGATAGTAGGCGCGGTCCAGCGCGGCGGCCGAATAGGCAACTTGCGCCGTGTAGACGACGAACAGGAAAATATGCGCGATATAGATCGTCCAGGCACGCCGAACCGTATCGGCTGCCGCGTAGAGGTAGCCTTGGCGGTCCATGGTCAGGCCGTATGCCAGGCCGCCGCCATAGCCGGCCAGCAACACGAAGATCTCGGTCGCGTCGCACATCGCGAAGTTCGTCAGGCTGACATGCGACAGCACGTCGCCCGCGGTGTGGTCGGTGAAGATCCACCACAAGGCAAGGCCCCGGAAGAAATCCACCCGCAGGTCGCGCGTTCTGCTGCGTCGGATCAGAGTCATGCGTCCCCCGATATCGCCCCCCAATGTGGGGCGGCAGGGGGCGGAGAGGAACCACGGGACGCATGACGAACGGTTACATCAGCAAGTCGCGGCCGATCTGCGCGACGTCGGCGGCCGCGGCGCAGGCTGGATGCCGGGTCAGCAGCAGCGCCTGCCGGCGGATCGCGTCCCGCACGCGATCGTCGCGGCGGATCACCCCGGCGAGCGGCGGTTCGCAGCGGAGGAAGGTGGCGCAGGCGCGGCGCAACGTGGTGTAGGTGCGCTCGCCGGCGCCGCGGCTGGTGGCCTGGTTCACGATCACGCGCGCGTCGCCGCCGGCGCGATCGGCGGCATGCAGCTTCAGCACCGCGTAGGCGTCGGTCAGGCTGGTCGGCTCCTCGGTCGCCAGCACCAGCAGCGTGTCGGCAAACGCCGCCATCCGCCGCACCGGATGCTCCAACCCGGCGCCGAGATCGAGCAAGACCATGTCGAAGTGCGCCGTCGCCCGGCGCAGCTCCGCCAGTGTGCGCTCGAGCAGGACCGGCTGCAGACCGGAGAACATGCCGGAGCCGGAGCGGCCGGCGAGGATGTGGAACCCGCCCTCCTGATGCCGCATCGCCGCCTGCGCGATCGAGGCGCGGCCGGCTATGACGTCGGCCAGATCCAGGGGCGGGGTCAGGCCGAGCTGGATGTCCACATTGGCCAGGCCGAGATCGGCGTCGAACAGCAGTACCTTGACGCCCTGTTGTGCCAGCGCATGCGCCAGGGTGATGGCGAACCACGTCTTGCCCACGCCCCCCTTGCCGGAGGCGATCGCGACCAGACGGGCGGCAGAACCGGATGCGGCGGCGGCATGTCCGGGGGCCTGCATTGGCGTCGCGGCCGGGGCGTGCCCAGAGGGGTCCGATCTGGGGTCCGATGTAGGGTGGGGTGCGGCGTCGGTCATGGATTTGCCATCCGGGTTTGCAGCAGCCGCTCGGCGAGGAAGGCGGGGGTTAGCGGCACCAGGCCATCGGCCGCGCCGGCGCCGATGCCGGCTTCGGTGAGCGCCAGCCTGCCGGCGGCGGCGGCGGCCAGGATGCCCCCGAGCCGCCGGGCCAGGTCCAGGCGGGTCGCCACCAATTGGCTGGCGCCAGCCGCGGCGTACGCCGCGGCGAGGTCGGCCGCCTCCGCCGGATCCATGCCGGCCGGCAGCACCAGGACGATCCCGGCCGCGGCCGTGGCGGCGAGTGCGGCGAGTTCCTCGACCTGCGCCGGGTCGAACGGGTCGCAGCCGGGCGCGTCAATCAGCACCGGCGCGCCGTCCTGCCGCCGTGTCAGCGCCCTCCCCAGCGTGACGGGGTGGCTGGCCACGATCAGGTCGACGCCCAGCAGCCGGGTGAACGCCGCCAATTGCTCCGTCGCGCCGGCCCGTTTGCCGTCGGCGGTGACCACCATCGGCATCGCTCCGGCCAGCACCAGGCGGGTGGCGAGCCGGGCCACGGTCAGCGTCTTGCCGGCGCCCGGCGGACCGGACAGCAGCAGCGGCGGTTCCGCGGCGGCGAGCTTCAGGCTGTCGAAAACCAACGCCTCGGCCAGCGCGGTGGCCAGCGCGCCGGTCTGCAAGCCGGCCTGCAGCATGGCCGGCACGGCGTGGTACTGCAGCGCGGCGAGGCGTGCGGGATCCGGCGGTGGTGGCGGCAAGGGGTCGTCGGGCTCCAGGGCGGCGGTGATCTCCACCCCTCCGGCGACCCGTCTGGTGCCGACGATCAGCGCGTCGGGTCCGAGCTCGGCCCGCAACTGCGCCATCGCCGCGGTCATCGCCGGTGCGCGGAACAGCTTCAGGCGCATCGGGGAGCCCCCCAAAAACCTCTCCCGCATCGCGGGCGAGGTTTTCATACCGTCCCCACGGTGCGAATCCGCGCCCGGGGCGAGATCTCCGCCTGGGCGAGCACCGGGGTGTTCGGGCGGATGCGCTCGACGATCGCGCGTACGTGGAGGCGGATGCCGCCGCTGGTGAGCAATACGGGCGCCTCGCCGGCCGCGGCGGCGGTATCAAACTCGGTGCGGAGACCCTGCATGAAGGCCTGCAGCTTCGACGGTGCCATGGCGAGCTGGCGTTCCTCCGGCGGACCGGTCAGCGCCTCGGCGAACGCACCCTCCCAGTCGGGCGACAGGGTGATCAGCGGGATGTAGCCGCTCGGGCCGGTGTGGCTGTCGCTGATCTGCCGAGCGAGGCGTGTCCGCACATGCGCGACGATCGCGGGAATGGCGCGAGTCGGGCCGCCGCAAGCCTCCTGGATAGCTTCCAGGACCGTCGCCAGGTCGCGCACCGAGACACGTTCCGACAGCAAGGACTGCAGGACGCGCTGCACCGCGCCGACCGTGATCTGCGACGGCACGATATCCGACACCAGTTTCTGCTGCTCGCGTGGCAGCTCATCGAGCAATTTCTGGGTCTCGGCGTAGGACAACAGCTCGGCGACATTGTCGCGGACCAGTTCGGTCAAATGCGTGGTCAGCACGCTCGGCGGATCGACCACCGTGCAGCCGCGAAACAGCGCTTCCTCTTTTGCCGAGGGGTCGATCCACAGCGCCGGCAGCCCGAAGGCCGGTTCCTTGGTGCGTTCGCCCGGCAAATCGGGCACGCCGCCCTTGGGATCCATCGCCAGCAGCATGGTCGGGCGCAGCTCGCCCCTTCCCGCTTCGATCTCCTTGATGCGGATCGAGTAGGCGTCGGCCGGCAATTGCATATTGTCCTGGATTCGCACCGGCGGCAGCACGAACCCCATCTCGCCGGCGATCGACCGCCGCAGTCCCTTGATTTGCTCTGTAAGCCGTGCCGTCTCGCCACCCGCCAGGGACAGCAGCCCGTATCCAAGCTCGACCCGGAGCATGTCGATGCGCAGCGTGTCGCTGATCGGTTGCTCGGTGGCTACGGTTGGTGCCGGCGCCGGCTCGGGGCCGAACACCGAGGGATGCTTGTGCCGCAACCAGGCGCCGCCGCCCGCCAAGCCGGCCAGTGCCATGAACGGCAGCATCGGCAGCCCCGGCAGCAACGCAAGCACGGCCGCCGCACCGGCCGCCATCGCCAGCGGCTTCGGACTGCCGCCGAGCTGGCGGATCAGCGCCGCGTCCGCGCTGCCCTCCATGCCACCCTTGGTGACCACGATGCCGGCCGCGGTTGAGACCAGGAGCGCCGGAATTTGCGTCACCAGCCCATCGCCCGCGGTCAGCGTGGTGAATGCGGCGATCGCGTCGGGCAGCGGCATGCCGTGGCGCACCACGCCGATCGTCAGGCCGCCCAGGATATTAATGACGGTGATGATCAGCCCGGCGATCGCATCACCGCGCACGAACTTGGCGGCGCCGTCCATGGCGCCGTAGAAGCCGCTCTCCTCCTCCAGCTCCTTGCGCCGCCGGCGGGCCGTCTTCTCGTCGATCATTCCGGCCGACATCTCGGCGTCGATCGCCATCTGCTTGCCGGGCATCGAATCGAGGCTGAACCGTGCCGCCACCTCGGCAATGCGGCCGGAGCCCTTGGTGATGACCATGAAGTTCACCACCAGCAGGATCGAGAACAGGATCAGCCCGATCACCACGTCGCCGCCCAT
>Ga0209415_10011704_pt1 | contig 14735 bp, 10 predicted proteins | sample PeaSoiSIISIP2007_FD_187696 | JGI IMG/M metagenome (GOLD analysis project Ga0209415, IMG submission 187696) | Peat soil microbial communities from Weissenstadt, Germany - SII-SIP-2007 (SPAdes) (version 2) | ecosystem: Environmental > Terrestrial > Soil > Wetlands > Peat | place: Germany...
CCGTAGCGGCTTGCGCCGCTCAGGCCCTATGTGCGGCCCGAGCCAGAGCTGCCCGAGCCAGAAAGGAGCCATGACTTCGACATCCCTGCGGGTCGAGCGCGCCGGAGATGTGGCGCGGCTGATCCTGAATCGGCCGGAAGCTCACAATCCCATCGATCTGGAGCTGGTCGAGGAACTCCGGGCGGCGCTGCACACCCTGCGCGACGATGCGGGCTTGCGCGCCGTGACCCTCGAAGGGGCCGGGGCCTCCTTTTCCGCGGGCGCCGACCTGAAGTACTTCCTCGGCATCGTGGATGACCCCGTGCGCATGACCCACTACATTCATCGCATCCGGGATACCTTCAACGCCCTCGAGGCCTTTCCCCGGCCGGTGCTGGCCGTCATTCGCGGCTACTGCCTAGCGGGCGGGCTGGAACTGATGCTGGCCTGCGACCTGGCCCTGGCGGCGGAGGATGCGCAGTTGGGCGATCAGCACGCGAACTACGGCCTGTTTCCTGGAGGCGGGGCATCCCAGCGCCTGCCGCGCCTGATCGGCGAGCGCAAGGCAAAGGAGCTGATGCTGCTCGGCTCGCGCGTCAGCGGACGCGAGGCGGAGCGCCTGGGATTGGTCAACCGCGCCGCGCCGGCGGCCGGACTCGACGGCCTGGTGCGGGAATGGCTAGCCCGGCTCACGGAGAAAAGCCCGACGGGCCTGGCCTACATGAAGCGGGCCATCCATCTGTCCGCGAGCGTGTCCCCGGAGGCCGGCATCGAGCTCGAGTCGGCAAAATTCCTCGAGTACGCGAGCCTCCCGGATTTGAAAGAAGGGCTGGCTGCGTTCTCCGCGAAGCGCAAGCCGCGCTTCTGAGCCGCGCTGCCATGCTGCGCGGTGCGGGCCGCGCTTTTCGATCGCGGCGCGCGGGACTAGAATGCGGCCCATGAGCTTTCGGTTTCTGCGAGCTATTCCGCGTCCTGGCGTCCCCGCCCGCCCGGAGGGGCTGCCGGCGCGGTCCCGCACGGGCTGGCCACGCTGTGTTGCCGCGCTACGCAGTGCGCGGCGGATCCGCGCGGCGGTGCCGCTTGGCGCGCTCATCTGGTTGAGCGCCTGCGCCTGGTTCTGCGCCGCTTCGGCTCATGCCCAGGCCCCCGCGCCGGTCTCTCCCCGCGCCCCCGGCACACCCGCGGCCGCCGCCCAGCTCGTGGCATTCGGAGATTTGCGCGGCGAATTGCTGCCGTGCGGCTGCAGCCCGGATGGGCAATTCGGCGGCCTGCCGCGCCGCGAAGGCTACTGGAACGCGCTGCTGCGCGGCCTTTCCCCCGGAACGGACGCGCCCGTGCTGGTGGATCTCGGCAACAATTTCCCGGAACCCTCCGCGCAGGGACGGCTCAAGATCGAGGTCATCCAGCCCCTGCTGGGCAAGATGCCCCTGGCGGCCATCCTGCCCGGACCGAACGAGCTGCGGCTGGGCCTCGCCGCGCTCGACCGCAACCTGCCCTATCTTGTCACCAACAACGACGTGCCCGGCGCGTTCCTGGCCGAGCGCACGGTGCCGCGCCCAGCGGGGGGGCTGGTCATCCTGGGCTACCTGTCGCCCGGCCTGGTGTACCAGGGTTCGCAGGACCGCTTCCGCCTGACCGGCTTGAACGCGGACTTGCTCGAGCGTTACAGGGCGCTCATCGCGCGGGAGCCGGCGCAGCAAGCCGTGCTGCTGTTCCGGGGGAGCGATGAGGAGCTGGTGCGCTTCGCGGCGAGCGGCCTATTCGGCGCCATCATCGCGGGCAATCCTTCGGGCGACGAGCTGACGGCTCCGACGGAGCGGCGCGTGGCCGGCTACCGCATTCCCCAGGTGCCCACCAAGGGCCAGGGCGCCATCGTGCTGACCACGCTGGGCACCGCGGCACTCGGAGCGTTGGAAGCGGGCGCACCGGCAGGGAGTGCTCCGGCAGCGGGATCGCCGCCGCGCGTGGACCTGCTGAAAGAAGGGATTCCCGACGGCCCCGCCGCCCTCGCCGCTCTCAAGGTCTACGACGCGCGGGTCAAGGCGCTCTTCTTCCAGGAGCTGCGCATCCGGGAGGCCAGCGCCCAGGATTCCCCCTATGCCGGCGCCCAGGCCTGTCAGGCCTGCCATCAGCCGGCCTTCGCCACCTGGCAGGCGAGCCGCCATGCGGGAGCGTTGCGCGCCCTCGATGCCGTCGGGAAGCAGTTCGATCCAGAGTGCCTGGACTGCCACGTCGCCGGATTCGACCGCGGAGGATTCGTCTCCGGAGACGCGACGCCCCACCTGGCCGGCGTACAGTGCGAAAGCTGCCACGGCCCGGCGAAGCGGCACCAAGCCGAACCGGAGCGGGTGAGGCTTCCGGCGATCGGCGTGCTCGGAGGGGCGCACCCCGAGGAGTCCACCTGCCGCTCCTGCCACCGCGGCGCACACTCGCCCAAGTTTTCCTTCGCGGACTATTGGCCGCGCATCCGGCACGGCGCCCAGGCCGCGTCGCGCTAGACGGAGCGCCCAAGACGCGCCGTCGCCGTGCGGCGGCGCGGGCGCATCGGGATCCCGCCGGCGCAACCGGGACGGGCGCTCAATCCGTGGAGGGCGACGCCAGGCTCTTCCACAAGTAGTAGGTCGCCAGGCTGCGGTAGGGGCGGAAGGGCTCCATCAGGCGCTCCTGCTGCGCCACGGTGGGCGGCTGGGCGAGGCGGAAGGCCCGCTGCAGGGCGGTGCGCAGGCCCGAGTCGCCGACGGGCAGGCCGTCCAGGTAACCGAGCCCGCGCATCATGGCGTAGGCCGCGCTCCAGGGGCCCAGGCCCGTTTGGGCCAATAGCCGCCGCTCGATGTCCGGCCAGTCGCGGAGGCTGTGCTGCAAGCCCGCGGCCTCCAGGCTCGCCAATTCGCCCGTCGCGCACGCCTCCGCCAGGCCCATCAGATAGCGCGCCTTCTGGCGCGAGAACTGTTGCGCGCGCAGCTCGTCCACGCGCAACCGCAGCACGTCGGCGGGCGACGGAAACGGATAGGGGGCCGCGTCCGCCGCGCCGGGAGCGATGCCGTGCGCCACGGCGATCAGCCGGTTGCGCAGCCGGTAGGCGAAGGCGAGATTGATCTGCTGTCCGATGACCGCCCAGCATAGCGATTCCCACAGTGTCGGGAGCTGTGGAATGCGCACGCCGGCAAAACGGCGCACCAGCGGGCCCATCACCGCATGGCCCGCCGCGCCGCGGTAGAACGCGGCCAGCGGCTGGGCCAGCCCGAGAAAGCGCACCAGCAGCCGGTGCAGCTCCAGCGCGCGCCGCGCCGCGCGCGGGCGCCGCGCCACGACGGTGCAGAAGCGCGCACCCAGCACGAGGCTCACCGGCACCGCCGCGCCGCCGACGGGAAACAGGCGCATGTAGCGCCGCCCTTCCACCCGCTCGGCCAGATTGTCCGGATCGCGCCCGAGATACGAAAGCGTCTGTTCGAGATGAAACGGACCGCCGTACACGAGGCGATAGCGGCCGGAAGCGCCCCAGCGGCGCAAGGCATCCGGAGCGACGTGCATGCGGCGCAGGAAATCCCGCGCGAACAATGCCGCGTCGGCGTATCCGGCGGCCCGGGCGGCACTCAGCGCCGAGCCGCCGTGCAGCAGCCGCAGCGCCGCGTCTTCGATGTGCGCCCCGTCGGCCATGATGGGCAAGCTAGAGCAGGAGGGTTTGAGTGGTTTCGCCGCGGCGGCGTTCCCGTTCCGGCAGGAACGCCTTCAGGTGCAGCCCGCCGCATAAGTGTTTGGTGCGTAGCCCTATCCGTTTCCGGGCGGCTCTGGCAAGCTCCGCCCGCTGACTCTGCACTTCAGCGGCGTTGCGCTACGCAATTCCGGCAAGCTATCCGAATCTTACAGCCAAATTCCCGCCGCCGCACGGCAGATTGGCATACTGCCGGCGCCGGGGGGTTGCATCGGTTTGGAGGCAACAACAGATTTCTCGCTGCACTCGAAATGACGACTGCTTGGATCACCCCGAGCGCAGCAAGAGGTCTGCTATTCGGGGACCCCCCGCATCGGACGAAACTGGTACACCTGCCGCCGCCATGGTTTCCCCTCCTGTGTCCCACCCGCAGCGCAGCCCCGATCCGGTGCGGCTGGCCGCCCTGCGCGCCTACGCCGCCTTCCGGGCGGGCGGCGCTTTCCGGGCGACGGCGCCGCCGGACCTGCGCGGGCCGCGGCAGCGCCGGCTATATGTCAACCTGCTGCGCGGAATGGTGCGGCACCAGCGCTTGCTCGAGGCGGAGGCTGCGCGGCTGGCGCGCCGTCCGGCGGGCGACCTTTCGCCCCCGGTGCTTGCGGCGCTGGTGCTGGGCCTGTACCAGGTTCTGCTCCTGCAGCAGGCCGACCACGCCGCCGTGTTCGAGACCGTCGAGCTCCTGGGCGCGCTGGGACAGGGGCGCGCCAAGGGTCTGGTCAACGCCGTGCTGCGCGCGGCCCTGCGGGAGCGCACCGCTCGAGCGCCGCCGCCACAGCTCGCCGGTGCGAAGGGCAATCTGTCCGGGCGCACGCTGGCCGAGCGCACCTCCCATCCGGACTGGCTGGTGGCGCGCTGGGTACGGCGGTACGGGGCCGAGGTCGCGGAGCGCATCTGCGAGACAAACAACCGTTTCGAGACGAGCGGGGTGCGCGTGGCCCTGCACCGCATCGGCCGCGCGGAGCTTGTGGCCCGGCTGGCGCAGGAAGGCGTTGCCGCCACGCCCCATCCGCTCTTGCCCGGCGCGCTGCTGGTGGCCCACCTGGGCGCGTTGCTGGATTCGCCCGCTTTTGCCGAGGGGCTGTGCACCGTGCAGGACGCGGGCTCGCAACTGCTGTCAAGCTGGATTGCCCCGCTGCTGGAAGGCTGGGTGCTGGATGCCTGCTGCGCGCCGGGCGGAAAGCTGACGCATCTGTTGGAGCTGACAGCCGGCGCCGCCTATCCTGGCCTACTGGCCTCGCGGCTTGTCGGGATGGACAAGAGCGTCGTGCGCTTGCGGCGGGTGCGCGACAATCTGACCCGGCTGCGCCTGCCCGCGCCGCCGCTCCTGGCGGGGGACGCGGCGCGCCTGCCGTTCCGCCGAGGCCCCCTTGTTGCCCAGACAACCGGCCCGACCCTTCTCCCGCGAGGGGAAAGGGGAGGTCAGCCGCGTCGAATTTGGGACGCCGTGCTGTTGGACGCGCCCTGCTCCGCGACCGGCATGATCCGCAAGTACCCGGAGCTGAAGTGGCGCAAGCACGAGGAGGACTTGGCCCGCGCGGCTGCCCTGCAACGGCGGCTGCTGGACGAGGCGGCGCGCGCGCTGCGGCCCGGCGGGCTGCTCGTGTACAGCACGTGCAGCCTGGAGGCGGAGGAGAACGAGGAACAGGTGGACGCGTTTCTCGCGCGCACGCCTGGCTTTCGCCGCGTTTCGTTCCGGGACGTGCTCGCGCCGGAGGGTCTTGGGGAGCCCGTGGAGAAGCTGGTCACGGCGGCGGGGGACGTGCTGGTGCTGCCGGGGGAGGATCGGATGGGGATTTATGGGGCGATGCTGAGGGGAGGGGCATAATTGCCGGCGCCTTCGGCCGAGGCCCCCAAGCCCCTTTGCGGGGCGATGATCAATACGAGGCACTTCGAAGGCACTACCGGCTCGCCCATCCATCGAGCGACGCGGCGGCTTTCAAGGGAGGAAACCGCATGGGCAGGCCACCTCACTTCGGGTCGGTCGCCCTAGGTGGCGAGTTCCAACCCCCGCGCCCATCCACGCGAATTTGGGCCTAAAAATCTTAAACGCTTGTCATAGCGGAGGATTCTGGAAAAACGATGGGCCTTGATAGGCCTAGAATGTGCCCTGGTGGGCCAAAAATAGGCCATGAGGGGCCTAGTATGGGCCATCGTGGGCCAAAATGGGCCAAGAAAGGCCCAAAACGGGCCGTAGTCGCATTCGGCGCGGGCGAGCTTGCCCATAAGGGGGCCACATTTGCGCCGCGCTGGCTGTTTCTCGACGTTGCGCTGCCCCGCCGTTCTCCGCGTCTCCCCTAGCGGGAGAAGGGGCTGGGGGATGAGGGGGCCTCGTCCCAGCGGTCCCAGCTCGGCCGCGGGCCGAAGCGCCCGCTCATGAAATCCACGAAGGCGCGCACTTTCGGGGACAGGTGCCGGTGCTGGGGATAGACGGCATGGATTGCCGTGTCCGAGGAGACGAACTCCGGGAGCAGCGGCAGCAGCAGGCCCGCGCTCACGTCGCTGCCCACGAGGAAAGTGGGCAGCATGGCTAGGCCCAGCCCGCCCAGCGCCGCCTGGCGCAGGGCCTCAGCGTGGTTCGACTGGAAATTGCCGTGCACCTGCACGGCGCGCCGCCCCCCGGGAAGCTTGAAGTACCACTCCCGCTGCGGATGGTGCGCGCTATAGGTAAGGCAGTTGTGCCGCGCCAGGTCCTCCGGAGTGCGGGGCCTGGGCCGGCCGGTAAAATAGGCGGGCGCTGCGCACAGCATGCGGCGGTTCGGCGCGAGCCGCCTCGCCACGAGCGAGGAGTCGGGCAATTCGTCTGTCCGGATGGCCACGTCCAGCCCCTCCTCGATCAGGTCCACCGTGCGGTCGCTGAACACCAGCTCGAGCTGCACGTCCGGGTAGCGGGCCAGGAACGGCGCCGTTGCCGGAGCGATGTGCATCTGCCCCAACACCATCGGCACGGCGACCCGCAGCAGGCCGCGTGGCGCCTTCTCCAGCCCGGAGACCAACGCCTCGGCTTCCTCGACGTCGGTCATGATGCGCGCGGCGCGCTCATAGAATGCCGCGCCCGCCTCGGTCAGGCCCATCCGCCGCGTGGTGCGCCGCAGCAATTGCACGCCTAGCCGATCTTCCAGCCGCGAGATCTGCTTGCTCACCGCCGAGGAAGAGATTCCAAGCTGGACTGCCGCCTCCGTGAAGCTCTTGCATTCGATGACCTTGATAAACAAAGCCATTCCATCCAGGGATTCCGCCATGTCACCTTGTTTGATTCATGCTGGAATTTCATCAATCTTGTTCCTATTGAACATATTATCATCATGCATAAAACGAATTAAGCTGAATCGTGGGTAGGGGGCAACTTTCCGTCCAGGGCGAGTTCTGCGCCAACGGGCGGACGTCCCCAGGGAGCCGGAGGATGAAGATGAAGTATCAAATGACGCGCCACGGCATGCAGTCGCTGTACTCGCTGGCCTGGCGGCACGGAGCAGTCCCGGAGCAGCAAGCGAGCACGGACTCGATGTTTTCGGACACCGGTGCCGGCGAGGGCGAAGGAGCCCCCGAGGCCGAAGAGCTGCTGCTGGAGGAAGCGCTGGTCGCTCCCGGTCGCGTGGCGCCCCTTGAAGCGGCGGCGCGCGCGGATGCCTATGCACGGCGCGAGATGAAACGCAGGGACGCGCACCTACTCTGGCTTGGCTACGCGGGAATGTAGGCAGGCCGCCGGCCGTCCGATCGGGACTGTGCGGCTTGCGCGCGCTGTCGGCTTGGCTCCGGCCGCCTGGGCATCGGTCAGGTGAGTGCCGGCTGCCTGGGCTGCGGCCGTGTGAGCACGGGCCGCCTTGGCAACCGTGCGGTCGGCTTGTTTCTTCGCTATTTCCAGCAGAGTGTGGTGCGCGCTCAGACAGTGCGCGAGAAGAGCGGCTTGGCGCTGGCGGCAGCATAGCCGTCGAACGCCTGGGCAATGTTGCGCAGGAACAGCCGGCCCAGCTCCGTCACGGTCACACCCCCTGCCTCCAGCCGCACGAGCCCGTCGGCGGCCATGGGCTCCAGCGCGCGCAGGGCCGGAGCGAAGACCCGCGCGAAATCCACGCCGAACCGGCGCCCGATGTCCTCCGCGCCGAGACGGCCGCGGCAGAACAGGGCCGTGATCACCGCTTGGCGCAGCCGGTCGTCGGCGCTGAGGGCCAGCCCCTTCACCACGGGCAGCCGCCCTTCGCCCAGGCAGCGCTCGTAGCGGCTGAGCTTCTTCTCGTTCTGCCAGTAGAAGCCCTGGAACTCGCTGATGGCGCTGACGCCAAAGCCGATCAGGTTCGTGCCCGCCTGGGTAGTGTAGCCCATGAAGTTCCGGCGCAGGGTGCCGTCCTGCCAGGCGGCCGCCAGCTCATCGTCCCGCCGCGCGAAGTGGTCCATCCCGATGGAGAGGTAACCCCCGCCCATCAGCCGCTCCCGCGCGTCGAGGAAGATGCCGAGCTTCTCCTCGGGACCGGGCAGCTCGCCGGGTTCGATGCGCCGCTGGTGCGTGAACAGGTTGGGCAGGTGGGCAAAGTTGTAGAGCGCAATCCGGTCCGGCGCCAGCGCGAGCACTTCGTTCAGGGTGCGCTCGAAGGTGCCGCGGGTCTGCAGCGGCAGGCCGTAGATCAGGTCGAAATTGACGCTGAGGAACCCAAGGCGCCGCGCCGCCTCCACCAGCCGCGCCACCAGCCCGGCGGGCTGGCGCCGGTTGACGCGCTCCTGCACCTGCGTCTCGAAGTCCTGCACGCCCAGGCTGACGCGGTTGAACCCGAGCGCGCGCAGATGGGCCAGATCCTCCGGCGCGACCGTGCGGGGATCCACCTCGATGCTCATCTCGATGTCCGGCTCGAACGGGAACAGGGCGCGGGCCCGCTCGACAAGCGCCGTCATGTCCTCCCGGGAGATGTAGGTGGGCGTGCCGCCGCCCAGGTGGTACTGGCGCGCGCGCGGCGCGGCCGGCAGGCGCTCGCGGACCGCGGCCATCTCCCGGTGCACGGCCTCCAGGTAGCCGTCCACGGGCTTGCGGTGCGGGGAGATGATGACGAAGCAGCCGCAATAGGAGCAGTGGCTGCGGCAGAAAGGGATGTGCGTGTAGAGCGAGAGCGGCCCGTCCGCCGGACGCGCCAGCCACGACTCGACTTGCGCCTCGCCCACCTCGCCCCAATAGGGGATGGGCGGGTAGGACGTATAGCGCGGAGCGCGGCCCTCGTACTTTCCGATCAGGGCCGCCAGCCGCGCGGTTCCTGCCGGGTCCGCGACGGCGTCCGCGGGACCGGTGCGCGGGGTCAGGGATTCGGTCACTTTCCTCCTATCGGCTTGTTCCGGCTTTCGGCTGGCTCAGGGCCTCCACCTGCACCAGCCGGTCCTCCGGCCACCATACGCCGCTGAGGATACCCCCGTACACACAGCCGCTGTCCAGCCCCCGCAGCCGCTCGCGCACCCACAGCCCCTGGCGCGCCCAGTGGCCGAACAGGACCGTGTCGCGCCCGCGGTAGAACGCGTGCCAGGGGGCGAAGCCCGGGGCGGGCTGGGCCGTCTGCTTCGTACCCTTGGGCGGCAGTTCCCCTTCCGCGGTGCACCAGCGAACGGTCGTGAGGAACTCCGCCGGAGTGGCTTCCGGCGCGAGGCACGGGTGCAGCCCGGCGTGCACGGCGATCCAGCCCGCACCCCGCGCGAGCAGGGGCCAGGCGCCCATCCACTCCAGCGCCTGCTCCCACTGGCCGGCTCGCCGCAACTGATCGCAGGCGCTGCCCGGCCCGCGCGCCCACGCGGGCAGATCGGTGCGCTGCGTAAGGCCGAGCAGGGCGCGCTCGTGATTGCCCAGGATCGGCCGCGCGCCCGCCTCGCGCAGCAGCCGCAGCACGCCCGGCGCGTCCGGCCCGCGGTTGACGGTATCGCCCAGGGGTATCAGGAGGTGCCGCGCGGGATCGAAGCGCGCCCGCTCCAGCAGCCGCGCCAGGTCCGCCGCGCAGCCCTGGATGTCGCCCACGAACAAGATCGGCGCATCGTCCGCGACCCACATGCACCCGGATACCTGGGCGGAATCGGGACTGGAATCGTGAACCGGCACGGCGAACTCGCTTCGGGCATAACGCCGGGGCGCGGCCACCATGGCGCGCCGCCGATCCGGTCAGCCCCGGTTCCGTCAGTGGCCGGTTCTTTCAGCGGCCGGTTCTTTCAGCGGCCCTGGGCCTGTTCGCCGCGCAGCGTCATGCAGGTGCTCGTGACATGCGCGATCAACTGATCGTCAGCCGTGAGCACACGGCATTCCACAAGCCCGACCGTCCGTCCACCCTTGAGCATGGTGGCATCCGCCCGTATCTTACCCTGCCAGACCGGACGGAGGAAATTGATCTTCAGTTCGAGGGTCGTGAAGGTTTCCCCAGGCGCCAGCCTCGATGCGTAGCACATCCCCATGGCCGCGTCGGCGATGTCGCACAGCACGCCCCCGTGGAGCGTGCCCATCGGGTTGGCCAGATGCGCCCCAACCTCCATTTCCATCACCACGTGTCCCGGCTCGGCATGCACCAAGTCGATCCCCAGCGTCTGCGCGATGGGTGGCGGGGCAGCCTCGCCCTTCAGCATGCGCTGCATATACGCGAAGGCGGGGGAGGCTGGCTTGGAAACGGTGGCATCGGTCATGAAGCGTTTCTCCGTGATTTGGGTGGGCGGGCCTGCATTCCGCGAGGGCCGCCCCGCAGGGTGTCGACCAGCGACTCCAGTCCGCCCACGAGCTGCCGCAACTTCTTCTTCCCCAGGCGCCCGGCCACGTGGGCCTGGGACGCCCGCCATGCCGGATACGCGAGGCGTACCTGTCGGGCGCCCGCGGACGTGAGCCGCGCCACCCGCACGCGCCTGTCGTCGCCCGGCATCAGCTTCACCCACCCGGGCTTCTGCAGCGGCCTCAGATTGCGCGAGAGGGTCGTTGGGTCCAGCAGAGCGGCGCGGGCCAGCCGCTTGAGCGGAACGGGCTGAAGATTGCGGATCAGGACCAGCAGAAACACCTGGGTTGCGCGCAGCCCGAGAGGCCGGTAGGCGGCGTCGTAAAGCTGGTCCGCGACGCGGGTCGCCCGGTGCAGGTGGTACAAGGCGCACACGCGTTCCGCGCCCGCGAAGGGTTGCCCGCGGCCGGCTGCCTTCGAAACTCGCATCTGCGTTTAAATGCCTCCGTGTTGGCCAAGAACCATGGGCTTCTTTTCGCCTCGCCGGTAAGTGTATATGCATCTATTGGGCTGTCAAGGCGCGCGGCAAGGGGCCCATTTGCCGGAATCGGAGGAATTGCCGCGGCACTCGAAGCGGCATTCGATCGTCACGCGTGGGCGGAGCGAGCGGCCTGCCCGTTAGGAGGCTTCGAGCTTGGGCGCACCGGAGCCGCTGCCGGCCGCGCGGAATGCGGCCGGCGGCGCGACCAGAAGGGACTACATGTTGCGCCGGTACTGTCCGCCCATCTGGTAGAGCGTGGAGGAAATCTGTCCGAGCGAGCAGCACTTCGCGGCCTCCAGCAGCGCCTCGAAGATATTGCCTTTGCGGCGGCACGCCTCGCGTACCCGTTCCAGCGCCGGCCCGCTTTCGGCCGCGTTGAGCTTGTGATAGGCGGCGAGGCTGGCGATCTGGGCGTCCTTTTCGCCGTCCCCGGAGCGGGTCAGCTCCGGCGGCCGGTCCACCTTGCCCGCCTTGGCGGGATCCACATAAGTGTTGATGCCGACGATGGGGTAGGCGCCGGAATCCTTCTGCTCCTCGTAGTACAGCGACTCGTCCTGGATCTTGCCGCGCTGGTACATCGTCTCCATCGCGCCCAGCACGCCGCCGCGCTCGGTGAGCCGGTCGAACTCGGCCAGGATCGCCTCCTCGACGAGGCCGGTCAGTTCCTCGATGACGAAACTGCCCTGCAGCGGATTGTGGTTCTGGGCCAACCCCAATTCGCGGTTGATGATGAGCTGGATGGCGATGGCGCGGCGCACCGACTCCTCCGTGGGGGTCGTGATGGCCTCGTCGTAGGCGTTCGTGTGGAGGGAGTTGCAGTTGTCGTACACCGCGTAAAGCGCCTGCAGGGTGGTGCGGATGTCGTTGAAGCCGATTTCCTGGGCGTGCAGCGAACGGCCGGAGGTCTGGATATGGTACTTGAGCTTCTGCGCCCGCCCGCCGGCCCGGTACAGCTCCTTCAGCGCCACCGCCCAGATGCGCCGCGCCACGCGGCCGATCACCGCATATTCGGGGTCCATGCCGTTGGAGAAGAAGAAGCTCAGGTTGCGCGCGAACTTATCGATATCCAGGCCGCGGCTCAGGTAATACTCGACGAAGGTGAATCCGTTGGCCAGCGTGAACGCCACCTGCGTGATCGGGTTCGCCCCCGCCTCGGCCATGTGGAACCCGCTCACGCTGACCGAGTAGAAGTTCGGCATGTCATGGCGGCAGAAGTATTCCTGGATGTCCCCCATCATCTTCAGCGCGAAATCGGCGGAGAAGATGCAGGTGTTCTGCGCCTGATCCTCCTTCAGGATGTCCGCCTGCACGGTGCCCCGCACCGTCCGCAGCGTTTCTTCCTTCAGCTTCGCGTACGTCTCCGGGGGGAGCAGCTTGTCTCCGCTCAGGCCCAGCAGGCCCAGGCCGAGCCCGTCGTGTCCGGCGGGCAGCTCGCCCCGGTACTGTGGCGTAACCTCGCCGCGCCCGCCGAAGAAGCGGGCCATCTGCCCGCGCGCGTCCTCCCACTGGCCCTGCTCCTTCAGGTAGCGTTCCACGCGCTGGTCAATGGCGGTGTTGAGGAAGAAGGCAAGGATGATCGGCGCGGGGCCGTTGATCGTCATGGAGACCGACGTGAGCGGATGCAGCAGGTCGAAGCCCGAGTACAGCCGCTTCATATCGTCGAGCGTGCAGATGGACACGCCGGAGTTGCCCACCTTGCCGTAGATGTCCGGACGGGGATGCGGGTCCTCCCCATAGAGGGTGACGGAGTCGAAGGCCGTGCTCAGGCGCTTGGCGCGCTGGCCCTGGGCGATGTAGTGGAAGCGGCGGTTGGTGCGCTCCGGCAGGCCCTCGCCGGCGAACATGCGCGTCGGCTCTTCTTCCGCGCGCTTGAAGGGGAACACGCCGCCGGTGTAGGGAAACGAGCCCGGCACGTTCTCGAGCATCAGCCAGCGCAGGCGGTCGCCCCAATCACGGAAGCGGGGCAGGGCGATGCGGGGCAGGCGCGTGTGCGAGAGTGTCGTGGTGAAGTTGTCCAGCTTCACGTCGCGCCCGCGCACCTGGAACGTGAAGCGATCCCGCGCATACTTTGCCTGGAGCGCGTCGAAGCCGGCCAGCTCCGTGCGCCACTCGGGAGCGAGGGTCGCCAGGGCCGCGTGGTAGGCTTGCACAAGCCGCGCAGTGACGCCGGACGCCGCCTCCGCGTTCCCTGCCGCCGCGCTCTCCGCAAGCGGCTGCGGCCCATCGGGCACGGGTACGCCCAGCACCTCCAGCGCCTGCCGCAGGGCATAGGCGCGGGCCGCACCGCGCGCCTGCTCCTCCGCACGGCGCTTGTACCCGCGCACCGTGTCGGCGATCTCCGCCAGATAGCGCACGCGGCGCGGCGGAATGATGATGTTGGGCGGGGTGTCCTCGCCGGAGAGCAGGCGGCTTTCCCAGGCGAGCCCCGCCTTCTCGCCCAGGCGGCGCACGACTGCCGCGTAGAAGCGGTCGGTGGCCGGATCCTGATAGCGGCTGGCGACCGTCCCGAACACGGGCAGCTCTTCGTCCGGCGCATTGAATAGCCCGCGGTTGCGCCGCACCTGCTTGCGCACGTCGCGAATGGCGTCCTGCCCGCCGGCCTTGTCGAACTTGTTGATGGCGATCATGTCGGCAAAATCCAGCATGCCGATCTTCTCGAGCTGGGACGCGGCGCCGTATTCCGCCGTCATCACGTAGACCGTGAAGTCCGCGAGGTCCACGATTTCCGTGTCGCTCTGACCGATCCCCGCCGTCTCGACCACGATCAGGTCGAAGCCCGCCGCGCGGCATAGCTGCACAGCGCCCCGCACGCTCGCCGCAAGCGCGAGGTGCTCCTGGCGGGTGGCCAGGGAGCGCATGAAGGCCCGCTCGCCCGTCACCGCGTTCATGCGGATGCGGTCGCCCAGCAGCGCTCCGCCGGTGCGGCGCTGTGTCGGGTCCACCGACAGGATCGCCACGCGCTTGTCGCGGAAATCGTCCAGGAAGCGCCGCACCAGCTCGTCGGCGAGGGAAGACTTGCCCGAGCCGCCCGTGCCCGTGATGCCCAGCACTGGAATCGCCCCCTTCGCCGCGACCTGCTGCCCGGCGAGCTCGCCCACCCGGTGCGCGACGAATTGCCCGGCCTCGTCATTGACCCGCGCGGCCACGCGCAGCTCGTTGAAGGTGAGCAGGCGCGCCAGGGCGGGCACGGAGCCCAGCGGCAGGCGCAGCAATTCCTCCTTCACCTCGATCTGCGGCTCCACGCGGCACTGGCTCAGCAGGTGGCGGATCATGCCCACCAGCCCCAGCTTCTGCCCCGCCTCCGGCCCATAGATCTTCGCCACTCCGTAGGCTTCCAGCGCGGCGACCTCCTCCGGCACGATCGTTCCGCCGCCACCCCCGAACACCTTGATGCGGCCGGCCCCCTGCTCCTTCAGGCGATCCACCATGTACTGGAAGAACTCCATGTGCCCGCCCTGGTAGGAGCTGACGGCAATGGCGTTTGCGTCCTCCTGGATGGCCGCCGTGACGATCTCCTCCACGGAGCGGTTGTGGCCGAGGTGGATCACCTCCGCGCCCTCGCGCTGCATGATGCGGCGCATGATGTTGATCGCCGCGTCGTGGCCGTCGAACAGGCTGGTGGCCGTCACGACGCGCACTGGCAGTTCCGCTTTCATCGCCGGTCCCGCGCTTGTTGTTCGAGGGTCTGGAGCCGGGTGCCGATGCGCCGCCGGTAAGCGGCGAGATCCCCCTTGAGGGCGAGCAGCTCGCGCACCTGCCGGTCGAGCTGGGCCTGATGCCGCTCGAGCTGACCGTCCAGCACCGCGAGCATCTGGGCCGTGGAGCGGCGCAGCGCGAACACCTCGTTCAG
>Ga0209415_10011705_pt1 | contig 14733 bp, 14 predicted proteins | sample PeaSoiSIISIP2007_FD_187696 | JGI IMG/M metagenome (GOLD analysis project Ga0209415, IMG submission 187696) | Peat soil microbial communities from Weissenstadt, Germany - SII-SIP-2007 (SPAdes) (version 2) | ecosystem: Environmental > Terrestrial > Soil > Wetlands > Peat | place: Germany...
GGGGTCGACGGCCAGGAATTCGCCATGCTCGCGGAGGAGCCTTTCGGCAGCCCGATGTTCGAGTTCATGAGTTCGTTCTCCGGCACGATCGCCGGCGGAACGAATGAAATCCAGCGCAACATCGTCGCGGAGCGTGGCCTCGGTATGCCGCGGGTGTGACAACCTGCGCCACTCCAACGTCACGACGACCCGGCGGGTCAGCGGGAAATGGGCAAACATCCAGTATTATCGAAAAACCACTGGTTACTGCCCACATCGATCGGCGATACGCACGAGGCGGCGCTCGCGGCGCTGTGGCCGGGCATCGCGTTCTATGCCGGGTTCTTCCCGCGCTATAACCGGATGATGGCCGAGTATGGCTTCGCGTCCGACGCGGCGGTGATCGGCGAAGCCTGGGCGCGCGGCGACCGCGACGCGGCCTGGCGCGCGGTGAGCGACGCGATGATCGACGCCACCAGCATCTCGGGGACGCCAGAGCAATGCCGGGCCAGAGTCGAGGCCTACCGGCGATCCGGCATCGACGTGCCAATCCTCAGCCCGTTTGCCCGCTGCCCGGACGCCAAATCCCGCTTCGAAGCCGCGATCTGCGCGTGTGCATCAGGCAAGCCAGATTACTCATCGGCCGGTAATTTGACCGACGGGTAATGGGGAAAAGATAAGTCCGACACTAGGGAATATATATCATAATGTAGCCTTACTTACCGACTGTTGTGTAAGACCCGCCACCGAACGTCCGGAATCCACCCAAAGCGGACCGATCCGATCCAACCCGTGAAAACCTCTCCGCCGAGGTACTAGGGTGCTTGCGATCATGCATGCCCCCGTCATGGCGACGAAGCATGTCCCGGCGGAGGCCGAGGGCCCACCGTCCACGACCTTGCTGCGACGATCAGCACAGAACCTATGCCGGTGGCAGTGGCGGCCGGGCGTTGGATCGGGTTCGGTATGCCTCCCACAGCACGAGGGAGCAACCGATGGGACCGCGAGACAACGAACCGCCGACCGCCACCGGCACCGAGACTGCCACACTGCTGGTGTCGTTTGAACTGAGCCAGAAGAGCTGGGTGCTCACCATGCAGCAGCCGAACCGCGCGAAGCTGTCGCGCGTCACAGTGACGGCGCGTGACACGGCGACGGTGCTCGGCGTTCTGATGAAGCATCGAGCGCAGGCGGAACGCCGTGTCGGCCGACCGGTGACGATCATCGCCATCTACGAAGCGGGTCTGGACGGGTTCTGGCTGCACCGCTGGCCGGGGGCGCAAGGGGATCGCGAGCCACGTGGTGGATCCGGCATCGATCCTGGGGCCGCAGCCGCGGCGCAACGCCAAGTCGGCCCGCATCGATGGCGCGAAGCTGTGGCGCAGCCTCGGGTCGTGGCTGAGCGGCGACCGGCGGGCCTGTTCGATGGTGGTGCCACCGAGCCCGGCGCAGGAGGACGGCCGGCACCTGTCGCGCGAACGCGACGAACTGGTGAGCGAGCGGAACCGGCTGTGCAACCGGATCGGCGGGTTGCTCGCCAACCAGGGTATCGCCGACTTCAAGCCGCAGCAGAGGCGGGCGTCGGACGCGCTGGAGGCGCTGCGCACCGGCGATGGCCGCGCGCTGATGCCGCACTTGAAGGCTTCGATCGAGCGGATGCTGCAGCGGCTGGTGCTGCTGAAGGATCAGATCAAGGCGGTGGAAGCCGAGCGTGACGCGCTGTTGCGGGCCGCGCCGGCGGAGGCGCCTGGCGATGCCTCGATGGGGCAGCGGCGGCTGCGACTGCGCGGGATCGGCCCGGAGTTCGCCACCGTGCTGCCGGCGGAGTGCCTGTACAAGCAGTTCGACAACCGGCGCCAGGTCGGTTCGTTCGCCGGCCTGGCACCCACGCCGTGGTCGAGCGGCAGCATCGAGCGAGAACAGGGCATCTCGAAAGCGGGGAATCGGCGGCTGCGTCGGACCATGATCGAACTGGCCTGGTCGTGGACGATGTACCAACCGGCCGCGGCGCTGACGCGCTGGTTCAACACCAAGGCGGCGGGGCAGAGCAAGCGGGTGAGGCGCATCGCGATTGTTGCCTTGGCTCGCAAGTTGCTCGTGGCGCTGTGGCGCTACGTGAACGACGGCGTGGTGCCTGGAGGCGCCGCGCTGAAGGGATAACGCGATTGGCATCGCAGGCCGAGCCAGCCGGCGCCGCAGCGGACGGAGGGGCACCGCGCCATGCGATAACAGAGACCACGAGGTTCGGTCGGGCCTGATCAGCCCGCCGAAGTCCAGGGCACGGGACCGCATCCACGACGGGCTGAAACAAGCCGCAGCTACAGAATGGTCCCGATTGCCCAGCCCGCTGCCCCGCGTATGGGGGTTCCTGGTGCAGCCGCTGCGAACGGCGACCGGATATGAGTTGATCTGGCACGACGCCGCATGACGCACGGGTTGGGACGTGGGCCTGGACGACGGGCGGAGCAAAGCTCCACGCAGGAGCGGGACCGATCGCTGCCGAACGACACGCTCGATTGTGCTTGGGTGACGAGGCCGGCCTCAAGTCCTGCGCTTCGCGCACCCGCTTGTGCGGGCTTCGGGACTTGACCCCGGCCTCGTCACCCAAGCAAGCGGCCGACGTGTCTTTGACGCACCGCTTTGCAGCGATGCCCACAGGATAAGGTCTTGGCGGGATGGACAAAGAATCAGGCAGGATCAGCAGAATTCCACTTGACGGGGGATACCTCATATGAGTCGTGGATGGCGGCCTGCGCCGGCCATGACGAGGGGGGCGGGTCTCCGGTCCGCGCCGGGACATGCTTCGCCCGCCATGACACGGGGGCGCCGCAGTGCAGGTGCTGGCCAACCGCGTCCTATCGTCGCTCGGGCGAGCAAAGCGTCCGGTTGGCGCAGCTTCATTTCCTGAGGACGATGGAATGCGCTTCGGTTTTCCCCCCATGCTCGGACGGGTGGTCACGCCGCCGACACCGTCGCGAGGAAGGACTCGACCCGCCGCTTCAGCGTCGCCGATTCGCCGGCGAGCTGCCCCGCCGAGCGCAGAACGCGGGCTGCCGCCTCGCCCACGTCTCCGGAGGCGCGGCTCATCCCCGACATGCTCGCACTCATCACCTGGGTCCCGGACGCGGCGTGCTGCACGTTGCCGGCAATCGCGCGTGTCGCCGCGCCCTGTTGCTCCACCGCGCCTGCGATGGAAGCGGAAATCTGATCGATCTCGACGATCGTGGCGCCGATCGCCCGGATCGCCTCGACCGCGGCGCCGGTCGCCGCCTGGATCGCGGCGATCTGGCTGGAGATCTCCTGCGTCGCCCGCGCAGTCTGGCCGGCCAGGTGCTTCACCTCGACCGCGACCACCGCAAAGCCTTTGCCATGCTCGCCGGCACGCGCCGCCTCGATCGTCGCGTTGAGCGCGAGCAGATTGGTCTGGCCGGCGACGGTCTGGATCAGGGTTACAACCTGGCCGATCTTCTGCGCCGCGACGGCGAGGCTCTGCACCGCGTCATCGCTGCGCCGCGCCTGCGCCACCGCGCCCTGGGCAATCGCCGAGGAATGCGCCACCTGGCCGGCGATCTCGGCGATCGAGGCGGCTATCTCCTCGGCCGCCTGGGTGACCGACCGGACTTCGGTGCTGGTCTGGTTTGCCGCCGCAAGCGCCGCCGCGCTTTGCTCCGCCGTCTCGCCGGCGCGGCTGGACATCGAGCGGGCGGCGTCATCCAGGTCCGCGGCGGCGGTGGCGAAGGTCGTGAGGATCGCCGCCACCTCGCGTTCGAACGCCTTGACGCCCGCCTCCAGCGCTTGCGCACGGGCAAGCCGCGCCTCGCGTTCCACCTCTTGCTCTCGCAGCAGATGGGCACGCTCGATGGTGTTCTGGTTGAACACCTGGAGCGCGCGCGCCATCGCGCCGAGTTCGTTGCGGCGCTCGCATCCGGCGATCGCGGCCTCGCTCGATCCCTGCGCCATGCGCGTCATCACCGCGGTCAGCGCGACGACCGGACGGCTGATCGCCCTTGTCACCATCGCGGCGGCGACAATAGCCGCCAGTGTCGCCAGGATCGCGGCACCGATCAGGCTGGCGCGCGCCGTGCCGATCGACGCAAGCGCGTCCTGGTAGGTTTCGGTACGGCCGTGATCGACCGCCTCCACCAGCGCATTGAGCAAGCCCTCGAGCTTGGCAAAATTGTCCTGGGCCCCACCCATCAGCAGCAGCGCCATCCCGGCATCGGTCGTGGTCATGTCGAGCATTTCGTGCGCGCTCTGCCGATAGGCGGCGAGCGTCGCGACGATCGCCTTGCCGTCGCTGGCGCTGCTCGCGAGACCGGCCACGGAGCTCGCGTCGCGGGTTAGGTCGTCCATGCGCCGCTCCACCGCGGCGACGCGCGCGGCAAGCTGTTTGGCATCGTTGGCGTTGGCGGCGAGCGAGCTGATCGCATAGAGTTCGGCGTTCGCCCGCAGGACCGCCCGGTCGAGCTTCGCCGCATCGGCGAACCGGACGAACGAGACCTCGTTGAGCGACCGGAAATCCTGTGTCAGCCGTCCGAGCACCAGGACCGATCCGGCGGCGAGGACGATCAGGCCGATGATGCCGAACGCCGGCGCCAGCATGCTCTTGGCGCCGATCCGGAGGTTGGCGAACCAGGCACCCATGCGCGTCACCTGAGATGTTCAGCTCAAGCTTGCGCGACGGTCGCTGCGCACCCAGCCATCGCTACTTGTAGGCACCGACCCCGACGCGGTAGTCGCCGACGCGAATCACGTAGGTTGTCTTAGGTTCGATCTTCTTGGTGGCGGGACGCGGCCAATTGTAATCCACCCAGCCGGCGTCCTGTATGCCGACGAACTCCCGTATCATGTACTTGCCATCGGTGTCCTTGAGATCGATCAGCGACTTGCCGATAAGGGCGGGATTGGCACCGTGCGAGATACACTTGCCGGTCTGGTCGTAGACCATGACGTAGAGGTCGCGGTCGTGAAACGCGGCGCCCTTGTCGAATTCGGGAAACGCCGTTTCCGCACCCTTCGTCCGCAGCAGATCGGCGGCGCGAACCGCCATTGCCTTCGCCTCGTCCGGCGTGCCGCTGTCCTGGGCGAAGGCCGCCGGCGCAAAGACCGCTGCGGCAAAGAGCAGGGGCAGGACGAAGAGGAAACGCAGTATCCATCGGGCCATATGATTGCTCCTGACCTGCCGACGAGCGCGACGCGGTGGATCCGCGCAGGGGGAGCGACCATGACCGAAAGTGGTGTCCAATCGGTAAACGGGACCGCGGACCCGGCGCACAGCCGATCGGCTTGCCGTTGAGCAATGCCACGGCCCCGGCGGGATGCGTTGGTTCGCGCCGCAATCGTTCGGCGTTGACCTGCATCAATGTCAGCACCGGCGGCGGTGGGCGATGCAGTCCGCGGAGCATGTGCGATGCGGCAGGACCAAGACCAGTTCGACGTGATCGTTGTCGGCGCCGGGGCGGGCGGCATGACCGCCGCTGTCGTTGCTGCCGCCGAACGGTTGCGTGTCGTGGTGCTGGAGAAGGCACCGGTCGTCGGCGGGACCACCGCCATTTCGGGGGGCATGGTCTGGGTTCCCAACAACCCGAAGATGGCAGCGGTCGGCCGCTCCGACAGCCGCGCCGAGGCGGAGACCTACCTGGCCAATACCCTTCCGGGTGACGCCGACGATCCGCTTCGCACCGCGTTCCTCGACCATGCCAATGAGGCGGTCGCCTGGCTGGAGGCAAACACCTCGGTCCGGCTCCGGCCGGTGGCAACCTACCCGGACTATTATCCCGATCTGCCCGGCGCCACGCTGGGCGGCCGGGTGCTGGAACCGGTGCCGTTCGACGCGCGCATCCTTGGCGCGGAGTTCCGGCGGCTGCGCAAGCCGCTGCCGGAGTTCATGCTGTTCGGCGGCATGATGGTCGAGCGGCCGGACGTGCCGCATTTCCGCCGCGCGTTCCGCTCGCCGCGATCGGCGCTGCGCGTGGCCCGGCTGCTGCTGCGCTATGGCTGGGAGCGCTGCTTCCTCGATCGTGGCGCGACGCTGTGTCTCGGCAATGCGCTGGTCGCCCGGCTGCTGCACTCGCTGCGGCAGCTTGGGGTCGAGTTGCGCCTCGGCGCAGGCGCCGATGGGCTGGTGATCGAGGACGGTACGGCGGTCGGCGTTACCCTGGGCGGGCGCACGCTGCGCGCGCGTCGCGGGATCGTGCTGGCGACCGGCGGCTTTTCGCACGATCCCGCGTTGCGGGCCCGGCTGCTGCCGGCCAAGGCCGGGATGGTTTCGGCCGCGTCGCCGGACAACACGGGGGACGGCATCCGGTTCGGCCTGGGCGCCGGCGGCGCGCTTGGCGAGGGGGCGGCGGGCAATGCGTTCTGGACGCCGGTGTCCTGCTTCCGTCGTCCGGACGGTTCGGAAGGGGTCTTCCCGCATATCCTCACCGACCGGGGGAAACCCGGGATGATCGCGGTGAACCAGGGCGGGAGGCGCTTCACCAACGAAGCGGTGTCCTATCACGCGTTCGTCCAGGCGATGTTCCGGGCGGACAATGCCAGCCCGTCGATCCCGGCGTACCTGATCTGCGATCGCAAGGCGCTTTGGACCTACGGGCTGGGCGCGGTGAAGCCGTTCGCGCTGTCGCTGCGGTGGCCGCTCGCGAGCGGTTATCTGGTGCAGGCCGACAGTATCGCGGCGCTCGCGGTTTGGCTGGGAATCGATGCCGAGGCGTTGGGCCGCACTGTTGCGGAATACAACCAGGACGCGGTGGAGGGGCGGGACCGCGCGTTCGGCCGTGGCGGCGATGCCTATCAGCGTCATGTCGGCGACGGCGACCATGCACCCAACCCCTGCGTCGCGCCGATCGTGACGCCGCCGTTTTATGCGGTTACGCTGCGGCCGGGCGATCTTGGCACGGCGGCCGGGTTGGTGACCGACGCCGCAGCGCGGGTGCTCGGGGCCGATGGCGCGCCGATCCGGCATCTGTATGCCTGCGGCAACGACATGAATTCGCTGATGCGCGGGGCTTATCCGGGACCGGGGATAACGTTGGGTCCGGCGTTGACGTTTGGGTATCTGGCGGGGCGGGATATCGCCGGAAGCGCGGCGTAGGATGCCAGGTCAGGTTGTTACGAAGAGGGACTATATGTCGCAACATTGCGTCCCGCCAAAGTGGCTGCCCCCTTCAACCCCATTGCCGGTATCGGAGCCGTCATGACGGATGTCACCAAGATCTTCGGGATCAATACCTATTCCTATACTTTCAATTGGACAGCCGCCGATTGCATCCGGCATCTGGCCGACCAGGGCTATACCGGCGTCGAACTGATGATGTATCCGGGCCATCTCTGGCCCGATCTCGACGCGTCCGGCCGTCGCGACCTGCGCCGCGTCGCAGAGCAATGCGGCGTGCGCATCATCTCGCTCAATATGCCGAACGTCGATGTGAACGTGGCCGGCGCATCGCAGGAGATGCGCGATTATTCGCTCGGCCTGCTGTCGCAATTCGTTCGGCTGGCTGGCGAGCTTGGTGCCCCCGGCATTGTCATCGGTCCCGGCAAGGCCAATCCGCTGTTCCCGGCGCCGCGGGAGTTGCTGCTGGGGCATTTCTACCGTGCGCTGGACCGGCTTGCACCGATTGCCGCGGCCAGCGGCACGAGGCTGCTGCTGGAGAACATGCCGTTCGCTTTCCTGCCCGAGGCCGATTCTGTCATGCGCGCGCTGGCGGAGTACGGCAACGACCGGATCGGCGTGATCTACGATGTCGCCAACGGGCATTTCATCGGGGAGGACCCGCTTGAGGGCCTGCGGCGGACGCGCGATCGGCTGGCCCTGGTGCATTTCTCCGATACGAACCGGTTGGTTTACAAGCACGATCCGGTCGGCATGGGCGACGTGCCGTTTGCCGGCGTGCCGCCGGTGCTGGCCGAGATCGGCTACCAGGAATTGCCCGTGCTGGAAGTCATTTCACGTAGCCCGGATGCCGATCTGCGGGACAGCGCACAACGCCTGGCGGCGCTGGGTTACGGTTGAGCATGCCCCGATCCTGGGAAATGTTGGTCTGAGCCTGCTTCGCGTGGTGGGAAGAGGTGAATTGCCGTTCGGTCACGCGGCGCAAGGACCGCACGGTCGACATCAGGGGCAAATAACGGAACCGCGGAGGGAAATGTGGAAAAGAACGATTTCGACGATCACTTCAAGGTACTCGACAAGGCGGGCGACCGAACGCGCTCGGTGATGTATGCGTTCATCATCATAAACATCGCGCTGCTGATGTACAGCTTGAACGTCTTCACTTACCCGGTGCAACAGTATGCCTTCGATGACGTGAACCTTCAGGTCCGGTGCCGCTACCAAACATCCAAGGATCCGAAATGCGACCAGGTCAAGGATGCCCTGGCCCACGAGACCGAGAATCCGCGACTAACGGATAAAATCGAGCAGGACTTCTTGGACCACCAACTGAGTCTGTTCTATGATAACTCGGTGGCCTTGCGCACGTTCAAGGCGCCGATCCTCGGGTTTGAGACGGATCGGGACCTGCTTTGGCTGATCTTCCCGCTGATCGGCATGGTTAGCTACTACATCGTTTGGTCGGCACTGGCCCAACTGGTCGGCGTGTTCCGCTTTCTGGTGGACCGCAATCAAACAGACGCGATGCGGCTTCGGATGCTGAAATCCATCCTGGTGATCAGCGCGCCGCTGAGCGATGAGCGTGGCGGCGAGATCACTCTGTTCTATCAGATCCTTTGGCGGGTGATCGCCATCGTGGTGTTCGCGATCCCGTTCATCGTCACCGCGCTGATGATCGCCGATCAGACCAACGCCATCGCCACGTTCATTCGCCAGGTGCCGGGCGAGAAGTTCCTGTACCAGCCATCCGGCACGTTTCAGGCGGAGTTGGCGTTCGAGGCTGTGCTTCTGCTGCTGCAACTCGGCCTGCTCAGCAAGCTCATCGGGCTGGGTATCCGTTTCGGCCGCGATCAAGGCGAGGCGGAACGGCTTATCGCGACATTGGAGGCGCGGAGCGGCGGGGTTTCTCCTGGTACGGGGTCCCTGCCCGACGTGGCGCGGCGAGAACCATGACGGGCCAGTGCGGGAAGCTGGCCTCACGCGTCGCTGGGCGGCGAGCTGACCACGATGAATACCAGGTCCTGCAAGCCCGAATTGTAGATCGCATGCTCTACCCCGGGCGGAATGTGGATCACGTCGTGGCGACGCACTACGGTCCGCTCGCCGTCCAGCTCCATCAGTCCCTCGCCGTCCAGCACGTGATAGATCTGTTCCTGCACCTTGTGGCGGTGCGGCGCGACATAGCCCTTGGGCTGATATGACGATATCCGGTGATCGAAGCGCTGGGTCCGCGCGGTCTCCGGGTTCACCAGCATCTTCGAATGCGCGTCGTAGTGCGCCGGCGGCGTTTCCCACAGCACTTCGGCGATGTTGCGGATGGTGGCTCCATTGCGTTCATGCATGACGACCTCCTTCCTTCACTGCGCGTCGCGGGCTTCGGCCGCGGTCACACGATGGCCGAACGCCGGTTCCATGTGCGGCGTCGGCGGCAGCGACCACGTCCCGGTGGACGGCGGACGCACATTCGCATCCACGTGCACATCCAGCACCCACGGCTTGTTCGACCGCACCGCCTGCTCCAGCGCCGGCGCGAGGTCGGCCAGCCGCGTAATAGTAGCGCCGCCGACCCCATGCGCGCGGGCCAGCGCGGCGAAGTCCGGGTTGTACGGCTGCCGGTTCTCTCCCGCATAGAACCCGGTGCCGTATTCGCGCCCGCCGAACATCCCGTGCTGGATATCGCGGATCGCTGCCCAGGCGAAATTGTTCCAGATCACCCATACGCAGGGAATGTCATACTCGACCGCGGTGCACAGCACATGCGGCGTCATGGTGAACCCGCCATCGCCGCAGATCGATACGCAGGGCCGGTCTGGCGCAGCAAGCTTGGCGCCGAGGATGCCGGATACGCCGAACCCCATGCCGCCGAACCCCCACGAGTTCAGCATGGTCTGCGGCTGCCGCGCCTCCCAGAACTGCATGAACCAGTTGTGGTGAACGCCGACATCGAGCGTGATGATCGCGTCGTCCGGCAACACCTTCCGTACCGCGTCCACCACGGATTCGGGCCGCAGCGGCGAGGTGTCGAGCGCGAAGTTTGGACCGGTGAAGTCGCGCCATTCGCGCTTCCAGCCGGCGATCCGGGCCTGCCAGGCGCGCCGCTCGGCCACCTTCAGCCCGCGCGCGTCGCACGCGGCGAGCATCTGCCGCAGGAAACTGCGCGCATCGGCAACGATGCCGAGATCGACCGGATAGTTGCGACCGATCTCGGTCACGTCGACATCCACCTGGATCAGCTTCGTGCCGGGAAAATTCCAGGAATAGCCCGCGATCCAGGAAGACGCGGAGCGATCGTCGAACCGCGCGCCGACCACCAGCACAAGGTCGGCGTGGCGGCCGGCCTGGTTGGCCGGATAGGCGCCATTGCGGCCGATGAATCCGAGCGAAAGATCGTGTCCCATCGGCAGGCAGCCCATGCCGTTGGGCGAGGAGATGACGGGGATGCACAGACGCTCGGCGAGTTCGGTCAGTTCCTTGGCCGCCTCCGCCAGCGTCACGCCGTGGCCGATGAACAGCACCGGCCGCTCGGCTGCCGCCAGCATGTCGAGCGCCTGGGCGATATCCTCCGACGCGGCGCCGGAACGGCGGGCGGTGCGGCTGCCGGTGCTGGCTTCGACTTCGAGGTCGCCCTCCTCCTGAAACAGATTGAATGGCACGTCCACCTGCACCGGCCCGGGGCGGCCGCCCAGCATCGTGTCGTAAGCGAGGCGCAGCGTGAACGGCAGTTGTTCCACCCGCGTCGGCTGGAAGCCGCGCTTCACCACCGGGCGGCATACGGCGGGGAAGTCGGCCTCCTTCTGCCGGTACAGCTCCTGGAACGGCGCATGATTGAACTGCTGGGTCGGCACGTTGGCGGTGATGGCAAGGATGGCCGATGAATCCAGGTAGGCGTTGGCCAACGCCATCACCATGTTGGCCGAGCCGGGCCCGCACGAGCTGAGCGTCGCGGCCGGCGCATGTTTTACCCGGAAATACGCATCCGCCATGTGCCCGGCGGTTTGCTCGTGCCGCGGGGAAACAAGGGTGATCTTGTCGCGCACGGCAGCGAGCGGGTCGAGCATGCCGACATTGCCGTGGCCGCACAGGCCGAACACATGGGTCACCTTCTCGCGGATCAGAAACTCCGCGATCAGTTCTCCGCCCTTCATACGTGGCATGCGCCGTTTCTCCCGCCGGTGTCGGCTCGCCTGGTCGGACGCATCGCCCGGGCTGACGGCCGCACGCGGTGACACGCTCGCACTCCGGGAGTGGGGCGGCATTGAGCTAGATCAATGTCGCGCCTCGCCCCGCGCAACGCGGATCCGGTCCGTTGGGGTGCGCTTCCGCGGCGCGCGTTGATTGCTCTGCGGCGCGAGAATTGCGAACGCCAGCGGCCGCTTGGGTGTTTCCAAACGCGATGGCACCGCTTGTTGGCAGGCGGTCGCGCGCCGACAGGTTCGGAGGGTGATAGTTACACCCTCGTTACCAACTCGCCCACCTGGCTGCGCGCCACCACCTTGTTGCGCAGCACGCCGATGCCGGCGACTTCCAGTTCGATCGTGCTGCCGTCGGCCAGGAAGCGGCCCAGCTCCAGCCCGCAGCAGCCGCCGACCGTGCCGCCGGCAATGATCTCCCCCGGATGCAGGGTCTCATTACGTGATATGAACGCAATGATTTGCTCATAGCTGTGCAGCATCCCGGCCGTGGTGGTGCGCACCCACTCCTCGCCATCGACCCGCACCGCAACCGCCAGCGCATAGGGATCGGCGATCTCGTCCGCGGTGACGATCCAGGGGCCGATGGCGTTGCCGGTGTCGAAGCTCTTGCCCTTGGTCGGGCCCAGGCGGCCCTCCATCTCGCGCTGCTGCTGATCGCGGGCGGAGAAATCGTTCATGATCGTGTAACCGAAGATGTGGCTGCGCGCCTCGGTTTCAGGGATGTCCGCGCCGCCCTGGCCGATGACGATCGCGACCTCCAGCTCGAAGTCCATCACCCGGCTGTACGTCGGCCAACGCACCACCGCATCCGGGCCGACCACGCTGAACCGGTTGCTGATGTACCAGACCGGCTGGGCGCGGGAGATCTCGGGCACGGTTGGTTCCGGCAGGGTGCCCACGCTTCGGCCATCGAGCATCGCCTTCAGCCGCTGCATGCCGAGCGGCGCGTGGCTGACATGCTGCGCGAATACGGAGCAGTCGCGAAGCTGCGGCGGGATTGGCAGCGGCGCCAGCAGGCGCACCGTCGCCAGGTCGTGGGTGAACGGCCCGATCACGGCGGGATCCTGCAACGGCAGGCGACGTAGCAGCGCCAGACCTGCCTCGCCGCTCTCGATCAGCGCCTGCATGCTGAACACCGCATGGTGATGCGAGTCGAGCAATCGGTGGCACGCCGCGGTGGCGTTGACGATCTGTCCTTGCTCCGTCAGCACGATGCCAAGCCTTGGCCCGTCCGCCGTCTGATAGGTTGCCAGTTTCATCGCGTTTCCCCTCGGGCGTGGTTTTAGCCCTCGGCGCGCGCCTTGACCATCCGCAACGGGGTGTAGGTCAGCACCAGCCGCCCGTCCTGCTGCACCACGCGGTTGCGGGTGCGCACCAGGCCGCGGGTTGGGCGGCTGTTGCTGCGGCGGCTTTCCACCACCTCGCATTCCACGTGGATGGTGTCGCCGGCGAAGGTGGGGGCTTCGACGCTCAGCTCCATGTGCAGGAAGGCGAAGCCGGTGTGCTGCATGGTGGCGTGCACCAGCAGGCCCTCGGCGAAGGCATACACCATCGCCGCCGGCACCACGCGCTGCTTGATGTCGCTTTCCTGGCGCAGGAATTCGAGGTTGGAGAACAGCACCTCGGTCATGCCTGTCACGCCGATGAAGGCGACGAGGTCGGCCTCGGTCAGCGTGCGGCCGATGGTGCGGAATTTCCGGCCGAGCGGCAGGTCTTCAAAATACAGGCCCAGCCCCAGCACTTCGTAGCCACCGATTTCCGGCATGGTTTTTCTCCCGATCGTCGCCGTCGCGCCGGCGTTGATGCGAGGAACACAGCGACGAAGCAATCGCCCGCGTGGGGAGTCAAGTTTCCGACGCCGGTGTGCAGGTCGCCATTCGCGTGGCGCGTCAGGCGGGAGATTGCTGCGTCGCTGCGTTCGTCGCAATGACGGCGATTTCCTACCTTGATATGGTGCACCTGTTGCACTAGATAGCGCCATGGTCACGGTGCATCGAGGCGAAGCCTGGAGGATCACGGTCTATGGGCGGGAACATGGCGTGCCACATTTCCATATTGAAGGACCTGGGTTCCGCTGCTCGGTTGGCATTGCGACCCTGGAGCCGATCATCGGTACAGTGCCGGCCCCGGTGCTGCGCGCGGCCCGCGCCTGGGCGCGCCAGAACCAGGGTCTGCTCCTGGCGAAATGGTGGGAGCTGAACGGATGACAACGGGTGATCGCATCCGCACCATTACCGCCGTTGCGGCCAAGCTCCCGGCAACGTTGTCGCTGCGATGGTCCGATGGCACGCAGGCTGACATCGATCTGCGCGCGATGGTGCGCGGCCGCGCGGCGCGCGCACTACGAGACGAGACGGAGTTCGCGCGCGTCAGCCTCGGCGAATGGGGCCATAGCGTGACCTGGCCATGCGGCATCGAACTGAGTGCCGAGACATTGTGGCTGGAAACGCTGTCCGCGACCGGCCGCGACGACGTGCGGCGATTCCTGGAATGGCGCCTGCGGCACGGCCTGTCGTTGAATGGTGCCGCCCAGGCGCTCGGGCTGTCGCGGCGCATGATCGCTTATTACTCGAACGGGGAGAAGAAGATCCCGCGCGCCATATTGCTCGCCTGCAAGGGCTGGGAAATCGATCAGGCGGCGTAGAGGCGTCTCGCGCGCGGTTTCAGCTTGAAAGACGCTCGTCACGGCCTAGGACGTTCGCTTCCTGTTCAGGGTTCGGACGCGCACATTTCGTTCGTCAGTTAAAGTCGTCCTTGGTTGACTCACGAAGTACAAGGCGAGTCGAAGGCCGCCGCAGCGGAGGCGTCTCATCATGAGCGCGCCGAGCAACGTCGCCCGCTTCAGATTGGGTTTGGGCCGATTTGCGCGGGCGATGAGAAATACAGGCTGAGGGGACCATTCAGGGACAGGTCAACTGATCTGCCGAAAGCCGGCTGAGGTCCTGCTGCGGGTTGGAGCTGGCTACCACCCAGTCCTTGATTTGCTTGATCGCGGCAAACAGGCCCGCGGCGACCTCGTCCATTTCGTGATCCTTGATCGCCCCAGGTGGTTGCAGATTGGCGCATTCGATGGTGAAGGCGCGGCAGTGGTTTCTGTCGAGCCAAAGGAAGTAGTCGTCGAGCGCGCCAACGCATGGAAACGCGGCAGCGCCGTGAGCAGGCGCGCTGCCCTGGGTGGGCGTCTCCCAGGGAGACGCTACATGTCCCTGCTTGGCCGCGTCGGTGAACGTCTCTGCCAGCTCCTGCAGTTGGTCTGCGGTCTTCTGCGGCAGATACTCCCCGTAGGCGCTTGGATTCACGGAATAGGGTATATACCCCTCGCGGACATTCTGCGGCGGTGGAGGCGGATTGTAATAAGGGTTGGCGACGCACATCCCGGAATCGCGCGTTTGATTCTCTGCCCATGACCACGGATAGCTGACTTTTGAATAGTCTGCGCCCTGCCCG
>Ga0209415_10011706_pt1 | contig 14733 bp, 13 predicted proteins | sample PeaSoiSIISIP2007_FD_187696 | JGI IMG/M metagenome (GOLD analysis project Ga0209415, IMG submission 187696) | Peat soil microbial communities from Weissenstadt, Germany - SII-SIP-2007 (SPAdes) (version 2) | ecosystem: Environmental > Terrestrial > Soil > Wetlands > Peat | place: Germany...
TGAACCCCCGAGGTGAAATCACCACAGGATTAGCAATCCTGCGCCTTACCGGGCTGGGCCATCCCCGCGCGAGCGAACCGAGCCTCGTCTCCGCCTTAAATCTTCGGTCGCCGCGGCGGAGGGCCCGGCCCCCTTCTCCCCGACTACGTCCCCCGCGGAACGTACCTTAACATAGAGGCGCGCCGGTTCAAACCCCGAGCGGCCGCGTGTACGACCCCTACCGTCCCAGACCCCAGCCGCGGACCTGGCCCCTCGTCCTGGTTTCGGCCGTGGTGGTCATCGTGGCGATCGTTCTCGTTCTCGTGTTCTTGGACTCGGACGGCTATTTCGGAACCGCCCCTTCCGGCCGCACGGGCGGGATCTTCTTCTATGGATTCTTCCCGATATTCCTCGTCCTCCTGCTGGTCCTTGTTGCCGTCCGGATCGTGTTCTGGTCCCGGATGTGGGGATATCGCACCCGTCGCAACGGGTATGCCCGACCTTACCGGGACCCCGCGGTCATGACCGTTCGCCAGCGGTACGCCCGGGGCGAGATCACCCGGGAGCAGTACGACCAGTTGATGACCGAACTGGGCCGTCGCAGATCCGGGCCGTGAGTCCCGGATTTCTACTACGCACTGTAGTAGGTGTGCGAACCGACCTGACTTAAACTCTCGGATAGCTCTGGCCGCTGCCGATGGCGGCGGTACGGCAATTCGACCCGGTGGGCCTCCTCACGCTGAGAGAGATCCGCTCGTTCATTCGCCGTTCGAGTGCCCAGGGCGGAGTGGTGTTCTTCGGCCTCCTGTACGTCCTCGGGTCCCTCTTCCTGGGTGGGATGGTCGTCTTCGGCGACATCCGAGGGGGTTCCACCCTCTCGATCGTCTGGGGAGGAACGGCGGGGTCCTGGAACTATCCAGGATTGCTCCTCGTAGCCCCGTGGGGCGTGGTCTCGCTCCCCTTCTTCGCGACCCTCGCGATGGTCGTGGTCGGCGTCGGCGTGGGGTACGGCATGACCGTCGCGGTCCTCCTCGCGGTCCGGCTCGTCAAGAACCGGGCTACGAACCCCGCCGGATCCACCGCGACCGGTGCGTTCGCGGGCCTCACGCCCGCGTTGATCAGCCTCGTGACCCTCGGGGCCTGCTGCTCCACGACCGCCGCCGCAACCGCCGGTGTCGGGCTCGTGGCCCAAGCCTCGGGAACCAGCGCGTCGAACCTGCTGCTCAACAACTGGTACCTGGGGGTGTTTCAGATCGTCATGGTCTGGGTGGCCCTGCTCGCCCAGGAGATGCTCCTCGTAGTCTACGCGGGGCTCTTCGGACGCCCGTCGGCCGCCGGTGAGGGTGGGAGGGCAGCCACCGCGCGGCGGCGGGGCGGCCAATTCCTCGCGACGGGCATTCTTCGAGTCCTACTGCTCGGTGCCGGCGTGGTCTGGGCCCTGGCCGTCCTGGCCGAATGGACGACCGTCAACCCCGCCAGCGCGGGTGCCGGCTACTGGTTCCAATGGGTATTCCAGCACTGGCTCGTGTCCGGCCTCGCCATTGCCGCGGCGCTCCTCCCGACGGCCACCGGCTCCGCATTGCTGCGCGTCCGTAGCGGCGTTGGGTGGATCGTACCGACCCTCATCGCCCTCGGCGGTCTCAGCCTGATTCTCTGGGTTCCTCCCCCGCTCCCCTCGTGGGGCGTGGACGGACTCTTGAACCAGCTCCTCGGAGCGGCGGGGGTCGCCCCCGCCTGGGGGGCGATCGCGCCGGGACCGGTGGGAGGGGTCGCGCTGTATCTCCGATGGGCGTTCGAGTACGTCCTCCTCGGGGGCTTCACGACCGCCGCGGTCCTCGTGCCGCGCCGGCTCTTTTCTTGGCTGGCGGGCTCGACCCCGACCCCGGTGGACCCGACCACCGTAGCCGCCCTGACGGGACCCCGATCCAACGCCGGTGCGCTCCCGGTGGACCCGCTGGGTTCGAACGCCTCCCACCCCGAAACTCCTTGAGGGGCCCCCGGGTTCGGAAGGCGCTCCAACCATGACCGTGACCTCGGACGTCGTGGTCCTTCTCCTGGGCCTCATCGCCTCGGGGATGGTGACCGTCACCGCGGTCCTGATCAAATGGGCAGCCACCTCGCGAAGTATCCTGCGCTCGGGCGCCGTCCTCTTCCTGCTCCTGATGATGGTCGGGATGCTCCTCGGCGCCCTCACCTACTTCCTGGACCCGGGCGAATCGGGGCTCATCGCGGGTCTCTGGATCGCCAGCGCGGTGATGTCGGTCAGCGTTGTCGTGACGTTCGCCGCGTACCTGCGAGAAGTCGTCCGACAGGACACCGGGGAGGGCGCGGTCCCGGCGACTCCCACCGGCCTCTCGACCCGGTTCCTGCTCTCGGTGATCCTCCTGGTCCTCCTCAACGAGATCTTGATGGGCTGGGTGTTCGGCATGGCCGCGGGGAGCATTCCGTTCTCGATCGGTCGGGGGGCCTCGGGCCCTGCGCCGCTCCTCACCGCCGTGGTCGCCTCGCCCTGGTTCCTGTTCTCGATGTCCGGGGAGATGGTGCTGACGACGTTCCTCCTTCGGGACCGGATCCCGCGGCCGTTGCTCGTGGTTCTCCTTTCCCAGTCGGTGATCATGTTCCTCTCCCCACCGGCCCTGTCGTACGCGGGCTGGACCGCCGGGTCGATCTACCTCTCCAGCGCCGTCATGATCGGTCTGTTCGTCTACCTCATGGAGTTCATCTATCAGCACCGTCAGCTCACGCCGGGGTTCGCCACCTACCTCGTTCGCTTGCTGGCCGTCTACGGGGGGATGATGGCCGGCCTGTTCCTCTGGATCGCCTACGGAAGCGACCTGTTGTTCGTCGTGAGCGTGCTGGTCGAGATGGTCATCTTTTTCGATGCGGTGGTCGACCACGACCGGTTCCAGGCGGTCGCGAGCATGCCCTGGCAGCTCCACGCGCGCTGGGCGTTCGGTCTCCTCTTCGGGATCTTCGTCGCGGAGGTCTTCATGGGAGCGCTCCTGGATGTCCAGATCTTTCCGACCGCCTATCTGGCGGAGTTGCCGAGTCTGCCGTTGAGCGGTCCGATGATGACGGTCGTCAGCAATGCCTTCTGGAACGGATTCTGGTTCGTCGCGCTCGTGACGGGCTCGACCTGGTTCCTCGCGATGATGGGGGTCGAAATGGGCGCCCTCGTAGTGCTCAAGTACCGGGAGACCCGGCAGCGGGAACTTAGAGTGCGCCTCGCGCTCATGATGGGCTCGTACGCCCTCGCCGCCGTCTACTTCCCGAGCATCTACTACGCCTCGATGTTCCCGAGCCTTCCGACCGGAACCACCGTTCCCGTCCTCGGCTGGAGCATGGGGATCGGGTCGGCGCCCCTCGCCACGTCCGTGTTCGTGGCGCTGCTCCTGACCTACGTGATCCTCGGTTCTCTCACCTTTCTCTTCGGCCGAAGAGTGGTCTGCTCGGTGTTCTGCACCGCCCCGCTGATGTACCAAGGGACCGCGATCGACGCCATGAAATCGTTTAACCGGACCGCGCCGGTCGCGCGGAAGTACCTCGGCAGCCGCTTCTCGAACGCGTACACTGCTACGACCGGCCTGGCGATGGGCTCGCTTGTCGTGGCCTCGTTCGCCTCCTACTACGATCAGCAGGGCCTGCTCCATTGGACGATCGGTGGCGCCGACCCCACGGTCTTCCTCTTCGCCCTCTACTTCGGGATCCTCTGGTACGTCCTCTTCGTCACGATCCCCTACACGGGCAACTACAATTGCGTCACGATGGGCTGGTGCTACACCGGCCAGATCAGTGCGGCGTTCTCTCGGCTCGGGTTCTTCAAGCTCAAAGTGCGGGACAAGAACGTGTGCAAGGCGTGCACGACAATGGACTGCGCCAAGGCGTGCCCGGTCGGGCTCGTGGACATGGTGGGATTCTTCCGTACCAAGGGCTCGTACCGCAGCGCCAAATGCTGCGGGGTCGGGGCCTGCGCCGGCGATTGCCCGTACGGGAACCTGTACCTCTACGACTTCCGCCACTTCGTCAGCGAAAAGCTCGGGATCGCCCGGGACCCTCCCCGCGGGATGCGCCTTCCGATGGCGAAACCCTCCCTGAACCTCCGCCCGGCGCCCGGTCCGCGGGTCGCCGCATCCCCCACCGGTCCCCGTGGGACTTCGCCCCCGGCCGCCAGCTCCTCTCCCTGAGACCCGGCGGGGCTCCGCCCGCGTTATGTAGGCTGGCTGGGCTCGGGGGACGGAACCTCACATGCGCGTCACCAAAGCAGGCGTCGTGGGCGCCGGGACGATGGGAGCCGCCATCGCCGAACTCCTCGCGCTCAACGGCATCGAGGTCGTCCTCAAGGACGTCGACGGGCCCCACGTGGACCAGGGGCTCGCGAAGGTCCGTGGGTACGTCGATGAGCTCGTGGCGTTCCACGCCCAGCGGGCCGAGAAGGAGATCGCGCGGATCGAGGGGCTCGGCGTCGAGCTCACGGACGCCCAGAAGGGCCGCGTCCGCGAGAAGCTCGCGTCGAAGGTGAGCCGCGCCCGGGGCGACGAGATCGTCGCGCGGGTCCACGGGACCACCGACTACTCCTCGTTCGCCCAGGTCGACTTCGTGGTCGAGGCGGTCTTCGAGCGAACCGACGTGAAACGCGGCGTACTGGAAGCCCTCGACGCGGTGGTGCCAGACCATGCGGTCATCGGGTCGAATACCTCCTCCCTCTCGATCACGCGTCTCGCGAAGGGATTGAAGCGAGTGCGCGAGACGCTCGTCACCCACTTCTTCAACCCGCCCATCACCCTCCCTTTGGTCGAGGTCTCCGGCGGGGTGGACACGCGCGAGGACGTGATCACCGACACGATCGACTTCCTGCAGACCTTACGCAACCACCGCTACCCGTTGTTGCCCATCCGGGTCCGCGAGTCGCCGGCCTTCCTCGTCAACCGCCTCCTGTTGCCCGTGCTCAACGAGGCCGCGTTCGCCCTCGACGAAGGTCTTGCGTCGGCGCGGGACATCGACCTCGCGATGAAGTCCGGGGCCGGGATGCCGATGGGACCGTTCGAGCTCGCGGACATGATCGGGCTGGACATCGCGCTCGAGGTCACCGAGACCCTGCAGCGCGAGACCGGCGACCCGAAATACCGCCCCTCGGCCTCCCTGCGTCGCCTCGTCGACGCCGGCCACCTGGGCCGCAAGACGGGCCGCGGATACTACGAGTACCCCTGAGGCCCCGGGCTCACTTCTTCGGGATCGGGTCTTCGCGCCGGGCGCGCTGGACCGCGCGGGCGTACCATTCCAGCTCCGCGAAGAATCGGTCGAATCGACGTTCCGACCCCGCCCGGTCGCTGGCGGGGCCGCCCTCGGCAAAGCGGGTCTCCACCTGCGTTACGCCGATCATTCCCGGGATGCTGAATCCCTCGAGGCCGGGCACGACCAGGCGAAGTCCGTCGACCGCGCGGGCCCCTCCGTACATCCCGCCCGCCCCTACGAGGCCGAACGGCTTCCGGTTCCATTGGTCGTACAGGTGGTCGAGGAGGTTCTTGAGGGGCCCGGGGATCCCGTGGTTGGATTCGGGGGTGACGAGGACGGACCCGTCCCCTCGGTCCATCTATGCGACGAACGACCGCACGCTCCCGGCGGCGTTCTCCCACTCCCACTCTCGGTGCTCCAAGTTCCCGAACGGTAGGTCCCGAGGGTCGAAGAGGCGTGTCTCGACGTCCGGTCGGAACGCGAGGCGCTCCAGCGCGAACTGAGCGACGTGGATGCTCTTGCGCTCGGCCCGTACGCTACCATAGAGGATCGGCAGTTAGAGGATCGGCAGGTAGAGGCTCGTCGGCGAGAGGGAGGGTCCCGGAGGTATAGGGGTGCCGGTGCGCCCTTCTTCCGGCTGATTATATGGCGTGTGACCGTTCCCTGACCGTGCACTTCCCGTCTCCCGAGTGGGCCGACGCCTTCCGGCAGGCTCTCAACGAGAGCCCAGGCTTCCGGGAGGCCGCCCAGGCCTGGGAAGCCGACATCCTGTTCCTGGTACGGACCTCTAGGCCCGAGGACGCCGCGCCGGGCATCCGCCTCCAGCTCTCGCACGGGGCGTGCCTTGGCGCAGAATTCCACGCGGACGCGCGTTCGATCGCTGCCGAGTTCGTCTTCGAAGGGTCCCCCGAGAACTGGAGGAAGCTGCTCCGTCGAGAGCTCGACCCCGTCCGACCGTTCATCGACGGGACGTTCAGGGTCCGGGGCAATCTCGCCAAGGCGTTGCGGTTCACCCGGGCGGCCAAGGAGCTCGTCGAGACCGCGTCCGCGATCCCCGTCTCCGACTGAACGGTCGGATCACGCGGCCGGGGCCGGCTTGACGGGGCCGGCCGTCAGGGCGGCGGTAGGGACCGCGGAGGGTTTTGCGTCGGCGGTCGTGGCGGCCTGGACCGCTTTCGGCGGAGGGGCAGCCGGCGGCTTGGGAGGGGGCGGGAGGAGCTGCTGCTTCAAGAACGCGAGGATCCGGGTCCAGGCCCGCTCCGCGAGCTGGAGGTCGTACGCGGAGAGGTCGCGAGAGAGGAAGCCGTGTCGCGCCCCCTGAATGTCTTCGAACTGGAAGGGGGACTTCGCTTCGCCCCGGGCGGAGTCGAGCTGGTGCCGGGCGCGAGCCGCCCAACGGTCCGAGGTGCCGCCGACGTACAGGAGGGGGGCCGTGACGAGGCGAGAGAGCTCGGCCGGCTGGACCGGCATGGGGTAGGCGAGCACCACGGCTCCCAGCCGCGTGTCCCGGGCCGCCAGGCTGAGCGCCAAGCTCGCGCCATACGACACCCCGAAAACGGCGGTCTTGTTGGGATCGACCAGCTCCCGACCGCGGAGGTAGGCGAGCGACTCTTCGTAGAGGGACGTGAACGACTCGACCTTGCGGCCGGAGGTGCGGATCCCCCCTCGGACCCGGACCGAGCCGCGCATGGCGAGATGGTGCCCCGGGCCGATCGAATCGGTCTTCGCTACGTCCGGTAGGAGGACCTCGAACCCCTCGCGCGCGAATCGGATCGCACCGTCCAGGAGCGTGGTCGTGATCCCGAACACGTCGGGCGTGACCAGGATGCCCGGACGCCGGATCGCTTTCGTGGGAGTCAGGACGATGCCGGGGGCCCGACCGTTCTTGGCCGAATCGGTCGGGATCCAGATCCGTTCGCTCCGGTACGGCGGCAACGGGGAACCGGGCTTCTGCGTCGTCTTGAGCCAGGTCTTGTTCAGGAAATCGACGACGCAGAGCTTGAACCGCTCCTTGTTGAGGACGACGACCGCCTGGCGCGTTCCGCAGATGTCGCACACGCCGACGACGCCGCTGCCGAACGTGGGCGGCAGGTCCAGCATCTTGTCGTCGTCGCGCATTTTCTGACGGGCCCACGTACGAGTAAGGCGCGCTTCTTAACCGTTCCCGCTCAAAGGCTAGGGCCGTCCGGCCCGACGGACCCCGGCCGAGAGCGGCGGTCGACCGTGGACGACCTCCAGCCGATGGCGGTCGCGCGGGACGAGCGCGCTGATGCCGCGGATGGCGAGGCGGCGTCGCAGCTCACGGTCGGCGGTGGCGACCCAGGCGCCCGATGCGATGGCCGCCTCGATGACCCCGTCGTCCCCGCGCGCGGTGGTGGGAACGACCGGGTAGCGCTCGGCGAGCGCCCGGGCCGCCATCGCCCCCGGGGTCAACGATTTGGCCAGGCCTTCGAGCTCGCCTAGTACGCAGGCCGGAACGAGCAGGCGGGCGCCGGGAAGGAGCCGGTCGACCTCTTCCTCGAGGGGAAAGCCGGCGCGGATCACCAGGAAGAGCACGTTCGTGTCGACGAGTACCCCCGGGCGTCCGGGGGAGGCGACCTTACGCGCGACGGAGCGGGACGTCGAGGCTTTCCCGGTCGTATTCGACCCCTCCCTTCCGGCCCCGCAAGAGGTAACGCTGGGACTTCTGGTTCGCGGTCTTGGGGATCTCCTCGATGAACTCGATGAATCGGGGCACCATGAAGAACGGAAGCTCGGCCGCGCAGAATTCGAAGAGCTCTCTCGCGTCCAGGGTAGCACCCGGTTTGAGTTGAACGAACGCTTTCACGTCCTCTTCGCCGAGCGGGCTCGGAACGCCCACCACGGCCGACTCGAAGACGTGGGGGTGTCGGTTCAGGACCGACTCGACGTCGTACGGAGCCAGGTTCTCGCCCCGGCGGCGGATCACGTCCTTCTTCCGGTCGACGAAGTAGTAGTAGCCGTCCCCGTCCCGGGTAACGTAGTCCCCCGTGTGGAACCAGAGGTTCCTCCACGACTCCACCGTCTTCTCGGGCTTGCCGAGGTAACCGAGGAACATCGTGTAGGGTGCGCGGGGGCGGACGACCAATTCGCCTCGGACCCCGTTCGCGACGGGCCGGTCGTCGTCGTCGACCACTTCTGCCTCCACGAACCCGAGCGGAGTGCCCACGGAGCCGACCCGGATCGCCTCGGGCGGGTTCATGAGCGTAGTGCAGCCGCATTCGGTCATGCCGTACAGCTCGACGATCGTGAGACCGAATCGCCGCTCGAACTCCGGCCAGACGGCCTTAGTGGCCCCGGCCGTGAGCGCCGTGCGCACCGAGTGGGAGCGGTCGGTCGCCCGTTCGGGTTGCTTGAACAGGACGTTGATCATCGAGATCAGAAGGGAGACGTGCGTAGCGCCCATCCGGGCGGCGCTCTCCCAGTACGTGGAGGCGTGGAAACGCTCGTCGAAGGCGGCGGTCACGTCGTACGTCAGCGCCGTCAGCGCGGTCATCTCCTGGGCGTTGCAGTGAAACAGAGGGAGGGCCGTAAACAGGACCGAGTCGGGGGCAAGCCGGCTCCGGCGACCGATCTCTCGCGGGGTCCGGAGCGTCTTCTCGTGCGGGATGATCGCACCCTTCGGAGGCCCCGTGGTACCGCTCGTATACATGATCGACGCCGGGTCCGAAGGCAGGGGGAGGGGCTGGGCATCAACGCTCGCGTTCGTCGGGAGTGCGGCAAACGAGGCGACTCCGCTCGGCCCCCTGTAGGCCCCTCCATTAGGCTCCGGGACGACCCATTCGCGCTGGATCCCGAGACCCTCCCGAAGGGGGGCGTACGGCTCCCATAGCCGCTGATCGATCACGAGGGCTTGGGGCGAGCTATCCGCGAGCTCGTATCGGAGGATCTCCCCTTTGAGCGCGGTGTTGAGCGGCACGAGGATGGCCCGCCGTTTCGCCAATCCGAACCAGAGCAGCGGGAATTCCGGGGAGTTCAACAACAGCGCCGCGACCCGGTCGGCGGGGCCGATCCCCGCGGCGGCGAGACCGTTAGCGACCCGATCGCTCTCGTGGTCGAGTTCGGCATAGGAGAGGTCCCGACCGGCGAATCGCAGGGCGACCTTCGGGCCGTTCCGTTCAGCCTTGGCTCGGACGAGAGAAACGAGGTCATGGTACTCCTCCTTCCCGCCGTCCATGCGCGCTCGGAGACGCGCGGGTCCATAAACATTCGGCCCGCGCCCCGCCTCCGGCCAAGGCTTGATAGGCGCCGGTCCGGTCCGCCCTGCATGCCCGGAAAGGACCGGCTCTATCGCGCGGACCGGCCGATCGTTCCCGAGCTCGCCGCGGGCGCGGTCGTGGTCCATCGTGCGACCGGGGACGTGTTCCTGCTCCATTACCGAGACGAGGACCGCTGGGCCCTCCCGAAGGGCCACGTCGATCCGGGCGAGTCCCTGGGCGACTCCGCGAGCCGTGAGGTAAAGGAGGAGACCGGATTCCGAGCGGTCGAGCTCGGCCCCGAGGTCGCCGAAGTCAGTTACCGATTCTATGATCCGGCCCGCGGGGTCAACGTCCACAAGACGAGCGTCTACTACCTCGCGACCACGGACGAGATGGAAGCCAAACTGGAGCCGATCTTCGACAAGGGGGCGTGGGTCAGCCTTCCCCAAGCGATGCAGATGGTCCCCTACGAAACCGACCGGGAAGTCCTCGCCCGCGCTCAGGTCCGGATCAAAATGGGTCATCCCCGCTGAAGAGCGTCGTAGAAAAAGACGGGAGGAAGGGGTTGGGTGGGCCCGGAGGGGCGCCACCTGAGGGGTGTCGGACCTCACTAGGGACGGGTCTGCGGTCCCTCAGGAGCCGGGGGGGCACCCATCGGGGGTGACGGGGGCTGGGCGGAGGCAGGGGGAACGCCGTTCGTCCAGCCCTCACTGTAGCCACCGACAAGGTCCTTCTGGTTCCGGCGCCGGGCATAGGAACGCCACTCGATCACTGCGACCGTTCCGACGACCGCGATCACCGAGAGGGCGATCACGGCGATCCCGAGCAGGGCGCTCGGGAGCGCGGAGGTGGAGCCGCCGCAGCCGTTCGTGAGGCAGGCGGATTCTGCCTGCGCCGCCGCGACGGTCATCGGTTGACCTAGGACGGTGGCACCAGGCGCCGAGTCGGCGGCCGGCGACGGACCGGAGGTAGGCTGTGCGAGCGTGTTCGCGGCGCCCGGAGTGGCTCCGAAAGTGCTATCGGCCGCGCTAAGGACGGGGCCGCGAGGACCTGGAGTCACGTAGAGGGTCTCACCCTGACCGGACCCGACCGACGCCGACCCGAAGGAGACCGAGTCGAACGGGTGGGCCCCGCCTCCGAAGAGGTCGAAAGCGTGCGGTACCAGGAGGTAACCGTCATAGGCGTCCACCGGGCCCTGGATGATCAGGAGGACCCCGGTTCGGACCTGGTGGTCGGTGAATGGGTGGACTACGGCCACCTTGAGGCCAGTGACGGTCAGGGGTCCCGTCGCGCTCCAGTTGCCGGCCACGGAGCCCGAGCCGGACCGGGTCGTTCCGTTCCAGCCCAGGTCGGCCCAGGCATAGTTGATGGTCCAGCTTACCGCGGGGGAGGAGGTGGAGCTCGAGTTCCACATTTGCACGCCGGAGAGGTTGAGGGGAAGTAGCCCGAGCGACGGGGCGAACGACACCGCCCCCTGGGCCGCTCCCGAGACATTCAGCCATCCGCTGTGCGTGTGGCCCCGGGCCGCCACCTGGATCGACTGGTCGACCGCCGCGCTCACGTGGAGCGATTCGTTCGTGATCCCAAGTGCCGGGACCGGCGTGCCGTTCACGTAGACCGTGGCCGCGTTGGTGAGGTTCACGAACGCGAGGTCGGACTCGGCGCCGTGGTAGCTGTAGCTCGCACTCACGTTGGGGGTGGTCAGTGTCGTGCTAAGGTCGATCCCGACCGTGCGCTGTTCCTCCAGCTGCACCGTCGTAGAGCTGGTATTGGTAGCCGTGAAGATCACGGTCCATCCAAAACTCGCGTTCCATGAGATCGTGCTCGAGTCGATGTGGAGGGTCCCGGTCGCATTGCCCTGTCCACCGTAGGCCCACTGCGTCGAGGCGGACGCGGGGCTGGCCGACGGCGAAGCGGCGCTCGCCGCCCCCGTCAAGGCCGGGGCCAGGGCGAGTGCGAAGAGGACCGCGATCCCCGTCACAATCCGCCATCCCTTCGTTCCGCCGTGTCGCGTCTGGTGTTCGTGCGTCATTTCCCTGAACGGACTCCTCCGTCAAGGGGAAAGGCTGGGACCTCCGAGATAAGGGTCCGTTCCAACGGCTGCGAAATCCCTTGGACGGCGTGCTAAGCTATAGCCTGGGGGGAGGAACGCCGTCCTCAGACGACCCGTCCGCCCCGCACGATCGTGCGGCCGTTCACGGAGAGCGCCGCACCGCCCACGGTCAGCCAGTCGATGAAGGGGACTCGAGTCTTTCCACCGTACCCGGCGTTGCCGCCGACGCCGAAGGAGACCGCTCCGAGCTCGCTTTCTTCCAGCAGCGGGCTGACCCGGATACTGGGGTCGAGCCCGACCTCGAGCAAGGCCGGCCGGTCCCGTCCCCGCGGCGCGGCGCGGTACGCAGTACGGAATTCCTTTCCACCGGTCCGGTAGCGGTATTCGGCGAGGTGGCCGTCTTTCATGACCCAACGTCCCCCCTCGCGCGGTGTCCCGCCCTGCCGAGTGGGCCGATTCGCGACGACCGTCCCCTCGGCCGTGGATTCGTCGACGGAGATGTAGACCAGTGCCTCCGGGATCGAGGCCATCATACCGAAGGAGGTCTTCATTTCGGCCGGCGTCACGCGGCCGAGGCTTTCACGCATCGGGCGTTGGGCGAGCGCAAACTCCAGGTCCGTGCCGTTGGGATGCGTGAGCCGGGCCGAGCCTCCCTTCTCGAGGACCTTTCGAAGGCGCTCGGCCTGGCGGACTTGGGGTCGGAGGTCACGGGTCGACGCCGCGTAGAGCTCGGCACGCCAGGCCGGGAACGAGACGCCGAAGGTCCTCGCGTTCTGGGGTGTCGCCCGGGCGATCCCCATGCGCGCTCCGCGAACGCCGTGCTTCCGCGCGACCTCGTACCAGCGGGAGTTGTAGGCCGTCGCCCGCTCCTGGGTCGCCTCGTCGAGTTTCCAGCGACGGGCCAGGTCCTCGGGTCCCCAGAAGTAGATGTAGACGTCCGCCTCCGCGAGCGCCGCCAGCTCATGGTCCGCCGGAGCCCCGATGAGGCCCGCTTGGCCCTCATCGATCGCGGTCCAGTAGGAGCTCTCGTCCTCATAGTGGAGGATCGGCTGTGCGCCCCGTCGCCGGGCTTCCCGGACGAAGCCAGTGGCCCAAGGGAGGGACGAGGGATAGGTCTCGATAATCACCTTTTCCTTTGGTTTGAGACCGAGACGGGAGACCAGGACGTTCCGGGCGAGTCGGTCGGCTTGGGCCCCGGTCACCGAAGGAGACATGGTCGAGCCACCCGGCGGCGTGCTAAGTCTCTTTGCCCGACGGACCCTCGAGACCGGGGATCCGGAACCGAGCCCTCGCGGCGAGCGCGATCGACTCCGGGTAGCCCGCATCCGCGTGGCGCGCCACCCCGATCCCAGGGTCGTTGTGGAGTACGCGACCGATCCGTCGGTCCGCATCCGATGTCCCGTCGGCCACGACCACGAGTCCCGCGTGGATCGAGTTCCCGATCCCGACACCGCCGCCGTGGTGGACCGACACCCACGTGGCTCCGCTGGCGACGTTGAGGAGGGCGTTCAAGATCGGCCAATCCGCGATCGCGTCGGAGCCGTCCCGCATCGCCTCGGTCTCCCGGAACGGGCTGGCGACGCTGCCGGTATCGTGGTGGTCGCGGCCGATGGCTACGGGCGCGGTGAGGGAACCGTCGTGCACCAGGGCGTTGACCAGATGGCCGAACCGCTCTCGCTCCCCGTACCCCATGTAGCAGATCCGGGCGGGCAATCCCTGGAAGGCGACGTGCTCCCCGGCAAGGCGAATCCAGCGACACAGTGGGGCATTCTCCGAATACTCGGAGAGGATCATCCGGTCGATCCGGCGGATGTCCTCCGGCTCACCGCCAAGAGCGACCCAGCGGAACGGGCCGCTTCCCACGGCGAACAAGGGTCGGATGTACCGGGGAACGTAGCCGGGAATCTCGAAGGCGTCCGGTACGCCTGCGTCCAGCGCCTGCGTCCGGAAATTGTTGCCGTAGTCAAAGGCATGGGCACCCCGTCGTTGAAGCTCGAGGATGGCTCGGGCCTCGGTGGCCAGGGAGGCTCGGACTCGAGAGAGGTAGCCGGGCAAGTCGCGGGAGCGCTCGATGGCCGCCTGCTCCACCGTGAGACCCTGCGGAATATAGCCGACGCGCAGGTCGTGCGACGCCGTCTGGTCGCTGACGATGTCCGGAACGATGGACCGCGCGACGAGCTCGGGGTAGACATCGGCCGCGTTGGCACAAAGGCCGACGGAGAGGGAACGCCGGGCCGCGACCGCCTCCCGTACGCGGGCGAGTGCGTCGTCTAGGTCCCGGGCCTCCACATCCAGGTACCGATGCGCCTTCCGGCGGGCGAGTGCATGGGGGTCGACGTCGACCACGAGTGCCACGCCCCCGAGCAGGGTCACCGCGAGGGGCTGGGCTCCCCCCATCTCGCCGAGACCCGAGGTGAGAATCCAACGGCCGGCTAGGTCGTGCGTCTGAAATTCGAGTCGGGCGAGGGAAGCGAGGGTCTCGTACGTCCCCTGAAGGATCCCTTGGGTGCCGATGTAGATCCAGCTGCCGGCCGTCATCTGGCCGTACATCGTCAGGCCGCGGGCCTCGAGGTCCCAGAAGATGTCGTCCGTCGCCCAGCGGGGGACGATGAGGGCGTTGGCGATCAGCACGCGGGGGGCGTCGGGATGGGTCGGGAAGATGCCCACCGGCTTTCCGGATTGGATCAAGAGGGTCTCCTCCGGGCCCAAGGTGCGAAGAGCGGAGACGATTCGGTCGAAGGCGCCCCAATTCCGCGCCGCCTTTCCGCGGCCTCCGTACACGATGAGATGGTCCGGGTCGCGAGCCACTTCGGGGTCCAGGTTGTTCATGAGGAGGCGGAGGGCCGCCTCCTGGGGCCAGCCCTGACACGAGAGGTGGGTGCCTCGCGGGGACCGAACCGGCCGCGCTCCCGGGGGGACTTCCGACATCGCCAGGTACACTCTCGTTGCGGCTATGAACCTTCGTTCTCGCGTAGCCAGGACGTTTCCAGCCAGAGATGAAACTCGTGGTGCCAATCGAAGGGACGGGACCCGCCCCGGTCTCGGGAACCCTTCCCGGGAACTAGCTGGACGAATCGCAGCCAGCGCAAGGGAATGGGCGGCCGAACCTCTTGAGGGATACCAAGTACTCCCGCATCCTATATCTGGCCGCTCCTCACCTCCTCCTGCGCAGACATGCCGCCATAGCTCAGCGGTAGAGCGGCTGATTTGTAATCAGCAGGTCGGGAGTTCAATCCTCTCTGGCGGCTGCAG